>Ga0209520_10001614_pt1 | contig 12897 bp, 15 predicted proteins | sample Rifsed16ft1_FD_184009 | JGI IMG/M metagenome (GOLD analysis project Ga0209520, IMG submission 184009) | Soil microbial communities from Rifle, Colorado, USA - sediment 16ft 1 (version 2) | ecosystem: Environmental > Terrestrial > Deep subsurface > Rock core/Sediment | place: Rifle, Colorado...
CCTTCGCACGTGACCATGCATTTTGACATCCAAAAATTTGACATCCAAAAATTTGACATCCAAAAATTTAACATCCAAAATTTTGAATATCAAATTTTTGAAAGGAAAAAAAATGCCAACACCAATGCTAGCACAATCATTCATGAAACATGGACACAAGATAAAGTTTCCGTGTTATACTCAGCCGAAGCTTGACGGGCATCGTTGTCTTGCAACAATAGACAACGATGGTCAAGTTTCTCTTTCTTCTCGAACAGAGAAGAGAATAGAATCTCCGTTCCTAGTTTCTCAGATAGAAAAACTGAATCTGAGAAACATAATTCTCGACGGAGAACTATACGACCATGATTATAGTTCTTTATTCGAGGAACTAACTTCTCTTATCAAGAATGGTGAAGCGACGCAATATCATATTTATGATATGGTATCGCCGGCCCCGTTCTCAGAAAGAATAAAGATTCTTTCTAGTCTGTTTCAACCTAATCAACATATTAGATTGGTTGAAACCATTTTCTGCAATACAGAAGATGATCTTCTAGAAGCATATTATAGTTTTGTTATACAAAACTATGAAGGTGCTATGGCACGAAACGCCAAAGCACCTTATGAATCTAAACGTTCATATAATTTGCAGAAAATTAAAGAATTCACTGATAGTGAATTTCGAATCGTCGGCGTTCAAGAGGGGCAAGGTCGAATGGCTGGGCGAGCTATCTTCATTTGTGAAACTGAAGATAAAAACATCTTTACTTGCAAACTTAAAGGTAGCTTAATTGAACTAGAAAAATATATGCAAAATCCATCTCTTGCTATTGGACGGATGCTTACTGTCCAATACCAGGGAATAACTAATTGCAATCAAGTGCCAAGATTTCCAGTTGGCATTAGATTTTTTGATGAAATTTAATTCGATTAAAGCATTAAATACTAATATTTAATCATCGACATCGACATCGATATCGATATCGATATCGACATCGCCTAATCGACATCGCCTAATCGACATCGCCTAATCGACATCCAAAATTTGACATCCAAAATTTGATATCTAAAAATTCGTAAATTCTTACGAATCTTCTAAATCTCTTTCTAAATCTTCTACATCTTGCCTAGCATCGGCCAAGACACGCGCCTTTTCTGTAGAAATTAATTTTAATCTATTAACTTTTTCATCCTTTATAAAAATTAAATTTCTATCTTCTAGCATTTTTAATTTGAGATTTAGATTCTTATTAATTAAATGGTATCTTGCACACTCCTTAGCTAATAAGAAAATAACTATTCCTTCAGCAAAACAAATAATAACAATTAACCATATCACTTATCATAATCCTTGGCTGCAATTTGAGAAATAGCACCAGTTAAAATAGCGCCGAGCATAAGATAGTTTCCCTTAGACTCATGCACAGCACCAATATCAATATCTAAAAGATTAGATATTCCATAAATAAGAACTAAAATAATTGACATAATCCCGCCGGCCGTAGTCTTCCAATTCCTCATCATATTTTTGAACATAATTAATCTCCTATTAAAATACAATAGTTCCAATGGTTAAACCTACGGAACTAGCTAATACTACTAATAGAATAGTTATCCAAAAATTTGAACCTTCAGATTCTACTAGAGTAGGTTTAGAGTTTATTAAAGAACAAGCTTCGGCTTTATTTTTATATTCTTTAGCTACTGCAACACAACGAATTAATAGTATTTCTGTTTCTGCAGAACTTATTTCTGATGTAGAACTTGTTTCTATAGTTTCTATATTTGTATTAGAAATAAATCCTATATTTAACGATAAAATTAATCCTAAATAGGATATCGTCATAAAACAATACCTACTATAGAAATTGCAGTAGATAAAATAAATGTAATAGCTGCACCGATTCCCATCATCCAAGCTTGTTTAGCTTTTAGAGTATCAACACATTCTCTAAGTTTTAATAGAGATGCATGATCCATTAATGCTATTGCTACTTCCATCTTTCTTAATCTATCATCATGTATTTCTAATTTATCTCCTAGATGCGCGCGCATCTCGTCTAATCCACGTTCTATGTGTTCTAATTTTTGAACTACCAAAGCCAAAGATGTTTCTAAATCTTGCATAGTTTCCTTAAAGATCTTTTCCAAGGCGCATAAGTACATGCCTATAATCAAAAGCTATAATTTTATGATTAGCTCTAAAACTTTCAACATTAAAATTCGGACATGTCTTTTTAGAGCTAGGGTCAGCTTCACCATGTCCAAGAATAGCATCAGTGTAAATATTATATCTTTCAGTTAAAGACTGGACTAAAGCATATAAAGAAGCCCATTGGTTAAGTGTAAATATTTGCTTTCCTATCATACAAATACCAATAGACTTAGAATTATAATTCAAACAATGTGCACCTATTTCATCTTCAGCACGGCCAGCTTGAATTAATCCATCAAATTTAGGTTGTTTCTTAGACGCGGATAAAAAACCATTATAAATAACATAATGGTATCCTATTTTATTCCAACCACGGGCTTTATGCCATTCATCTATTAATGCTACATCACCGAAGTTAGAATCGGAACAATGTAGAATAATATATCGTGGATCATTCATAGATTATTCTAATTATCCAAGATGTGAAAATAATTTATCATGGATATTCATTAACAGAGCACTTTGCCAATGAGGAAGATTATTTCCATTAGTCTCAATTATTTGCTTAACTACTTCTAATGCTTTGGAAGTACTTTCCTTACTATATTGTAAAGAAGTTTCTTCTAAGGATTTAGCATCGAAACGTTCGATTCTAGCACGCCAATCAAAATTTAAGATTGTTTCTTCAAATGCTTTTTGCTGCAATCGTGTTGCATCCATTCCTTTTGATGGAGTATTATCTAATATTTGACTAAGAAAAATACGCTCGCCGACAGTAAAGATGATTACCTTTTCCATAAATAGCTCCTTTATCTTTAAGAATTAAGACCGATGGAAGTATGCCTGAGATAGCCCTAGCGTGTCAAGTCAGGGTTTATCCGCTCTAAGTTTATTTATTATTATTTCTAGCATTCCTTATTCAAGTTTTTCTCCAACAACAAAAGCCTTACCTTCACCACCTCTAAGATTTCTAGTTCCGATAATTATATGCCATTGAATTTCCCAGCGGCCAGGTTTATCAAAATCAGTATTTGCTATGGTTGTATATTTAAGACCTCCATCGGTTCCTGTACCTGTAAATGCAGCGATAAAAGTTTTAAGTGTTCCATCAGCATGTTTGAAAATTAATTCTTTAGTTGTTGCTGTAGAAATATCTAAAGCGACTCCATTTTCTGTAATAATAGTTGAGATGTCTTTTCCAATATCACCAACAATCATATAGCTTCATCCTTAGAATCTAAAATTAAATTTATACTTTTAGAATTAATACTTACAACTCCTGTATTTTTTGAATCCATAGCTCCAAGTATAATAGTCTCAAAAGGAATTTTAGATATAATTCCAGTATAATGAGCTTCGCTCGAAGATAGATAATTTCCAAATATTTGCTGTAAATATCCTACTTGTCCAGGATAATGAATTTCACTTGAAGATAAATAGCTTCCAAGAATCTGAGTTTCAGAAATTAAGTTTCCGGCATAATTTATTTCGCTTGAAAATAGATATGCACCATCTATATTAAGCTTAAGACTTCCAGCATAGTGAACTTCATTTGAAGATAGATAATTTCCAAATATTTGAATTCCAGAAGATATAATTCCGGCATAATGAGTCTCAGCCGATGATAAATATGCACCATCTATATTTAGATTTAAGCTTCCGGCATAATGAGTCTCAGCCGATGATAAATATGCACCATCTATATTTAGATTTAAGCTTCCGGCATAATGAGTCTCAGCCGATGATAAATATGCACCATCTATAACTTGCACACCGCTAGGAAAACTTCCTGGATAATTTATTTCGCTTGAAGATATATAAGACCCTAGAATATTAAGTTTTAGACTTCCTGTATAATGACCTTCGTTCGAAGATATATAAGATCCTAATACATCAGGAGAACCAATTAAAGCAAATCCACGAATAATTCCAGCATCTGCAGCCTGCATAGTATAACTACCACCATCGATAGTTCCACTAGATACCATGGCTGCAGTTTGTAACTGTAAAGTACCATCTAATCCAGTAGCAAAAGAGTATTCTGCAACTGCTTCTGTCCAATCTCCGCCGGTTTCACCTACGAAATCAGTTATACCTGTATTATTATCACTAATAGCAACAAAATTAACTGCTAATCTATTAGCCCCAGAAGTTGTTACTCCAGCATCATATACAATACTTCCACTGATATTTGTAGTAGATCCACCTTCAGTATATGAAGTACCTAATACTGATCTAAATAAATATATACGTGCAGCAACAACGATAGAAGCATCATGAGCTAAACTTAAATCTCCACTTTCAGTTCCATCTGCTATTTTACCATAAATCCATTGGCGTACAGAAGTTCCTGATGTATCAGGACCATATAATAAAGTCCATCCAGACGGATCTGTAGGAACAGAAGTTAAATTTCTAACGGATACCTGTAATATTAATAAATTACCTGCAGTAATTCCAGTTGGATAAGGAACAGCGACTGGAGATGTTGTTGCACTAGCTCCGGCTCCAGCATTTATATATGCAGGTATCATATTATTTCTTTACCTCATAAGTAATGTAGCTAGTTGATCTGAATATTTATCTAATACAGCTTTACCTTTAGCAGTTAGATTAGCTAAGATATGTATTTCAGGAGCAAAACGCATAAGTTTTGTATCAAAACATCCATTAGGAGTTATTTGTATCCAATCTGGTTTTGATTGTCCTAAAGTAATATCACCATCAGCATACCAACCAATAGGGTCTATTAATCCTTTTTGTGCTAAAGAATAAGCTAATAATACATCATACCGTGCATGTTTATATTTTTTAATTCTATGCCATCTAAGTAATGCAGCAACTTCACGTTTAGTTAATTTAATATCTAGCATGCCTTTCCTTAATGCTTATGCAAAAATACCGCTAGCATTAACTACATAGTCAATATCTCCGCCGCTAGGTGTAACAGGAATTCCAGTCATTCCAGTATCATGATAAACAACTAATGGATCTGTAGATTCAGCTCCAGCAGTATCTACAACCCAAATAACTGCTTCACTAACATCACCAGATACAGCTGACCAAGTAAAATCAGCATGATCAAAAACACCGTTAGTAATTGTTTTTGCTCCTAATGCCGAAGAAACAGCTACTCTAGCAGCGCCCGGAAGATCATCATAAAAATCATGTGCTGAAGAATAAGTATAATCAGCTAAATCTACTAAAATAGCTATAACTGTTCCGGCCGAAAGATTACCTCCGGCTCCAAGGCATAATTCCTTAAACTTTGGATAAACTGCATTAGCCATAATTAACTCCTATCAACGACAGTATGCCCGCCGCTGCCTTCAGTTTGTAATATTGTTTCTAATTGAGATTTAATCACTGATAAAATTGCACCAACTGTAGTGCCTGCACTAGGAATAGATCCAGTTATATATCTATGCCCACCATTAACTTCAGCTAATCCTTGAACTTCCCATTCAATGGTAGCTCTAGCTTCTAATGGATAAGTTAAAGGCAAAGGGATTCGAATTGTGATTTCTACTGCATTTACTTGTTTAACTGCCATACTATCTCCTAAGCAACACCTTGAAGTTCAAAATCTGCAACCCATTTCATAGAAGTACCATTTGCTGGAGTAACCTGAATAGTTACAGCCGCACCACTTGCAACAAAAGTAGCTGCATTTCCAGAAATACCAGCATCTTCATCACTCCAATCTGAAGATACAGTACCAAGAGTGACAGTACCAGCAGCATTTTCCCATTTTACTCGTATTACATATGCAGCTGAATCTGTAGATTGTCTACAAGCAATATGAGCTTCAGCCCAGCCACTAGTATTAGTAGTAGTTGTTAATGATGCTAAGGTTGCTGGACTAGTACTTGTAGTTTCAAGTGATGCTGTTTTAAGATATAACGTTTGATCAACTGGTGCTCCAACAAGAGCATTAAATGAAAACCAAGCTCCGGCTTCATCTAATATTATTTGTTGATTAAATCCAAGAGTTACTCGTGCCGCAGAATTTATTGTTTTTATTTCTAAATATTCATTACTACCTTCTTTTATAACAAACGCTGAAGTTTGATTATCAGGTATTATTAATGATAATACAGTGATATTATTACTTCCAATATCAATATATCCAGTACTAGCATTAATACTAGTATTTAATCCAGTAATTGAAGTTAGTCCAAATCCAGGACAACCAAAAACAGCAACTTCTGCCCCATTAGTTGTATCAATTGATAGATATGTATTTGTACCTTCTTTAATATTTACAGCTGTTGCAAAATGATCAGGTAAATACCAAGTAAGTGCTCCACGATCAGTTGTACCGGTTGCTATACGAGCAATTATATTAGAACCAACCGTAGTTCCAGTGCCGATCAAAAACGCGTCAGCGTCTGAATCGTCGATACCCAGATACGTATATGTTACGTCACCCGCGAAACCGAGAAGAACATCCCCAGCCGCGGCATCGGACGCAAGAAAGAATTTCAAACCTGCCGTCGTTGTCGAACTCGTAGATAATGTTACTGAATTTGACGATCCAATGCCTAACTGTATATATCGATTCGTGCCGTTCGAAGAGTGCATGTAAATATTGAGGGATTGTACTGCCGTCGAAGTTTGATCACCTAGGCGTAAATTTGTCGTAGTAATAGCACCATTCGCAGTATGTACATAATTCAACGTCGTTGGGCTCGCCGAAGTAACTTGCCACACGTGCTTGTGCAAAGTAGTTGCGCCATCGCCAGACGACAAACCAAGTGAGACTGTTTCAGCTGTTCCAGCAGCAGCGTCGGCATTCAATTCGAGCGTCAATCCATTGTGACGAACACTCGCAGTAGATGCGAAAGTGACAATTCCATCATCGTCAATTCGCATTCTCTCTGTTAATACCCCTGGTGTGCTTCCAGTTCCGCCCGGTGGTGCAGTTTGAAATACTAAATCACCGCCGATACCTGTTCCAGTTCCACGCGCACCATTGATATAGAATATGCATCCGCCCGCAATATCAGTACCGCTAGCTCCAGTTGGGTTAATTGAGATTGAAGTCGGAACGGTCGCAGCAACTACGCCTTCACCAAAAAATACTTGAGAATATTCATATCCATTAGAACCATATATAATTTGATTAGCTGCTGTTGAAGTAGCTCCACGACCAAATCCTAAGCAATAAGCATTATTTATAGATATTCCATAGCCAATGCCAATTGATTCAGATCCAGAACCTCCAATAGTAGCTCCACGACCAATAGCTATTGATCGTGCTCCACCCGCTGAAGGTGTACTATTTCCGATCGCAATTGATTCAGTTGCTGAGGCTGTAGCAAGATGTCCGATTGCAATAGAACTAGAAGCCGCATTTGCCGTGTAACCAATTGCAACCGCGTAAGATGCTGTATTTCTAGCATAAGCTCCCTGTGAACCAATAACAACGCAACCCGCACCTTGTGATGTTGCACTAGCATTACCGAGGTCATCACCGATATGTACACAACCATTACCTGGAGCATAAGTTCCAGCAAATGTTCCAGTAAGAAATGCTAATGTACCTGCAACTGCAGTTAATCCAGTTACAGATCCATTAATAAATCCATCAGGAAGCTTCAATGCATGATTTGCAACTGTAATTTCAATTCCAACATCCCATCCACCATCAACTGAAACTCCAATACTAGCCCCAGTATCAATATTTGTTTCTCCAATTAATCTAATACCATAAATATCTGCTGCATTACTAAAACTAGTAGCTGCAGAAAAATCAACTAAGATTCCATGTGGAGTTCCAGTATATACTCCGGCCGGTCTATCTATTTGTAATAAATATGCTGTAGAACCTACAGTTCCATCATATATTCTAACAGCATTGGTATCCGCTATAATTGTACGGCCAGCACCAGCACCACCATAATCATAAGCAGCATCTAAAGTACCACCTCCACCACCACTAGCTTGCCAAGTAGGCGCGGCTCCGGCGCCATTAGATGTTAATACTTGCGCCGCACTTCCAACACCACCACCAACATTCCAATCACATGCACCGGACCAAATAAATGTACCTTTTGTAGCATGTGATGTTGTTTCGAAAGTTAAATCATTTCCAGAAGCAGTACCACCACGAATAGTCATGCCACTGATGGAACCAACAAACAGAGTTGCTCCTGAAGAAGCTAATTGAATATATGCAGTTAAATTGGCTGCTCCAGAACCAGCATTAAGATATAAAGCTGAACCTCTGGCAGTTACAACATCTGCTCTATCAATATCAAATCTAGTACCATTAGTTCTATCAGAACCATTTAGATTTTGATATATACCTGCAATTCCAAGTCCGCCGTCGTGATAGATAATAGAACGCCAAAGAGCCGTTGCTCCATCACCACCGAGAAGTGTTAATAAAACATCCTCATCTGTACCAGCAACAGCATTTGAATTTAGTTGAATATCAGTGTCGCGAAATAAGATTGAACCTTTAGTTGCATGTGATGTCGATTCAAAAGTTAAATCATCGCCGCTGGCGGTTCCACCTATTAAGACTTGACCAGTAACTCTACCTAGTAGAAGAGCATATTGGGTATGATCATCATCTCCAAGACCGGTTAAACTACCATGATCTGTTGCAGCTCCACCTGGAGTAATTTGATATACAGTACCATTTGAATTAGCTCTATAGTAAAGATGTGTAGTTCCAGCCGTGTCTTTAGTATATAAAGCACCTTCATTAGCTGCAGTAGCAAGATCACTTCCAGCTTCATTTCTAAATAACAATCCAGAAATATCTAAACCAATGAATGTTGGAGTAATATCTATATAAGCTGAAAGAGTGAGACTTCCATCTCCTTCTAAATAACAAGAACCTTGAGTCGAATTGATCGCATCTCCAGCATTCATAATAATGCCAGTAGATCTACCAACTATTGATACTTCTCCAAGAATTAAATCTAATTGTCCGGCATCAACACCAGTAGCACCTCGGCGTTGAATTATTGTTAATGTATTTTGAGTAGCAGCAACTGTAGTAAGGAATAATTCAGTACCAGATGCACCTTTAAGAGTTAATGTACTACTAGTACTAACTCCAACTGCTGCATCTGAATTAAATTGAATATCTGAATCTCGGAATAAAATAGATCCTTTAGTTGCATGTGATGTCGATTCAAAAGTTAAATCATCGCCGCTGGCGGTTCCACCTATTAATGTTTGTCCAGTAGCTCTACCCAATAAGAGAGCATATTGGGTATGATCATCATCTCCAAGTCCGGTTAAACTACCATGGTCTGTTGCTGCCCCAGCCGCCGCCCATATCGGGTCAACTCCAGCGCCTTGACTAGTTAAAACTTCTCCACTAGCTCCAGCACCATTATTTAATAGAATAGTAGATGTGAAATTTACTGGACTATCGAAACGAGCCCCATAATCCCATCCAGAGTCTGCATATACACCAATAGAATATTGTGTACCAACATTAGATTGCCCATATAAATATAGTCCATAAACATTTTGTGCTACATTTATACTTCCACCAGCATAATTAACTACAATAGCACTTCCCGCAGAAGTAAGGGCTGTAGCACCATTTGTTATAGTTAATAATGCATCTGATCTTCCAGCATATGCGTATACATCTTGAATAACTGCTTTAGCTCCAAATGTAAAGCATTCATCATTGTTATTTGTTTTAATAGTAAATAAATCAGAAGTACCGGCCGCATCTGTAATTTGATATGCTTTAAGGGTATTATCAACTAAATCTAATGCTATAAATGCCTGTGCGGCACCCATTGTTCCACGAGGATAATGTAGATCAGTACCAGTAGCTTCATCATGCCAAGCCATTTATAACCTCATAAATTTCTAACATAAATAAGTTCACCAGTAGATTTAAGATACATATCCTCTTGAGTTGATCGTTCTTTCAGAGGTTCATCAGGAAAAGTTACCTCAAAGACTGGAATCATTATCGGAGGATCATATACAGGAGTGTAAATTACAGCTGGAACTTCATAGGCGTAGGTTAGTTGCCAAGCCATACTAGCTGATTCTGTAAAATTCTCAGTTCGTTTAGTAACTTCAAAAATTACATTAGCATCACAAACCGTACGATTATAACCTATGTACTTATTAATCTAAAGAAATAAAATCTCCAACTTGTATGTCCGCTGTATGTGGTAATGTAACTACTTCTAATTCTGGAGCTCCATTAGTATATCGTTGTAATACAATTTCTCGAGACATAACTGGAATTGTTATATCTATAATCCTAATGGGTGTATATAATGAATTCCATTCTAAAGATGTTGTACCAAATAATCCACGTTCAGTTATATTAAATTGTATTGTATGCGCTAAACGTAAAGATCCAACTCCAGCAGATAAAGCTTCAGTAGGAGCATTAGTAGTACCAAATGCTCCAGATGGAGCTGTTATTAATGTAGCTGCTACCACTTCCAGGACTTTAGTTCTCGGATTAATTAGTAATAAATATGCTTTTCTAGTAGTATTATTAATGCCACGAATACTATTATCACCGCGTCCATACCAATTAGCATGATTATTTACTAAAGATCCAGAAAATCCATTATGCAAAACATAAGTACTAGTAATTTTATGATCTGTAACTCCAGCTGGAAGTATACCAACAGGGGCATCTAAATTATCTAAAACTTGAACTATAGTAGCAAATGCATTTAGATATTCACTTTCTTTTCTAAATACGGAAGTTCCATCATCCCCAGGATAAGCATTATTTGCAGCAGATATACTATCTTCAATGGAAGACACTTGATATGGTTCTGCAAATATCGGATGTGCCATTTCTATACGATTATATAGATTTTTATATGTACTTGTTTGTCGTACAGAAATAATATCTTTTGTAGTCCAATGTGTAACTGGCGGCGCTGTATTATCAAATTGTTTATATGTGAATCGAGCATCTGAATCGGGAATAAATGCGCCATACATCAAAAACATCATTTCAGATATATGATCTTTAACTGGTTTATCTAAATTAAAATCTGTTTCTAGCCCAACCGGTATAAGATTATCATTATGCCTAGTAATAACAAAGTGACTACGTGTAGTATCAGTTTCAGCATCTAAGCTTGAAGCATTATATAATTCTGTTGGTATATTAAGAGCATCTAAAGATCTAGACACAACTTCTAGAGGATGATTTCTAGCAATACCTCTAGCTAAATTAGGATCTCCACCGCCACGCCGGTATTGAGTAAAGAATACTTTATCGTAGATTGGCCAATTAGTAAAAGCCGATGCATCTATTCCAGTAAGTGATATAGTACCAGCTTCGGAATCAGCCACGAGATCTTTTATAGCACCTAAATATGTTGTTGTAAAATCTGTTTCACTAGTTAATTCACTTGTACCTAATTTTATAGTTAATTTTTTATGCCGTAGGTATTTACCAAGTGTGATTAAATTTCTAATATAGCCATCATCAGCAAAAATAATTTCATAATCACTTTGGCTATATTTTCTAGTTAAAGCATCAAGTTTTCCACTGATAGATGCAATAGATAATACACTATTAGGATATCCTAAATTAGTATTACGTCCATGTAGAAAAGTATAAATACCATTTCCTTCAGAGCCGAGAGCATCAACGGTAATTCTAACTAAATATACTTTTTTAATGTTCTTCTTATTAAAAGAACGTTTCCAGGCCGCTGTTGTAGTAAGCATATTATTCCTACTTAGAATTATTTATATTATTCTTCGCTTAGAAATCCATACTGTTCAATAAGCGATAAAGAAACAGTGCTATGCCTCGGCCCTTGATATTTCATATCTAAATTAGAAGATTCTAAGAACATAAATAAAGGTTTTTGTGTTCCTAATCCATGATCTAATATAAATGGAAACGGTATAGAACTATATTCAATACTTTGATACCAATCTAATAATGTTTGTCTATCATTTAGTCCGGTATGTATATCTCCAGCTGTAGGCATCCATGATGGGGCTAACTCATATCTTCCAGCAAAGTCTAGTAAAGTAACACTAATCCCAGCCGTAGAAACACTAGTTTTAGTCTTACTAACTTTATGATCTGGATCCCAAGGAATTTCAGGATTTCTAGATAAATGGTAACGCTGCCCGACCCAAATTTCTCCTATTCTAGGATATTGAGCTCCAGTAAATGCTACTGTAGAAGTTATACGCAATCTTGCATATCTTACACTAGAAAATCGTAACGATGCTCCAGCTAAAAGCCATTTTCTATTATTTGTAGTTATTCCTGTAGCACTAGCTACTGTAGTTAAATTTGTAGTAAAAGTCGAATTATCAGCTACTTCTAAAAATATACTTAATGTAGCACTAAGAGCTGTAGCTATAGTTCCAAAATTATGATTTAATACTAGCATAGAATCTATATTTATAGATTCTTTTAGATCAAATAAAATATAAACAGTAACATTACCGGATATTGAACTCGGGTAGGTTGTTAAATGTGTAAATCCATCATGTAAAAAATTAGGAGGAACAGCTGTATTAGTTCTATTTTCTGGACCACCTACACCAGAATCTGCCCAAGAACCACTAGCAGACCATTGCGGTACTTGATTATAATCATCAAAAGCATTCTTACCACCTAAAATTGGTTTTGCTCTACCAAGAGCATTTAATTCACCAGCAGGTATAGCAGCAGATGAAAAAGCCACTTATACATCTCCTCTGGATTCAGCATCCCGCCATAAAGGCATAAATACATCGGCAAACCAACGCTCAGCTTGAGCTTGTGAGAT
>Ga0209520_10001621_pt1 | contig 12866 bp, 7 predicted proteins | sample Rifsed16ft1_FD_184009 | JGI IMG/M metagenome (GOLD analysis project Ga0209520, IMG submission 184009) | Soil microbial communities from Rifle, Colorado, USA - sediment 16ft 1 (version 2) | ecosystem: Environmental > Terrestrial > Deep subsurface > Rock core/Sediment | place: Rifle, Colorado...
GACCGGGACCCTTCATTCCGGGATCGGGAGGATCAGTTTCGGGAAGGACAAGATCCGGGAAAATTTTCTCGCGTTCTTCGAGGCGATCATGAAGGCGAAGCCGCCCGCCGCCAAGGGGACCTACATCCGCTCCATCGCGCTTTCCTCGACGATGGGAGTCGGGATCAAGCTCAACGCGAGCACGCTTCAGGCGGAATAGCGCAGACAAGGAAGGGGGCCGAAACGAGGTGAAAAAGAGCAGCAAGGCGGACACCGTCGAGGCGATGCGGGGCATCATCGCCGGCCAGAAGGGTACCGTGCTGGCGGAGTACCGGGGCCTCACGGTGGCCGAAATCACCAATCTCCGGAAGAGACTCCGGGAGGTCGACGCGGAATTCAGGGTCGTGAAAAACACCCTGATCCGCAGGGCCGCGAAGGATTCCGGATTTTCCCGGCTCGAGGAATTCTTCATCGGCCCGACCGCCATCGGATACACGATGAGCGACCCCGTGTCGCTGGCGAAGGCGATGCGGGAGTTTTCGGTCGGGAACCAGAAAATCCGGCTGAAGGCCGGATACCTCGACGGAAAGGTGTTATCGGCAAAGGAGATCGAGGCGCTGGCGGACGTACCCAAGAGGGAGGTGCTTCTTTCGCGGCTGGTCGGCGGGATGGCGGCTCCCATCACGAGGCTGGCGCAGGCGCTCTCCGGGCCGAAGAGAAAACTGGTTTGCGTGCTGCAATCCATCCATGACCTGAAATCCAAACAGGTAAGTGCCTGATAGAAAGGGAGGAACCGAACATGACAACGATGACGAAAGAGGAATTCCTGAAGATGGTGGAGGGGCTCACGGTTCTCGAGCTCCACGAGTACGTCAAGGCTCTCGAGGAGCGGTTTGGCGTCACGGCGGCGGCCCCCGCGATGGCGGTGGCGGCCGCCGCGCCCGGTGCGGCGGGCCCCGCGGCCGAGGAGAAAACGGACTTCAACGTGATCCTGACCGATTTTGCGGACAAGAAGATCCAGGTGATCAAGGTGGTCCGCGAGGTAACGGGGCTGGGCCTGAAAGAGGCGAAGGACCTCGTCGAGGGGATTCCGAAGCCGGTCAAGGAAGGGATCGAAAAGAAGGAAGCCGAGGCACTGAAGAAGAAGATCGAAGAGGCGGGGGGCAAGGCGGAAATCAAATAGGACTCGTCCTGCACACGGACAACGGGGGGCGTTTCCCGCCCCCGGAACGTAAACCTTTGCCAGTACCCCCGGGGTGAGAACATGGCGTATCTGGAATACAGGAATCTGATCAAGAGGATCGACTTTTCCAAGATCGGAAAGGTCATTGAAATACCGAATCTCATCAAGGCGCAGCAGGAATCGTACGACGAATTCCTGCAGATGGTCGTCTCTCCCGAGAAACGGAAGGACATCGGCCTGCAGGCCGTCTTCAAGAGCATCTTTCCCATCACGGATTACAACGGCCGGGCGACGCTGGAGTTCGTTTCCTACGCCATCGGGCAGCCGAAGTGGAGCGAGGAGGAGTGCCGCGAAAGGGGGATGAACTACGCGGCCCCGATCAAGGTGACGGTCCAGCTCGTCATCTTCGATGTGGACGAGAAGACCGCCGCCCGCACCATCCGGGACGTCAAGGAACAGGAGGTGTTTTTCGGCGAAATCCCCCTCATGACGGCCCGCGCGACCTTCATCATCAACGGGACGGAACGGGTCATCGTGAGCCAGCTGCATCGCTCGCCCGGCGTCTTCTTCGAGCACGACAAGGGGAGGTCCCATGCCTCCGGCAAGGTCCTCTTCTCCGCGAGGATCATCCCGTATCGCGGGTCCTGGCTGGATTTCGAGTTCGACCACAAGGACATGCTGTACGTGAAGATCGACCGGAAGCGGAAATTCCCCATTGCCGTCCTTCTGCGGGCGATCGGGATGTCCACGGAGGAGCTCCTGCGGAGGTTCTACGAGGTCGAGGAGGTGGCGATCGAAGGGGACCGGTATTCCAAGGTGTTCCGCCCCGATCTCATGGTCGGGCTCAAGATGCCCGTGGAGATCCGGCATCCCAAGACGAACGAGGTCGCGTTCAAGAAGGGAATCAAGGTCTCGAAAAAACGGGCGGAGCGGTTTGCCGACGTCCCGTTCGGGAAGATCACGCTTCCCCTCGACGACCTCCTCCAGAAGGTGTGCGTCACCGATATTGCGGATCCGGGGACCGGGGAGGTCATCCTCGAGTGCGGACAGAAGATCACGGAGGAAGCGCTCGCCCTCATCCGGGAAAAGGGGATCGCCTCCTGTTCGGTTTTCTCCCTGGAAAACGCGGACAGGGCGATCTGGGAAGGGCTGATGACCGACCGAATCAAGGAGCGGGACGAGGCCCTGAAGGAAATCTACAAGAAGATGCGGCCGGGGGATCCCCCCACGAAGGAGGCCGCGGTTTCCCTGTTCGAGAACATGTTCTTCAACCCGGAGCGTTACAGCCTGTCGAAAGTCGGAAGGCTCAAGCTGAACCACAAGCTCGGGATCGCGGACAGCGACCTGGACTCGACCGTTTTGCGGTACGAGGACATCCTTCGGGCAATCCGGTACCTCATCAACCTGAAGAACGGGATCGGCGAGGCGGACGACATCGACAACCTCGGGAACCGGCGCGTCCGCACCGTGGGGGAGCTGATCGAGAACCAGTTCCGGATGGGGTTGGTGCGCGTGGAACGGGCGATCCGGGAGAAGATGAGCCTCCAGGACATCGAGACCCTGATGCCGCACGACCTGATCAACGCGAAACCCGTCTCCGCGGTCATCAAGGAGTTCTTCGGGTCCTCCCAGCTGTCCCAGTTCATGGACCAGACCAATCCTTTGTCCGAAGTCACGCACAAGCGCCGTGTGTCGGCCCTGGGCCCGGGCGGGCTGACGCGGGAGCGGGCCGGATTCGAGGTTCGGGACGTCCACCCGACGCACTACGGGCGGATCTGCCCCATCGAGACGCCCGAGGGGCCGAACATCGGGCTCATCGCGTCCCTCTCGACCTTCGCGAGGATCAACGAGTTCGGGTTCATCGAGACTCCGTACCAGGTGGTGAAGGACTCCTGCCTGACGAACGAGATCGTTTCCCTTTCCGCGATGGACGAGGAGAAGCATGTCATCGCGCAGGCGAACGCCCCCATCGACGGGGAGGGCAGATTCCAGCGAGACGTCGTGATCGCCCGGAAGGAGGGCGAATTCGCGATGGTGCGCTCCTCGGAGGTCACCCTCATGGACGTCTCCCCGAACCAGCTGGTTTCCGTCGCGGCGTCGCTCATCCCGTTTCTGGAGCACGACGACGCCAACCGGGCGCTCATGGGATCCAACATGCAGCGGCAGGCTGTGCCGCTGCTGCGCACGGAGCCGCCCTTGGTGGGAACGGGAATGGAATCCGTGGTCGCCCGCGACTCGGGTGCTGCGGTGGAGGCGGGGCGCAGGGGAAAGGTGGAGTCCGTGGACGCCCGCCGGATCGTCATCCGGCCGGACGAGCCGGACACGGGCGGCAAGTACGGTGCCGACATCTACAACCTGGTCAAGTTCCGTCGCTCCAACCAGAACACCTGCATCAACCAGAAGCCGATCGTTACCCTCGGGCAGAAGGTGGAGGCAGGGGAGGTCATCGCGGACGGCCCCGCCACCGCCATGGGGGAGCTCTCCCTCGGCAGGAACGTGCTCGTGGCCTTCATGCCGTGGCGGGGGTACAACTTCGAGGACTCCATCCTCATTTCCGAGAAGATCGTCAAGGAGGATATCTTCACCTCGATCCACATCGAGGAGTTCGAGTGCGTGGCCCGGGAGACGAAGCTCGGCAAGGAGGAGATCACCGCCGACATCCCGAACATCAGCGAGGAGTCCCTGAAGGACCTGGACGAGAGCGGGATCGTGCGGATCGGCGCGCGCGTGAAGCCGATGGACATCCTTGTGGGCAAGGTCACGCCCAAAGGCGAGACGCAGCTTTCCCCCGAGGAGAAGCTGCTCCGTGCGATCTTCGGAGACAAGGCCGGCGACGTGAAGGACTCCTCGCTCCGGGTGCCGCCCGGGATCGAGGGAATCGTCATCGACTCGAAAGTGTTCACCCGAAAGGGAGGGGAGAAGGACGACCGCGCACAGGCCTATGAAGAAAAGGAAATGGAGAGACTCCTGCGGGACCAGGACGACGAAATCCGGATCATCCTGGAGACCGCCTACGGGAAGATGCGAAACCTTCTTCTCCACAAGACCTCCGCGACCCGCCTTACCGGGGGGGACCGGTCCGAAGTGATCCTCAACAAGAAGAAGAAGCTCACGGAAGAGGTCCTCGACGACATTCCGAAGGACCTCTGGGCACAGATCGGGGTCGAGGAGGACCCGACGGTCAAGGAGCGTCTGGAGGACATCTCCCAGGTCGCCCAGGAACAGGTGAGCCTGGTCAAGGCGGTCTTCGAGGAGAAGATCGGCCGTATGCGGAAGGGGGACGAGCTGCCCCCGGGCGTCCTCAAGATGGTGAAAGTGTACATCGCGATGAAGCGCAAGCTGTCGGTCGGGGACAAGATGGCCGGCCGCCACGGCAACAAGGGGGTGATTTCCCGGATCGTGCCGGAAGAAGACATGCCGTATCTCTCCGACGGCGCTCCGGTCGACATCGTCCTCAACCCGCTCGGCGTTCCTTCCCGAATGAACGTAGGGCAGATCATGGAGACCCACCTCGGGTGGGCCTCGCGGGAGCTGGGGGAGAAGGTCCGCCGGCTGGTCGAGATCGAGTTCAGCCCCCGGACCGTGAAGGACTGGCTCCGGAAGGTCTACGACTCGAAACGGTTTTGGGAATACCTTGATAGCCTCACCGACGACGAGGTTCGAAGAGTCGCCGCGCTCATGTCCGAAGGGGTGTTCATGGCGTCGCCGGTATTCAGCGGAGCGAACGAGGGCGAGATCAAGCGGTACCTGCATCTGGCGGGACTGCCGGAGTCCGGGCAGACCTCTCTCTACGACGGCAAGACCGGCGATCTGTTCCACCAGCAGGTGACCGTCGGCTCGATGTACATGATGAAGCTGCACCACCTTGTGGACGACAAGATCCACGCACGGTCCACGGGGCCGTATTCGCTGGTGACCCAGCAGCCCCTCGGGGGGAAGGCGCAGTTCGGGGGGCAGCGTCTGGGGGAGATGGAGGTATGGGCGCTGGAGGCATACGGCGCCGCCTACACCCTCCAGGAATTCCTGACGGTGAAGTCGGACGACGTCCCCGGGAGGGCAAGGATGTACGAGGCGATCGTGAAGGGAAACTTCTCCCTCGAGCCGGGGCTGCCGGAGTCGTTCAACGTCCTCATCAAGGAATTGCAGGCGCTCGGCCTCGATGTCGAGCTGATCAGCGAGGAAGCCAAGTAACGAACGCAATCAGGGAACGTACCGGGGAGGCACCCATTGGAAGACCTGTTTACTCGATTTGAGAAGCCGAAGGACCCGCTGTATTTCTCGGGGATCCGCATTTCCATCGCGGCGCCGGACCAGATCCGCAAGTGGTCCCACGGCGAGGTGAAAAAACCGGAAACCCTCAATTACCGCACCTTCAAGCCGGAGCGGGACGGTTTGTTCTGCGCGAAGATTTTTGGTCCGATCAAGGACTACGAATGCAACTGCGGAAAGTACAAGCGGATGAAACACCGGGGAATCGTCTGCGAAAAATGCGGGGTCGAGGTGATCCAGTCCAAGGTGCGCAGGGAGAGAATGGGGCACATCGAGCTTGCTTCCCCCGTCGCCCACATCTGGTTCCTCAAGAGCCTGCCCAGCCGCATCGCCACCCTCATTGACATGCCGATGAAGGAGATCGAGGCGGTCATCTACTTCGAGAAGTTCATCGTCATCGATGCCGGAAAGACGGACCTGCAGAAGCTCGAGGTGCTCTCCGAGGCGAAGTACCGGGAGAAACGGGAGGAGTTCGGCGATGCCTTCAAGGCCGGCCTGGGCGCGGAGGCGATCCTGACCCTTCTGTCGGAGCTGAACCTGGACAAGCTGTCCGAGAAACTCCGCCGGGATATGGTCGAAACGTCCTCGGAGGCAAAAAAGAAGAAGATCTCGAAACGCCTGCGGATCGTGGAGGCGTTCCGGGACAGCGGGCAGCGCCCGGAGTGGATGATCATGGGCGTCATTCCCGTGCTCCCCCCGGACCTTCGCCCCCTGGTCCCGCTGGACGGTGGACGGTTCGCCACATCGGACCTGAACGACCTGTACCGGCGAGTGATCAACCGGAATAACCGCCTGAAACGGCTGCTCGATCTTTCCGCTCCGGAGATCATCATCCGGAACGAGAAACGGATGCTGCAGGAATCCGTCGACGCCTTGTTCGACAACGGAAGACGCGGGAAGCTCATCACCGGTTCCAACAAGCGGCCGCTGAAGTCCCTCTCCGACATGCTGAAGGGGAAGGGGGGGAGGTTCCGCCAGAACCTGCTCGGAAAGCGCGTGGACTATTCCGGCCGGTCGGTGATCGTCGTCGGTCCGGAGCTGAAGCTGCACCAGTGCGGCCTGCCCAAGAAGATGGCCCTCGAGCTGTTCAAGCCGTTCATCTTCAACAAGCTCGAGGAGGGCGGGTACGCGACCACCATCAAGGCGGCCAAGAAGATGGTGGAGAAGGAGAAGCGCGAAGTCTGGGACGCCCTGGACGAGGTCATCCGGCAGCTTCCGGTGATGCTCAACCGCGCCCCGACGCTTCACCGGCTTGGGATCCAGGCGTTCGAGCCGGTACTGATCGAGGGGAAGGCGATTCAGCTGCACCCGCTCGTGTGCACCGCCTTCAACGCAGACTTCGACGGGGACCAGATGGCGGTTCACGTCCCGCTCTCCCTCGAGGCCCAGATGGAGGCGAGGGTGCTCATGATGTCCACCAACAACATCCTCTCGCCCGCGCACGGCAAGCCGGTGATCAGCCCCACGCAGGACATTGTCCTCGGGATCTACTATCTGACCCGCCCGCGCGAAGGGCTCAAGGGAGAAGGGAGGCGGTTTTCCAGCCTGGACGAGGTGCGGATCGCCTTCGACGCGGGGCAGATCAAGCTGCAGACCAAGATCCGGGTCCGGGTCAACGGGAAGATCGTGGACACCACGACGGGTCGGGTTCTCCTCTACGAAGTGGTGCCTCACGAGGTCCCGTTCGATCAGGTCAACCGCGTGATGAAAAAGAAGGATCTCGCCGACCTCATCGACGTGTCGTACCGCAGCTGCGGACAGAAGGCGACCGTCATCCTGTCCGACCAGCTCAAGACGCTCGGCTACTATTACGCCACCCTGTCGGGCATCTCGATCTGCATGAACGACATGAAGATCCCGAGCAACAAGAAGATGCTCCTGGACAAGGCCACCGCCGAGGTGGAGGCCGTGGTGGAGGAGCACCAGAGCGGACTCATCACCAACGGCGAACGGTACAACAAGGTGGTCGATATCTGGTCCGCGGCAACCGAGCAGATCGCGTCGGAGATGCTTCGTGAAATGGGAACGGAGACGATCAAGTCTCCCGAGGGGAAGGACCTGAAAGTTCCGAGCTTCAACCCCATACACATGATGGCGGACTCAGGGGCTCGTGGCTCCGACAAGCAGATGCGCCAGCTTGCCGGGATGCGGGGCCTGATGGCCAAGCCCTCCGGCGAGATCATCGAGACGCCGATCACCTCGAACTTCCGGGAAGGGCTGTCGGTCGGGCAGTACTTCATCTCCACCCACGGCGCCCGGAAAGGCCTCGCCGATACCGCACTCAAGACGGCGAACTCCGGGTATCTCACACGCAGGCTGGTGGACGTGGCCCAGGACTGCATCATCATCGAGGAGGACTGCCAGACGCTCGACGGAATCCCCGTCCGGGCGCTCGTGGAGGGCGGCGAGATCATCGACCGGTTGTCCGACCGGATCCTCGGGCGTGTGGCGCTCGAGGACCTGTACGACAGCGACGGGAACCTCCTCGTCTCCGCCAACGGGGAGATCACGGAGGAGGTGGCCCGCCAGATCGAGATGTCGGGAATGGACGAGGTAAAAATCCGATCCGCCCTGACGTGCGAGAGCAGACGGGGAGTCTGCGCATTCTGTTACGGGCGCGACCTGGCACGCGGGAAGATGGTCACCATCGGAGAAGCGATCGGGATCATCGCGGCGCAGTCGATCGGGGAGCCCGGGACGCAGCTCACGATGCGGACGTTCCACATCGGCGGGACGGCCTCCCGGTTCGTCGAACAAAGCTCCATCCAGTCGAAACACCAGGGAAAGATCAAGTTCCAGGGCCTGACCGTGATGAAGAACCGGGAAGGGAAGCACGTCGCGATGAACCGGAACGGCTTCCTGATCGTTCTGGACGAGAACAACCGGGAGCGGGAGAAGTACCCGATCACCTACGGGGCGACCCTGATGGTGAAGGGCGGGGAGAAAGTGAAGGAGGGGCAGCGGCTCGCCGTATGGGATCCCTACAACATCCCGATTCTCACGGAAGTTTCGGGGATCATCAAGTTCGGGGACATCATCGAGGGAATCACGATGCGCGAACAGCTCGACGAGGTGACCGGGCGCTCCACGCGCGTGATCATCGAGCCGAGGGACCCGGACGCCCGGCCGCGCATCTCGATCAAGGACGAAAAAAACAGGACGCTCAAGCTCCCCGGATCCTCGAGCGAAGCACGGTACCTCCTTCCCATAGGGTCGAACATATTCGTCGAGGAAGGGCAGAATCTGGTAGCCGGCGACATCATCGCGAAGATCCCGCGGGAGACCACGAAAACGAAAGATATCACCGGTGGCCTGCCCCGCGTGGCGGAGCTCTTCGAGGCGAGGAAACCCAAGGAGTTCGCCGTCATCTCCGAGATCGACGGCGTGGTGCGGCTCGGCAAGGACTTCAAGGGGAAGCGGAAGATCCAGGTGGTGCCGGATATCGGGGAGGCTCGCGAATACACCATCCCCCGCGGGAAGCACATCACGGTTCACGACGGGGAGAGGATCCGGGCCGGGGAGTCCCTCATGGATGGATCTCCCAACCCGCACGACATCCTCCGGGTCCAGGGAGACAAGGAGCTCGCCCGCTTTCTCGTGGACGAGATCCAGGAGGTATACAGGCTCCAGGGGGTCCGGATCAACGACAAGCACATCGAGGTCATCGTCCGGCAGATGCTCCGGAGGGTCAAGATCAGCGACCCGGGAGACACGAACTTCCTCGTGGGGCAGAGCGTGGAGAAAACGGTGTTCAAGGAGGAGAACGAGCGGATCAAGGCGGAGAAGGGGACTCCCGCGAAGGCCGACCCGCAGCTATTGGGGATCACCAAGGCCTCACTCTCCACGGAGTCCTGGATCTCGGCGGCCTCCTTCCAGGAGACCACGAAGATCCTCACGGACGCAGCCGTTCACGGCCGGGTCGACTCCCTCTCGGGGTTGAAGGAAAACGTCATTATGGGACGGCTCATCCCGGCCGGTACGGGGGGGGTGCTCTACCGTCTCGTGGACATGGAGGCGGATCCGCCCCTTCCTTCCGAGATCAAGGAGGATACGGCGGAAATGTTGATGGAGGAAGAGGAAGAAACGGGTTGACACGACAAACGCGAAATGGTAAAAAATACGCTTCTGTTTCGAGCAGGATAGACGGAACCGGACAGGAAGGCGGGGGAAATGCCGACGATCAACCAGATGGTCCGGAAGGGGCGCGAAGCGGTCGTTGACAGGAGCGACTCTCCCGCGCTGGAACGTTGTCCGCAGAAGCGGGGGGTATGCCTCCGGGTGTACACCACGACCCCGAAGAAGCCCAATTCCGCGTTGCGGAAGGTCGCCCGGGTGCGGCTTACGAACGGTGTCGAGGTTACCGTCTATATTCCGGGAGAGGGGCACAACCTCCAGGAACATTCCGTCGTGTTGATCCGGGGAGGCAGGGTCAAGGACCTCCCCGGCGTGCGGTACCACATCATACGAGGAAAGCTGGATTCCGTTGGTGTCCAGGACAGACGGAAGTCGCGGTCGAAGTACGGAGCAAAACGACCCAAATAGCTTTCCCTGACCGGCACGAGGCAGTACCGGCCTTTCCCGGCATTTCCGCCGGAACGGGGGGTAACGTTACGGATGGCCGCCATGCTCCGCGGGGAGCTCGCCCGTGGGTGGTGGCTACTTGTTTGTTCAACGAGGAGGCAGGTACGGTGAGGAGGCTTTCCTGATGCCCAGACGAGGGTTTGTGTCCAGACGGGTCGTAGGGGCGGATCCGGTCCACGGCGATGCGCTCGTTGCGAGGATGATCAACGGGATCATGCGCAAGGGGAAGAAAACCATCGCGGAGAAAATCGTCTACGGTTCGATGGAGATCATCAAGGAGAAGACGAAGGAAGATCCGGTAAGCGTCCTCAAGAAGGCCGTGGAAAACAGCAAGCCCGTCATCGAGGTCAAGTCCCGCCGGGTGGGAGGAGCGACCTATCAGGTCCCGGTCGAGATCCGCCCCGAGAGGCGACTCGCTCTTTCGCTCCGGTGGATGATCGACTTCGCGAAGGAGCGCTCCGAAAAAACGATGGTCGACCGTCTGTCGGGGGAAATCCTGGATGCCTACAACAACCGCGGGTTGACGGTCAAGAAGAAGGAAGACACGCACAAGATGGCCGAGGCCAACAAGGCCTTCGCGCATTACCGCTGGTAAACCGCGGGATGCCGGGAAGGAACACGAAGAAGTGGCAAGAACCACACAACTGGAAAAAACCCGGAACATCGGGATCATGGCCCACATAGACGCCGGGAAGACCACCACCACGGAGCGGGTCCTGTACTACACGGGCGTCTCCCACAAGATGGGGGAGGTGCACGAGGGGACTGCGACCATGGACTGGATGGAACAGGAACAGGAACGGGGGATCACGATCACTTCCGCGGCCACCACCACCTTCTGGAGGGAGCATCGGATCAATATCATCGACACCCCGGGGCACGTGGACTTCACCATCGAGGTGGAGCGCTCGCTACGCGTACTTGACGGCTGCGTCGCGGTGTTCTGCGCCGTGGGCGGAGTGGAGCCGCAATCGGAAACGGTTTGGCGTCAGGCCGACAAGTATCGCGTTCCGCGCCTGGCGATGATCAACAAAATGGATCGCACGGGTGCGGATTTCGACCGCGTCATCCGCATGTTGCGGGAGCGTCTCGGGGCGAACCCCGTTCCGATCCAGCTTCCTTTGGGGAAAGAGGAAGGGTTCCGGGGGATCATCGACCTGGTGAGGAGGAAGGCCGTCGTATGGGATGAAGACATTCTCGGGGCCAGGTACCGGGTCGAGGACGTTCCCGGGGAGATGGAGGGAGCCGTCGCGTCCGCGCGGGAACGCCTTCTGGAGTCCCTGGCAGACGTCAACGACTCGCTCCTCGAGAAATACCTTGCCGGAAAAGAGATCGAGGTGGCCGAACTGCAATCGGCGATCCGCGAGGCGACCGTCGGCCTGAAGATGGTGCCCGTACTGTGCGGAACCGCTTTCCGGAACAAGGGAATCCAGCCCCTCCTGGATGCCGTCGTGGATTATCTGCCATCCCCCCTCGACGTGCCCCCCGTGGAAGGGATCGACCCCCGTGACGGTTCGGTCGTCGTCCGCACGTCCACAGACGAGGAGCCCTTCGCCGCCCTGGCCTTCAAGATCATGACGGATCCGTTCGTCGGGCAGCTCACTTTCCTCCGTATCTATTCCGGGACCCTCACCTCGGGCGACCAGGTATACAACTCCACGAGACAGAGAAAAGAGCGGATCGGCCGCATCCTCAAGATGCACGCGAACAAGAGGGAGGAGACCAAGGCGGTCTACGCAGGCGACATCGCAGCCTGCGTCGGCCTGAAAAACGCGTTTACCGGCGACACGTTGTGCGCCCCGAACCACGAAATCATCCTCGAGTCCATCTCCGCCCCCGACCCCGTGATCTCCATCGCGATCGAACCGAAAACGAAGGCAGACCAGGAAAAGCTGGGGCTTTCCCTCCAGAAGCTGGCCCTGGAAGACCCCTCTTTCCGGGTCAAGGTGGACGAGGAGACGGGACAGACGCTCATCGCCGGCATGGGGGAACTGCACCTGGAAATCATCGTGGACCGGCTGATGCGGGAGTTCAAGGTGGCGGCGAGCGTGGGACGTCCCCAGGTCGCCTACCGGGAGACGGTCACGCGCGCGGCGAAACACGAGGGACGGTATGTCCGCCAGACGGGTGGGCGGGGGCAATACGGGCACGTCTGGATCTCCGTGGAGCCGAACCAGGCCGGGAAGGGGTTCGAATTCGTCAACAAGATCGTCGGAGGGGTCGTCCCGAAGGAATACATCCCCGCCGTGGAAAAAGGCGTGCGGGAGGCGTCGGAGACGGGTGTCGTGGCGGGATATCCCGTGGTCGACACGATCGTCACCCTTCTCGACGGGTCCTACCACGAGGTGGACTCCTCCGAGATGGCGTTCAAGATCGCGGGGTCGATGGCCTTCAAAGCGGCGTGCCAGATTGCGCATCCCGTTCTTCTGGAGCCGGTGATGGCGGTGGAAGCGGTCACTCCGGAGGAATTCACGGGGGATGTCATCGGGGACTTGAGCTCCCGCCGCGGACGCATCCTGAAGATCGATGCCCGCGGCAACACCCAGGTGATCGACTCCCACGTGCCCCTCTCCGAGATGTTCGGGTACGCCACGGATTTGCGGTCGAAGACGCAGGGAAGAGCGACCTACACCATGCAGTTTGACCATTACGAACCCGCCCCGATCTCCGTGAGCGAGGAAGTTGTCGCGAAGGTGAAGGGCGCCTGACGAAAACCCGCGAAAGGGAGGAACGCACATGGCCAAGCAGAAATTCGAGCGCAAGAAGCCTCACGTCAACGTCGGTACGATCGGTCACGTGGATCACGGCAAGACGACGTTGACCGCGGCGATCACGAAGGTATTGGCGACTCGCG
>Ga0209520_10001638_pt1 | contig 12795 bp, 14 predicted proteins | sample Rifsed16ft1_FD_184009 | JGI IMG/M metagenome (GOLD analysis project Ga0209520, IMG submission 184009) | Soil microbial communities from Rifle, Colorado, USA - sediment 16ft 1 (version 2) | ecosystem: Environmental > Terrestrial > Deep subsurface > Rock core/Sediment | place: Rifle, Colorado...
AGAGGATTCCTTTTTCGTACTCGACCTCAGCACCTAAGATTCTAAGCAGCTTTGACATTGTCTTAACATCATCTAATTCAGGTACGTTTGTTAATGTGCTTCTGCCTTCCGTAAGAATGCAGGATGCCATAAGAGGTAGCACTGCGTTTTTAGCACCGCTTATAGTGACTTCACCTTCTAATCTTTTTCCACCTTCGACTATAATCTTTTCCATTTTCCCTTAACCACCCTTTCTATTCCAGCCAAATCTTTTACTGTGGAAACTTCTTTAAATCCAACCCCTTTGAAAATTTCTGATACCTTTTCGGATTGGTTAGCTCCAACTTCAATAATACACCATCCGTCATTTTTCAAAACTCTTCCTGCTTCACGAGCGATCTTCCTTATACAGTTTAATCCTTCTTCGCCTGAAGTGGGCCGTGAGTCTTCGACAAGCTCAGACCGAACGGTAGAAGGGTGGAGTCGAAGGGCCTGTCCTGAGCCATGCCGAAGGATCGAGCCACCTCCAATAAGTGACGCTTTAGGTTCAAATTCTCTTATATCGGATTCGAGTTTATGAAATTCACTTTCAGGTATGTAAGGTGGATTTGAAATAGTTATATCAAATGAATTTTTCTTGAAACAGCTTAAAAAATCTGCACAAATGAGAGAAATTCTTTTTGCAACTTTATGTCTTTTCGAATTTGCCCTTGCAACCATAAGCGCTTCAAAAGAAATATCAGTTGCAAAGTTTTGTGCATTTCCGGCTTCGCAAGCAATCGTAACAGCTATACATCCACTTCCAGTGCCAACATCAAGAATGGTAGGGTATGGAATGTTCTTAATTAGCTTCAAAGATTCTTCAAATAGGATTTCAGTCTCAGGCCTTGGTATGAGAACATCTGGGGTTACAATAAATGACCTTGAGTAAAACTCTTTCTCACCGAGAATGTAAGCGATAGGTTCCCTTTTTAGTCTTCTCTCAAGCAATAATTCGAACTCTTTAACCTTCTCAGATTGGATCCGCTCTTCAGGATGAGCGTAAATGTAGGTTGTATTTATTCCAAGAGCCTTAGAAAGCAGTAGCGCTGCTTCAAGCTCAGGGTTTTCTACGCCCGATTCTCTTAGTAAATTTCTTCCTTGTATGTAAAGCTCTTTCAAAAATACACCTTCTCCATTTTTCATTATTTAATTTAAGATTTTATTTAGTTTACCTGTGATTTTCAAATAAGAGAGTTTGAAAGATTTGCCTGTTTGCAGACTATGTTATAGTCACTTGCTCGGGTTTCCTTAATGTCTTATTCCATGCCTCCGAACGAGGACATATCACGAACAAGTTCGTGCCTACAATCTTTTTGTGACTTATTGTGTCGAATTGTATATTTAAACTAATTGTAGGCACAGACTAGTCTGTGCTATTTAACTGTCTGCCAGCAAGACTGGCAGACTACCCGATTAAATTAAATGGAAAACCTAATCCTTCCTCTACAATTCTTAGCGGAAACCTAAAGGTTTCCATCAGAAGAACGAGTATTAGGTAGAAGCGGCTTCCAGCCGCGATTCAGTCGTGCCAAAATGGCACTCCTACATCATGACAATGGTTTCCATCAGAAATCGGGCGTGTTTATCCAAACCTACCTAGGGTAGGCAACGAGTCTTGCTCGTTGCCTGTTATGCCTACCAGCAAGACTGGCAGGCTACCCATTTATTGTATTGATTATTACCACGAAACATTTCCTTCGACACGCCAGGACAGGCTTGTCTCGCCTTGTGGGGTTAGAAAACCCTAGTATTCTAAAATTGCAAGTCGTCAAACCAACTGTAGGGAGGACCTATGCCAGCAGTGGGCCTAGATCAACTGTCTTCACCCATAATATTAGGGCAGACACACGGGTCTGCCCCTACATTGAAACATTAATGATGATGGCAGTACGTTTTTGTATGTTATAGTTTAACAACTTTATTATAGACCAGTATATGCGGGGTATAGGAATATGATTGGAAAGGGAGTAAGACTTACTAAGATTTTTGGAATAGAAATCTGGGTTGATTATTCATGGTTAATAATTTTTGCCCTTGTTGCGTGGAGCTTGGCTTCTAGTTATTTTCCACATGAGTATCCGGGACTAGGAGTTACACCTTATTGGATTATGGGGGTTGTTTCAGCGATCCTTCTTTTTGTCTGCGTTCTTCTTCATGAACTATCCCATTCTTATGTTGCACAAAAATCTGGTATAGCGGTTCCTAGAATCACACTTTTTATTTTTGGTGGTGTAGCTCAGATTTCTGAAGAGCCCCGTAGTGCTAAGATGGAGTTTAATATAGCTGTTGCTGGTCCTATTTGTAGTTTTATACTTGGAGTTATCTTCTGGATTTTATCAAAGTCTGGTTTCGCATCAACTCATAAGGGGTTCCTTGCAATATTCGAGTATCTTGCCTTCATAAACATAGCCCTTGTTATCTTCAATATGATTCCTGGATTTCCTCTTGATGGAGGAAGGATACTTAGAGCTTACCTCTGGAACAGATGGCAAGACATTAAAAAAGCTACCTACACAGTGTGTCAGATAGGAAGTGCATTTGGGATAGGCTTGATGTTACTAGGTGTGGTTAACTTCTTCCTTGGAAATCTTATCGGGGGAATCTGGTTTGTTTTTATCGGTATGTTTCTAAACCAAGCTGCAAAGTCAGGTTACCAAATGACTGTCTTTAAGGATGTTTTATCAGGAGTTAAGGTGAAAAATGTTATGACCTCGAATGTTATTTCCGTACCTGAATTTCTCTCCCTTAATGACCTTGTTCAGAATTATTTCTATCATCATCTCTTTGTGAGCTTCCCTGTAGTAAGAGATGGAGGAGAGTTAATAGGCATTGTTTCAGTAAGTCAAGTAAAAAATGTTCCGAAGGATAGCTGGCATGAAAAAAGGGTAGGGGACATAATGATTAGGGCAGCAGAAATCCAGGTAATTAGCCCTGAGGATGAAGCTTCCAGCGCGCTTAGTTTACTTATGAGAAATGAACTTGGAAGGCTTCCCGTGGTTGACGGGAAGAAGCTCGTGGGTCTAATAACTAGACGTGATATAATGACACTTCTAATGATTAAGTCAGATCTAGGAGGTTGATTTATTAATATGCCTCCCAAAATAGTTCTGGCTTCATCTTCTCCTAGAAGAAGGGAGCTTCTTGAGAAAGTAGGGATTAGATTTTCGGTTATACCTAGTCTTCTAGATGAAATTCCCCGTGAAGATGAAACACCTCACAACTTTGCACTTAGAGCTTCAAGAGAAAAAGCGATAGCTGTTGCTAGAGATCAAAACTCGGATTGTGTTGTAATTGGAGCGGATACTATTGTTGTGATAAATGGAGAGATACTTGGTAAGCCTAGGGACGAAGAAGATGCAAGATTTATATTGAAGAAAATCTCGGGTAGAGAACATAAGGTCATTACAGGATTTTCAATTGCGAGGCCGAAGATGGAAGTTTTACATAGGGAATTTGTAGAGAGTAGGGTTAAGATTAAAATCCTTGCACCGTGGGAGATAGAAGGTTACATTAACACCAAAGAGCCAATGGATAAAGCAGGGGCTTACGGTGTGCAAGGCATTGGGGCATTTATGGTTCAGGAAATATACGGCTCTTACACAAACGTAGTTGGACTTCCCCTAGCTCAGCTTGTCGGTGCACTGACAAAGCTTGGGATATTAAAACTCTTTAGTGAAGATGAATATAGCTCAAAACCTAAAAAGGGTCCGAGAGAGAATTAAAATAGCGGCTCTTAAAGCTCAAAGAAATGTAGGGGAAATAAAACTTGTTGCCGTGTCAAAGGGAATAGAAGCAGAAAGTGTTATTGAGGCAGCTCAGTGCGGCATTAAAAGCTTTGGGGAAAATTATGCTCAGGAGTTTAGAGATAAATGCGACTTGGTTGAAAAAGCTGTTGGTAAGAAGGTTGAGTGGCATTTTACAGGTCGACTTCAAAGAAATAAGGTGAGATACATCTTGGATAAAGTTAAGCTTATCCATTCGCTTGATAGTGTTTCTATTGCTGAGGAGATAAATAAAAGAGCCGAAAAAATCGAAACTAAGGTTCCTGTTCTTATTGAACTAAATACTAACGAAGAAGCAAAGGGAGGAGTTAAGTTTGATCAAATTGAAGATTTTTTGCTTGAGTTAAGGAGGTTCCCTCAAATAGAAGTTAAGGGTCTTATGATAATGCCTCCCTTTTTTGATAACCCTGAAATGACAAGACCATATTTCAGAAATGTAAGGGAATTAAGAGACAAGCTTCAAGGTAGATTTCCGAGTCTTCGGGAGCTTTCTATGGGGATGAGCGGGGATTTTGAGGTTGCAATCGAAGAAGGAGCAACAATTGTTAGAATTGGAACAGCGATCTTTGGACCTAGAAGGGAATAAAGCATTTGCCACAGAGAGCACAGAGGGCGCAAAGGAAAGATTAAAAAATAATTTTTAGTTATTTCTACTCTCTGTGTACTCTGTGGCTAAATAATATCATCAGGAGAAAGAGATGAAAAAGATTGGTTTCGTAGGTGCAGGTAACATGGCAGAGGCCCTCGTAAAAGGGCTTCTTGCATCAGGTGTATTTACGAGAGAGCAAATAATTTTGAGTGATGTCATACAAGAAAGATTGCATCTTATGTCCTCAATATATGGAGTCAAAACCACCCCTAAAAATAAGGATGTTGTAAAATCATCTGATTTGATCATACTCGCAGTAAAACCAAATATGGTTAGTAGGGTTTTAAGTGAAATAAAGGGGCTTTTAACATCTAAGAAGGTTCTTATCTCCATTGCGGCAGGTATCCCCACTTCTTATATTTCTGAGATGATAAAAAAGAAGATGAAAATAGTTCGTGTGATGCCTAATACACCTGCACTTGTGCTTACAGGAGCTTCAGTTCTATATTTCAACTCTCAAATAAACCAAAAAGAGAAAGATAGCATTAGAAGAATTTTTGAATCTGTAGGGACTGTAGATGTTGTTGAACACGAAGACCTTCTTGATGCAGTTACAGGCTTAAGCGGTAGTGGTCCTGGTTATGTGGCTATGTTTATAGAAGCTCTATCCGATGGGGGGGTTAAGATGGGACTCTCAAAAAATATGGCTCTTAAACTTGCCGCTCAAACTGTTTATGGCACCGCTAAAATGGTGCTCGAAGGCGGACTTCATCCTGCAGAATTTAAGGATAAGGTTTCGTCTCCTGGTGGTACGACGATTGAAGGGATTCATGAACTGGAGGTGGGTGGCTTAAGGGGGAGTGTTATCTCTGCTGTTCAAGCTGCTACTAGACGTTCAAAAGAATTATCCAAGGAGGCAAAGTAATGTTTGTTCTTGGGAATCTTGTTGAAGCCTTAGCGACAGTGCTTCACTATTTGCTTAATATCTATATGTGGATTGTGATTATAAGGGCTATAATCTCGTGGGTAAGCCCTGACCCATATAACCCGATTGTGCGTTTTCTTTATAGGGCAACTGAACCAGTGCTTGGATATGCAAGGAGAATTGTTCCGTCCCTAGGTGGAATTGATCTATCACCGATTTTAGTTCTCGTGCTAATTGTATTTTTAGATCAATTTCTAGTTGGAACCATAACAGAACTTGCATTTAAGTTAAAGACAGGGACCCCTTAGATGTCTTATTCAAAGGAAGAATCTGAGGTAACGATCGAAGTTCAGGTTCAACCTAAATCATCATGTGATGAGATTTTCGGACTTCAGAACGGTAGATTCAAAGTGAAAGTCACTGCTCCTCCAGAAGATGGGAAAGCGAATGAGAGGCTTATAGAGCTCATTGCGAGAGCGCTTGGAGTTTCAAAATCATACGTTAAGATAGTTAGGGGAGAGACATCGAGAATAAAGATTTTAAAAATTAAGGGTGTTGATCGAGATAAATTGGATTCGTTTATGAGAAGATTTACTAATTAATTGTTACTAAAAAGACTCGTTGCTCAATCTCCTATGGTATTTAATTAATGTAGAGACGCAATTAATTGCGTCTCTACGTAAGTTGAAGGGATATTAGCAGGCATGCCTAGCGCTTTCGTCAAAGGGTTAAAAATAAACTATATCGCAGGAGAAGGTTTAGAGAAGTCACGTCTGAGTATTTTAATGATTCACGGTGCGGGACAGAGCAGTCTCACTTGGGAATATCAAGTAGATGAATTAAAAAAACAATCAAAGTTTAATCTTATTATCCTAGATCTTCCCGGCCACGGTAAGTCCGAGGGAAGCGGTTTGAGTAGCATTAGAGAATACAGCGGCTTCATAAAGGATTTTACTGACACTCTTGGCTTAGAGAACCTCATACTTGTAGGGCACTCGATGGGCGGCGGGATAGTACAGGTTTTTACAATTGATTATCCCGATACGGTCTATGCTTGTGTTCTAGTAGGTACCGGAGCAAGGCTTCGGGTTGCTAAGGAAACCCTAGAAGCTGTTAAAAACAACTATGAAGCATATTGCAAAATTGCTCCGACAAGAGCCTTTGCAAGCTCCTCACCTGAGGAACTAAAGAAAAGGTTTGTAGAAGGAATTATTAGAACACCACAGTCAGTAGTACGCCAGGATTTTATAGCATGTGATGAGTTTGATATTATGAATAAGGTTGAGAAAATAAAGGTTCCAACTCTAATTATTTCTGCAACTGAAGATATATTAACTCCGGTAAGGTATGGTGAATATTTACACAATAGAATCGAAGGTTCAAAATTCCATGTTATTAAAGATGTAGGACACTTTATGATGCAAGAGAAGGCAGACGAGTTTAACCGGGTCTTGCTTGAGTTCTTGATTTCCCTATGTTGAATGATTATGCAGCATGTCTTGGTTAATTAGTTATACAAAGTTTAATGTGTGCGTTGTAGCTTATAGCAATTATTCTCTTTGATAAATCCTTTTCCAATAAAGCCGGATTATTTTTATTTCTGATAGGGGTTGAGTTGTTAATTAGAATAGTTCATAATTAAACAGTAGCTATTCTTTGGTTCTTCAAAGAGCTTAGGGGCTCCGTTAGTTCGAATTTATGGACAATTAAAGCTATTTCATTAATACCTAATGTTAAGCACAAAATGAGGGAAATTATTTTAGGAGTATAAAATTCACAATAAAAGAATCAAGTAATTACATATTAAGAGGGATCTGAAGGCAGAGAGATGCCGGTTCTGCGGGGCTCCAGTATTAGAGGGAAATTTTCGTGACAGGCACTTTGATGGTAAGGTTGCGTGCTATGAGTGTTACAATAAGTTTAATGATACACAGGAGAACAAGGAAAAATACAAAACGCTCTACCATTACTGTAGACGGTTCACCGCACCTTGGTCAGGAAAGGCCCAGGATGGCAAAGGGAGAACAAGATAACAGGAAATGAGCTTGAATATACAATTTTGACTGTGCTAAAATCTTAACTCAGACTACTAAGATGCGAGCACTTTTTTTTATAATTTTTTTAATTTTCATATTTACCGGGCCATCGGTTTTACCGGCTGAGCTTAATAGCCTTAACAGAAATAGTATTGGGCTATCTAATAATAACAATGAGTTATTCCCATATGGGTTCATATTGTTAAAGAACGGTACATTTGATGATTTGATGCTTAACATATATGAGGAGTGGGAATTAGACCAGCTTTTAGGCTCTAATATCAAATGGGCTATAGAGGAATTCGATTGGCTAAAATGGCTCGATTCAAGAAACAAGGTTGGCTCTAGAGCGCTTCTTGGAGGACTTCCTTTTTTTTCTATACCAAAGCATAGTAGGCAAGATGATGAAGTGAGGGATCCCGCATTCATTTCTACTGACAAGTTTCTTTTCTTCTGGTATTTTAAACAAAAGTTCTAATGATTTAGTTAATGAAGTTACAAAAGTTACTCTTAATCAATTTTTCTATTACTCTTTAATATCATTAGTTAAAATAAATCCAACTTAAAATATCATTGTAGAATGCAAATATGAAAATTGCACTCTTAGGCGGCACTGGTGATATAGCAGAAGGACTTGTACTCCGATGGTCAAAGGTAGGACACAAGATTTTTATAGGGTCAAGAAGTGATGAAAAGGCGAAAGGGATCGCATCAGAGTACAGAGATACGCTATCTAAACTCGGTCTTAATTCAAGCATAGAAGGGATGATTAACGCCGAGGCTGCCCTTGCGGCCGAGGTTGTTATAATTAGCTTGCCATTTGAACATGCAACATCAACCATACGTCAAATCCAAAGCAGCTTTACAAATCAGATTGTGATTTCCCCAGTTGTACCAATGGTTAAAAAGGGGAAGGTTTTTGTTTATTCTCCTCCATCACAAGGTTCTGCAGCGCTAGAGATAAAAGAGGCCTTGCCTAATACAGTAAAGCTGGTTTCTGCCTATCATAACCTTCCAGCAAAGGAGCTAAGAAAGATAGACCACGTTCTAGAGTATGACGTTGTTATATGTGGAGATGACGAAGAAGCAAAGGCTGTGGTAAAACGACTAACGGAGGAAATGCCTAATTTAAGAGCCCTTGATGCAGGGTCTCTTGAAGCTTCGATGATGATAGAAGCCATTACACCACTTCTAATTAATTTAAACATGAGATATAAGCCTCAAGAGTTTTCAGTAAAGTTTGTATGAATGGTTAGGGGCGAACCTAGCCTGCAGTGAGCATTGTCGAACTGTGTTCGCCCATTATCAGAACAGACACACAGGTCTGCCCCTACAATTATTCACCTATAATCTGAAGGATTACATCTCTCTTTCTTGACCTATTGTCAAAGTCAACAAGCACAATCTGCTGCCATGTACCAAGGAGAAGCCTTGATGATGAGAACGGGACAGTTATAGAAGGCCCGAGGAGTGCGGCTCTAATGTGAGAGTATCCATTTCCATCACCCCATCTTGCATCATGGTCATAGTGAATATTCTTTGGTGCAATCCTTTCAATAGCTTTTTGAAAGTCCTTTATAGCACCGCTTTCATATTCTATCGTTGTAATCCCAGCAGTAGAGCCGGGTACAAATACAGTAACAATACCGGAGGTGATTCCAGAATCTTTAACGAAGTTTTCTACCTTTCGAGTTATATCTATTAAATCTGTTTCTCCCTTTGTTTCAATTTTCATACTTTGGGTTTTTACAGCCATTTACTTCCTCCTAGAAAAGTTTTATTTTTGAGGGTTTCTATAGTATGCTTGCGTTGAATCTTCATTGAACATTCATGCAAACTAATAACTAAAACCCCAAATAAATATACACCCGTAGTTCCTTAAATCTCTACAAGCTAAAGAAGCGTATCGTAATCAGCATTGCTACTTAGAGAAGGGTATTCAAGCGGTGAACAGCATGATAATTATTATTTTAGTATATACATCTGCATTTAAGCAATTGAGAGCGGTTGCTTAAGTTGCTATAATCTTTCTAGCCATGCCTGTAGATACACCAATGATTAAACAGTACCTAAAGATTAAAAAGCAATACCCGGATGCCATACTCTTTTTTCGCCTTGGCGATTTCTACGAGATGTTTTTTGAAGATGCCAAGACAGCGTCAAAGATTCTTGGCATTGCCCTTACCTCTAGAAATAAATCTGAGAAAAATTCTGTTCCACTATGTGGTGTTCCATACCATAGCGCTGAGCCTTACGTGGCGAAACTCCTTCAACACGGTCATAAGGTAGCTATATGCGAACAGGTAGAGGACCCTAAGTTTGCAAAGGGGATTGTTGAAAGGAAGGTCATTAGAGTTCTTACCCCCGGTGTTATACTTGACACAGAAAAACTCGATTCTAAATCAAATAATTTCCTTGCAAGTATATACTTCGATGGGAAATCTTACGGTTTTTCATATGCCGATATTTCTACTGGAGAGTTCAGGACAACTTCGTTTTCTACCCTTGATGAACTCTTAGACGAACTTGCTCATCTTGAACCTAAAGAGATTCTTCTTACAGAAGAACTTTATCAAAATGATGAACTATCTTCCTTTTTTTCACTCGGTTGGGATCCTCTTCTTACTAGAATCGATTCATACATCTGGGATTTGGGTAGAGCGAGAGAGCTTTTAGAGGAAAGATTAGCCTCGAAAACATTAGAAGCCTTTGGACTTGAGAATCACCAGGAATCGATTGCCGCCTGTGGGGCGCTTGTTCATTATCTCAAAGAAACCCAGATAGAAGATATGCCTCCATTAGAGGATCCATTATATTATCAAACCACTGATTATCTTTTAGTTGACGAATCTACAAAGAGAAACCTTGAGATTGTTAGAACAATTCGGGGTGAATCAGAAAGTGGTTCACTTTTATGGGTTCTTGATGAGACCTTAACGGCAATGGGAGGGAGACTCCTTAAGAAGTGGATAAATTATCCGCTTATAGATATAGAAAAGATTAAAGAAAGGCTGAATGCCGTTGAAGAACTCAAAGAAAAACCAAGCTTTAGAAAAATGGTCAGGGGTGCCTTAAAAGAGATAAGTGACATAGAAAGGCTAATTGGGAGAATATCTACCACCTCCGCAAGGCCAAGGGATCTAGGAGCACTCAGGGATTCATCATATTTTATCTCTACTCTAAAAGGTATTCTGAGTGACTTTCAGTCCACACTACTTGCTAGAATTAGGGATGTTCTTGATGATTTAGCTGATATAAGGGAACTACTCGAGAGTTCGTTAGTTGATGAGCCTCCGATTTCTTCTCGTGATGGAGGAATAGTTAAGGACGGTTTTAACAGTGAGCTTGATGAGCTTAGGGTTATAAGGCGTGACGGAAAGAGGTGGATAGCAGAGCTTGAGTCGAAAGAGAGGAAATTAACAGGAGTCAACTCACTTAAGGTCGGATACAATCAAGTGTTCGGTTACTACATTGAGGTTACAAAACCAAACCTTCATCTAGTTCCAGAGAATTATATTAGAAAGCAGACACTAGTAAATGCGGAGAGGTTTGTCACGCCGGAGCTTAAGGAGTATGAAGAAAAGATTCTTGGGGCTGAAGAGAAGATTCTAGAACTTGAAAGGGATCTTTTTGACGAGATAAGGGAAAGGGTAGCGAAGGAATCAGAGAGAATAAGACAGACCGCTTCGCTAATAGGAGAGCTTGATGTCCTTTCTTCTCTCGCAGAAGTTGCCGATAAATACAATTACACTAAACCTGATGTAAGCGACTCAGGGATTATTGACCTTAAGGAAAGCCGGCACGCTGTTGTAGAAAGGATGGATCTAGGGGAAAGATTTGTATCGAATGATATAACGCTAGACACAGAAGAAAACCAGTTTCTCATAATAACTGGTCCTAATATGGCTGGGAAGTCCACTCTCATACGTCAGGTTGCGCTAATAGTTCTTATGGCTCAGATTGGAAGCTTTATTCCAGCAAGGGAGGGAAGGATTGGAATTGTAGATAGGATATTCACCCGCGTTGGGGCTTCTGATAATTTAGCAAGAGGACAATCAACATTCATGGTTGAAATGGTTGAGACCGCTTACATCCTGAGACATGCCACGCAAAGAAGTCTAGTGGTGCTTGATGAGATAGGGAGGGGAACAAGCACATTTGACGGTATGAGTATTGCGTGGGCTGTAGCTGAATTCTTACATGATATTGGATGCAGAACCCTTTTTGCTACACATTATCATGAGCTTGCCCAGCTTGCCATCACAAAAAGAAGGGTTAAGAACTACAATGTCTTTGTAAAAGAGGATAAGGGAAAGGTTGTGTTTCTGAGAAAGCTCATTCCAGGCGCGGCTAGCCATAGCTATGGAATTCAAGTAGCAAGACTAGCAGGGGTACCAGAAAAGGTTCTTAAAACGGCACGCGAGGTTCTATTCAAGCTTGAGAAAGCGGAGTCTAATCTTGGAAGTGCAATTCGTGGTGGGCAGCTAGGTCTTTTTGAGAAGAAGGAAGATGAAATAGGAAATGAGATTTTAGAGGAGATTAACAAACTCGATCCTAATTCTATGACCCCGCTCGAAGCACTCAATAAGCTTACGGAGATTAGGGGGAAGTTAGAGAATAAGTGAATATCCAGCAACGAATTGAAACGAATGAAAAGGAAATAAGTCGGCTTTTAGCTGTCAGCCATTGACTATTAAACGACAGACAACAAACGACAATAGTAGGAGCGGCTTCTAGCCGCGATCCAGTCGCGCCAGGATGGCGCTCCTACGATGATTAGATTACTCTTTAGTAATTCGTGCTAATTAGTGGTTAGGTAATTAATTATGATCGATAAAAAATCCCTCGGCCAAAAGGGTGAGGAGATAGCTCGTAAGGCCTTAGAAAAGGATGGATACCGTATTATCGAGAAAAATTTTAGATGCAAGCAGGGTGAGATAGACATCATTGCTGAGAAAAAGGGGGGTTGTCTGCTTTATAGAGGTTAAAGCCCGTTCATCTGAAAGCTTTGGACTGCCTGAGGAGGCTGTTACAATTTGGAAACAGAGAAGACTCTTGGCTGCGGCTTATGTTTATCTAGAAAAAAAGAAAATCAAATCAAAAGATTTGCGCTTTGACATAGTCTCGGTTGATCTTACGAATGAAAAGGCGAGAATCTTAAAGAACGCCTTTGAAGTGAATTATTAGGTTGGGAATACTGTCAGGGTTTCAACCGGGCATTTTTCTCAATCAAGATTGTCGCAGTATAGTACAACCCCAGAATCTTCCGAATCTCATACTTAACAATTAATATACAGAATTATAAAACCGTTAATAACTTGAGTCAGAATTTGAACCAGTGGGGTCTAGTCTCTATTAAACTTTTCTTCGTTAATAAACTTCTTCTATTTCTTCGTATTTCCTTTACTCCTACTAATGTCAAAAGTTGACGGGCTGTTGCTC
>Ga0209520_10001648_pt1 | contig 12767 bp, 14 predicted proteins | sample Rifsed16ft1_FD_184009 | JGI IMG/M metagenome (GOLD analysis project Ga0209520, IMG submission 184009) | Soil microbial communities from Rifle, Colorado, USA - sediment 16ft 1 (version 2) | ecosystem: Environmental > Terrestrial > Deep subsurface > Rock core/Sediment | place: Rifle, Colorado...
GACGACGAGGAAAACCGCAGGCATACTCTTTTGTAGTATGTTGAGGATTTTCCGAGGAGTCCAACGCAGTATAAAGACATTTATTGCGTTCGTATTAATCTTCCATTCTGATTGGCATGGTAAATCTGAATGCGCTTCCTTTACCCTGCTCGCTTTCTATTGAGATTGTCCCTCCGTGCCTTTCAATTATATGTCTTACCAGGGATAGTCCGAGGCCTGTGCCCTTCGTGGTTTTGACGACATTGCTTGCCCTGTAGAATTCCTCAAAGATGTGCGGGATATCGCCAGGGGGTATACCGATTCCCGTATCCTTTACCTCTGCCGTCATAAGGCCGCCAGTTTGTGAAACCTTTATCCATACCCTTCCGCCCGATGCTGTATATTTGAATGCATTGGCAATAAGGTTCATGAATACATATATCATCAGCTCTTTGTCCGCTTTTATATGCGGCAGTTTGTCATCAACCTCTATACTCAATTCCAGGTCTTTCTCTTCCTTCTTCGGCAGAACAATCTCAACTGCGGTGTCTATTACCTCTTTTATATCAAGCTCCTCAATATTGAGCTGTCTCGCAGACCTTATCCTTGAGAGGTCAAGAAGGTCTTTTGTGTAGTGGTGCAGAAATTCTATCTTCCTCTGAATCCTCTGAAGTATTTCTTTTATCTTCTCATCAACCACCTGACCCGCAAAACCGCCCGTCAACACCTCTATCAGGCTCTGGATGGAGGCGAGGGGGGTTTTTAAGTCATGGCTGACCATAGTTACATATTCATCCTTCAGCCTGTCCTTCTCCAGCAGCTTCAGGTTTGCTTCCTGCAATTCTTTTCTGTTTTCAGCCAGCTCCTTTTCTCTGCGCTTAAGCTTCTCTGCAACCGATACAGTAAAAAAAGTCGCAATGAAGATGGTGGATGTGAAGACAAACGTTATTGCGGCTATGTATGTGGAATTTTTATGGATGCCTATATCAAGAAAGCCTTTTACGGGATGGTGCTGTATGACACCAAGATATTCAGATATGAAAAGTCCTGCCACCATGGATGAAATAATGCCAGCCTGGATATAGCTCCCTTTTCCGGGGAGGAGGATACCGGTAAGTATAGTATGGAAGATGAAATAAAATATAAACGGATTTTCAACACCGCCTGTGAAATGTATGAGGATGGTCAGGCTTATTATATCCAGCATGCCCTGGACAACAGCAAGCCTTTTTATGCCTGCGGGATGATTACCCTCAGGGAGATATTGGATATAGAGTTTGAAACCAGCATTATAGGCGGCTATGAACAGGGCGATGAGATATATGTGGAGGTTGAGAAGCGCTACCTTAAAAATGTTTGTTGCTGTGAGAGTGGCTGCTATAATAAAGAGTACAGCGAACCACCTTATGAATATCAGCCACTTTAATCTTTCCAGTATGAATCTTTCTTCATTCAAATCTGTTTCCTGTTTTACTCTGTTAGAGAAAGCCACCGAGTCCTGTCGGCGGTATAAATCATTCATTAGAGATGGTTGTCCGTCCCGTTAGAAGCCTCTATCTTTAACGTTGCTTTATATTTGTTTTTTGCCACTTTCGTTATGTGGACTTCTAACGGGGTTCAATGCCACCATCTTTGCTCGTTAGAGAACATAGTTTTCTAACGGGGTTTACTTACACTATGAAGGAGTTTATTGACCTTTGAAAGCAACTCATTTGGTTTAACAGGTTTTTCAACAAAGTCGTCCACTGGCAGGTAGTCCTCATCGGTTTCCTTGTTAAATCTAAAGCCGGTTTCCCTTCCAACAGAGGTGAGCATGAGTATCGGTATTTTTGAAAGTTCCGGATGGTTTTTAAGTTTGTAGCTTATCTGGAAACCCTGGTCCTTGGTCTTCATCACTACATCAAGTATTATGAGGTCAGGCCTTTCTGCCGCTGCCTTTTTATATCCTTCCTCTCCCTCATAGGCAGTAATGGTCTTATGACCCTTACTTTCAAGGACAATCTTTATAGCCTCTACTATATCAACATCATCGTCAATGATTAGAATTTTGGACATAAATTACCTCTCTAAAAGAGTAAGAAATTTAAAATAAATGGGCTTTTTACGAGCCGTTATGCAAATTTTACATCCATTATATGCGTAGAACACGATATGCACGGGTCGTATGCCCTTACAAGTGTTTCTATGTTTCTGACTATCTCAGCCTTTGGCTTGCTCAAAATGGACGGCACAAACCCCCTCAGGTCTTCTTCAATTATTTTGAGATTCTGCGCTGTAGGGATAATGCAGTTGGCATTTTTCACAATGCCGTCTTTATCAATAGTATATTCGTGGAACAGTATCCCCCTCGGCGCCTCCACAATGCCGACCCCTGTGCCGAATTTCTTCGGCTTTTTTAATTCCTCCTTTTTAAGGCCATTTGATAACAGCTTATCTATTATCTTTATGGCATCCTCTGTGCAGTGAAACGACTCAACAAGCTGTGCAGCATTGTTCATAAACGGGTTGTAGGAGAGGGGAGTAAGACCAAGCTCCTTTGCTGCCTTTTTTGCCCTTGGAGAAAGCTGATTAAAGTTATTGCATATCCTTGCTAATGCTCCAACCATATAAGTGCCCTTTCTGCTTTTAGTATGTTTTGCAGTAGAGTAAGGGACAATGCTTTCATTTATGAGTTTTCTGTAATCTTTTGGCTTTGCGCTGTATTTCTGACTTGATTGTATCTTCCCGCTGTACAAGGCATACTCTCCCTCCTCTTTTAGAGAGAGATATTCTCTTTTTTGGGAGTATTCTATAGACTTGAAGGTCTTGAAAATCTCAAGAGTAGCCTCTAAATCCTCAAATGAATGCTCAAGTTTTTTCTTTGACTCTTTAAGCTCGTTTTGTTTTGGCGTATATGCAACACCGCCGGGGAAAAGAGATATAGGGTGTATATGACGTCCTGCGATAGTATAGCATATCTCATTTGCAAGCTTTTTAAGCCTCAGTCCGCGCTTTACAACATCAGGATGAGTTTCTGCCAGGGGGACTATGCTTCCCACGCGGAAAAAATCAGGCAAGACAAGAAAATAGAGATGCAGTATGTGGCTCTGCAGCATTTCCCCATGAAAGGCGAGCTTTCGTAAAAGAGTTGCCTGCTTTGAAATGGTTATACCCATGGCGTCTTCAATTGCCTTGAGCGATGCAGATGTATGGCTTACAGCGCATATGCCGCATATCCTCGACATGATGTGTTGCGCCTCGTCATACTTCCTGCCTCTTAGCATCGCCTCAAAAAACCGTGGGGACTCAACAATCTCAAGCTTTAGCTCTTTTATGATGCCTTTTTTAATGTCAATAACAATATTCCCGTGGCCTTCTACACGGGTAATATGGTGGATATTTATTTTGATGTCTTTTTTCATAAGAGGTTTATAATTAACAGCAGGCGTTAAACCAGCTGTCAGCTGCCATGCATCACAATTATGGTATTTCTGCTTCTTCTATTAACCGTTTCCATGCAGTGACTTACAAAAGCTTCTTGAATTCCTCAATGGTAAGACAACATCTTTTACAATACAGGCCATTGTAAAAGCATCAACAGGGTTTGCTCTTGGAATGGTTATAATTTGTTCCCCATTAGTCATTGTTATATGTTTTCCCTGCCGTCAACCCAAAAGCCAGATTTCTCAAGAGACTTAACCGCTCGCTGATGGTTAATGCCTGATAATTTAGGCATGAGCCACTTCTACATAGCGGCTTTCTTTATTTTTGGTTAACTCATCAACCGTCTCTAAATAAGCATCTATCGCATCTTTAATATTTCCCAGAGCTTCCTCTTCTGTTTTGCCCTGAGACCAACAGCCGGGAAGACCAGGAACCCAAACAGAATACCCTTCTTCTGTTTTTTTGAGATTTACTTTATATCTCATAAGTACCTCCTATATTTTTGGCCTATATTACCCCACATTTTAATATAACCGTCCTATTTTCTGCCTAAGTATAACATCTGTTCAAAGGTTCTGTTATTGTTTAGGGCATGATGTTTTGAGTGCTTGAGAAGTCCTGAAACTTCGGAATTTGGGTGTTAAGCACAAGCATTCCCTTATCTGTTGTTGCTGGCACAATCCTTATTAAATGGTGTCTGTCCCTATTTTCCCTCGCTATATGCATTGTCGCATACTTTGCCGTTGCTGTCGAAATCCACAATCAGCGCGGCACTAACGGTTTTTGCGCCGCCATAAGATGAGTATGCATGAACATATGTCCACCGCTCCACACAACCAGCCGGATGTCCTTGTAAAGGAGCTGTTACCTGGTAAGGTTCGCCGAACCACTCTCGGATCTGGACTTTAGTGTGAACGCCTTTTTTGATATCATTCACGTGTGTTCTGTCGAACTGCTTGCCTGCTGAGGCGCAGGCAACTATCACCATGGCTACTACTGCCAATAAACAGATTCTCACAGATGCCTTCATCTTAACCTCCTGATATAATCCTCACCTATAAAAAAGGTGACAGATTTATTTTTCTTTTACTACTTCTTTTCCCCATGCCTCTCCCATCCCCCATATAAATCAAAACTCCTCAAAACCCCATCCACGGTCAGGCCGTATCGTTTCAATGTTTCCTCATGCGCTTCAAGGTTTGGATTATCTACAAGCCCTCTACAACCCCAGCATACGCAGCCGTAGGTAACGCAGATTGCAGAGCAGCCTGCCCTTGTAACAGGGCCCACGCATGTCATGCCTTTTTCAAATACGCAGATATTTCCAGCCATCTTGCAGTCAACGCACACAGGGTAATTTGGAATCTCAGGTTTTTTGCCGAGAAGCAGGGACTTTAGGACATGCAGGAATTCTGATTTTGTTATGGGGCAGCCATGGATGTAATAGTCCACAGGGATTACAGCATCAATCGGCCGTGCAGGTATTGTATCAAGGTGCTTATATTTTTTGGCCTTATCGCCATAAACAACTCTTTGGACTTCTTCCATGGGAAACCTGTTTTTGAGGCAGTTGAGTCCTCCTGTTGCAGAGCATGCGCCAAGCGCAACAACAACCTTTGCCTTTTCCCTTATCTTTTTAACCTCGTTTATTTCGTGTTGTCTGCTAATGCTTCCTTCTATAAATGCAATTTCATAATCATCCCTTTTTTCATCAATAGCCTCCCTGAAATTCACAATATCAACAAGGCTCAACATGCCCGGAAGTTCATCCTCGCATGATAGCACCTGAAGCTGGCATCCTTCACAGCAGGTAAAGGAAAAAAAGGCGACCTTTGGTTTTTGTTTATTCTTCATAGTGTGGCGGCTCGTAAAAAGTCCATCTGCTGCGATGTTCACGCTCAAAAATTATTTTTTTCTATCCCCTATCCCCTAATCTCTAACCCCTGTCTCTAAATCGCTTCCCTCAAATATCTAATATCACTTAATCTAAACACCGGCCCTTCCTGGCATACGTATACGCTGTTTATCTGGCAGTGTCCGCATTTGCCGAGCCCGCACTTCATCCTTCTTTCCAGAGATACATATATATCATGACCTGAAATCCTTTTATCGCCGAGGCTCATTATTACATATTTATACATGATTGGCGGTCCGACCACTATGGCAGAGGTCTTTGCCTCATCAATCTTGAGCGGAGAAATGAGGGTTGTTACAACGCCAGTATGCCCTTTCCATTCAGGGTGCGGCTTGTCAATTGTAATTTGGATGCTGATATTCCCGCTTCCTTCCCACTGAGACATCTCATCTTTAAAGAGTATCTCGTCAGGGCTTTTCACGCCGTAAAGGAGATTTATCTTTCCGAATGTCGGGCGCGCATTCAAAACTGTTTTTATCAGAGACCTCATTGGCACAAGGCCAATGCCGCCTGCGATGAAAAGCAGGTCTTTGCCCTTTATCTCTTCAACTGGGAATGCCTTTCCATAAGGCCCGCGTATCCACACTCTGTCTCCCTTTGTGAGCCTGTGCAAGGCATTTGTAAGATTGCCGACTGCCCTTACGCAGATTTCAAATGTATTTTTTTTGCTTGGCGGCGATGATATGGATATTGGAGCCTCGCCGTAACCCGGGATGGATAGCATTATGAACTGTCCGGGTGAATGGCCGAGGTTCTTATTGTCCTCAATGGCTATCTTGAAAAGCCTTTCTTTTTCTGTAAGCCTTGCAACGCCGTCTATCCGTGCAAGCCTTGATATGTAGGGGGAAGAAATGTCAGAAACAGAAGTTGCGAGGTTAAGAGGTTGAGAAGTTGAGATGTTTTTCTCATCTTCTAATCTTCTCATCTTCTTAACTTCTGGCTTTATTTGACTCTTCAATGAGTTCATTTGTAACCTCTACGATATTTATATTTACCAGACATGTCCTGCTGCACCTGCCGCATCCTACGCAGAAAAGTCCGCCGAATTTATCCACCTGATACTGAAACTTCCTGTTGAATCTGTGTCTGAGTCTTTCTGCCCTTGTCTTTCTGAAATTATGCCCGCCCGCGACCTTTGCAAAATCCTCAAGAAGACATCCGTCCCACACCCGATACCTTTCTGTTTCCGCTGTATTCAGATTAATATCATCCCTCACATCAAAGCAGTAGCAGGTAGGGCAGACAAGATTGCAGGAACCGCACCCATAGCAGATTTTGCCTATCTTTTCCCAAACAAGACTGTTATAGCTGCCGGAATAAATGAGCGGCAGGGTGGATGCCTCGGCATTCAGAGACGCCACAAATGATTCCATCTTTTTCTTTTTAAAATCAGCTATTTTTGAGATTTCTCTAATAGTTGCCTTTCTGGTCTTGCTATATTTGGAGAGCAGTTCTTTACCCCGCTGTGTCCCAATTTCTATTACAAAACCAGCGCCAATGTCATTAATGAAAAGGTCAAACCCGGATTCCACTGTCATTGTATTCACACTTCTGCAGAAGCAGTGCTTATCTGGTATGCAGTCAATGCCTATTATAAGTGTCTTACCTCTTCTCTTTAGGTAGTTTGAATCCGGTGTTCCATATGCAAATACCCTGTCAAGGAGTCTTATGGCATGGATGTCGCAGGGGTGGATACCAAAGAGCACCTGGTCATGTGCCTCAGCAACAGGCTCTATAGATGTTTTATTCTCTGAGTTGTTGTTGCGGAATTTTAAAAGAGTTTCCCTCGGTGGAAACAGATATTGTTTCGGCGAAAGGTGGGTAGGGGTGTGTAGGAGGTTCAGGTCAGATGGCGAGGCAATCTCGCCATAAACAGAAAAGCCGTCTTTCTTGACAGGACCGTAAACCTTGAATTCCTTAAGCATGCCTGTTACAAAGATGGCTATCCCTTTTTTGGGGAGGAATCTGAATTCCATAACACCTGCATCTTACTGCCTACTGCTTTTTATTCCTTTTCCTGCTTTTTGAAATTATATGATAAAACTGTGCCGTCCTTCATGACAATTTCAAGGGTCGCTGTTGTTGTAGTGCTGCCCCTTTCATTGATTATCAGTCCTTTTAGGTATGTTGGTGTTTTCTTCTCCTTATAAGTATAAGTCAGGACCTCTGTCCCATCTTCCTTCTGCTCCACATTTGTCGGGTTACCAAAGGCATCAATAATATTATCCTTTGTTGTTACACCCGGCTTTATCTCCTCAACCTGCTCCTTGGTTATTTTATAGCCCTCTGAGGTTGCCTTAATAGTGGTGCATGCCGCAAGTATTGTCAGAATAGACAGGATTGCAAAATAGCGTTTCATATACCCCCTCGTAATTAAATTTCTAATTTCAAATTCCTAATTCTTTCTTTACGCCATCTCCACAGCATCCCTGGATTTGTTTTTAACGCGATACATTGCCTGGTCAGCCTTGTGAATCAGTTCTATTATGTCATTTGCGTCATCCGGCAGGGATGCAACGCCGAAACTGGCTGTCAGAGAAAGGTTTAACCCTTCATCCTTCAGGAAGATATGCTCGCTTATTGTCTTTCGCATCTTTTCAGCAAACTGATACGCCTGCTGTTTGGCGGTCTGCGGCATCACTATCACAAACTCGTCGCCTCCGTATCTGCATGCTATATTTACCTTTCTCAATCCCTGGCGGATGATATTTGCCACCTCAGCGAGGAGTTTACTGCCATTTATGTGTCCGTGCTTGTCATTTACCTCCTTAAATTTATCCAGGTCAAAGAATATCATTGCTATGGTAGTTTTATAACGTTTTGCCCTTTCCACCTCATAATCCAGGAATTTGTATAAAAATCTCTGGTTGCTGAGTTTTGTCAGGTCATCTATTACTGTCAATTCCTGTATCTGCTGAAAGTATTTGGCATTTTCTATGGCGATGGCCGTATAATCAGCAAGGGTGGTGAGCAGGAGCAGGTCTTCCTCTTTAAAACCCTCTTCTCCTGTCAGCTTGTTTATAAGCTCTATAACACCCAGGCATTTCCCCTTGCTCTTCAACGGCACACATATGATTGATTCTGTGGTGAATTTGATTGATTCATCTCCCTTTTTGGAGAACCGGGGGTCCTTGTTAACATCAGGCACAAGCAGAGGAATGCCTTCACGGGCCACCCATCCGGCAATGCCTTCTCCTATCTTTAATTTCAGTTCCTTCAGCTTCTCAGTCCCTTCTCCCACGAGTATTTCAAAATAGAGTTCATTTGTTTCGTCATCTATAAGGAGGAGGGACCAGTTTTTGGGCTGGAGCATCTCGCTTATCTTCTCCATCACGATGTTCAGTACTTCCTTCAAATCCAGGGTGGAGGTAAGGGCCTTGCCCATCTCGCTGAAAGAGGAAAGCTGCCTAAGCCTCTGTTCGTGCTCTGAAACGAGCGCCTCTTCTTTGATGATATTCTGTCCTGTAAAACCAGCCATATTGCCTAAACCTTAACTTATTTATTGCAAGAAATCAAGCTAAACAGCAGAGAAGATGCTGTCAGCCTACTCTCATCAAAAAAGCATGATAAATCAAGGGGATAAAACTATAATGATACCCTCCGGTCATTCTATTTCTCTTTTCTGTCATTCCTACTAAACCTGTCCCTACAGGTAATAAGCAGGGGGTGTGAATTCAAGATGTGTCAAGATGTCTTTGTAAGCATATATTTATACATCTCCTGAAGTCTTCTGGTTAATGTGCCGGGACTGCCGTTGCCAATAAGTTTGTCCTCTATCTTCACAAGCGGCACAATCTCCATTATGGAATTGGTGAGAAATGCCTCTTTGCAGTTTTTTAAATCCTTTTTGGTCAAAGATACCTCTGTAACCTTGATGCCTTGTGCTTTGGCAAGTTCAATCACAAGCCTTCTTGTGATTCCGGGCAATATGCCGTCTTTTATGGGAGGGGTCTTGATGCTTTTCCCGTCTGAGATAACGAGGTTTGTGATTGTGCCTTCCAGTATTTTATCTCCGTTTGTAAATATCCCTTCCTGAGCCTTTATTTTTTTGGCCTCTATAATGCCTGTAATATTTGGAAGAAGGTTTAAAGACTTGATTTGGGGGAGGGGGCGCTTGTAATTTAAGAATACAGTCTTAACACCTTTTCGCTGGTAGTCTTTTATCTTTGGGTTGGATGGCTTAGCTGTGATTGCTAAAGTAGGTTTTAAAGATTTGGAAGGCGCTAATGAGCCGTAATCTGTCCCACGCGTTACAGTTATCCTTATATTGGCGTCTGTATTATTAAGGTTGTTGCGGCGCAGGAGTTCTTTAATGCAGGATAGGAGATAATCTTCCTTGAGCCTGATGGGGATGGCAAGGGCTTTAATGCCTTCAGACAAACGGATGAAATGCAAATCAAAGGCAAATACCTTTCCATTGTAAGAGCGCAGTGTTTCAAAGACACCATCGCCGTAAATAAACCCCCGGTCAAATACAGATACCTTTGCCTTATCGCGTGGTAAAAATTTGTTGTTTAGGAAAACGATGTTGTTCATAAAATAGATACAGGTTAAGGTTGAGGATAAGGTTGAGTTGGTTTTACTTTGTGTTATTAACCTTAACCTCAGCCTCAGCCTATTTTTTGCTTACCTCCATTGCCTTTAAAAACGCCTGTGCCTTTAAGAGGGTTTCATCATACTCTTCCTCAGGATTGGAGTCAGCAACAATGCCTCCTCCCACATGCAGATATAGTTTCTTGTCCTTTAAAATTGCAGTTCTTATGGTCATGGACAAATCCATATTGCCTGAAAAATCAATATAGCCGATTGCCCCTGTATATATTCCGCGCGGTGTTGGCTCAAGTTCATCTATTATCTCCATTGCCCTTATCTTTGGCGCGCCTGTTACAGAGCCGCCGGGAAAGAAGGCCTTTATGCAGTCTGCTGTTTCCATTCCATCCCTTACCTTCCCCTTCACAGTTGACACCATGTGATGGAGAGTTGGATACGTGCATATCTTTTGCAATGGGTTTACCTTTATGGAACCGGGGTCGCAGAATCTTCCAAGGTCGTTTCTCTCCAAATCCACAATCATTATATGCTCTGATAGCTCCTTTGCATTTGTTTTAAGCTCTTTAATCAAATTCCTGTCTTCTTTATGACCTCTTCCCCGTGGCCTTGTGCCTTTTATTGGGCTTGTCTCTGCAATGCCGTTATGAATTTTTAAAAGCCTTTCAGGGGAATTTGACATTATCTGAAAGTCTCCATAATTGAGGAATGCGCCAAACGGCACAGGATTTATTTTTCGGATGATTTCATAAAGGGCGAGGGGATCTCCAGTAAAACCCATATTAAGCCTTTGTGAGAGGTTTGCCTGATATATGTCGCCTGCAGCGATATAATCTTGTATCCGCTTGATAGCATCTACATATCCTTCTTTAGTAAAATTTGATGTAGAATTTACCCCGAAAACACCCTTCACCCATCCCTCTACCATTGGGAGAGAGGGCAAGGGTGAGGGGGTTAAATTTTCATTTCCCTCTGCCCCAATATTTTTTATAAACTGGCCTATCCTTTCTTTTGACCTCAGTCTCCTTTTTATGCCCTCTCTTTCCGGCAGTCCTGAGGAGAGTATGTAGCCTTTTCCTGTTTTGTGGTCATACGCAAATATTGTGTCATAAAAGCCTAATATGCAGTCGGGAACTATCGGTTCTGTAAGCCCCTTTCTTGGGAGTTTTTCTGTCTGATTTTTTAAATCATATCCAAGATATCCGACAGCGCCGCTCTGGAAGGGGATAGGGGATGGTTTTCTGGCTAATTTGAAATCATTCACTATGGAGTTGAGGAGTGAAAAGAAATTGTCTGATGTCATACTTATCTTTGAGCCTTCTGTAATCTCCACTCTGGCATCCTGCGCCTTTATTACAAGAAATGGTTCAGCGCCTGCAAAGGAATACCTGCCAAGACCGCAGCTATCCAGTAAAAACGAATATGGCAGATGATATATTCTGCGGAAAAAGTCCACGGGTTTTATATTGCACGGCTCCATGAGCATGGGAGACAGATTAGCATCAAAGTGTCAAAGTGTCAAAGCGACCGAAATTTTCGATTTGCGATTTATGATTGCCTGCCAAACTCGCAGACTCTCTTGATAAATTCCCCTTACTCTGATAAATATTAAATCATGAACGAGTTTCATGGGATTGCCAGATTTTTAATTATACTGGGCCTCATAATATTCGGGGCAGGTGTATTGTTAAATTTTGCAGGCGGCAGCCTTAAATGGCTCGGCAGGCTTCCAGGAGACATTTATATAAAGAAAGATAACTTCACATTCTATTTTCCGCTCGCCACATCCATTATCATAAGTATTATACTGAGCCTCATGTTCTATTTTCTCAAAAAGAGATGATGCCTGTTTATCCAAAATTATCTGCCTTTCACATGCAACTGTGGGAGGAGCTCCATCCGCTTTTTAAAACCCTTAAAGATGGGATTTCAGAATTCACATTTGCTAATCTATATCTTTTCAGGGAAACGCATAAATACGAGATATCGCGCCTGGAGAAAAATCTTTTTGTGGTTGCAGGCAGCGATAAAGGGAATTCATTTTTTATGTTGCCGTTCGGCATCCCGGATAAGGATATTCTGGATGAACTGTTCAATAAGTTTGTCTCCATGAAATGTGTGCCAGAAAAACAGGCGCAGGAACTCGTCAGGAGGGGATACCTTGTGAAAGAAGACAGGGGTAATTTTGATTATCTCTATTCAAGGGAAGAAATGTCAAACCTGCCTGGCGGAAAATTCCATAAAAAGAAAAACCTTGTCAATGCCTTTATCAGCAGTTACTCTTATGAGGGAAAGCCCCTTTTGAAAGAGTTCCTGGATGATGCCATTAAAGTACTGGATGTCTGGAGGGAGAGAAGGGGGGATGAAGGCGATTATGCTGCTGCAAGGGAGGCACTGGAAAAATCTGAGGAGCTTCAGCTATGCGGCGGCATCTATTATGTGGACGGGAAGCCGGCAGCTTATACATTGGGCGAGGAGTTGGGGAACGGGGATACCTTTGTGATTCATTTTGAAAAGGCTGCGGGGGATTACAAGGGGTTATACCAGTTCGTGAACAAGAGCTTTGCCGCAATACTTCCGGAAAAATATAAGTACATAAACCGCGAGCAGGACCTTGGCGATGAAGGGCTGCGGCAGGCAAAGATGACATACAGGCCTTCGGGGTTTGTGAAGAAATACAGAGCGGTTGTGAGTGCGGATATTTTAAAGAGCGGCTAAAATTAAAATTGCAAAAGCTAAAGCCTTGTGATAATTTATGGGCGAATAAATCAGTAGTGCCGTAGTGCATAAGGAGACTTATTGAAAAAGCTCGGTTCATTTACTTTTGTACTGCATTCACACCTCCCGTATGTCCTGTCGCACGGCAGATGGCCTCACGGAACAGACTGGCTGAATGAGGCAG
>Ga0209520_10001655_pt1 | contig 12740 bp, 14 predicted proteins | sample Rifsed16ft1_FD_184009 | JGI IMG/M metagenome (GOLD analysis project Ga0209520, IMG submission 184009) | Soil microbial communities from Rifle, Colorado, USA - sediment 16ft 1 (version 2) | ecosystem: Environmental > Terrestrial > Deep subsurface > Rock core/Sediment | place: Rifle, Colorado...
AAAGACCTATGGAGGACCGAACCGGTAGATCGTACAACGTCTTCGGATGACTTGTGGTAAGGAGTGAAAAGCTAATCGAACCTAGTAATAGCTGGTTCTCTCCGAAATAGCTTTAGGGCTAGCGTCAAATGTTTTCTCTGGGGGTAGAGCACTGGAAGATTCGGACAGGTCGCAAGATCGCTGAACCTATCAAACTCCGAATACCAGAGACCATAGTTTGGCAGTTAGGCCATGGGGGCGAAGCTCCATTGGCCAAAAGGGAAACAGCCCAGATCTCAATATAAGGTCCCTAAATTCATGCTAAGTGTAAAATAAGAAGGTGGAGTTTCTTAAACAATGAGGAGGTTGGCTTAGAAGCAGCCATCCTTTAAAGATAGCGTAACAGCTCACTCATCTAGAGATTTTGCGTCGAAAATAATTGGGGCTAAGCATGATACCGAATGTGAGGATTTTAGAAGTCTACGGACACCTAAAGTGGTAGGAGAGTGTTCCACTCTGCTGTGAAGGAGTACTCGTGAGAGACTCTGGAGCGTGTGGAAGTAAGAATGTTGGCACAAGTAACCGCAATGACGCTGAGAACGCGTCACGTCGAAAGATCAAGGTTTCCTTGGTAATGTCAATCAGCCAAGGGTTAGTCGGGCCTAAGGGAATGGCGAAAGCCGTACTCGATGGGCAGTAGGTTAATATTCCTACACTTTTGTATTTTGTGACGGGATGACGGAGGGTAGTATGTATCGCTCATTATTGGATTTGAAGTTCGTGTCTTGATTATGCTCTATAGGAAAATCCGTAGAGTGCCTTAGATGGCGCATGAAAGAGAAGCGAAAAGTTTTATTCTTCGGGATAAGATAATGATACAAAGCACGCTTCCAAGAAAAATCTCTAAACTTATGAATATAGAATCCGTACCGCAAACCGACACAGGTGATCAGGTCGATTAGACCAAGACGAACGAGTGAGTGGTCCCCAAGGAACTCGGCAAAAAAGCAGCCGTAACTTCGGGATAAGGCTTCCCCATGCATCACATTGCATGTGATGCGAAATTTAAATGTTGAAATATTTAAATATTTAAATCTCGCATCGCGCGTAGCGTGATGCATGGGGCGCAGTGAAAGTATCTCTGGCAACTGTTTACCAAAAACACAGCTCCCTGCGAACTCGTAAGAGGATGTATAGGGGGTGACACCTGACCAATGCCAGAAGGTCAAATATAGCCGTTGTGCGCATCACATTGCATGTGATGCTGATGTTTAAACATTTAAATATTTAAATTTCAGCATCGCGCGTAGCGCGATGCGCATGGTGAGTTATATAAGCCCTGGTGAATGTCGGCCGTAACTATAACGGTCCTAAGGTCCTGACGTTTTGATCTCAAATCAAGACGGAAGGATGACTGGGACTGTTGTAGAAAAAGGTAAATAATTAAATTAAAAAATTATTAGATTATTCGAATGCTACCTGCTTTGCAGTAATGCAAAGACAGTCAAAACTTGGCTAACGAGAGACCAGCGTCAAGTACCCTAACTTCTAACGAAGTGGGTAAAGATAGAGTCCTTCTTAGGAGTAGAAGAGCGAAATTCCTTGTCGGGTAAGTTCCGACGCGCACGAATGGTGTAATGACTGGAGAACTGTCTCGGGGACCAGCTCGGTGAAAATACAATACCGGTGAAGATGCCGGTTAAGTGCAGTTAGACGAAAAGACCCTATGAAGCTTTACTATAACTTTATATTGAGCATATTTTTGGACTGCGTAGAATAGATGGGAGAGGTCTGATGGATTCGTTTTCGGATGAATTCTACTCGTCAGTGAAATACCATTCTTTTTGAGGATATGTTCTAACCAAAACGGCAAAAACGTTTTGAGACAGTATATGGCGGATAGTTTTACTGGGGCTGTACCCTCGAGTACTTGAAACACCTCATCCCCCGCCTTCCCCTGAAAGGGGAAGGGGCACCCTCTCCTTTCAGGAGAGGGCAGGGTGAGGTTGGGTTTTGAGTATTCGAATTTTACAGCTCCAATGTCAAAGAGACTCTTTGACATGAAACAAAAATAGGGGGGCTTTCACGAAACAGATAGAGTTTTAGACTCTAGACAGAGGCTAAACCTCTGTCTGTATCAAAATTGTGATTGGAAAGTTGGGAATTTGCTGGAAAAACCGGTTAAAACATTCTTAATTACAAAATGTTCACCCGACCCTAGAGCAAACAAAGATTGCTCGGGTTTAGGGGGTATGGTATACTACTTGCATTAGTAAGTAACAATGTATACCTGCGGTTAATCAGCAGGGAAATAAAATTATATGGGAGAAAATGCACCAAAACAAGAAGCACCTTCAATTAAATCTTTATTGACAAAAAGACAGAAAGATTCTTTCATAAAATTTTTCGGTCAAAATTGGTATGAAAGAATAGACGCTTTAACTCCACAAGAATGGGAAAAGGTACGTCAAACAGCCGAAGATTTAAAAGAAATAGGACGTTTCCTTATAAAGTAAAAAAACTAATTAAAATAATTCCCTCAGAGACTACAAACCAACCTCGCCTCATCGGCGAGAATGTATAGTCCGATCTTCATGGCGACATGAAGTTAACACAAATGCCTAAAAAGTAAAGGAGGGGTTTAAAGGTCAGCTAGGCGCGAATGGAAACCGTGCCGATAGTGTATGAGCACAAGCTGGCTTGACTGTAAGACGTACTTGTCAAGCAGGTGGGAAACCAGAATCAAGTGAACCGACCACCCGTGTTAGACGCGGTGGAAGATTAACGGATAAAAGCTACTCTAGGGATAACAGGCTAGTTCCGCCCAAGAGTTCATATCGACGGCGGAGTTCGGCACCTCGATGTCGGCTCACCTTAGCGCGGCGGCGGAGAAGCTGCCAAGCGTTTGGCTGTTCGCCAATTAAAAAGGTACGCGAGCTGGGTTCAGACCGTCGAAAAGCGAAGCTTTTCGACAAGTAAAAAGTTATAAAGTCGAAAGTAAAAAGTTTGGCTGATCGACAGTTTGAACCCTCAGAGGCTAAAACATTTGCTTTGCAAATGTTCGCCCGAACCTAGAACAAACGAAGTTTGTTCGGTTTTAGGGAAGAAAAAATTACTGTTTTAATCGAAGACAACCAAGTGCATTAAATTGCACACACGGCGGCGTCCCGATGTAAATCGGGATGGCAAGCTAATTTATATCGGAGAAATCCCTAGAACTTTTGTAAACAAAAGTTCGGGCGATAGTTTGCTTTGCAAATTATTTAGCCTACTAAATTTTTAGGGATAACGCCGAGGGAATTCCCATAAATGGGATGCCCGTAGAGACTGAATGTTAGACATCCTGAGCTTGTCGAAGGATGATGTCACAGTCCAATCCCACGAGTAATCGTGGACATCCTAACCCGATAGCGGGCGGATAAATAGATGCGTGAGACAGGTTGGTCTCCTATCTACTGCACTCGTTGATTCTTGAAAAGATCTGCTTCTAGTACGAGAGGACCGAAGTGGACTGACCTCTGGTGTGCCTGCTGTTCTGCCAAGAGCAATGCAGGGTAGCTATGTCGGGAATGGATAACCTCTGAAAGCATCTAAGAGGGAAGCCAGCTTTAAGATTAGGAATCGTTAAGAACCGTGAGAGATGATCACGTTGATAGGCTTTAAGTGTAAGGCGAGTAATCGCTTGAGCTGAGAAGTACTAATGTTTCGATTCCTGTTAAGAACTTTGGAAATCACACTCCGACTGAAATCGGAGACCAAAAAATAAATGTTTAAATATTTAAACATCAGCATTGCTTTTTAGCGATGCGCAATCGAGTTTTCAGTGTTGGTGATTTGTCGCAAGGGTCACACCTCTTCCCATTCCGAACAGAGAAGTTAAGCCTTGTTGAGCCGATGATAGTCTTTTTGGCAAAAGTAGGCAGTCGCCAGCACCGAGTACTTGATTCTGGAAACCGGTAATTTTTACTGGTTTTTTTGTGGCGTGATGGTATACTATTTGCATTAGTAATAATGTAGGCCTGCGATGAATCAGCAGGGAATTAAATAAGTTTATGCCTATGGAACAAAATATTGAGGTTGTTAAAAATTTAGAATCAAATAAAAATAAAACAATCAGATTAATTTTTGTTGTACTTCTTTTGAGTTTAATGTTACTTATGTTATTTTCTGGATCAAATATTTTACCGAAATCAATTTTTTTTGATTGGTTAGGTGGAGTTATTTTAGTCGCTCTTATATCAATAATTTGTGTACCGATGCTTATAAGCAAAGATCCAAAGACACGAATTGCTGGTAGATTCGTTACTCTTTTTATTATTGTTGTTATTTTATTTTCTATTTTTGTACTCCCAATGTTAGGATGATAATTATTAGTTTATAAGAATTTATTTTTACGGAAATTATTGTAAATAGCGCTTTATGCGCTATCTGGGAAAAGAGTCACACCTCGCTAAAAGTATTTTTCTGCTGAAAAATCTTTTCGCCATGCCTCGCGCCGTCGCGCTCCAGCCTTGCAAACGGGTCCCTATCCCGTTTTCCGTTTTCACCCATTCGAACAGAGAATAAGCAAAAGCATGCCCCGTACTGAGCTTTGCTCTAGTGCTGAGGTAGGCAGTCGCCAGCACCGAGTACTTGATTCCAAAATCAACCAGTAAATATTGCTGGTTTTTTGTGTTATAATGTAGCTTATGAAAGAACATTTTACTCAAACGGAAAATAAATCAGAAAAGGAGCGCCTCTTAAAATTAACTTTGAGAGAGTTGTATGCTGAATTATCAGTAAGTAAACAACCTGTTGGTAGATTAGAAACGCTATGTTCAAGAGAGATTCATGATAATGATGGAACTAAGGATATAAAGGGCATAGAAAATTTTAAGACTTATGGAGATTTGCCAATTAATCAATTTACCAAAATCCCAATAAATTATTGGATGGAAATGACTCGTGACGTTGGAGTAACCACGTTAAATGTATTAAAAAGTAAATTAGAAGGGAATGGTATTTTTATGGCAGCTCGTAGGGACATTTTTCGTGAAGAATATAATGAAAGACGAAAACTAGAAAAAATTAGAGAACTTCTTAGCCGAAAAAATACTCTTGAATTACAAATTAAGAAAATCAATGAACAGCTGGTAAAATTGGGCTATTCTAAGGAGAATTAGATTTGTTTTTGAACTTGTAAAAACTGCTGTTGCGAAACTTAAAGTTGTTTTGATTAGGTTACACCTCCTCCTTACAGGAGCAGTCCACTCATTGGACTTTTTGCTATGCAAAAATTCTCAATGAGTCTTGCGGTCGGGTCCCAATCCCGACCTCACCCATTCCGAACAGAGAAGTTAAGCCTTGTTGAGCCGATGATAGTCTTTTTGGCGAAAGTAGGCAGTCGCCAGCACCGAGTACTTGATTCTTAAATTACCAGTAAACAAATTACTGGTTTTTTCGCGTTTTCGCCTTGATTACGGCCCAGCTTGACTCGCGGAGGGATAGTGATAATATGCAAAATATGAAGAAAATTTTAATTTTATTGTTATTTTTGATGTTTGGCGTCCACGGCGCTCCCGCCTTGGCTTCTCACGACAGCGGATACTACTACTATGGCGATAGTTCTTATTACAATGACTATTATTATGATGATTATTATTGTTGCGATTACAATAATTATTATGATTACGATTATGGCTACAGCAATTACAATTATGGCAGTTATTACTCTGATCCGTATTCATATCAACCATGGGGCAACTCTAGCTATTATGCGCCTTATTCATATGTGACATACCCGACTGCTGGATATAACTATTCTTACAATACGCGGACGAATCAATACAGATATTCCTATAATTCAAGCCCCACCCGATATGGCAATCGTTCATCTCACCGATATCAAAACTTTTCTTATTAATTGCTGGGTGCTACAATACTACATATGACCTGGGCTTTCAAAAGGCAATTTTCTTATATTTTTGTGCTTGTTTTGTTTTTTGCCGTCTTTGGCACCATGATAGCTTATCCAAAGTTTAGCAAAGAACCGACCTGTTTTGATGGCAAGCAAAATGGCTCTGAGACGGGCATAGATTGCGGAGGATTGTGCGTCAATGCCTGTCTCGCGCAAGTGGACAAAGTCTCCATTCTCTGGGCTCGGGCTTTCCGGGTTGTACCCGGGCGTTACAATGCGATTGCTTATCTAGAGAATCATAATAAAAATACGGCAATCGATAAAATAAATTATAGGTTTCGTTTTGCGGATGAGAATAATATTTATATAGGCAAGCGCGAGGGCAGTGCTTTTATTTCATCCTCGGGAAAACTCGCTATTTTTGAGCCCGGGATAGATGTCGGCAATTCAGTGCCGGTTTATACCACCTTCGAATTTACGGAAACGCCAAAATGGGTGACAGTTTCCGAAACCAAAATCAACCAGGTTAAAGTTTTAGTTTCCAACATAATTCTCTCGGATGAAAAGACGAGTCCTCGGCTCTCGGCCACTATCAAAAACAATTCACTTTTTACCGTGCCAGAGATAGATGTGGTGACTATTCTGTATGATGCTGGTCACAATGCTATTTCAGCCAGCCACACTTATATTGACAAGCTTAAAGGTGAAGAGATTAAAGATATTACTTTCACCTGGCCCCTGCCTATAATGGGAGAGGTGATCGCCAAAGAAATAATCCCGATGTATAACATTTTTTCAGTTAAACTAAAATGATCAATAAGGTGAGGAGAGGCATAGACGGAATTGATCCCGAACGAAATTTTATTAAATTAAGCCACTTGATTAAATGAATATAGGAAACTTTTTTAGCAAGATTTTGTACGGGATTGATTGGCTAATAGTTCTATTTATTTTGCCGATAATTTTGGCCGGGCTGGTCACCATGAAGAGTTTTGCGCCGCTCGAAGAAGCCGGATTTTTTTTTAATAAACAAATTATTTGGGTCGGGCTTGGGTTTGCAGTTTTTTTTGTTTTTTCTTTTATCGATTTTCGTTTTCTGAAGCGCACCGATGTGCTGGTTTTTATATTTTTAGCCAATTCTCTTATCCTGCTGGCCTTGTTTATTTTCGGCAATATTTCTCACGGTTCCAAAAGCTGGTTTGATCTGGGGTTTGTCTCTTTTCAGCCGGTGGATATGATGAAACTTGTCCTGGTGCTCATTTTGGCGAAGTATTTTTCCCGCCGGCATGTGGAGATCCGGGATATCAAACATATTTTTATTTCCGGCTCGTATGCTTTTATTCCTTTTATCCTGGTCTTGCTGCAGCCGGATTTTGGCTCGGCGATGATCATCTTTTTAATCTGGCTTGGTATGGTGCTCGTTTCCGGCATCTCCAAAACGCACTTGCTTCTGGTATTTGTCGCGGGCGCACTTATTTTCGCTTCATTTTGGTTTTTAATTTTTGCCCAGTATCAGAAAGACCGAATTGCCGACTTTATCAATCCTTTGGCGGATATCCATGGTTCTGGTTACAATGCTTTCCAATCCACTATCGCGGTCGGAAGCGGGCAGATCTTGGGCAAGGGCCTTGGTTTTGGCACGCAATCGCGGCTCAAATTTCTGCCGCAGCCGCAAGCGGACTTCGTTTTTGCTGCTTTTGCCGAAGAATGGGGACTTGTCGGCTCTCTCTTAATTCTCCTTTTGTACGGGCTGATTATTTATCGAATTCTGTACTCGGCTACTTTTGGAGCGTATAATTTTGAAATACTTTTCGGCATGGGGATTGCTATTTTTTTCATGAGCCATATACTCATAAATATCGGTATGAATTTAGGGTTACTACCGGTCACTGGGATTCCGTTACCCCTGATGAGTTATGGCGGCTCGCATCTGTTGTTCGAATTTGCCGGTCTCGGTATTTTGATGAGCATGAAAAGGTATTCTAGAAGTGTGCACCGAGACGATACGAAGAATGAATTTTTGGGAGCGTGACCTCACCCCTGCCTGCGGCAGGCAGGCCAGCCCTCTCCTGGAAGGAGAGGGAAATAAAAAAATGCAAATCATAGATGGGAAAAAAATAAGTAAGGAAATTTTGGACGAAATAAAAAAAGAAGTAACCATGCTTTCTTTTACCCCGGTCTTTTGCGATGTCTTGGTGGGGGAGGACCCGGCTTCGATCCAATATGTAGATATGAAAGCGAAACGAGCCGAGTCGGTCGGGATTAGTTTTCACAAGGCGGCTTTTCCGGCCTCTATCTCTACGAATGATTTGATCAAAGAAATCCAGGCACTAAATAAAATAGAAAATATGTGTGGTATTATTGTTCAACTTCCTCTGCCTCTACATACAGACAAGCAAAAAGTTTTCGACAGCATTGATTCATCATTCGATGTGGATTGTCTAGGGACCCTCGCGAGCGAGAAATTTTATAATGGAGATACAAAAATAGGTTTTCCTACAGCTCTTTCATGTATGGCGCTCCTTGATTCTGTCGGACTAGATTTGAAAACTAAAAAAATAGTTGTTTTAGGACGGGGAATGCTGGTGGGTAAGCCGGTTAGTGCGTTGCTTCAATTTCGCAATTTATCTCCAGTAGTTATTCAAAGTAAAACCGAAAATAAAGAAGAACTTATTAAAAATGCGGATGTTATAATTTCAGGGATGGGGCAGGGTAAATATATAACAGGGGATAAAATAAAGACTGGAGCGGTGATTATTGATGCTGGTACTTCGGAATCAAATGGAGGAATTGTCGGCGATGTGGATTTGGAATCGGTTAAACTGGTGGCGGGATATGTTTCTCCGGTTCCAGGCGGGGTCGGGCCGGTGACGGTGGCCATGTTGCTTAAAAATGTTTTAACTGTTGCGAAATCAAAATGAATCCCGTACGAAATCTTGCTAAAAAGGTTTATACTGTTTAAGTATGGTCAATTTATTAGTTTAAATAAATTTCGTACGGGATGAACAACACAATCTTTTTCTTTTTTTATAATTTAGCCCATCAGTCAAATTTTATTGACAGTATAATTACGTCTTTTGCTGTTTATTTTATATACCTTGTAATTATCTCGGCTGTATTGTTTTCATTTTTTTATAGCAAATCGTGGTGCGATTTATTTCTAGTAGTTTTTTCAGGAGGAATCGTTTGGATTCTTGCGAAATTATTAAAAATCTTAATTCACACGCCTAGACCTTTTGATGTGTTTGATCATGTTCAAACGCTTTTTCTTGAGACTGGTTACGCGTTTCCTTCCGGACACACAGCCGTTGCCGCCGCAATAGCTTTTGCTATATTTTTCATCAACAAAAAAATTGGTTATCTCTTTATGTCTTTCGCTCTTCTAATCGGCCTGGCTCGTATCGTGGCCGGGGTACATTTTCCGGTGGACATTTTGGGAGGGGTTGTGTTGGGTGGCGGGGTCTCTTGGTTTGTTGCATTTTTTCTAAAAAAGATATAATATGTCCGTATCTTTATGACCCCGAACTAGAGCAAAGCTCAGTACGGGGCAGGACGAATGATTAGTTATGCGAAAGAGAATAATATTAGCTTTAATAATTTTAGTTTTAGGCGCTGGCGTGGCTTTTTTTGTTTTCAAAACCGAGCCCAAATTGAATAAAAATTTTGAGACGGAGAAGTCTTTTTTCAAAAAATTTCCTTTTCACATGGGATTGGATCTCTCCGGCGGTATTCACCTCATATACAAGGCGGACGTGAGCGCGGTATCTAGCGGCGATATTGGCAGTTCGATGGATGCGCTTAGGGATGTGATCGAGCGACGAATGAATATTTTTGGAGTTTCCGAGCCAGTGATTCAAGTCCAGCATGGAGGACTCATTGCGGGCGGAGGAGAACAGTTGATCGTGGATTTACCGGGGGTAACTGATGTGAAGGAAGCGATAAAAATGATAGGGCAGACTCCAATTTTGGAATTTAAAACTGAAGCGCCCAAAGATGCGCCCGTAGAAGTAAAAGCAGACCCCGATGGCAAAATAGACTTAGGCAGTATCGATTTATCGCAGAAATTTATGGCCACCGAACTGACCGGCCGGTATTTACAAAAAGCGACTTTAGAACAAGACCCAAACACTAGGCGGTGGATCGTTAAGTTGCAATTCGATGCCGCGGGCACAGCGCTTTTTGCTAAAATTACCAAAGAAAATATCGGCAAGATGGTGGCGATTTATCTTGACGGTGTCCCGGTTTCGACTCCGGTTGTCCGGGAAGAAATTCCAAATGGCGAGGCGGTTATTTCAGGCGATTTCACCCCCCAAGAGGCAAAAATTCTAGTCGGTCGATTAAATTCTGGTGCTCTGCCGGTACCAATTACTCTTTTATCCACCCAGACTATCGGCGCGACCTTGGGCGAATCAGCAGTGAAGGCTGGGGTCAAAGCAGCCATTATCGGATTCTTGTTGATCGCTCTGTTCTTGATCCTTTGGTATCGCTTGCCGGGCCTGATCGCTGTCTTGGCGCTTTCTTTTTACACTGCAGTTCTCTTGGCTATTTTCAAACTTCTGCCGGTCACACTGACGGCGGCGGGAATCGGCGGATTTATCATTTCGCTCGGGATGGCAGTGGATGCCAATGTTCTTATTTTTGAGAGAATGAGAGAGGAAATCCGGAAAGGACACAGTATCTCGGAAGGTATTCATGCGGGTTTTTCCAGGGCTTGGCCATCGGTCCGAGACTCAAATACTTCCAGTATTATTACTTCGATTCTTTTATTTTGGCTAGGTACACCACTTATCAAAGGTTTTGCTTTAACTTTCGGATTGGGTGTTTTGGTTTCAATGTTTTCTGCGATCACTGTCTCTCGAATTTTTCTTTATGCTCTCGGCATCGAGAAGAATAACAAAATTACCAAATTTTTATTCAGTAGCGGTTTTAATAAATGACCAGACAGAGCTTTAGACTCTGAACGGAGTCTAAAGCTCTGTCTGTACTGTCTGTAAGAAATTATGTTTATCGCCAAATACAAAAAAATATTTCTTTCCCTCTCGATTATCCTCGTAGTTATTTCTCTTATTTTTATTTTCACTTTCAGCCTCAAGCCAGGGATTGATTTCAAAGGCGGTGCTTTACTGGAAGTTTCTTATTCTGCACTCCGGCCGGAAATATCTTTAATAGAAAATAGAGTAAAAACCCTGGATATCGGCCAGGCGCTGATTCAGCCTACCGGGGACAAGGGTTATCTGGTTAAAACTCGGGATTTGAGCCAAGCCGAACACGAATCACTCTTTCAAGCGGCCTCGATTGATGGTAAATATCCGGCGGAAGAAAAGAGTTTTACTTCGATCGGTCCTTCAGTCGGAAACGAGCTCGCTCGCAAAGCAATTTTTTCCATAATCGCGGTCATCATCGCAATCATTCTTTTCATTACTTATGCTTTTCGTAAAGTCTCGCTTCCGGTGGCTTCTTGGAAGTACGGAGTGATCACGGTCATCACTTTGCTGCATGACATAATTATTCCAACCGGCATCTTCGCTCTCTTGGCTCATTATACCGGCGCCGAAGTCGATACTCTTTTTGTCTTGGCGCTCTTAACAATTCTAGGTTTGTCAGTCCATGACAAGATAGTTGTTTTCGATCGGATTCGGGAGAATTTAAGAGAAGACAATGACAATAAGAAAAAAGATTTTTCGGAAACCGTAGGTACCAGTACCGGCCAAACAATAGTCCGTTCGATCAACATAACCCTCACGATTATATTTGTGCTGGTGCCTCTTTACCTATTTGGTCCAGAAACGACCAAGAACTTTTCCCTAATTCTGACCATCGGTCTTTTCTTCGGCATTTATTCGTCGCTTTTCTTTGCTTCGCCGCTCCTCATCTGGGTAGAAGAGTGGCAAGCTAAAAGTAAAAAGAAATAAACTTTTGGTTGGCTTGCCCCCTCCTTTACAATTTTTGTGCTATAATCTAGCTATTATGAAATACATATTAATAGTTTTAGGGGTTTTGGTTTTGTGGATAGCTTTTATTTATAACGGTTTTGTTTCTTTACGCAATCGTACCAAGGAAGCTTGGGCGGACATCGAGGTGCAATTAAAAAGGCGATATGATTTGATTCCGAATTTGGTGAACACGGTCAAGGGATATGCGACGCATGAGTCTAGTGCTTTTGAAAATGTAACGAAAGCTCGCGCTCTTGCCATGGGGGCTACCGGTCCTACCCCCGAACACGCGCAAGCCGAGAATATGCTCACTGGCGCGCTCAAGTCTATTTTTGCAATCTCGGAAGCTTATCCGGACCTGAAGGCCAATCAAAATTTCTTGGCTTTGCAAAACGAGCTTTCCGATACGGAAAATAAAATCCAGGCGGCGCGCAGATTTTATAACGGCAATGTCCGCGACTTGAATATCAAGATTGAATCTTTCCCGTCAAACGTTATAGCCAGAATGTTCAATTTCTCCAAAATGGAATTCTTTGACCTGGGGGATAATGATGCGGCCCAGAATCCCGTTGAAGTAAAATTTTAAAAATTAATTATTTTACCAATGATCAATCCTCAATTGCTAGGTTATATCAGGCAACAGTTGTCGCTGAATGTTTCGAAAGAGGCAATCGCCAATAGTTTAAAATCCCAAGGTTGGACGGATGCGGACTTGGGAGAAGCTTTCGCGGCGGTCGGGGTTGTCACTCCTCCTACTCCCACTGCCCCTGTTACCCCTCTGTCTCCAGCTACTTCCGCTCCTGCCTCTGCGATTTCTTCTCTCTCGTCCCCAATGACACCCAATGTCAATCCAAGTTTTAGCCAGCCGCAGCCGGTGGTGAATGTTTCTGTGGCGCCGCATACCAAAAGTAAAGCGATATTTTTTATAGTTT
>Ga0209520_10001665_pt1 | contig 12722 bp, 17 predicted proteins | sample Rifsed16ft1_FD_184009 | JGI IMG/M metagenome (GOLD analysis project Ga0209520, IMG submission 184009) | Soil microbial communities from Rifle, Colorado, USA - sediment 16ft 1 (version 2) | ecosystem: Environmental > Terrestrial > Deep subsurface > Rock core/Sediment | place: Rifle, Colorado...
CGATAAGGCAGCCTGGTTTCGGCCAACGGCTCGGCTGCCCGAAATCGATCTTCCCAGTCACGTTCTGCCTGCGCGTACTCCGCCCCATAAGTAGCGTCAACCCCCGGCAACAATCCCCGAGGAATCTTCTCGTAATACTCCCCGGTAGGATCAACAACGCCCTCTTCCGGAACAGGCGTGTACTTGCTCACGTCGTAGGCAGGTTGCCAGTCTGTGGGCCCGGCGGGAGTGGCGCCGTAACCCCAGTCCTTGTTAGGCCCCCAGAGCCGCCTGGAAACGGTGTCGTACCAGTCGTTCTTTCCTTCATCCCAAATCACGTTGGGATTGTTCGGGTCGCGGATCGGCTGGCGTGGGGTTTCTAGGCCCGTATACTCGTCAGTGGTGAGAAGTACCATTTTACGATCTCACTCAATACCCGACCTTAACGCTGCTCTTCGACGCCTGCGGCAACCTCCACATCAACTCCTCCTGAAGCTGATCCTCTACCGGCACCCCATACTTCGTCTGGACGCCCTGGAAATAGAGCTTCTTCAGCGAGTCCAGCAACGACGAAAAGCCGATGTGCCGCGTGTTAAGTTGCGGGTACTGGACGTTCTCCCGAAGGTTACGAATCTCGTCCATGATCGACTCCAGTCCCGCCGGGACCGGTGCCTGGTATGGATTCGCAGGGATCGACTCGATGCCGGGCAGGAAGCCCGGCTGCGTGGCTGGAGGCGCAGAATGAAGACCACCTTCTGACTTCACAACCGGCGCAGGGGGGCCTAACGGGTTGTTTGGATCGACACCCCCTGGGCCGCCCTCCCACATAATTGGAAGCGAAGTGGCCGTCACCGGGGGCGGAGAGGTAACCGTTGGAGACACTACAGGAGAAGCGGGGATAGCCCCCGGTGACGGTGTGGGTTGCAGAGCCGGCACAGCCAATGACGGCGGCGGTGGCGCTGCCGTCGCTGGTGGGGCGCTCACTGTGGAAGGGGATACAGGAGCGCTCGCCACCGGCTGTTGCGCTGGGGCAGCATCGTTCGTGATCGGCTGCGTTGTGTACGTCGTTGGCGCCGGTACTGGCGCGGGAGCCGGAGCCTGGTAAGAACCCGCGAGATTGCCGTAGTAAGAGGTCAGGTTCATCGGATCGCCAAAGTAAGCCGCGATGCTGGCGTAGGGGTCAGAACCAATGTATGTCCCCCCTGCAAACCCCTTCACCCCCGTCATCCTGCGACGATCCATCATCCGCTCCGTCTGCCCGTGCGGGACTACCCCGATCGGCGCCCCCGTCGGGTTGACGTACATCTCCCGCCCGCGTTCATCCCCCAGGAACATCTGAGCCCGCGTCATCCCGCCCCTTGCCATCTTCTTGACGTATTGCCCTGTTACAGGATCGATCGTGTACTCGCCACCCATGGCTTCTTCGAACGTTGTGGCTAACGGCTTCGTGGCACTCTCGGGCGTCGGTATCGTCCCTCCCGGATTCGGCCCCTCGGCATATACCTTCGGCTTCTGCGACGCATACCACGGAGCCAGCGTCTCCGGGTCAACCATGCCCTCTACACCACCCGGCTGTGTACTGGCCCAGGCAAGCTGGCTGTCTGACAGACCACCAGGCGAAGGAATCGCCGGCGCAAGACTTGTATCGGCCCACTTCACCACGGAAGGTTGACGCCTCGCCCCTCCAGCATCGGCAGTCGCCACCGGCGATACCGCTCCGGCAGCGGCTCCTAACTCGTTGCCCGCCACCGGCGGGGGAATATCCGTCCCACTCGCCACGGGCCCAGCTCCACCTCCCGGGGCAGGCATCCCTGTTCCGCCCCCACTACTACCCATGCCTCGCTGCAACGCTAGCGTCAGCGCCGCCGGCAACATGGCGTTGCTCGACAGGGCCGTAGCCCCACCCCTCAGCGCGTTGATGATGTTCCCGCCACCCGCCGCGTAGAATGCAGGCAACGCCGCCGGGTCGTAGCTGCCAATCACGTCGGCAAGCTGCTTCGCCGCCGAGAGGCCCAGACTGGTTTTCGACAGCCCCAGCTCCTCCGTTGTCTTCCAGAGCTGGAACGCCCGGTCGAGGTCATTCTGCCCCCCCTGAAATCCTTGCTGAGCAAGCAAGCGTTGCATCGCCGCCGCATCGCCCGCCGCCGCCTCGCCAGCGTAGTCGCGCGCTGGCCCGGAGTAACCGCCACCACCACCGCCGCCGCCGCCGCCGCCGCTACTCGGCGTGCTGGGCTTTGGCCCCCAAAGAAGATCCCATTTCCCAGTCTTCGGGTTGAACTGGTAGGTGTTGCCGGTGGCATCCTGGCGGGTTGTGGGGGTGTCAACTTCGCCTCCCCCAGTGTAAAGCGAGCCGTCCGGATTGACGGGTCTCCCGTCAGCCAGAACATACCCCGTTGGGCTCTTGCTCGACGGGATGGCGTAGATCGAGATGCCTTGCGCGGTAATACCGCTACCGGGATAAGACTCGCCCCCTGTCGTCCCTTTCCCCTTGAAAACCAGCACCTTCTCTTTCGTCAACTCGTTGTAGTCGTACACGTCACCCGTTGCCGGGTCGGTAATCCGAGACCACGCCGACGTGGAACCTGGATTCAGGGATACAGAAACGCCCGCTTGCGACGGGGCCTGTGGATTACCAATGTATGTCCCCGGCTGGCCATTATCGTCCAGGTAGTAAGTGCCATAGCCCTGCGGACCGTTACCCGTCCACATCTTAGCTGTAGCCGCCGGCATCTCCCACTGCTCGGTAACAAAGTTGAAAACAGCACCAGGAGTGCTGGAGTTAACTCCCCCACCGCTACCGCCACCACCACCGCCACCAGGACTTGCCGGCGCACCGTACGGCGACATGTCTGCGTTGTACCAGGAACCACCACCATCCGGGCTGTAATGCCCCACCCCGTCCGCAATCCACCCTCGACGGACCAGTTCTTGCCATTCTTGTGGACTAGGCATCTCTCATCTCTTCCTTCCCCAGATTTCGACCGTCTGACACAACAGACACCGCCCGCCACCATCCACAATCTCGTGACGACAACGGACAATCCCCCGCCCCCACGCCAGCCACTCAACACTGGCATACCTGTCCGCGACGTAAAGCTCCAGAATCGTCACGGCATCCCCTCCTCTTGCATCCTTCCGGGGAAGGACTCCCGTGTCCTTAAATACCGCTTCAGCTCCTCCGGCCCATTCTCCGCCATCCCCAGATCCAACAGCCACGGCGACCCCAGTAACGTCTCCTTCCCCGGAAGGACGGCCGCAAACCCCTGGTAAACGAGCAACGCCAGCCACCCTGCCATCCTCGGATTCAGTCTCTTCGGGTCCAACGAGTGCTCCACCGGCGGACTCTTCGCCACCGTCTTCTCGAACCATTCCCTGTGTTGGACATCAGTGATGGCTTTAAGACCATACCCTGCGCCAAACGCTTTAAGTTGTTCTCGAAAACCCGTTTCTCGTTCCTTCGCGATCTCCCTCATGTGGTTCCGAAGCGAACCGATGATGTTCTCGGTCATGTCAGATCCCCTCTCAGTGTGAAGACCTCTTGACTCAATCTCTTGGCGGCAATCTCGCAGTACCGTTCCTCAATCTCAATTCCGATGGCCTTGCGTCCGAGATCCTTCGCAGCCCGGAGTGTTGTGCCGCTGCCCATGAAGGGATCGAGAATGGTCTTGCCCGCTAAGCGAGAGACAAGCCACTTCATGACGTTGTAGGGCTTCGGTGAGGGGTGATCCATCTTAGCTTCGGTACCGACGACGAAGCGTTTGATATCGCTGTCCTGGACATACACACTGATTCCCTCAGCGGCGTACACGACGCACGGAATCCAGTTTCCGAAACCGATCGCCCCGTTTGTCATCCCGTTGATGAGATGGGCCACCAACACCCAGCGATACCTCAACCGGCCTATCTCTTTTGGAAGGCCGCAAAGGTTCCAAACTCCGGGCATCATGCCCATTACGGGAGCAAGTCGTGCCGCTTCCGCAAACCATTCCGTCGGGAAGCTTTCATCCCATTCAGCCTTATTTACGCCATACGGCGGATCAGTAAGGACGAGATCCACGCCCGGCAGCGTCGGCATGATCTCCCGGCAATCTCCGTGATAGATGACAATGCCCGCTTTCGAGTCCTCGTAGTATGGCCTCATCATGCGCCCGGCCCCGCTACCGGCAGCGTCCCCGGAACCGTCATCGGCCCGCTCGGCGGCATCGCCGCAGCACCGTTTGGCGGCATCCCCGGCTCAAGCCCTGGTTGCGGCACCGCCGTCACCCCGTTATCCGCTGCCGTCTTCCCCAGCTCCAATGCCAGCCCCTGAGCGTTCAACATCACCCCGTCCGGCCCCAAAAATACCTGGTGCCCAAACTCCTCCGCCACAATCCTCTTGCTCATCCCCGGCCACACGTCCGCATTGAACGACTGATCCGCCAGCCAGCGGTGGAAGAAGTCCTGCGGATTCTCGATCCCCAGGTACTTCTCAATCAACACCTCGGCCGTGATCCCCGGCACCCCGTCCCGGTACATCGCAATCCCGTGCTGCTGCAACGTGATCTTCTCGGCCGCACTCTCCGTCGGAATCTGCGCCTCCAGGTCCAGCGACTCCACGTCCTCCGGCGCCAACACGATCATCTTCCGCTTGTCCCCATCCCGCACGAACGTCGCCACCGTTCCCAACACTCCCTTCGAGTGTATCTTCGCCATGAACCGAACCATCTTCGTCAACGTGTCCCGGATGGCATCACTGTAGTTCGACGGCTCAATGCTGTTGTCCGCCTGCAACATCCGCATCCCCCAGGGTTCTGGAACGCGGCCCGGAGGCGCCTCCGCCCGCCCCGTCGCCGGCTTCGCGTCCTCCATCTCCTGCCTCTGAAACTCCATGCTCTTGACAATCGCCTCGGGAAACTCCGGCGCGTACTGCTTCAGCGTGTACCCCTCGGGCACCTCCTGCGCCGCCGCAGCCGCCCCCGTCATGTACAACGGCTCCCCCTGCTCATTGAGCCGCGGCAACCCCGTCACCGTGTGCTCGTACCACCACACCGGCTCAGCCGCCGAGTGCAACAGCAAGTGCATCATCGCCACCGTGAAATCGAAAAACGGCTTCTGCTTGTAAACCCCGTCCAACGGCCCGCTTATCTGGTTCGCCGGGTCAGGGTCGTCCGCCTCCAGCGCCGCACACTTCCACCACGGCACTTCCTCGTACTCGTGCGGAAACGCCTTCACAAGCTGCCAACCACTTATCGCCAACATGTCCGCGTTAACAAACGCGCTGTCAGTGGCAAGCTCGTAATACTCCGTCCGCGTCCAAATCTCCGCGATCCCGACCATCTCCCCCCACGACCCCTCACCCCGTCCCGCCGGCGCCTCTCCCTCGACAAAAATCTGTACCTTCTTGTCTACCTGGTTGACCGACAACACAATCTTGTCCCGGTCCTTCAGCCGCTTCGAGTAATCAAGCACCCCAACCTGCTTCACCCACACCAATAGCGCCAACCCCAACTCGTCCTTGACTTCCATCACCGCACCCGCCGGCGCTACCGCCATGAACCACGGCCACCCTGCCTTCGCACCATCCTCCACCTGGCGCCTCTCCCGACTCTCCAATATCTCCTCGTACCGATAGCCGTACTTCCCGTCCTTGTCCGCCTCCTGCCTCTTCTTGCGGTACTTCCCCTGCTCCCCCACCCCCGGCACACTGTCGAGAATCACCGCGTCCGGCAACGGCGGGCACATGTCCTTCAACGGCCTCGCGTGCAACCAGGCACGCCCCTCCCTCACTACCCGGTCCGCCAACAACCTCTGAAGATTGATGTCCTGCCGCTGCTCCCCGTTCCGAATGCCAGACATGAAAAACATCTCGACATCCGTCGTCCGTCTTTCCTGCGTCGCCGTGGGAATCATCGGCTTGCCACTGACCGACCACTCATTCTCCGTTAGCCGCGTAACCATCTTGACCCACGTCTCTCGCAAATCATTAGACTGCCACTTCGGCCCACTGATGTATGGCCCAAGAGACGGGTCGTGCCTGGGATGATTGAAGAAATGATCCCGCCGCACCCTCAACTTCGGAAACGCCCCCACATTCCCATCGCTGCCCTGCTCATATCGGTCGATGAGCTGCTTAAGGATCGCCTGGCAATCCTTTTCCGAAAACGCCATCCCCGCGGGAATCTTAACTGACATCGTTATCCCGCCCTCGATTTGGAACTATTCGCCAACGCTACCGGAAAGGCGACAGCCTGATACTCCGCCGCCGCTTTCTTTCCGCTAGAACGAAGCACCCTGCGGAGCTTGTGCCGGTATGTTTGGATGTACTGAGCGCTATAATGCCCAGCCCGCTGAGCTTTTTGATGCCCTTTGTGCCCCTTCGTCCTTGGGGTGGTAACTTTTGGCAAGTGGGCTCCCCAGGAGCCCGGCGGATCCTTCCCTAGAAGGAGCGGCTGGACACTACGCGGGTCCTTCCTTAGAAGGAGCGGCTGGCTGTTCGACTCGCTCAATGCCTTCAGGGATGACCAGCGGCGATACCCTCCTCTTCCCAATCTCGTACTCGTACGAGTAATCCTGAAGCTCCTTCGTAGATTGCGCCTTTTCCAGCGCAGCGACAATCCCCTTCAGATGACGCAACACTTCGGCCCAGACAGCAGCGTCAGTCATGCCCTCGCCGCTACCCCCATCGTCCTCGCCCTCTCAAACTTCAACGGCTTGCTCTTCTCCCCCGGCCTGTGAGTAAACGACACCAACGCCGTCAACGCATACCTTAACGCGTCCAACGCATGGTTCGCACTCCCGTCCGGCTCCCTCCCCGGCCGCAACTCCCCCGTAACCGGATCGGCTACGAGCTTGTACCGATGCTGACTCGCCTCCTGCAACGTGTGAACACACCCCTTGTCAATCACCAGCAACCCCTCGCCAAGCGCCCACTGCACCATCTCGATCCCCTCGTATCGGTGTAGCTTACTCCTCTCCGCCCTATACCCATAGCGCCGCAACGTCGCCGCCAACAACTCGCTCGTCCCCGGCGGCTCAACACTCACATACGCCACCGGCGCCAGCTTGTGCCACCGCTCTACCTCACTAATGTACCAATCCATTGGCACCCCTCCCCCCGTCTTGTAGGACTCGCCCACCTGAACGATCCGCGCCGGACGCCCCTGCCTCGCAGCCAGATACCCCAACGGAATTACCGTCGCAGCATCACTGCCACCCCCAAGATCGATCCCCAACACCCTTACCGAGCACTCCTTCCACATTTCCGCCACTCTGCCAAGATTGCGCTCCTTGACCTGGTAGACCAACGGACTACCGCCTGCCTCAACCTCGTGCTGACACTCCTGCAACCACGCCTGATGACCCCAACGGTCAATGAACGCCTGACACTCCGCCAGCCCTTGACCCTCCCAGCTAGGAGTACCACTACGCAATACCGCCCTACCGGCCTCGCGGTCAATGACGGGCGAGTACAGCGTCGGTATCGGCCCACTGAGGAAACGGTCCGCCAAGAATTCCGGTATCGGCGCGGCCAGCCGCGCAAACACGCCAAATGGCGATACCAAGTTCTGGACCGCCAATACAACCACGTCCGTTGCCCCAGCCGGCAGGATGTCTCGCGTCAACCTCTCCAGCTTCGATGCCGTCACAGGGCCCGAGTCTCGGGGCTCGTCAATGTCGTCGAGCACAATCATGTCCGGACGGTGCTCCTCAAGCTTGGCTCCCCGAATGTCCCTGTCGAGGCCAGCCGCGTCTACCGTCAGCCCAGAATCGGTAGCTACCCGGTTGTGACGCCATGCCGCTGGCCCGTAACGATCGATGCGCCGAGCGCCCAAGACAGGATCAAGCCGGGCCACCTCCGGCGACTCCAGTAGGCGGGCAACGTTAGCCACGTGGTCGTCCGCCTTGTCCTGCGTGCCAGACACGTAGAGCACGTAGCTCCGGGATCGCCGCAGCCCCGTCACCACGACAGCCAGCTCAGCCGACGTGGACTTGGCTCCGCCTCGCGGCCAGATCCCCACGTACGGCGTCACGTAGCCCGTAGCCGGGATCGCGTAGGCCCAGTCCCAGAATTGCTCATGATGAGGCGCAAAGGCCCGACTCACGTGCTGAGGAGCAATCATCGGCAACAGCTCACGCCAGTCACCCGGGAGAATCGGCGGCGCCCGGAGCCGCCCGCGGCTCTCGATGACGCGCCGCACACCCTCGATCGCGGCCGACCGCATCTGCTCCGGGGTCAGGGTTTTGCCCATCAGGTCAGGTTGCTCATTACCCTACCCTCCTAGGGTATTTTCAACTGCGCACTATATCCATTATGTCCGCTTGCTCTTCGAAGGAGACATAACGGCGCCGGATCGCATCGCCTCTGCCGCGATCGCCTCTGCCTCCCGCACCGCCCGGCTCGACTCCTCCGCACTCAGGCCGAGCTCCTTGCCGAGCTTCGCAGCCAAATCCTTGACTTCCAATGCGGCGCGGTCCTGGCGACCAAAGTGTTCAGGGTAGCGTCGCTCCAGCCGCCATGCGGCAGCAGTCCACTGAGGCCCTCCAGCGTCGACGATCTTAAGCCTCGATCGGATGCCCTCTGTGACTGCGTTTTTCAGGGCGATAGCCAACTCATCGTCGCCCTGTATCCACTCAACGAGAGTTGGTTCCGAGATATTCACGCCGTCGGCGACGAATCGGAACGGCATTCCGAGGCGGAGATCCTCTATGAGCTGAGGGCGGATTGCGTCGCGATCGATGGTATACGGGCGCCCACGTTTGGCCATGCCCCAATTTTCGTCGCAAGTTCTGGAGCCTGTCAAGCGTGGATAGGGTACCGGGGTAAGGTATCTCTTCTCTCTAATTAACACACTCTTTTCAGAAGAAAAGGGGACAGGGCTTGACAGGACATGAGGGGGCGCGTAGAACGAAACTGCGGCTGGCGAAACGGCCAGCGCCACGGAAGGACCACCATGGCCATCGCTACCGGAACCCGAACCCGCTACGAAATAATTCTCGAAGGGCCGTCGATCGAAACGGTACGCATTCCCCTCTGGGTCTGCTCCAAAACTCGTGATGCGATCTGCTCGGCGGTTCAGCCTTGCTATCCCCGCGTAGTCGCCTACGTTGGCAAAAAGCGTGCAAGTTTCGAATGGAGTACTAAGCTCCACGGATTCGCAACTCGTGATGGGTACGTCATCCGTTACTCAGGTCGCACGCAGCGCGAATGTGAATCAGCCGGCTTGCTGCCCATTCTGCCGGCCTAGCGTACGGACGCCACGCCAGGGCGGATGGCGTTGGTCCGCACGGTAGGGACTGACCGGCGGGAAGGAAAGGAACCATGACAACCATTCCGTTCACAGACATCGAAGCCGAGCCATTGACGCATACAGGACGCCCAATCCCTCGCGTACCGGCAAGGGGCCGCTACCAGGGGAAAGCCATTTACTGGCGTGTCACGGACGATCGTCCAGCCACGATGATGCGTTTGGTGGAGCGTGGTTACGTTCCGCGCATCCTCACGGATCGGGACTACCAGCGGATCGGAGCCGTGGTCATTGGTACGGCGTTCGAAGTTGACGACTGTGTTCCCAAGTGTGTTGTGGCGGACCCCACGCATCGCCGCACCTACGCTTCGCCAGCGCTCCGGGACCACCTGGAAGCGGAGATTGCCGAGATCGTGGCGAAGTACGAAAAGGCTGTTGCGGCGAAGATTCCCCGCATTCGCAAAGAGGACGATTTTGACAACGGGATCATTTCCAAGGGCGCTGGGGGCAACATGTGGCACCATCATGCCGGCGGGCATTCCCAGTGTCCTGGCGACTTCGACCCTTGCTACATCTGTCCCCACTCCACTCGCCAGCTGGCCGAAGCGGCCATCAACTACGTTTCGGCTTGTCGGTGTCCCGACTCGATCAAGGCAGAAAGGATTCCATCATGACCACTCTTTACAAGCTGACGGATCAACAGGGGCGGACGCGGCCGGGGGGGGCCAACGAAACGCAGTGGGGCGAGGGTGTCACGCACACGGCGCCCGGCAAGGGTGCGTTGTGTACGGAGGCTTACATCCATGCCTACACTCATCCCCTTCTGGCGGTACTCCTCAATCCGATCGGAGGGAACTACGAAGATCCTCTGATTTGGGAGAGCGAGGGGATTGTGGAGCGGGATGACCACGGGCTGAAGGTTGGCTGCACCAGCTTCACAACGCTCTGCCAGATCCCGTTGCCAGCGATCTCCGTGGAGCAGCGGGTCCGCTTTGCCATCCTCTGCGCCAAACGGGTCTGTAACGACCCGGCATGGAACACGTGGGCCGACAGATGGCTCGACGGTACCGATCGTACTGCGGTGGCAGCGGAAGCGGCGTGGGCAGCGCCATCCGCCGTTGCCGCCGCCCACGCCGCTGCCGTCGCCGCTGCCTATGCCGTCGCCGCTGCCGTCGCCGCCGGCGCGAGGGCGGCGGTGGCAGCGGAAGCGGCGGCGGCAGCGGAAGCGGCGGATGGCGATCCCATAGACCTGATTGCTATCGCAGAGGAGGCGATCTCATGACCGGGAATGACTGGTTTGTGCGCAGCGTGCCCGTCGAGCTGCGCCACCGCATCCGACACGAAGCGGCGGCGCGGGACATTACGATCGCGGACTACCTGGGGCGGCTGGTAGCGCTGCACACGACGCTCATCGAGGGATACGGTGCCCCGGGGGAGCCGGCCATACTGCGAAGGTTTATCGAGGCGCTGGGCCTCGCGCCCGTGACAAGGTAGAGGAGAAAGAAAATGAAAACGCCAACCGCAGTCATGATCAATCCGGAGATCTGGTACCGCTGCCCCGAGTGCGACAACCTGATTGACGATCAAGGGCGGCGCTGTGCCGATTGCAACAAATTTGGTAGCCGGACTGTGGTCTACCTCCGGTGCCCTCACTGTGACGAGCAGATCACTGAGGAAGACCTGCCATGACATCTCCTGAACACACTCACATCACCAAAAAGTGTGGCTGCTATTGGGCAGTGGATGGAACCCCGGTAGCACTCTGCCCAGATCATCGCTACAATCCTCGGGCTCAAGTTACCCCGATCGGGGTGCTCTGCTCAAACTGCTCGTTTGGCTAACCCCTGAGCCCCCTACCGAGAAGCCCGCCCTTACCCGGCGGGCCTCTCGTTGTGTTCCGTCAACTTCCGCACATCGACGATTTCGCTGACCACCCCTCGATTGATCCAGAAATACTCGGTCTGCGAAAAGATGTGCATTGCATGGATAGACTGAAATATCGCGCAGAGCCCGGCATCGCCATGCCATAGCTCATCGCCACATGAGCACCTGTACGACCAGCGTGGGCCAACGTGAATGTTGCTCTTCATTGTCCTGTCCTCCGCCGAATCCATTCTGCCAGGAGGAGAGCTTCGGCCCGGCCGTCGAGGAGGCGGCCCCGTGGCGTGACGAGATTGGCTGCGGGGAAGAGCCTGCGCGCCAACTGGACGCTCGCCCCCTTATCGCTCTTGGGCGGGATGCCCATCGCCTTTTTCCAGATAGCCGGGCGCACCGTCTCAAAGGGGATGCCCATGCCCAGGAAGAGCCCGACGAGCATCCCCATGCCGTAGCCGGTTGTGTGGGCGCTCACGGCTCCCTGGCGCGGCATGGGCTGGGACTGTTCGATGGCCGCTCTCACCTCACCAGAGGGCAGCCAGCGCTTGATCAGGCCGATGTCGAGGTCCTTGCCTATCCAGGGCAGGTCGAGGACGAAGGCGCCGTGCTCGGTAAGAATGGCATAAGCCCCTTCGCGGCCGGGGTCGATGCCGATCCAGGTCGTCATGACGCGGCCCCGGGGGCCCGTCGATGTTCTCGCAGCAAGCGTGCCTTCGTCGCCGCGATCTGGGCCTTCGCACAGTCGAAGCAGGGATGCTGCCAGGCCATCACTCCCTCGCCCGTGAGGAGGCCCCGGTACGACAGGCACGGAGGACCGTGGGTCTCGCAAGCCATCGTGTGGGCTCTCACAAGAAGCAAGATGCGGAGTTCCTCCCACCAGCGGTATCTCGCGTCGAGATCGTAGTAATTGGCCCACAGCGAGCTTTCAGGGGCCTCCAGGCGTGGATCTGCGTTCGCTCGCTCCAATGCCGCGCCCAACCGGGCTACCTCGCGGCGCGCGCTTTCGAGCTGGGATTGGTACATGGCGTCGAGCTCGGCGCCTGTGAGCGTGCAGGACTCGGCCAGTTGGCGCATCCGGACCAGCATGTCCGTGAGGGATAGGTCTCCTTCGGGATGGGGCGGGGCAGGCGGGGCAGCATAGGGCAATGGTTCCGCCGGTGTCATGAGCAGCTCCGGGGTGGTGATGTGTTGGCGTCGTTGCGCGGCCTTTGTGGTCATGATGGTCTACCTCCCAATGTCATATCGGTTTGTGGTGTGAGGGCACAGCACCTGTGGCAGTGCGCCCCCGTTTCGTCCAGCCAGAACGGCAGCCCGTCGCAGTCCAGATCCGCCTCCAACGGCAGCGGGCAGTCGTCACAGGTGCACTCCTTCTCGGGGTGTGGAGGGTTGGAGGGTTGTGGAGGGTTTTCCGATAACTCGCCGTCTACGCGAGCGCGCGTAAGGATACCTTTCAGAAATAAACCCTCCACAGGTTCCAGACCCTCCACAATGTGGAGGGTTTGGGGCTCCCAACCCTCCGAAATGAGACCAACACCCAAATACTCGTTCCGATCACGTCCGGCCTTTTTCTTGAACCGATCGGTCATCAACCGGCCAAACATCGTTGCTGTCAGGGTCTCCCGCGAGGTCATTGCCCGGTTGATG
>Ga0209520_10001670_pt1 | contig 12715 bp, 13 predicted proteins | sample Rifsed16ft1_FD_184009 | JGI IMG/M metagenome (GOLD analysis project Ga0209520, IMG submission 184009) | Soil microbial communities from Rifle, Colorado, USA - sediment 16ft 1 (version 2) | ecosystem: Environmental > Terrestrial > Deep subsurface > Rock core/Sediment | place: Rifle, Colorado...
TATGATGCCGTGATTGCTGCTTATCACGATCAAGGATTGATTCCCTTTAAAACATTGTCCTTTGGTAAAGGCGTCAATTTCACGGCGGGTTTAAATAAAATCAGAACTTCTCCTGATCATGGTACCGCATATGATATTGCAGGGAAGGGCATCGCGGATTATAACTCCTTCAAAGAGGCAGTGTACCTTGCCTTGGATGTGTATCGCTCCAGAATTCATTATGCGGAGATCAGTCAAAAACCGCTTAAAATTAAAGAAAAACAGTAGTGTATAAAAAAAGATAAATAAGCTTATTAGTTTTATAATAATTTTATATCTTTGCACTCCCGAAGTTTGGGGCAAAATTGTGTTGAAATGAATAAGACTAAACAATATTTAATTCCTTTTGTAGGGTTAAAGCTAGGAAAACATCATTTTGAATATCAAATAAGTAATGCGTTCTTTGAAATCTTTGATTACGACGAATTTGAAAATTCGGACATCAAAGTAAATGTGGTTTTAGAGAAAAAAAGTACGATGCTGGAGTTGATTTTCAAGCATGAGGGAACAGTGAATGTTCCATGTGATCTTACAAGCGAAGATTTTGACTTGCCGATAGAAGGTGAGATGAAATTGATAGTTCGTTTTGGTGACGAGTATAATAATGACAATGAAGAATTACTGATTCTACCGTTCGGAGAGTTTGAAATAGACATTGCGCAGTATATATATGAAATGATTGTACTTTCAGTACCTCTAAGACGGGTTCATCCAGGAGTAATTGACGGAAGTTTGAAAACTGAAGCGCTTGCAAAGCTGAATGAACTGATATTGAAAGAAGAAGCAGAAGTAGAAGAAAAAACAAAAGAAAAAACAGAAGAAAATATTGACCCACGTTGGGACAAATTAAAGCAACTATTAACGGATAAATAATATAGTAAAATGGCGCATCCTAAGAGAAAAATCTCCAAAACAAGAAGAGATAAGAGAAGAACACATTACAAAGCTACCGTAGCACAAATCGCTACTTGCCCAATTACGGGTGAAGCACATTTATACCACAGAGCCTACTGGCATGAGGGGAAAATGTATTACAGAGGGCAAGTTGTTATAGATAAGTCTGTAACTGTTGCTTAATGCATTTTTTTGTAAATGATATTGGAACTCTCACATCGTGAGAGTTTTTTTGTTGTTTATAATTTTGACTAAATAAGAAGTTGCAAAACAATTGGTTTGGATTTTTTTTTGTAATTTTCACCTCTTTTAAACGTTTTTCCAAATGGTAACATTTGAAAAAAAATATTCGAATACAATGAATACAATTACAGCCGCAATAACCGCTGTTGGAGCATATGTTCCTGACTTTGTTCTTTCAAACAAAGTGCTTGAAACAATGGTTGATACAAATGATGAGTGGATAACTTCGAGAACAGGAATTAAAGAAAGAAGAATTCTGAAGGATGATGATAAAGGGACGTCTTTTTTAGCTATAAAAGCGGCACAAGATTTATTGTCGAAAACAAATATCGATCCCTTAGATATCGATTTGATAATTATGGCAACGGCAACACCAGACATGCCAGTTGCTTCTACAGGAGTGTATGTTGCCACCGAGATAGGTGCGACAAATGCTTTTGCCTATGATTTGCAAGCAGCATGTTCCAGCTTTTTATTCGGAATGTCAACCGCTGCCGCCTACATTGAATCCGGTAGATATAAAAAAGTACTGCTGATCGGAGCAGATAAAATGTCTTCTATTGTAGATTATACAGACCGGTCTACCTGCATAATTTTTGGCGATGGGGCGGGAGCCGTATTGTTTGAACCTAATTATGAAGGACTGGGACTACAAGATGAGTATTTAAGAAGTGATGGTATAGGCCGAGATTTTCTTAAAATCGATGCTGGAGGATCTCTTAATCCAACCTCATTTGAAACAGTAAAAGAAAACAAGCACAATATTGTTCAAGACGGTAAAACTGTATTTAAATATGCAGTGACTAATATGGCCGATTCTAGTGAACTTATTATGAAAAGGAACAGCCTAACGAACGAAGACGTGGATTGGTTAGTTCCGCATCAGGCAAACAAGCGTATCATAGACGCTACGGCCAATAGAATGAATTTAGATGAATCCAAGGTTTTGATGAATATAGAAAAGTATGGAAATACCACTTCTGCAACCTTGCCTTTAGTACTTAGTGACTTTGAACATTTGTTCAAAAAAGGAGATACTATTATTCTCGCTGCATTTGGCGGGGGATTCACTTGGGGTTCCATTTATTTAAAATGGGCATACGACAAAAAATAAATTTAAACTAAACACAGATAATTATGGATTTAAAAGAAATTCAGAACCTAATCAAATTTGTAGCAAACTCGGGAGTTGCAGAAGTTAAATTGGAAATGGATGATGTAAAAATCACCATCAGAACAACTTTAGAAGGAAATTCGACAGAGACCACTTATGTTCAGCAGATGCCTTCTCAAACTCCATTTCAACAAGCTTTAGCTCCTCAGCCAGTCGCACCAGTTGCTTCTGTTCCAGTTGCGGTAGCGGAGGATTCAAAATACATAACTATAAAATCGCCAATTATTGGAACATTTTATAGAAAACCATCTCCCGATAAGCCAATGTTCGTAGAAGTAGGAACTACTATTGCTAAAGGTGATGTTCTTTGCGTTATTGAAGCAATGAAATTATTTAACGAAATAGAGTCTGAAGTTTCCGGTAAAATCGTGAAAATCTTGGTTGACGATATGTCTCCTGTAGAATTTGACCAACCTTTATTCTTAGTTGACCCATCTTAATTAATTATAAATTATGAATTATAAACTATGAATTGGTCTTGTTGTCAATCATAATTTTAAAAAAACTCATAACTCATAACTCATAACTCAAAATAGATGTTTAAAAAAATATTAATTGCAAATAGAGGAGAAATTGCACTTCGTATAATACGAACTTGCAAAGAAATGGGCATTAAAACAGTGGCTGTTTACTCCACTGCTGATGCAGAAAGTTTGCATGTTAGGTTTGCTGATGAAGCTGTTTGCATAGGGCCGCCTCCAAGCAACTTGTCCTATTTGAAAATGTCAAATATTATTGCCGCTGCAGAGATAACAAATGCAGATGCCATACATCCGGGATACGGATTCCTTTCTGAAAATTCGAAGTTTTCGAAAATATGTCAGGAACACGGTATCAAATTTATTGGAGCTTCTCCAGAAATGATTGACCGAATGGGCGATAAGGCATCCGCTAAATCGACTATGATTGAAGCGGGAGTTCCGTGTGTTCCAGGTTCAGTGGGAATATTGGAGTCCTATGAACAAACTCAAGAAATAGCAAAATCTTTCGGTTACCCCGTAATGCTTAAAGGTTTGGAAAGAAGAAGATTTACTTAAAGCTTGGGAAGGCGCTCGTCAAGAATCGGCGGCTGCTTTTGGAAATGACGGTATGTATCTTGAAAAACTGATTGAAGAGCCTCGTCATATTGAAATTCAAATAGTTGGTGATTCTTATGGAAAAGCCTGTCACCTATCTGAAAGAGATTGTTCTGTACAAAGACGTCATCAAAAATTGACTGAAGAAACACCTTCTCCATTCATGACTGACGAATTGCGTATTAAAATGGGTGAAGCTGCGGTAAAAGCGGCTGAGTACATTAAATATGAAGGTGCAGGTACGGTAGAATTTTTGGTCGACAAGCACCGTAATTTCTATTTTATGGAAATGAATACCCGTATTCAAGTGGAGCATCCAATTACGGAACAAGTTATTGACTATGATCTAATTCGTGAGCAAATTATGGTGGCTGCGGGAATACCTATTTCGGGTAAAAACTACTTGCCACAATTGCACGCTATCGAATGTCGTATCAATGCTGAAGATCCTTATAATGACTTTAGACCTTCACCGGGAAAAATTACAACACTACATATGCCGGGTGGACACGGAGTTCGTTTAGATACTCACGTGTATTCAGGTTATACGATTCCGCCAAATTACGATTCGATGATTGCTAAACTGATTACTACTGCACAATCTCGCGAGGAAGCAATCAGTAAAATGAGAAGAGCATTAGATGAGTTTGTTATTGAAGGAATAAAAACAACAATACCTTTTCACAGACAATTAATGGATGATCCAAGATATATAGCCGGAGATTATACTACCGCATTTATGGATACTTTCAAAATGATTGCTCCTGAGTAATAAGAGATATTAATAAAAAAAACCTCACTTTGCAGTGAGGTTTTTTTGTGAAACATAATTAAAAATTCCAGAAAGTAATTTCCGGAATTTTTGTTTTGTGTATGATTACACTCCGATTTTTTTTGAAATTTCAGCAGGGATTCCGGCTTTGTTTACCATGAAAGAAGTCGTTTTGTATTTAACAAAATTCTTACTTACATATAAATATCCTTTGTAATCGTTCGTAATTCCCCAAGAATTTTTAACTATATAATATTCTTTACCCAGTTGATCTTTTGCGATTCCAACAATATGCATCGCATGATCATCGGTGGTTTGATAGTTGTCGAATGCTTTTTGACGAATGTCTTCACTGATTTCCAGTTCCTCTTTAGGACCGTTGAACATGTTTTCTTTTTCCTCTTTGGTCATATCGTCAAACTTTTTTGTTGGGACGTAAGCGACTCCATTTTTCCAGCTAAAGCTTTTTTCGCTCACATCAGTTGCCCAGGCTACCGTATATCCGTTTTTTAGCGCATTGTCAATGATGTTTGTCATGTCGTTCATCTTTACATTATAAACCAAATCAAAAGACCAATTGTCCGGAACCATCATCATTGTTTTTGCATAATAAGGTTCATTCGAATAGGAGGCAAACTCAATATATTCATCAGGATTAATCCCCACTACTTCCTTGGCAAAAGTTTGAGGGGTATAATTTTTTCCTTTATAATCAAAGTTTTTTGGGACTTCACCCAGATAAGAATCGATGACCGCTGCATGGGCTTTTTCCCAATTTGGCGTAAGCTCCCCATTTGGATTTTTCACAACTGCAGCCAGTAATGCTTCAGAAATAGCTGCCATTTCAGCAAATTTATTTTTTGATGTGCCGTAATTCAATCCGCTATATACTTCTTGTGGAACGGCTCCGTATTTTTTGTACATGTTAATTACATCGTGTAATTCTCCACCATCGCCAAGGGAAACCGCCCCGTGCATACGAACATAATTTTTACCTTTTTCCACATAAGCATTACGGGCTGAGAACACCTGAGAGATCTCTACGGGCTGTTTGCCCAATCGTATCATCTCTGATTCTAAATAGGAATTTGTGGAATAGCTCCAGCAAGTTCCTGACGAACCTTGGTTTTTTACCGAAGTGTTGGCAAGATTGATTACGTCCGTAAATTTGAAACTTTCAACGCTGTTTTCACTTGCATTGATTTTTAATGAATTTACCAGGCCATCTTGGGCAGAAACAGAGCTCATCCCTACTACAAGTGCGGAGGCAATAAACAAATTTTTTATTGGAAATCTATACATTTTTTTATTGTTTAGGTTTAGTTATTTGTTGTTGAATAGCCATAAATGTTACGAAAGAAATCAAATTTAACACGCTACAGCGTTTCTTTCAACCATTTGAAAAATTCTTTTTGCCAAACTTGTGCGTTTTGAGGCTTAAGAACCCAATGGTTTTCTTCGGGAAAGTAAATGAATCTGCTTTTTATTCCGAGCAATTGTGCCGCTTGAAACGCTTCTTGTCCTTGCCCAATTGGGACACGGAAATCTTTACCTCCTTGAAAAATTAATATCGGAGTGTTCCATTTATCAACCAAAGTTGCTGGGTTAAATGTAGTGTAGGTTTTTTGGGCAATCGCATTGTCTTTTTCCCAATAAGCGCCTCCAAAATCCCAGTTGGCAAAGAAAAGTTCTTCGGTTGTGCCAAACATGCTTTGGGTGTTGAATACGCCATCATGCGCAATAAAGGTTTTGAATCGGTTGTTGTGTATTCCCGCCAAGTAGAATACTGAATAGCCGCCGTAACTTGCCCCAACGCAGCCTAGACGTTCTTTGTCCACATAGCTTTCTTTGGCAACCTCGTCAATTGCCGATACATAATCGTCCATTACTTGACCTCCCCAATCTTTGCTTATTTGTTCGTTCCATTCCACACCATGTCCTGGCATTCCACGACGGTTTGGTGCCACGACGACGTATCCGTTTGCTGCCATTAACTGGAAATTCCAACGGAAAGAGTAAAATCGTGTCAATGCGGCTTGTGGTCCACCTTGACAATACAAAAGGGTAGGGTATTTTTTTGTGGCATCAAAATTAGGGGGAAGAATAACCCATACCAACATTTTTTTCCTGTCGGTTGTGGTAACATATCGTCTTTCGGTTTTGCTTAACGCCAAAGAATCATAAGTTGCCGTATTCACATTTGACAATTGTTTCCAATTTTTCTTCTTCATATCAAATGAAAAGATTTCGGAGGCATGGTTCATGTCAGCTCTGGTAACGATGATATTGTTTCCTGAAAAGCCGACGATTTCATTTACGTCAAAATCACCGTTGGTAACTTGTTGAACGCGTACTGCGATTTTGGTTAGACCGGGAAAATTAACTTCAAATATCTGTTTGGTTCCATCGATAGAGGCAATGAAATAGATTTTTTTCCCGTCTTTACTCCAGGTAAAACTTTCGACCGTTCCGTCCCAATTTGCGGTCAAGTTCATTTTGATTCCTTTGAAATCGACTATTATGTCGTTCTTATCGGCCTCGTAACCGTCACGTTTCATTTGTAGCCAAGTTAAGTATCCTGAAGGGGAAAATTTTGGAGATACGTCATACCCTAAATTGTCTTCGGTTCTATTGGTTGTTTGTCCCGTTTCCAGACTGTATTCATAGATATTGGTGTTAGTGGAAACGGCATATTCGGTGCCTACTTTTTTCTTGCAGACATATAAAATGTGTTTGCTGTCTGGGGACCAAACGTAATCCTCGTCGCCACCGAAAGGTTTTTGTGGACTGTCAAAAGCCGCTCCTCCTAGGATATCCACCCCAACAGCTCCTTCTACATTTTCTTTGTAAAAAACGTGATTGAATTTGCCTTCATTCCAGCTGTCCCAATGACGATAGTCTAAACCATCATAGATTTGGACTTCTGATTTTTGCAGTTTAGGATAAAAATCTTTTCCAAGAACATTGTTAACCTTGGCCTCTTCATTATAGACAATGTACTTTCCGTCTGGAGAAATGTTTTTGTCTTTTACCAAATCTTTATAGGCTTCAACCTGCGTCGGAGTTCCGCCGCTAACTGGCATGAAGTAGTATTTGGAATCGGATTTGTTCTCTTCAATTGAAGGAATCGTAACTTTGTAGACGATACTTTTAGTGTCTTTGGAGATGCCCAGTGGCGTTACTCTACCCAATTTCCAAAGTGTTTCGGGAGACATTACATTTTGACCTATAGCGCTTAAACTCATCATTGTTAAGGTTGTAAGAAGTATTTTTTTCATTTTTAATAAAATTGTTTTTCGAATCATAAAAATAGAGAAATATAATCAGTTGGTTGGTGTTTTTAGATTGTTTTAAGTGCTGTGCGGATTTTTGTCCTTTGATTCTTTTTTGATTTTAATTCGGCTAATTTATTTGTAGTCGATAGCGGGACAAGCTCCAAAAAAAATATTATTTTTATAAAAAATTAAAGCATGCAACTTAGTTATTGGGAATTAAAGAATTGGTTTACAAATGTGGATTATACTGTTGTAGGGAGCGGAATAGTTGGCTTACACGCTGCTTTGCGCTTGCGCGAAAAATTCCCTGACAGTAAAATATTGGTTTTAGAAAAAGGAATGTTGCCCCATGGAGCCAGCACTAAGAATGCAGGTTTTGCGTGCTTCGGAAGTATTTCTGAAATAATTGATGACCTAAAATCACATTCGGAAGAAGAGGTTTTTAGTCTCGTTCAGAAACGTTGGCAAGGACTGCAATTATTGCGAAAACGACTCGGAGATGATAGAATCGACTTTAAACCATATGGTGGTTATGAGTTGTTTTTAAACGAAGATGACAGTTGCTATAATGAATGTGTAAGCAAATTACCATTCATAAATGAAATACTGAAACCTCTTTTTAGGACGGATGTATTTGCAAAAGAAATTGATCGTTTTGGTTTTAATGGGGTCAGGGAGCATCTGGTTTTTAATCCGTTCGAAGCGCAAATCGATACGGGGAATATGATGCAGGCTCTTTTGAAACAAGCCGTTTCTGAGAACATATTGATTCTCAATCAGCAGACGGTGACTTCTTTTGTTGATAAGGGGAATGAGGTGGAAATTGCGTTGGATGATTTTAGTTTCATGACCAAAAAAGTCTTGTTTGCCACAAATGGTTTTGCAAACGAATTGACCGATGGAGCGGTCAAACCTGCACGAGCACAGGTTTTGGTTACGGAGCCAATTAAAGATCTGGACATCAGGGGAACTTTCCATTTGGATCGGGGCTATTATTATTTCAGAAATATCGGCGACAGAATATTATTAGGCGGCGGAAGGAATTTGGATTTTGATGCGGAAACCACCACAGAGTTCGCTCAGACAGAAATCGTGCAGAATAAATTGGAACAGTTATTAAAAGAAGTAATTTTGCCCAATCAGGATTTCAAAATTGCTCACCGTTGGAGCGGAATAATGGGAATAGGGAACAGCAAGAACCCTATTGTTTCCCAATTGTCCGAAAACGTATATTGCGGAGTGAGATTGGGAGGAATGGGAGTGGCGATAGGAAGTTTAATAGGAACAGAATTAGCAGATTTAATATAATGGCGACAAAAATTACGAAAAAGAAACCCGCAGCAAGATCATCAAAAAAACCAGTAAAAAAGGAATCAAACAGTTTTATGGGTAAATTAAGTCGTTTCCTGTTTAAGGTTTTTTTATGGTTTTTAGGGATATCCATTTTTTTCGTGCTGCTTTATAAATTTGTGCCCGTGCCGTTTACGCCATTGATGGCGATTCGGGCGATCGAAAATAAGGCAGCGGGCAAAGAGATGGTATGCAGTCATGACTGGGAGCCTATCGAAAACATATCGGTTAATTTGCAAAAAGCAGTAATCGCAAGTGAAGACGGAAGTTTCCTTAAGCACAACGGTTTCGATTTTACGGCGATGCAAAAGGCATACAAAAACAACGAGCGCGGACGAAGAATAAAGGGAGGTAGCACCATCTCGCAACAAACGGCAAAAAACGTATTTCTTTGGCAAGGACGCAGCTACCTAAGGAAAGGATTGGAAGCCTATTTTACGGTACTAATAGAATTTATTTGGGGAAAGGAACGCATTATGGAAGTGTATTTAAACAGCATCGAAATGGGTGATGGTGTTTATGGCGCACAGGCTGCAGCCCAACATTGGTACAGAAAAGATGCCGCCAATCTTACGCCACAACAAGCGGCTGGTATCGCTGCAATTTTGCCAAACCCAAGAAAATTTACTGCTACAAGTTCATCTTCGTATATCAATAATCGGAAGTCAAAAATTATGCGCGTGATGCGTACCGTTGGAAAAATTGATTACAAAAAAAGGGATTAATTTCGGGGATTTTTTATCACGGCAATATTCAAAAAACAAAAACCGTAAAGACTTTTTTAAAAGTATTTACGGTTTTGTTCTGTGGAGAATACCGGATTCGAACCGGTCACCTCTTGCCTGCCAGGCAAGCACTCTAGCCAAATGAGCTAATCCCCCAGAAGTGCCGCAAATATAGTGTAAAAAAAACATATTTTGAAAAACAACTTTCAAATTTTTCAAAAATGTGTCGTTTCCTATTAATATTTTTAACTTTACATAAAAATAATTTAAATGGCAGCACAAGACCTGAACGGCTCACTCACTACAACAATAAAAAATAAAATTGCTACGGTTGAATTCGGACATCCCGCGAGCAATTCATTTCCGCGGCAATTATTGGATTCATTGACCTCCGAACTCAACATTTTGAGCGGTCATCAAGAAGTTTCAGTAATCGTGTTGCGAAGTGTAGGGACAGGCGCTTTTTGTGCGGGCGCTTCTTTTGACGAGCTTTTGGCCGTGTCCAGCCAAGAGGAGGGGACAACATTTTTCTCTGGTTTTGCTAATTTAATTAATGCCATGCGCAGCTGTTCTAAAATAATTGTTGGCCGCATCCACGGGAAAGCAGTGGGTGGAGGGGTCGGTATTGCGGCTGCTTGTGATTACGCTTTTGCCACAGTAAATAGTTCGATAAAACTTTCAGAATTAGCCATAGGGATTGGCCCGTTTGTGATTGAGCCTGCTGTGAGTCGTAAAATCGGGAAAAGCGCCATGTCCGAAATGACTTTGGCTGCCCATGAATGGAAAAACACTGATTGGGCCCAGCAAAAGGGACTATATGCCAAAGTGCTGCAAGACCAAGTGGAACTGGACATTGATTTGGCCCATTTCACCAGCAAACTCGCATCCTATAATCCAGAAGCCTTAGAAGAAATGAAAAGAGTGATGTGGGAAGGAACGGATCACTGGGACAGCCTTTTGCTGGAAAGAGCGGCCGTATCGGGACAATTGGTGCTGTCTGACTTCAGCAAAAACGCTTTGGCCCAATTCAAAAAATAATTCGCAAGCTTGCGTTCAATTTTATTTAGTAGCTATTCCCGCTATCCGCTATATTCCCGATATAGAAAAACTATGGCTAAAAAGCCTTGTTTTTCTTATCGGGAGATGCTGCTGCTATCGGGGCTAAAAATCAGAGTCAGCAGGAAACAAGTTATTTCCAATTCATTTCTCATGCCAATTTACTAAATTTGCAGACAAAATTATATCTCGATGAGCAATATCAGAATTACAAAAAAATTTAGTTTCGAAACCGGTCACGCCTTATATGGCTATGACGGGGAATGTAAGAATGTTCATGGGCACAGTTATAAATTGTCGGTGACCGTTATAGGGAGCCCTATCGAGAACCGAAATGATGTTAAATTTGGAATGGTTATCGATTTTACGGACTTGAAAAAAATCGTAAAGGAAGAAATCGTCGATCAGTTTGATCATGCGACTGTTTTTAACGAAACCACGCCGCACGTTGAATTGGCGAACGAATTGATAAATCGCGGTCACCATGTGATTCTGGTAGATTACCAACCCACAAGCGAGAATATGGTTGTCGATTTTTCAAAAAGAATTATCGGAAGGTTGCCTGAAGGGATTACACTTTTTTCGCTAAAACTGCAAGAAACAGATTCCTCTTTTGCCGAATGGTTCGCCAGCGACAATTTGTAAATTCAAAACCCATACTTTAGCTTCATGCAATTATCCAAAAACAAAAAAATATATTTCGCTTCCGATCAGCATTTTGGCGCGCCAACGGCTGAACAGAGTCTTCCGAGAGAGAAAAAATTCGTCGCTTGGCTTGACGAAGTAAAGGAAGATGCCGAAGCTATTTTTCTATTGGGTGATCTGTTCGATTTCTGGTTCGAATACAAATCAGTAGTCCCAAAGGGATTTGTCAGAGTTTTAGGCAAACTCGCCGAAATACGCGACAGCGGAATTCCCATTTATTTTTTCGTGGGGAACCACGATTTATGGATGGAAGACTATTTCGAGAAAGAGTTGAACATTCCCGTGTTTCACGATAACCAGGAACATACTTTCGGCGATAAAACGTTCCTGATTGGCCACGGCGACGGAAAAGGACCAGGTGACATGGGGTACAAACGCATGAAAAAGGTTTTTACAAATCCATTCTCCAAATGGCTTTTTAGATGGCTTCATCCGGACATTGGAGTAAGGCTGGCACAATACCTTTCGGTAAAAAACAAATTGATTTCGGGAGACGAAGACGTTACCTTTCTAGGAGAGGAAAATGAATGGTTGATTCTGTATTCCAAAAGAAAACTGGAAACCAAACATTACAATTACCTTGTTTTTGGACACCGTCATCTACCTATGAAAGTCACTGTAGGAGAAAACTCCGAGTACGTCAATCTTGGGGACTGGATCAGCTATTTTACTTATGGTGTTTTTGACGGAGAATCCTTTGAAATCAAAAAATACTAGAGTAAAAAAAGGAAGCTTAGTCATTCTCTGATTGAGTTTCTACTGTCTATCTTTATTATATTACTCCTGATTCTCGTGTTCTTCCAGATCTTTAGTCAGGTCCAGTTTTCTGAATGTAGGGGATAATATTCCGGTTGTCAATACTACGAAAAGCGTCATGCTTCCTCCAAAAACCACTGCGGTTACCGTTCCCATCAGTTTGGCCGTAAGCCCGCTTTCAAAAGCCCCCAATTCGTTAGAAGAACCCACGAACATTGAATTTACAGCTGAAACCCTACCGCGCATGTGGTCAGGCGTTTTAAGTTGCAAGATGGTTTGACGTATCACCACGGAAATGCCATCAAATACACCACTTAGGAACAATGCCAGAAGAGAGACCCAAAAAATGGTGGAAAGCCCAAAAACAATAATACAGATTCCAAAAGCAAAAATGGCTGTTAATAATTTCATTCCGGCATTTTTACTCAATGGAACGTAGGCTGTGATTAGCATGGTTAGGAAAGCTCCAATTGCAGGGGCTGCTCTTAAAAAACCAAATCCTTCAGGTCCCACCTTAAGAATATCTTGAGCAAAAATAGGTAATAGCGCTACTGCTCCGCCAAAAAGTACGGCAACCATGTCCAGCGTTATGGCACCTAAAACGGTCTTGTTGTTGAATACAAACTTTATCCCTTCCGTTAAACTTTGCA
>Ga0209520_10001672_pt1 | contig 12696 bp, 8 predicted proteins | sample Rifsed16ft1_FD_184009 | JGI IMG/M metagenome (GOLD analysis project Ga0209520, IMG submission 184009) | Soil microbial communities from Rifle, Colorado, USA - sediment 16ft 1 (version 2) | ecosystem: Environmental > Terrestrial > Deep subsurface > Rock core/Sediment | place: Rifle, Colorado...
CTCTTTTTCACCTCGCTTCAGGCGGAATAGCGCAGACAAGGAAGGGGGCCGAAACGAGGTGAAAAAGAGCAGCAAGGCGGACACCGTCGAGGCGATGCGGGGCATCATCGCCGGCCAGAAGGGTACCGTGCTGGCGGAGTACCGGGGCCTCACGGTGGCCGAAATCACCAATCTCCGGAAGAGACTCCGGGAGGTCGACGCGGAATTCAGGGTCGTGAAAAACACCCTGATCCGCAGGGCCGCGAAGGATTCCGGATTTTCCCGGCTCGAGGAATTCTTCATCGGCCCGACCGCCATCGGATACACGATGAGCGACCCCGTGTCGCTGGCGAAGGCGATGCGGGAGTTTTCGGTCGGGAACCAGAAAATCCGGCTGAAGGCCGGATACCTCGACGGAAAGGTGTTATCGGCAAAGGAGATCGAGGCGCTGGCGGACGTACCCAAGAGGGAGGTGCTTCTTTCGCGGCTGGTCGGCGGGATGGCGGCTCCCATCACGAGGCTGGCGCAGGCGCTCTCCGGGCCGAAGAGAAAACTGGTTTGCGTGCTGCAATCCATCCATGACCTGAAATCCAAACAGGTAAGTGCCTGATAGAAAGGGAGGAACCGAACATGACAACGATGACGAAAGAGGAATTCCTGAAGATGGTGGAGGGGCTCACGGTTCTCGAGCTCCACGAGTACGTCAAGGCTCTCGAGGAGCGGTTTGGCGTCACGGCGGCGGCCCCCGCGATGGCGGTGGCGGCCGCCGCGCCCGGTGCGGCGGGCCCCGCGGCCGAGGAGAAAACGGACTTCAACGTGATCCTGACCGATTTTGCGGACAAGAAGATCCAGGTGATCAAGGTGGTCCGCGAGGTAACGGGGCTGGGCCTGAAAGAGGCGAAGGACCTCGTCGAGGGGATTCCGAAGCCGGTCAAGGAAGGGATCGAAAAGAAGGAAGCCGAGGCACTGAAGAAGAAGATCGAAGAGGCGGGGGGCAAGGCGGAAATCAAATAGGACTCGTCCTGCACACGGACAACGGGGGGCGTTTCCCGCCCCCGGAACGTAAACCTTTGCCAGTACCCCCGGGGTGAGAACATGGCGTATCTGGAATACAGGAATCTGATCAAGAGGATCGACTTTTCCAAGATCGGAAAGGTCATTGAAATACCGAATCTCATCAAGGCGCAGCAGGAATCGTACGACGAATTCCTGCAGATGGTCGTCTCTCCCGAGAAACGGAAGGACATCGGCCTGCAGGCCGTCTTCAAGAGCATCTTTCCCATCACGGATTACAACGGCCGGGCGACGCTGGAGTTCGTTTCCTACGCCATCGGGCAGCCGAAGTGGAGCGAGGAGGAGTGCCGCGAAAGGGGGATGAACTACGCGGCCCCGATCAAGGTGACGGTCCAGCTCGTCATCTTCGATGTGGACGAGAAGACCGCCGCCCGCACCATCCGGGACGTCAAGGAACAGGAGGTGTTTTTCGGCGAAATCCCCCTCATGACGGCCCGCGCGACCTTCATCATCAACGGGACGGAACGGGTCATCGTGAGCCAGCTGCATCGCTCGCCCGGCGTCTTCTTCGAGCACGACAAGGGGAGGTCCCATGCCTCCGGCAAGGTCCTCTTCTCCGCGAGGATCATCCCGTATCGCGGGTCCTGGCTGGATTTCGAGTTCGACCACAAGGACATGCTGTACGTGAAGATCGACCGGAAGCGGAAATTCCCCATTGCCGTCCTTCTGCGGGCGATCGGGATGTCCACGGAGGAGCTCCTGCGGAGGTTCTACGAGGTCGAGGAGGTGGCGATCGAAGGGGACCGGTATTCCAAGGTGTTCCGCCCCGATCTCATGGTCGGGCTCAAGATGCCCGTGGAGATCCGGCATCCCAAGACGAACGAGGTCGCGTTCAAGAAGGGAATCAAGGTCTCGAAAAAACGGGCGGAGCGGTTTGCCGACGTCCCGTTCGGGAAGATCACGCTTCCCCTCGACGACCTCCTCCAGAAGGTGTGCGTCACCGATATTGCGGATCCGGGGACCGGGGAGGTCATCCTCGAGTGCGGACAGAAGATCACGGAGGAAGCGCTCGCCCTCATCCGGGAAAAGGGGATCGCCTCCTGTTCGGTTTTCTCCCTGGAAAACGCGGACAGGGCGATCTGGGAAGGGCTGATGACCGACCGAATCAAGGAGCGGGACGAGGCCCTGAAGGAAATCTACAAGAAGATGCGGCCGGGGGATCCCCCCACGAAGGAGGCCGCGGTTTCCCTGTTCGAGAACATGTTCTTCAACCCGGAGCGTTACAGCCTGTCGAAAGTCGGAAGGCTCAAGCTGAACCACAAGCTCGGGATCGCGGACAGCGACCTGGACTCGACCGTTTTGCGGTACGAGGACATCCTTCGGGCAATCCGGTACCTCATCAACCTGAAGAACGGGATCGGCGAGGCGGACGACATCGACAACCTCGGGAACCGGCGCGTCCGCACCGTGGGGGAGCTGATCGAGAACCAGTTCCGGATGGGGTTGGTGCGCGTGGAACGGGCGATCCGGGAGAAGATGAGCCTCCAGGACATCGAGACCCTGATGCCGCACGACCTGATCAACGCGAAACCCGTCTCCGCGGTCATCAAGGAGTTCTTCGGGTCCTCCCAGCTGTCCCAGTTCATGGACCAGACCAATCCTTTGTCCGAAGTCACGCACAAGCGCCGTGTGTCGGCCCTGGGCCCGGGCGGGCTGACGCGGGAGCGGGCCGGATTCGAGGTTCGGGACGTCCACCCGACGCACTACGGGCGGATCTGCCCCATCGAGACGCCCGAGGGGCCGAACATCGGGCTCATCGCGTCCCTCTCGACCTTCGCGAGGATCAACGAGTTCGGGTTCATCGAGACTCCGTACCAGGTGGTGAAGGACTCCTGCCTGACGAACGAGATCGTTTCCCTTTCCGCGATGGACGAGGAGAAGCATGTCATCGCGCAGGCGAACGCCCCCATCGACGGGGAGGGCAGATTCCAGCGAGACGTCGTGATCGCCCGGAAGGAGGGCGAATTCGCGATGGTGCGCTCCTCGGAGGTCACCCTCATGGACGTCTCCCCGAACCAGCTGGTTTCCGTCGCGGCGTCGCTCATCCCGTTTCTGGAGCACGACGACGCCAACCGGGCGCTCATGGGATCCAACATGCAGCGGCAGGCTGTGCCGCTGCTGCGCACGGAGCCGCCCTTGGTGGGAACGGGAATGGAATCCGTGGTCGCCCGCGACTCGGGTGCTGCGGTGGAGGCGGGGCGCAGGGGAAAGGTGGAGTCCGTGGACGCCCGCCGGATCGTCATCCGGCCGGACGAGCCGGACACGGGCGGCAAGTACGGTGCCGACATCTACAACCTGGTCAAGTTCCGTCGCTCCAACCAGAACACCTGCATCAACCAGAAGCCGATCGTTACCCTCGGGCAGAAGGTGGAGGCAGGGGAGGTCATCGCGGACGGCCCCGCCACCGCCATGGGGGAGCTCTCCCTCGGCAGGAACGTGCTCGTGGCCTTCATGCCGTGGCGGGGGTACAACTTCGAGGACTCCATCCTCATTTCCGAGAAGATCGTCAAGGAGGATATCTTCACCTCGATCCACATCGAGGAGTTCGAGTGCGTGGCCCGGGAGACGAAGCTCGGCAAGGAGGAGATCACCGCCGACATCCCGAACATCAGCGAGGAGTCCCTGAAGGACCTGGACGAGAGCGGGATCGTGCGGATCGGCGCGCGCGTGAAGCCGATGGACATCCTTGTGGGCAAGGTCACGCCCAAAGGCGAGACGCAGCTTTCCCCCGAGGAGAAGCTGCTCCGTGCGATCTTCGGAGACAAGGCCGGCGACGTGAAGGACTCCTCGCTCCGGGTGCCGCCCGGGATCGAGGGAATCGTCATCGACTCGAAAGTGTTCACCCGAAAGGGAGGGGAGAAGGACGACCGCGCACAGGCCTATGAAGAAAAGGAAATGGAGAGACTCCTGCGGGACCAGGACGACGAAATCCGGATCATCCTGGAGACCGCCTACGGGAAGATGCGAAACCTTCTTCTCCACAAGACCTCCGCGACCCGCCTTACCGGGGGGGACCGGTCCGAAGTGATCCTCAACAAGAAGAAGAAGCTCACGGAAGAGGTCCTCGACGACATTCCGAAGGACCTCTGGGCACAGATCGGGGTCGAGGAGGACCCGACGGTCAAGGAGCGTCTGGAGGACATCTCCCAGGTCGCCCAGGAACAGGTGAGCCTGGTCAAGGCGGTCTTCGAGGAGAAGATCGGCCGTATGCGGAAGGGGGACGAGCTGCCCCCGGGCGTCCTCAAGATGGTGAAAGTGTACATCGCGATGAAGCGCAAGCTGTCGGTCGGGGACAAGATGGCCGGCCGCCACGGCAACAAGGGGGTGATTTCCCGGATCGTGCCGGAAGAAGACATGCCGTATCTCTCCGACGGCGCTCCGGTCGACATCGTCCTCAACCCGCTCGGCGTTCCTTCCCGAATGAACGTAGGGCAGATCATGGAGACCCACCTCGGGTGGGCCTCGCGGGAGCTGGGGGAGAAGGTCCGCCGGCTGGTCGAGATCGAGTTCAGCCCCCGGACCGTGAAGGACTGGCTCCGGAAGGTCTACGACTCGAAACGGTTTTGGGAATACCTTGATAGCCTCACCGACGACGAGGTTCGAAGAGTCGCCGCGCTCATGTCCGAAGGGGTGTTCATGGCGTCGCCGGTATTCAGCGGAGCGAACGAGGGCGAGATCAAGCGGTACCTGCATCTGGCGGGACTGCCGGAGTCCGGGCAGACCTCTCTCTACGACGGCAAGACCGGCGATCTGTTCCACCAGCAGGTGACCGTCGGCTCGATGTACATGATGAAGCTGCACCACCTTGTGGACGACAAGATCCACGCACGGTCCACGGGGCCGTATTCGCTGGTGACCCAGCAGCCCCTCGGGGGGAAGGCGCAGTTCGGGGGGCAGCGTCTGGGGGAGATGGAGGTATGGGCGCTGGAGGCATACGGCGCCGCCTACACCCTCCAGGAATTCCTGACGGTGAAGTCGGACGACGTCCCCGGGAGGGCAAGGATGTACGAGGCGATCGTGAAGGGAAACTTCTCCCTCGAGCCGGGGCTGCCGGAGTCGTTCAACGTCCTCATCAAGGAATTGCAGGCGCTCGGCCTCGATGTCGAGCTGATCAGCGAGGAAGCCAAGTAACGAACGCAATCAGGGAACGTACCGGGGAGGCACCCATTGGAAGACCTGTTTACTCGATTTGAGAAGCCGAAGGACCCGCTGTATTTCTCGGGGATCCGCATTTCCATCGCGGCGCCGGACCAGATCCGCAAGTGGTCCCACGGCGAGGTGAAAAAACCGGAAACCCTCAATTACCGCACCTTCAAGCCGGAGCGGGACGGTTTGTTCTGCGCGAAGATTTTTGGTCCGATCAAGGACTACGAATGCAACTGCGGAAAGTACAAGCGGATGAAACACCGGGGAATCGTCTGCGAAAAATGCGGGGTCGAGGTGATCCAGTCCAAGGTGCGCAGGGAGAGAATGGGGCACATCGAGCTTGCTTCCCCCGTCGCCCACATCTGGTTCCTCAAGAGCCTGCCCAGCCGCATCGCCACCCTCATTGACATGCCGATGAAGGAGATCGAGGCGGTCATCTACTTCGAGAAGTTCATCGTCATCGATGCCGGAAAGACGGACCTGCAGAAGCTCGAGGTGCTCTCCGAGGCGAAGTACCGGGAGAAACGGGAGGAGTTCGGCGATGCCTTCAAGGCCGGCCTGGGCGCGGAGGCGATCCTGACCCTTCTGTCGGAGCTGAACCTGGACAAGCTGTCCCCGGAGTGGATGATCATGGGCGTCATTCCCGTGCTCCCCCCGGACCTTCGCCCCCTGGTCCCGCTGGACGGTGGACGGTTCGCCACATCGGACCTGAACGACCTGTACCGGCGAGTGATCAACCGGAATAACCGCCTGAAACGGCTGCTCGATCTTTCCGCTCCGGAGATCATCATCCGGAACGAGAAACGGATGCTGCAGGAATCCGTCGACGCCTTGTTCGACAACGGAAGACGCGGGAAGCTCATCACCGGTTCCAACAAGCGGCCGCTGAAGTCCCTCTCCGACATGCTGAAGGGGAAGGGGGGGAGGTTCCGCCAGAACCTGCTCGGAAAGCGCGTGGACTATTCCGGCCGGTCGGTGATCGTCGTCGGTCCGGAGCTGAAGCTGCACCAGTGCGGCCTGCCCAAGAAGATGGCCCTCGAGCTGTTCAAGCCGTTCATCTTCAACAAGCTACAAGCTCGAGGAGGGCGGGTACGCGACCACCATCAAGGCGGCCAAGAAGATGGTGGAGAAGGAGAAGCGCGAAGTCTGGGACGCCCTGGACGAGGTCATCCGGCAGCTTCCGGTGATGCTCAACCGCGCCCCGACGCTTCACCGGCTTGGGATCCAGGCGTTCGAGCCGGTACTGATCGAGGGGAAGGCGATTCAGCTGCACCCGCTCGTGTGCACCGCCTTCAACGCAGACTTCGACGGGGACCAGATGGCGGTTCACGTCCCGCTCTCCCTCGAGGCCCAGATGGAGGCGAGGGTGCTCATGATGTCCACCAACAACATCCTCTCGCCCGCGCACGGCAAGCCGGTGATCAGCCCCACGCAGGACATTGTCCTCGGGATCTACTATCTGACCCGCCCGCGCGAAGGGCTCAAGGGAGAAGGGAGGCGGTTTTCCAGCCTGGACGAGGTGCGGATCGCCTTCGACGCGGGGCAGATCAAGCTGCAGACCAAGATCCGGGTCCGGGTCAACGGGAAGATCGTGGACACCACGACGGGTCGGGTTCTCCTCTACGAAGTGCGTGGACACCACGACGGGTCGGGTTCTCCTCTACGAAGTGGTGCCTCACGAGGTCCCGTTCGATCAGGTCAACCGCGTGATGAAAAAGAAGGATCTCGCCGACCTCATCGACGTGTCGTACCGCAGCTGCGGACAGAAGGCGACCGTCATCCTGTCCGACCAGCTCAAGACGCTCGGCTACTATTACGCCACCCTGTCGGGCATCTCGATCTGCATGAACGACATGAAGATCCCGAGCAACAAGAAGATGCTCCTGGACAAGGCCACCGCCGAGGTGGAGGCCGTGGTGGAGGAGCACCAGAGCGGACTCATCACCAACGGCGAACGGTACAACAAGGTGGTCGATATCTGGTCCGCGGCAACCGAGCAGATCGCGTCGGAGATGCTTCGTGAAATGGGAACGGAGACGATCAAGTCTCCCGAGGGGAAGGACCTGAAAGTTCCGAGCTTCAACCCCATACACATGATGGCGGACTCAGGGGCTCGTGGCTCCGACAAGCAGATGCGCCAGCTTGCCGGGATGCGGGGCCTGATGGCCAAGCCCTCCGGCGAGATCATCGAGACGCCGATCACCTCGAACTTCCGGGAAGGGCTGTCGGTCGGGCAGTACTTCATCTCCACCCACGGCGCCCGGAAAGGCCTCGCCGATACCGCACTCAAGACGGCGAACTCCGGGTATCTCACACGCAGGCTGGTGGACGTGGCCCAGGACTGCATCATCATCGAGGAGGACTGCCAGACGCTCGACGGAATCCCCGTCCGGGCGCTCGTGGAGGGCGGCGAGATCATCGACCGGTTGTCCGACCGGATCCTCGGGCGTGTGGCGCTCGAGGACCTGTACGACAGCGACGGGAACCTCCTCGTCTCCGCCAACGGGGAGATCACGGAGGAGGTGGCCCGCCAGATCGAGATGTCGGGAATGGACGAGGTAAAAATCCGATCCGCCCTGACGTGCGAGAGCAGACGGGGAGTCTGCGCATTCTGTTACGGGCGCGACCTGGCACGCGGGAAGATGGTCACCATCGGAGAAGCGATCGGGATCATCGCGGCGCAGTCGATCGGGGAGCCCGGGACGCAGCTCACGATGCGGACGTTCCACATCGGCGGGACGGCCTCCCGGTTCGTCGAACAAAGCTCCATCCAGTCGAAACACCAGGGAAAGATCAAGTTCCAGGGCCTGACCGTGATGAAGAACCGGGAAGGGAAGCACGTCGCGATGAACCGGAACGGCTTCCTGATCGTTCTGGACGAGAACAACCGGGACCGGAACGGCTTCCTGATCGTTCTGGACGAGAACAACCGGGAGCGGGAGAAGTACCCGATCACCTACGGGGCGACCCTGATGGTGAAGGGCGGGGAGAAAGTGAAGGAGGGGCAGCGGCTCGCCGTATGGGATCCCTACAACATCCCGATTCTCACGGAAGTTTCGGGGATCATCAAGTTCGGGGACATCATCGAGGGAATCACGATGCGCGAACAGCTCGACGAGGTGACCGGGCGCTCCACGCGCGTGATCATCGAGCCGAGGGACCCGGACGCCCGGCCGCGCATCTCGATCAAGGACGAAAAAAACAGGACGCTCAAGCTCCCCGGATCCTCGAGCGAAGCACGGTACCTCCTTCCCATAGGGTCGAACATATTCGTCGAGGAAGGGCAGAATCTGGTAGCCGGCGACATCATCGCGAAGATCCCGCGGGAGACCACGAAAACGAAAGATATCACCGGTGGCCTGCCCCGCGTGGCGGAGCTCTTCGAGGCGAGGAAACCCAAGGAGTTCGCCGTCATCTCCGAGATCGACGGCGTGGTGCGGCTCGGCAAGGACTTCAAGGGGAAGCGGAAGATCCAGGTGGTGCCGGATATCGGGGAGGCTCGCGAATACACCATCCCCCGCGGGAAGCACATCACGGTTCACGACGGGGAGAGGATCCGGGCCGGGGAGTCCCTCATGGATGGATCTCCCAACCCGCACGACATCCTCCGGGTCCAGGGAGACAAGGAGCTCGCCCGCTTTCTCGTGGACGAGATCCAGGAGGTATACAGGCTCCAGGGGGTCCGGATCAACGACAAGCACATCGAGGTCATCGTCCGGCAGATGCTCCGGAGGGTCAAGATCAGCGACCCGGGAGACACGAACTTCCTCGTGGGGCAGAGCGTGGAGAAAACGGTGTTCAAGGAGGAGAACGAGCGGATCAAGGCGGAGAAGGGGACTCCCGCGAAGGCCGACCCGCAGCTATTGGGGATCACCAAGGCCTCACTCTCCACGGAGTCCTGGATCTCGGCGGCCTCCTTCCAGGAGACCACGAAGATCCTCACGGACGCAGCCGTTCACGGCCGGGTCGACTCCCTCTCGGGGTTGAAGGAAAACGTCATTATGGGACGGCTCATCCCGGCCGGTACGGGGGGGGTGCTCTACCGTCTCGTGGACATGGAGGCGGATCCGCCCCTTCCTTCCGAGATCAAGGAGGATACGGCGGAAATGTTGATGGAGGAAGAGGAAGAAACGGGTTGACACGACAAACGCGAAATGGTAAAAAATACGCTTCTGTTTCGAGCAGGATAGACGGAACCGGACAGGAAGGCGGGGGAAATGCCGACGATCAACCAGATGGTCCGGAAGGGGCGCGAAGCGGTCGTTGACAGGAGCGACTCTCCCGCGCTGGAACGTTGTCCGCAGAAGCGGGGGGTATGCCTCCGGGTGTACACCACGACCCCGAAGAAGCCCAATTCCGCGTTGCGGAAGGTCGCCCGGGTGCGGCTTACGAACGGTGTCGAGGTTACCGTCTATATTCCGGGAGAGGGGCACAACCTCCAGGAACATTCCGTCGTGTTGATCCGGGGAGGCAGGGTCAAGGACCTCCCCGGCGTGCGGTACCACATCATACGAGGAAAGCTGGATTCCGTTGGTGTCCAGGACAGACGGAAGTCGCGGTCGAAGTACGGAGCAAAACGACCCAAATAGCTTTCCCTGACCGGCACGAGGCAGTACCGGCCTTTCCCGGCATTTCCGCCGGAACGGGGGGTAACGTTACGGATGGCCGCCATGCTCCGCGGGGAGCTCGCCCGTGGGTGGTGGCTACTTGTTTGTTCAACGAGGAGGCAGGTACGGTGAGGAGGCTTTCCTGATGCCCAGACGAGGGTTTGTGTCCAGACGGGTCGTAGGGGCGGATCCGGTCCACGGCGATGCGCTCGTTGCGAGGATGATCAACGGGATCATGCGCAAGGGGAAGAAAACCATCGCGGAGAAAATCGTCTACGGTTCGATGGAGATCATCAAGGAGAAGACGAAGGAAGATCCGGTAAGCGTCCTCAAGAAGGCCGTGGAAAACAGCAAGCCCGTCATCGAGGTCAAGTCCCGCCGGGTGGGAGGAGCGACCTATCAGGTCCCGGTCGAGATCCGCCCCGAGAGGCGACTCGCTCTTTCGCTCCGGTGGATGATCGACTTCGCGAAGGAGCGCTCCGAAAAAACGATGGTCGACCGTCTGTCGGGGGAAATCCTGGATGCCTACAACAACCGCGGGTTGACGGTCAAGAAGAAGGAAGACACGCACAAGATGGCCGAGGCCAACAAGGCCTTCGCGCATTACCGCTGGTAAACCGCGGGATGCCGGGAAGGAACACGAAGAAGTGGCAAGAACCACACAACTGGAAAAAACCCGGAACATCGGGATCATGGCCCACATAGACGCCGGGAAGACCACCACCACGGAGCGGGTCCTGTACTACACGGGCGTCTCCCACAAGATGGGGGAGGTGCACGAGGGGACTGCGACCATGGACTGGATGGAACAGGAACAGGAACGGGGGATCACGATCACTTCCGCGGCCACCACCACCTTCTGGAGGGAGCATCGGATCAATATCATCGACACCCCGGGGCACGTGGACTTCACCATCGAGGTGGAGCGCTCGCTACGCGTACTTGACGGCTGCGTCGCGGTGTTCTGCGCCGTGGGCGGAGTGGAGCCGCAATCGGAAACGGTTTGGCGTCAGGCCGACAAGTATCGCGTTCCGCGCCTGGCGATGATCAACAAAATGGATCGCACGGGTGCGGATTTCGACCGCGTCATCCGCATGTTGCGGGAGCGTCTCGGGGCGAACCCCGTTCCGATCCAGCTTCCTTTGGGGAAAGAGGAAGGGTTCCGGGGGATCATCGACCTGGTGAGGAGGAAGGCCGTCGTATGGGATGAAGACATTCTCGGGGCCAGGTACCGGGTCGAGGACGTTCCCGGGGAGATGGAGGGAGCCGTCGCGTCCGCGCGGGAACGCCTTCTGGAGTCCCTGGCAGACGTCAACGACTCGCTCCTCGAGAAATACCTTGCCGGAAAAGAGATCGAGGTGGCCGAACTGCAATCGGCGATCCGCGAGGCGACCGTCGGCCTGAAGATGGTGCCCGTACTGTGCGGAACCGCTTTCCGGAACAAGGGAATCCAGCCCCTCCTGGATGCCGTCGTGGATTATCTGCCATCCCCCCTCGACGTGCCCCCCGTGGAAGGGATCGACCCCCGTGACGGTTCGGTCGTCGTCCGCACGTCCACAGACGAGGAGCCCTTCGCCGCCCTGGCCTTCAAGATCATGACGGATCCGTTCGTCGGGCAGCTCACTTTCCTCCGTATCTATTCCGGGACCCTCACCTCGGGCGACCAGGTATACAACTCCACGAGACAGAGAAAAGAGCGGATCGGCCGCATCCTCAAGATGCACGCGAACAAGAGGGAGGAGACCAAGGCGGTCTACGCAGGCGACATCGCAGCCTGCGTCGGCCTGAAAAACGCGTTTACCGGCGACACGTTGTGCGCCCCGAACCACGAAATCATCAACCACGAAATCATCCTCGAGTCCATCTCCGCCCCCGACCCCGTGATCTCCATCGCGATCGAACCGAAAACGAAGGCAGACCAGGAAAAGCTGGGGCTTTCCCTCCAGAAGCTGGCCCTGGAAGACCCCTCTTTCCGGGTCAAGGTGGACGAGGAGACGGGACAGACGCTCATCGCCGGCATGGGGGAACTGCACCTGGAAATCATCGTGGACCGGCTGATGCGGGAGTTCAAGGTGGCGGCGAGCGTGGGACGTCCCCAGGTCGCCTACCGGGAGACGGTCACGCGCGCGGCGAAACACGAGGGACGGTATGTCCGCCAGACGGGTGGGCGGGGGCAATACGGGCACGTCTGGATCTCCGTGGAGCCGAACCAGGCCGGGAAGGGGTTCGAATTCGTCAACAAGATCGTCGGAGGGGTCGTCCCGAAGGAATACATCCCCGCCGTGGAAAAAGGCGTGCGGGAGGCGTCGGAGACGGGTGTCGTGGCGGGATATCCCGTGGTCGACACGATCGTCACCCTTCTCGACGGGTCCTACCACGAGGTGGACTCCTCCGAGATGGCGTTCAAGATCGCGGGGTCGATGGCCTTCAAAGCGGCGTGCCAGATTGCGCATCCCGTTCTTCTGGAGCCGGTGATGGCGGTGGAAGCGGTCACTCCGGAGGAATTCACGGGGGATGTCATCGGGGACTTGAGCTCCCGCCGCGGACGCATCCTGAAGATCGATGCCCGCGGCAACACCCAGGTGATCGACTCCCACGTGCCCCTCTCCGAGATGTTCGGGTACGCCACGGATTTGCGGTCGAAGACGCAGGGAAGAGCGACCTACACCATGCAGTTTGACCATTACGAACCCGCCCCGATCTCCGTGAGCGAGGAAGTTGTCGCGAAGGTGAAGGGCGCCTGACGAAAACCCGCGAAAGGGAGGAACGCACATGGCCAAGCAGAAATTCGAGCGCAAGAAGCCTCACGTCAACGTCGGTACGATCGGTCACGTGGATCACGGCAAGACGACGTTGACCGCGGCGATCACGAAGGTATTGGCGACTCGCG
>Ga0209520_10001673_pt1 | contig 12690 bp, 7 predicted proteins | sample Rifsed16ft1_FD_184009 | JGI IMG/M metagenome (GOLD analysis project Ga0209520, IMG submission 184009) | Soil microbial communities from Rifle, Colorado, USA - sediment 16ft 1 (version 2) | ecosystem: Environmental > Terrestrial > Deep subsurface > Rock core/Sediment | place: Rifle, Colorado...
CTACTTATAAAGAAGATTTTGAGTCTGGAACCCGCGCGGCAGTGGCCGGTGGTTATACCCAGATTTTGGATATGCCAAATAATGTCAATCCAACAACCACACCTGCTAGACTACAGGAAAAGATCAGAGTATCCAAAGGCAAAATTTGGTGTGACCTAGGCTTTAATTTTGGAGCAACTGTCGATTCCACAAGATATTTCCCAAAAGTCTACAAAAAAACTTTCGGCCTGAAGATTTACATGAGCCAAACAACAGGCCCATTGCTTGTCAATAAACTCCAGGAACAAGATTTAATTTTCAAATCTTGGCTAAGCAATCTGCCAACTATGGTTCACGCAGAAGATGAATTAGTCGAAGTGGCCATAAGACTGGCAAAAAAATATAAACGTAAAATTCATATCTGTCATATGACTGCAAACCAACTAAAAGCCATTAAAAAAGCCAGGAAAGAAGGATTAAAAATCACCTGTGAGGTCTGTCCTCACCATCTGTTTTTAAATAGAAGTGATCTCAAAAGGCTTGGTCCTTTAGGTATGATGAAGCCGCCTCTCTTGTCAAAAAGTGACCAACAAAAACTCTGGATGAATTTGTCGGAAATTGACATGATCTCGACGGATCATGCCCCTCATACTCTTGAAGAAAAGTATGATCAATCATCTCCAAAATTTGGCGTCCCTGGACTGGAAACGACTCTGCCTTTAATGCTTGAAGCTGTAGCTCGTGGAAAAATTTCAATTGGGAGACTGGTTGAAATGACCTCAACTAATCCCCGCAAAATTTTCCATCTCCCAGCCCAACCAAACACTTTTATGACTGTCAATTTGGAAGAAAGATATAAAATTTCCAAAAAAGGTTTATTCACCAAATGCGGCTGGACACCATTTGTTGGATTAGAAGGCAGGGGAGAGATTAAAAAAGTTGTTCTTCGCGGCCAAATAATTTTTGAAAACGGCAGGTTTTCAGGTAAACCACAAGGTAAAGTTATTTATCCTGATTGATTTTCTACCATCTATGTTAATTGTGCTAGAATTTCCAAGGAGTGAAGTTTTGGTATAATCCCAACTTTTTGGCAATCGTTGCACTTCTGGTACTTTCAATTCCCGCGCTTAAAAGTCTGGCAATAGGCGGATTTTATACCAGTCATGATGGCGAGACCCATACCGCCAGAATTGCCCAATATTACCAAGCGCTTGTCGATGGCCAATTCCCCCCTCGCTTTGCATTTTATAATGGATTAGGTAGTCCGATTTTTGTTTATATCTATCCCTTGCCTTACTTTTTAGGGTCACTAGTTCATTTATTGAGTTTTTCCTTTACCGATTCTTTTGAAATTTTAATGGCCCTAGGATTTATTTTCTCGGCCATTTTTTCCTATTTGTGGTTAAAAGAAGTTTTCAAAAGCGAAAAGGCTGCATTTTTGGGTGCTCTATTTTATGTCTGGGCTCCTTATCGATTTTCACTTATCTACGTCCGTGCCTCAATTTCAGAGCTTTTAGCCTACACTTTTTTGCCATTAGTTTTTTACTCATACACAAAACTAGCCCAGAAAAATAATCTTAAATGGGTTGCCCTTTGTGCTCTATCCATAGCGCTTTTATTTTTGTCGCAAAATTTGGTCGCAATGATCACCCTGCCGGTTATAGGTTTCTACATACTGATTCAAACGATTTACTTTAAATCCCTAAAATACTTTATTTATAGCGTTATTTCCAGTTTGTGGGGACTGGCAATTGCCGCCATCACTTATCTCCCTTCAATATTTGAGCGCAATTTTGTACGTCTCGATGAAATTATCAAAGTGGCCTATGAGAATCATTTTGTGACTTTAAAACAACTAATCAGATCGCCGTGGGGCTACGGATTTGATTTGCCCGGAACTGTTAATGATCAGATGTCTTTTCAGATCGGACTTGCTCACCTTTTAATTTTCGCCTTAGTCTTCTTTTTGATTATCTATTTTGCATTAAAGAAATTTTTGCTATTTAAAAGGGTTAGTAAAGTTTTTGGAGACGAGATTAGTCAACTAATTCTAATTTTAACTTTTTTCTTCATTATTGTTTTTTTCTTCTCAATTTTTTTAATGATTCAAACAAAACCATCCTTATTTATTTGGCAGCATATTCACCTTCTTAAACTAATTGATATTCCTTGGAGATTTCTGGGTGTAACAATACTTTCACTTTCTTTTCTAACTGCTTTTGTTGCAAAAACAATAAAGCCTGGGTTAATTTTTCTTTTTCTTATAATTTTTGTTTTAGTTGCCAATCGGAATCACTTACGCATCAACCAGATATTAATTCGCGATGATCAGTTCTTTTCCAGTTATACAGGTACGGCAACCCAGTATGACGAATTTACTCCCGAATGGCGTCAATCAACCAGGGTGCCGATTGGTTTTGTTTTAGGCAAAACAGTGGAGCGGATATCAGGTGAAGCTGATATTTATAACGTTTTGACTAAAACAAACAGGGTCTCTTTTGATGCAGAAGTTTTTACACAAAATGTTCAAATCAGGATCAATAAGTTTTATTTTCCGGGAGTTTCAGTAAGGGATAATAAAAACCTGCTGTTTGCATTTAATGATTTGACAATTACTAACCCATCGAGTCTTCATTTAGAAAAAGAGCAGGACGCCTCCGGACTAATGCTTATCAATCTGGCAAAAGGTAAACATCAAGTTAATGCAAATTTTGGCGAAACACCACTTAGGCTTTTTGCTGATTATTTGTCTTTGGGGTCGTTATTTTTAGCAATTGGAGTCATTGTAACAAATGTTAAAAAATAATCTCAGTTTGATTTTCATTATTATCTTGGCAACAGTCCTTAGATTTTATCAACTCGGCCAAAATCCTCCGAGTCTTAATTGGGACGAAACCGCTCACGGTTATAATGCCTATTCAATTTTAAAAACAGGTAGAGATGAGTATGGATATAGACTGCCACTTTCTTTTAGATCGTTTGACGATTACAAACCTCCAATTTACACATATTTAGTTGTTCCTTCGATTGCTGCTTTCGGCTTAAATGACTTTGCTGTCAGATTTCCTTCAGCGGCACTTGGAGTTTTGACTGTTATCTTCACTTATTTTATGGTCTTTGAATTATTCAAAAATAGAACTATTGCCTTTTTGTCTTCATTATTTTTAGCCATCTCTCCTTGGCATCTCCAATTTTCAAGAGTAGCTTTTGAAACAAATAGTGCAATTTTTTGGTCTGTTTTAGGCACTTGGGCTTTTTTAAAGGGAATTAGAGCTAAGGGACTGAGAATTACTGCTTGGATGTCTCTTACAGCTATCGCTTTTGGTGTTAATCTTTTTATGTATCACAATGCCCGGGTTTTTATTCCTATTTTTTCTATTATACTTTTATTTATTTCTAAAGACTGGCTTCTTAAAAATAAAAAATACTTAGTCGTTCCGGCCATAATCGCCATTATTTTTTCAGCAGTTCTTATTCCTATCATTTTCTCAATTTCAGGCCAGCTCCGTTATAAAGGAACTACGATATTTGCCGATCTTTCACCGCAATATAAGGCATCGCAGTTAATAGCCCAAGATGAGCAATCAGGTCAGTTAACAGTTGGCCGAATTCTTCACAACCGCCGTTTTGTCTATATTCCCATACTTGTCGAAAACTATCTTTCTCATCTCAAACCAACTTATTTATTTTTTACTGCCGACATGGATAGACACCATGCCCCACAGATTGGACTTCTTTATCTTTGGGATTTACCCTTTGTTTTGGCCGGTGTCTATTTTTTAATTAGAAAAAAATTTGAAACTAAGCCAAAAATAATTATTTTTTGGTGGTTTTTAATTGCGCCAGTTGCCTCTTCGGTAACTTGGGGTGTACCGCATGCGCTTCGTAGTGAAATTTATCTGCCAACTTACCAAATATTTACGGCAATTGGAGTCTACATATTTTATAAATATGTCAGATTTAAAAGATTGTATTTGATTTTAACTGCGACTGCTCTTTTTATAAATTTTGCTTTTTACCTTCACCAGTATTATGTCCATATGCCAATTGAGTACTCCAAGAGCTGGCTTTATGGGCGCAGGGAGGCTGCATTATTTAGTGAAAGTGTTAAAAATAATTATGATAGAATTATTGTTTCAACTAAAATAGATCAATCACACGAATTTTGGCTGTATTACCTCAAGTATGATCCTCAAAAATATCTTACTGAAGGCGGTACAGTTTCTGGAGGATATTTGGAGGATAAAAACAAATTCGACAAATATTTCTTTAAACCAATTGATTTTGATAAACAACAAAAAGAGGCTAAAACTTTATTTGTCGGTTTACCTTCAGAATTCCCATCAAATATCAAGATTTTGAAAATCGTTTATTATCTTAACGGTGAACCGGCGATATATATAGTTAGTAGTTAATAATTAATAGCGTCATCAATGAAGAGATTCCAAATAACTCTATTAATTTTAATCATATTTACTGCTTTTATTTTGAGGTTTTATAAATTGGGTATCAATCCTCCAGGACTTTATTGGGATGAAGCCGTATTTGGTTATGATGCCTATTCAATTCTTAAAACAGGGAAGGATCATCATGGCGTTACTTTGCCGTTATTTTTTGAAAGTTTCGGTGATTGGAAATTGCCAGGTTATCACTATCTTCTAGTTCTATCTATTGCTGTTTTTGGCCTTAATGAATTTGCCGTTCGTTTCCCGAGTGCCTTCTTTGGGTCTTTGACCATAATTGTCTTTTTCTTTATTGTTAAAAAATTGACTAAAAATATTAGGCTTTCTCTATTTTGTACTTTTTTTCTGGCAATTTCACCTTGGCATATACAGTTTTCCAGAGCTGGTTTTGAATCAACCGTAGGTCTTTTCTTCGTAACTTCTGCCGTTTATTTTTTCTTGTTTCTAATCGATGATCGAAAGACGAAGCCTCGGTCTGCCTTTTTCTTGCCCGCCATAGCTTTAGCGACGGCGGGACTTTTCACTTTATCTATGTATTTTTACCACGCTTATCGAATTTTTACACCTCTATTTGTGATTTCACTTCTTTTAATTTATCTGGAAGTTGTCAAAAAGATAGCCGCGAAATTGATATTGCCAGCACTTTTAGCATTGATACTAATTTTTCCGATCATAATTTTTACAATTTCGAAAGAGGGTCGCTCTAGAGCAATTTCTCAATCGGCGTTCAGTTATGCCGGATTTGAAACAAACCGTATTGATTATGATCAGAAGTCTAAAAAGCCTCTTAGGTTTTTGTCAAAGTACTGGTACTGGCCTTTCTATTTTAGCTATTTGGCATTTAATACCTACATTGATCATTTTTCTCCTAGCTTCTTGTTTTTTAAAGGTGATCAGATAGGGAGGCACTCACAGGTCGATATGGGTCAAATTTATTTATTTGAAGGAATTTTATTGATAGTTTCAATTATCGCTTTTAAAAAGTTAAATGCGCAAACAAAAAAAATAATGTTTTCTTGGTTAATTTTAGCGCCCATTCCAGCAATCATTGTTACTCCTTCGCCTCATGCATACAGAACTCTCCAGATAGCGATTCCCTTAGCATTCTTTTCGGGATTTGGAGCCTATTTAATTTTTTCTCAAAAAAAATTGCTGCTAGTAAAAATAATAATGATAGTGATTATTGGCTATTCATTTTTAACTTATTTGCATTTACTTTTGATCCACTATCCCAAAAAATTTGCAGCTGACTGGCAAGACGGTTACAAAGCAATGGTTGCTCAAGTGCAAAAATATCAAGACCAATTTAATAAAGTTTATGTTACCAACATTAATCAGGTACCGTATATCTATCTGCTTTTTTATCAAAAATATGACCCGCAGAAATTTATAAATTCAGGCGGTACTAGAGATGCTTTCGATAAATATGTCTTTATTTCAGATGATGTCAATATCTACGATAAAGCCCTGCCTGCCGGCTGGCAGGGAAGAATTCTTTATGTTGCTCCCTCATGGAAAAAAGTAGACGGTAATTTTTTGGCTGCCGTTGATGATTCAGTCGGCAGACATATTTACACCCTCTGGGAGGTAAATGGACAAAATTAAGATTCTTTTTATTATCGTTTTATTCTCTCTTTTTTCATTTAGAGGTTGGCAAACTACTGGGTGCAAAAAGTTTTTAAGTTTTTACTTTAACCCTCTTTCTATAAAAGTTAGTGTTGAAACTAATGTCAATACTGATTTGGGAGTTGATAGGAATATTTCTAGGTTGTTTCACAATAAGGTAACTGTTGGTATTTTTGAGTTATCTAAATCTTTCGCTTCAACTTTTCAGCCAAGATTCTTAGGGGAGTTTTTAGGTCCAGTAGGCTTAATTCTAGTAGTAACTGCCTTTTTAGAAGTTTTTAAAAAAAGAAAGTATTTAGCAAAATTCCATTTTATATTGATTTTAATCGCATCATTTATTGCAATTTTTACTCTAAGTTCAAAAGCCTCTTTTTTTCTCCTGGCAATATCCTGGTATAGCTTTTCTCTCTGGGGAATTGATCTTTTTCTAAAAACAAAATTAGCTAAAATAGTATTTATCCTCTTGGTAATTATGTCTTTCTGGTATTTTATTTTCGGTTGGCAGATGAATTCAATTTGTAATGAGATCTTTTTTAATTAGCAAATTTGTTATGATTAATTATAAATTTTTATAAACATGCCCAAAAAATTAAGTAAATATATACTTATCGTTATTATTTTCATTGCGGCAGTATTAAGGTTTTATAAACTCGGATCTGTTCCACCTTCTCTTTATTGGGACGAGGCATCACTTGGTTATAATGCCTACTCAATTTTAAAAACTGGTCATGATGAACACGGTAAATTTTTACCAATTACCAACTTTGCAGCATTCGGTGATTACAAACCACCAGGCTATATCTATGCGACAGTGCCTTCAATTGCCGCCTTTGGCCTAACTGAATTTACAATTAGATTTCCATCTGCTTTTTTTGGTGTTTTGACAGTTTTATTGACATATTTTCTGGCCAAAAAACTCTTTGTAGAAAAGTATCACAAGTACGAAAAGTATGAAAGGTACGAAAAGCAATCTCTGAACTTAACCTCTCGTACTTCTGGTACTTCTCGTACCTTTAGTACTTCTGAAACAATTGCTTTACTATCCGCCTTTTTCCTGGCTATTTCCCCTTGGCATCTTCAATTTTCAAGAGGCGCGTTTGAAGCAAATCTGGGTCTTTTTTTCTCAGTTCTTGGTATTTGGCTGTTTCTGAAATTTGCTCAAGATAATCCATTATGGATTTTGCCGTCTGTTCTTTCGTTTCTTGCCGGGATGTATACTTTTACAGGCCAACGCTTGTTTGTCCCTTTTATTCTTTTAGTACTAGCGATTCAATTTCGAAAACAGGTTTTTGCCCAAATCAAAATTGTTTTAATAACAGCCTTAATTACTAGTATTTTATTTTGGCCTCTTTTTATTTTTACAACCCAAACTATTGAAGGCAGACTGAGATTTGATGAAGTAACTATTTTTAAAGATCTGCAACCGATTAATGACTCAATTCGGTATCGCGCAAGAGACAATTTTTCTTGGTGGTCAGACATTATTCATAACCGGCGTCTATTCTATTCATATGAATATCTCACCCATTATTTTGATTCATTCAATCCGAGGTTCCTTTTTACAAAAGGCGATGTTAATCCAAGGCTTTCTGTTCAGGAAGTAGGCGAACTTTATTATGTTGATCTACTATTTATTCTTGCTGGTATCTACTTTTTATTTGCTACCAAACAAAAATATCGCTTTTTAATTATTGGTTGGCTTCTTATTTCACCGTTTGGACCGGCAACTGCCCGAGAAACTCCCCATGCGCTCAGGATGATTCATATCTTGCCTACTTTTCAAATACTTGCCGCTTTTGGCTTATTTTATCTTTATCGAGTAATTAGATATAAAAAACTTTTTATAATTTTTGCCTTTTTACTTTTTACTTTTAACTTTTTATTTTATCTGCATATGTATTATGTTCACTGGCCGAGAAATTATTCAGGAGAGTGGCAGTTTGGATACAAAGAAGCGGTAGAATTTATTAAACCAAGATACAATGACGTTGATTATGTGGTAGTGACTAAAGCTCAAGGAAGACCTTACATTTACTTTTTATTATATATGCAATTTGATCCTCGGGAGTATTGGAAAAGCGCTCAAATTACAAGAGACAAATTCTTTTTTATAGACGTTGACGGTTTTGGTAAATTACGCTTCACAGACAGTTTAAATGAAACTTCGGTTTCCGGTAAGGTGTTGTATGTTACTTCACCCAATGCGCTCCCACCTTCGGTTCAAAAACTTAAGACAATCTCAAGGCTTGACGGAACTAGTGTATTCGATGTCGGAGAATTAGAGATTAGATGAAGCCTAAACCCGTAGTTTTAATCCAACTGCAATCTTTGATCCTTTGGTCTAGCTTTAGTGTACTTTATTTTGCTACAAGACTTATCAATTTAAAAATAGTTCCAATATTTACTGATGAGGCAATTTATACTTATTGGGCACAAGTAGCACTCCATGATCCTGCTAACAGATTTATTTCTCTGGAGGATGGAAAGCAGCCTTTATTCATTTGGATTGCAGCAATTTTTCAGCAATTTATCCCTGATCCGTTAATAGCCGGAAGACTCGTTTCTGTTTTTGCAGGGTTTGGTTCTCTGGTAGGAATCTATTTCTTAGCCAGACTGTTATTTTCTGAGAAAGTGGCCAAACTTGCGGCCTTTTTATATGTCATTTTACCCTTCACGCTCCTGTATGACCGAATGGCCCTTTTTGATTCTCTGCTTACCATGTTGGGTATTTGGGCAGTTTACTTTTCGATAAAGATGGCCAAAGATCCAAGATTTGAAACTGCCATGCTTGCCAGTTTTGCTATTGGACTAACAATGATTACTAAATCTTCAGGCATCCTTTTTTTGTATCTACTCCCTTTTTCTCTATTGGTTTTTAATTTCAAGAGTAGAGATTACAGTTTTAGATTATTTAAATGGGCTATCTTTTCAGTTGTTACTTTTTTGCTCTCACAGGTAATTTACAATAGTTTAAGACTCTCGCCACTGTTTTATATGATTGAGCGTAAAGAATCTGAATTTATCAGATCTTTTAACGAAATTATAAATAACCCATTTATTCAATTGCCCAGCAATCTTCATGCCTTAATTTCATGGTTTGTTCAATATAATGGCTGGCCGCTGACAATTATTGCCGTTTTGGTTATTACATGGGGTTTAATTAGGCGAAAGGGGGTAATTATTTTGCTTTCGGTTTATGCTTTGGCGCCGTTTCTGGCAGAGAGTATTTTTAATAAAGTTTTATATCCTCGTTTTATGCTTTTTTATTTCCCTTATATAGTTATCCTAGTATCTTTTGGTGTAATAAATTTAATTAGGTGGAAAAATTACTTGAAATATTTGTGGGTGATTTTTGCGATCATTTTTGTTTTTCCGGCTATCAATTCATATAGATTACTAACAGAACCTCCAAAGGCCAATATTGCCGATGCAGATCTTGGTCAATACTTAAATGACTGGCCGGCCGGTTATGGTGTGGAGGAAATTGTGGCAATCCTAAAACATGAAACAAAAAGCCAACCAGTCTATGTTGGAACTGAAGGCACCTTTGGGCTTTTACCTTTTGCTATTCAAATTTACTTTTATAGTAATCCAAATATCCAGATTACCGGATTCTGGCCAGTTAGGGATATTCCACAGCAGGTTTTGGAAGCTGCCAAAGTTAAAAAGACTTTTTTTGTCTTTAACGAAAACCAAAACCTTCCTGATGACCCGGGTAACCCTCGTCTTAAATTAATTGGCAAATACCAAAAGGGTAGAGGTAATAGTTTTATGCGGTTTTATGAAGTAGTTCCTTAATAATGAAGTATCTCAAAAATAATTTAATCATAATTTCGATAATTACAGTAGCAATTCTTCTTCGTTTTATAAATCTGGCAAGTATTCCAGTTGGATTTAACGATGACGAAGCTGCTTTTGGCTATAATGCCTATTCGATTTTAAAAACCGGCATGGATGAGTGGGGCAGGTTTTTACCCTTTCCTGCTTTCGAAAGTTTTGGTGACTGGAAGCTTGTAGTCTATCTTTACCTCACAGCTATATCTCAATTTTTCTTCGGTATGAATGAATTTGCAACGCGATTCCCATCAGCCTTGTTTGGAGTTTTTGCAGTCTTTGCTACTTATTTATTGACGAAAAAACTATTCGAAGACAGGAGCGGGTGGCAGTTGTGGGAAGGTTCCCGACAGCGCGGAGCTTCTATATGGAATCAAAGTAAAATAACGAACTTGCACAAAGCGAGCACTGGCGGGAAGGAAACGACTGACAGGACCCGCAACGAAGTCATAGCCCTCGTAGCTGCATTTCTTCTGGCAATTTCACCCTGGCATATAGCGGCATCAAGAAATGCTTTTGAGTCTGATTTATTAGTTTTCTTTATAACCATCTCAACTTACTTTTTCTTAGTAGGTTTAAAAAATAAAAAATTTATTACCTTTTCTTTTTTAGGTTTTGTTATTTCTTTTTATGTTTATCGATCTGCTTGGGTTTTTTTGCCACTGTTTATATCAGTAGTGATCTACTCGTTTAGACAGCAGTTTAAAATACCAAAAGTATATTTAGCCAAGAATTTGATTTTGGCCTTTATATTGTTTTTACCTCTCCTGCCTACAGTACTAACCTTTAAGGGTCAGTCGAGATTTCTTCAGGAGAGTTTTATTTCCGGGGTGGCTCGAGCTGGAATCAATGCTGATATAAATGAGAGGCGCGGTGTTTGTAAAGAACATCTGCCAAATATTTTTTGTACATTAACCTACAATAAATTTTTAACTTTTGCTTCAACTTATATTAGCAATTATGCTGGGAATTTATCTTTTAAGACTTATTTTGATAAAGCAAATCCATCTGGTTTCCAGTCATTTAGCACCAGAAGTGTAGTTTACTTGTTTGAGTTACCATTTTTAATTTTGGGGATATTTTTACTTATAAAGCAAAAAAATCAAGCACTAAAAATATTAATACCTTGGCTGCTTTTTGTGCCAATAGGCGCTTCCTTTGCCGGATCTGGTAATTATGGAAGAATTAATCTGATTATGCCATCGCTTGAGATCATTGTTGCCTTTGGCATTTATACTTTTGTAGCTTCATTAAAGTCAAAATTCTTTAAAAATATTTTTATTATCGTATTGACTATCACTATTTTAGGATCAGTAGTTAAGTTGATACCTGATATGTTTTACAGTGAGCCATATTTTACCAGCCGTTTTCAAAGATTCGGGTACAAGGAGCTTTTTAACTATCTTGCCTCAAAAGAACAGGAATACGACAAGATTGTCATTTCAAGAAAAATTGACTATGGTCATCAATATATGCAGTATCTCTATTTTGCAAAGGTTAACCCGGCTTACTTTATTCAAAATGCCCAAAGACATAAATCCCAGGACGGTTGGGTAATACTTGATAGCATCGGAAAATACGATTTTGTCGACTCAGTACCAGGGATCGATCGTCTACCGACAAAAACGTTAATTGTTGCGGGGGAAAAAGAAATCGAGTTTCCTAAACCGCCAATCTACACTATAGATGATTTGCGAGGCGACACAATTTTTGAAATCTATGATGTCAGTCAGGTCAAATTACCATGACAAAAAAAATCTTTTGGGCGATTTTAGTTTTGGCTTTTATTTTGAGATTTTATAAATTAGGAGAAATTCCCCTAAGTTTGGATTGGGATGAAAACAGCAATGCTTACAATGCCTACTCGATTCTTAAAACTGGACGGGATGAATACGGCAACTTTTTGCCGATTACCAATCGCTCCTTTGATGATTATAAACCCCCTCTATACATGTATTTGAATGTAGTGACAGTGGCAATTTTTGGTCTAACCCCATTTGCCGCAAGACTTCCTTCCGCATTTTTTGGTTTTTTGACAGTTCCAGCAATGTATTTTTTAGCCAGAAAAATCTTTGAAAAGTCAAATGTCAGTGGTCAGTTGTCAGTTGTCAAGAGTGAGTCAATCGCTCTTCTATCTATGCTAATGTTGGCCATTTCGCCTTGGCACTTGCAATTTTCTCGAGTCGGTTTTGAGGCTACGGTTGGCCTTTTTTTTGCAGTCGCAGCCATTACTGCATTTTTATATGGGTTAGCCAGTAGAAGATGGTTAATAGTAAGCGGCATATTTTTAGGGATTTCTACTTATACCTATCATTCAGAGCGGATTTTTGTACCGCTACTTTTTATAGCAACATTTTTTATTTGGAGAAAAGAGATACTTACCGTTTCTAAAAGGTATCTAGGTATTTTTATCATCATTACTATTCTAATCGGACTGCCGCTTGTAATATTAATACCGCCAAAAGTAATCTTACAAAGATTTGAAGTTACCACTGGCAGACCAAGACTTGAAGATATTGAAAAGTCAATTAAGTTTATTCTGCAAGATCAAGATAGAGGATCAATGCTTGGTAAATATATTCATAACCGAAGATTCGTTATTGGTCAGACATGGTTTGGGAATTATCTTTCACATTTTGATTTTAATTTTCTTTGGACCCGCGGCGATGATAATTTCAGGCATCATATTGGAAATATAGGGATGGTCTATCTTTTTCAATTTCCTCTAGTTTTATATGGTATCTTTTTGCTTGTTAGAAATCGCAATAAAACTTCAGCCTTTCTTCTT
>Ga0209520_10001682_pt1 | contig 12672 bp, 15 predicted proteins | sample Rifsed16ft1_FD_184009 | JGI IMG/M metagenome (GOLD analysis project Ga0209520, IMG submission 184009) | Soil microbial communities from Rifle, Colorado, USA - sediment 16ft 1 (version 2) | ecosystem: Environmental > Terrestrial > Deep subsurface > Rock core/Sediment | place: Rifle, Colorado...
GAGCAGGTGGTGCGCCAGTTCGGCAATCCGAACCTGGGGCACATCCGCGCCGAGCACAGCGTGCTCGGCATCGCGCAAAAGGTGAATGCGGACTGGAACTGGAAGACCGAGGCCTATCACAAGAAACTCAGTAACCTGGTCGTCAGCGATCCCATGCTCAACTACATCAACGCGGCCAGCGGCAAGGCGTATGGAGTCGAGCTGCTGGTCAAGAAGGAAGAGACCGACAAGCTCTCCGGCTGGTTCGTGCTCAACCTCGCCCGGTCGCAACGGCGCAACGACGTGACCGGCGAAGCGTTCCGCTTCCAGTACGACCAGCCGGTCAACACCACGCTGGTGGGAACTTACAAACTATCGGAGGCATGGTCGTTCGGCATGAAGTGGAACTACCATTCCGGCACGCCCTACACGCCCATCACCGGCACCAGCGGCACCTATCCTGACGGACGCCCCATTCCCGTCTACGCCGGGGTGAACTCGGGCACCTTGCCGGTCTATCACCGCCTCGACCTGCGCGCGGATCGCAACTACGTGTTCGACCGCTGGAAGCTGAGCACCTACTTCGAACTGAACAACGTCTACCAGCGCAAGAACATCGTCGGCTACAGCTACGATCCCAGCTACACCACGCGCGACCCGGTGTATGCCTTCGTGCTGCCGTTTTCGTTCGGGGTGCAGGGGGAGTTCTAGAAACGATGCTGGAGTGGGATCGGCGATATTGCGGATTCCGGAGCGGGCCGTTCGCTCTTACATGCCTGTCGTCGAAGCCGCCGGATCCATCCTGCGCACCAACAGCGCCTGTGCATCCGGCTCCGGGGGTATATGGATCGGCATGTCTGCCGTGTCGTTCCTGCCGTCAAATCGCCAAAATAAGCGCCGATGCGGGCTGCGTTTTTCCCCGATGCGAGCCGATTGCGGCAGCCGGCGTTCTTTTGGGGCCGGTGCTGCGGAGCAAGCGGCCGAATTCCGCCTTGACCACCTCGTAACATTCACAGGCATGGTCTTCCAGACCGGTTCTATCCAGCACCGCGATATGTCCGCGGCGGTACTGGATGTAACCCGCGCTCTGCAGCTTGCCGGCGACCTCGGTGATGCCTTCGCGGCGCACGCCAAGCATGTTGGCTGCCAGTTCCTGCGTCAGGATCAGTTCGTTCGACGGCGTGCGATCCAGCGTCAACAGCAACCAGCGGCATAATTGCTGCTCCACCGTATGGTGGCGGTTGCACACCGCCGTTTGTGCCGTCTCCGTCATCAATGCCTGGGTATAACGCAGCAGCAAGTGCTGCCATGTCCCGCCGCGGTTGAATTCATCCATCAGCGCTTGCGCTTTCAGCCTGTAACCGTATCCAGCCGCGCGAACCGAGGCGCGGTAGGGTGTCGTGCCGCCGCCCATGAACAGGGATATGCCAAGTACGCCTTCATTGCCCACCCCGGCGACCTCGGCGGTGGCTCCGTTCGCTGTCACGTAATGCAGCGATACGATGGCGCTGGTGGGAAAGTACACATGCTGCAGTCTGCCGCCGGATTCGCAATAAGCCTCGCCGAGGGGCATCGGCGCCAATTCCAGATGCGGTGTCAGGCGGCCGGATTCGGCCGGGGTCAACGCGGCAAGCAGCCGGTTCTGGTTAGGGTTATGCAGTGTGCCCATCGTGCCCCCCGTTGTGCGTGACGACGAGTGCGCGTTGTTGCTCGGCAGTCAATAACGGCTCTTTGGCCTCCGTGAAATAGCGGGCGCGTCGTATCGAGAAGGTGCCGGCCGATGTCGGCACATGGCTGTTTTCGACCGGATTCGGCACGACTTCGAGATCTTTTCGCGTAAGGTTTCTTTCGGTCATCGACGGCTCCCGTGTCGGTGAATTGAGAATACTTTGGGGTCGGTGATTCTGATGGCAGCGCCGTTTCTTTTAATATCGGTGCGTGGCGTAATCGGCGTTAGGCAAATTGCGGAACACGCCATCGGTGTTTATCCTATGCCACCGGTCAGTCAAACTCTGTAAACTCACCGCGACATCGGAAATCGCAGGCTCCCGTACCCGGCTCAATTCAGCTTAAGGATGGAATGAGTACTACTCAAACGACAGCGTCCGGCAGCGACGACGGTTTCGTTCCCGCGAACCCGCATATGACCGAGCGCTGGAAGCCGATCCTCGTGTTTACCCTCTTTGCCCTTGTCATCAGCCTGGCCGGCGGCCTTGTCTTTCAGCGCTACAAGGAAAGCATCAAGAAAGACAAGCAGGATGAACTTGCCGGTATCGCCGAACTGAAGATCGGGCAGATCACCAACTGGATAGTGGAGCGCAAGGGCGACGCCGAATCGCTGACGCACGATCCGTTTTTCATGGCGGAAGTCGAGCGCTGGCTACAGCGGGGCGGCATATCCGATGGAGCCAGAGACAAGTTGGGCAGACGCCTATGGACGCTGCAAAAGGCCTATTCGGATCACGGTTACACCAGCATTTCGCTGTTCGATAATCAGGGCAAACTGCGCCTGTCATCGCGAAATGGCGACGGGGTGGTTCCGGAACATGAAAAACTGGCGATTCTGGAAAGCATACGCAGCGGGAAGGCCACTCTTTCCGATATGCACTCGTCGATCCGCGGGGCCAAACAAGTTATCGAAATTGATCTGGTGGCGCCGCTGCTCGTCGGATCGGAGGACAAGAAGCATGTGATCGGCGCCGTTGTTTTTCACACCGATCCCTCCCGCTTCCTGTTCCCCCTGCTCCAACGCTGGCCTACGCCAAGTCAAAGTGCCGAGAACCTGCTGGTGCGCCGCGACGGCGATGACGTCGTATTCCTGAACGAATTGCGCCATCGCAAGAGTACGGCGTTGGCCATGCGTCTGCCGCTGAGTAACCGGGATTTGCCGGCGGCGATGGCCATATTGGGACGGCGCGGGCTGATGGAAGGGGTCGATTACCGCGGAGTGCCGGTCGTCGGCGTGTTGCACAAGGTTCCCGGCACGCAGTGGGCGATGGTCAGCAAGATAGACAAGGCGGAGATCTATGCGCCCATCAACAGCCTGGGCAACTGGATACTCCTGCTGTTGCTGGCGCTTATCGGCGCCGGCGGCGGCGTGGCTGCGTTCTGGTGGAAAAAACAACGTCAGTATGTCCGTGCGTTGGAAGAACGGCATGAACAGAAAATCGAACGCGAGGTGCTCACCAGACATCTGGGGTATCTCGCGAAATTCTCCAATGACATTATCTGGCTCAAGGATGCCGAAGGCGTCTATCTCAGTTGCAATCTGCAGTTCGAGCGCTTCTTCGGCGCCAAGGAGAACGATATTGTCGGCAAGACGGACTATGACTTCCTGGATGCCGAGCTTGCCGACGTTTTCCGCCAGAAAGACCGGGAGGTCGCGATTGCCGGTAAGCCCTGTATCAACGAGGAATGGGGCACCTATCCCGACGATGGTCAGCGCGTGCTGCTGGAAACCATCAAGACGCCCATTTGCGACGAGGATGGGAAACTGATCGGCGTGATGGGTATCGCCCGCGACATTACCGAACGCAAGCGCTCCGAAGACGAGTTGCGCTTCAAGGACACCCTGCTTACCGCCGAATATGAGGCTTCGATAGAAGGGATACTTGTCGTCGACGGGACGGGGAAGATCATCTCATGCAACCGTCGTTTCGCCGGAATGTGGGGTATCGCCGAAGACATCGTCGGTTCCGGCTTCGGGGCGAGCGAGCCGGTGCTGCAAGCGATACTTGATCAGATGCGGGAACCCGGACTCCTCATGGAGAAAGTGCGGCATCTCTACCGGCATAGCGATGAAGCCGGACGCGACGAGATCGAGCTGCGGGATGAGCGGGTATTCGAGTACAACACGACGCCGATGATCGGCCCGAAGCAGGAATGCTATGGGCGAATATGGTATTTTCGCGACCTTACCGGGCAGAAGTCTGCGGCAAAGAATCTCGCCAGATCCTACGCAAAATTGCAGCGGCTCTCGCTGCGCATGGAGAATGCGAGGGCGGACGAGCGCGCGAAGATCGCGCTTAATCTGCATGACGAGATGGGGGCAACGCTGGCCGCGATGAAAATGCGGGTCGCGTGGCTTACCTCAAGGCTGCCGGCCGGGATGCCGCAGTTGGCGGAAGAAGCAGCGCACATCAGCGAACTGGTGTCGGGCGGGATACAGACCATGCACCGAATCGTCAGCGAGCTAAGGCCGGATCTGCTCAGCGATGTGGGGCTCACGGCGGCGATAGCGAATTACGTAAAGAAATTCCGCAGGCACTCGAACATGGAGTGCACACTCGTTCTGCCGGAGTCCGAGTTAATGCTGGGCGAGGAGCAGGCTCTTACTGTATTCCGCATCCTGCAGGAGTCTTTGAGTAATGTTGTAAAGCATGCACAGGCCGGCAAGGTGAGCATCATCGTTGCCGCGCAGGATAAATCGTTATCAATGGTGGTCAAGGATGACGGCATCGGGTTCGATGCGGATGTAAAAAAGGAACAATCCTTCGGTTTGCTCGGCATCAGGGAGCGCGCATTGATGGTGGGCGGGAAAGCCAGGATCAGCAGTGCGCCGGGCAAGGGGACGCGCATCTCGGTCAGCATTCCCTATCAGGGACGCCGCATCAGCGATCCGGAAGCGCATCATGCATAACCGGCCCAATTGCAGCGGGCTTCGCACATCTTTAGGAGATGAACAGTGATCAGAGTGCTTATCGTTGACGATCATGCCATCGTGCGCCAGGGACTGCGGCGCATACTGGACGAGGCCAAGGGTATCAAGGTCGGCGGCGAGGCGGCGAACGGCGTCGAGGCGCTGAAGATGATGCGTACCGGAGAATGGGATGTGGTTCTGCTCGACATCTCCATGCCCGGGATGAACGGCATGGACACCTTGAAGCGCATCATGGATGGCGACAAGGACGCGAAGGTGCTGATCCTGAGTATGTACCGCGAAGATATGTACGCTGTGCGCCTGATGAAGGCCGGTGCATCGGGCTACCTGACCAAGGAGACCGCGCCGGAACAACTGGTCGAGGCGATCCGCACGGTGTTCGCCGGCAAGAAGCACATCAGCTCCAACCTTGCCGAATTGCTGCTGCAGGAATGCTGCTCCGATTCGGGCAAATCGCCGCACGAGACGCTGAGCGACCGGGAGTATCAGGTGTTGCGGCTGATCGGCTCCGGCAAGAAGGTGTCGGAGGTCGCGGTGGCGTTGTCGCTGAGCGTGAAGACCGTCAGCACTTACCGCGCCAACATCCTCGAGAAGATGAAATTGAAGAACAATGCCGAGCTGACCTATTACGTGATGCAGAACAGTTTGCAGGAAGAGTGAGGCGGCGTTTTTTATTCGTCCTCGATTCCGTCGTGGCGAGTCGCCGAGGTCAGGTATTTCAAGCCCAGGAAAACAGCGGATGGATAGAGGAACAACAAGCGCCACCCGCTTCTAACGAGCGCTACAGCACCCTTGCGACGGAAGGTCAGCAGTGCCGCCACGATGCCGGTGACCACAGCCGGGTGGGCGTAGACCAGACGCGCTGCTTTCAGCCCAATCTCGGCCAGCGCCACCGGCTTATGCCAGCGCAGGGAAAACTCTGCCACGTCCGCCCGCTGCATTTCTATTCTGTTGAGCAGCTTGCTGCGGCGATAAGCGATATCGGCAAGTCGTTTCTTCATGATCGTTACCCCAGTCGATCCCGGTCATCTTCCAATTCGGTCAGGCTGGCGGAAAATAGTCTGGATCTTTCCCGGGCTATGCGGCGCATGGCATTCAATGCCAGCAGCCCGAAAGTAAAATAGAGTGCGCCGAGAAGACCCAACACCAGCAGGCGCTGACTATCCCAGAACACCGCCACGACAAACACCGTGAGCAGCATGACGGTGAGCCCAAAGAAGAATAGCGCAACGCTGCCGTAGAGCAGTATCTGCCCAATGCGCAGACGCTCCTCCTCCAGCTCGTTGGACAGTAGCTCAAGCCGTGTCTGAACGATGGCGAGCAGAGTGCCCGTCAATCGTTTCAGAGATTCCAGCAGTCCGCTAGATTCGGGCACTTTATCGCCTGGCGATCAGCATGCCGATGATGGCGCCCACGCAGGCGGAGATGCCGATGGCTTTCCAGGGGTTCTCGTGCACGTATTCATCGGTGGCCTTGGCCGCCTGCCTGGCACGCTCGACCGCAGCCTCTTCGGCATCGATCAAACGCTCCTTGGCTGCTTGCAGACTTTTCTGGATGCGGGCGCGGGCGGCTACCGCGCTATCACCCGCCTGGCTGGAAGTGGCGCGCAACAACTCCTCGGCGTCCGCCACCACCGTTTGCAGGTCGTCCATCAGTTTATCTTTTGAAGAAGCGATGCTTGAATGTGCTTTTGCGTTCATGACGTAAACTCCTTGAATGATTGAAGGACATCGACTCATTCGGCAGCGGTCAGGCCGCTGCCGAACGTTTTACAACATCAGAACCGGTAAAGCGCGCCGACGGAAAGCAGCGAGGCTTTGGCCTGTCCGGTGGTATTGGCGATCGCCGATCGTGCCCAGCCTTTCGTATTGGGCGCGGAATGCGATGATCGGCGTGAAGTCGTATTGCGCACCGACGCCGTAGGCCAGGTTGGTTCTGGTGGACGAGGCCGAGGTGGCGGTGACTTTATGTTCTATACGGGCGACGCCCACTTTGCCTAGCACCGAGAACGCACGAGCAACACCTGTATGCCGTTGGTCTCCCAATCGCCGCTTGTGCTGCCCAACCACTGTGCCGATTGGACGCTTACTGCGGAACACTTACCGTGCGCTATCGCACATAGAACCCGATATCGACAGGGTATTGTCCCAATTGCAGGTGAGTCTGCCGTGCGGTGGTGAACATAAGGTATTGTCCGGTTGCCAATTTCATGGCGCTTTCGCAACAAATCGCTTTATGTGCGCTAGTGAACAGAGCGCGATGGAGTGAAGTGGGATAAATGTCCGCGTGGGGGCGGACGATTGCGATAGCGGCATGAAAATCTACCCAATCGGATTTCAAAAGAGCCATTAGAAGGAAACACAAATGAAGATGTCGCAGAACTTGAAGTTGACAGGTATCTCGGTTTTGTTGCTTGCGGGTCTTGCCGCATGCGAAAAACCGGGCCCCGCGGAAACGGCCGGCAAGAACATCGACCGCTCGATGGATCAGGTCGGACAGAAGATCGACGATGCCGCCAACAAGGTCGGCAAGACGATGGGCGAGCAAACCGAAAAAGCGGGCGTGGCGATCGGCGATGCCGAAATCACCACTAAGGTAAAAGCCGCCATCTTCGCAGAGTCCGGGCTCAAGACCTTGCAGATCAGCGTTGATACCGTGAATGGTGTCGTGACATTGACCGGTTCGGTCAATTCTCAGGCGAATAGCGACACGGCAAAAGCGCTGGCCGGTGCGGTGGAAGGCGTCCATCAGGTCAAGAACCTCCTGGTGATCGCGGGTAAATAAGTTCGCATAGTCCACACAAGCAAGGAGCAGGTCATGGAACTTAAAGATGTATACAAGCAAAAGCGCGCGGCACAACTGAAAGAGTGGGGCGCGCAGATCGATCTGCTGGAAGCCAAGCTGGAGAATGCAAGCGCCGACCTGAAGGTGAAGCGTGCCGAGCAACTTCAGGCATTGCGCGCGCAGCATCACGCCGCTTCCGAAAAGATGAAAGAGTTGGGCAAGGCCAGCGGCGAAGCTTGGGAGCAAGTCAAGACGACTGCCGACAAGATTTGGGACGACCTGAAATCCGGCGTGGCCGATGCCCATTCGAAATTCAAGTGAGTCGTTTGCGGGTGATCCATTTCAATAACGTGTTCTCCCTTTTTCGGGCGCAGCAGTAGCAGCGGGGAAGGGTTGCTCGACGAGGCGATGCTGAAAGCTTGGTCAGGAAGAAGCACGATACCGTGGTAAAACGTTTCGAATATGTTGTCCAACTCGCCGCCATACTGACGCTGGCGGCAGGTTGTTTCATCGTGTTCCAGCCCTTCCTCACCGCGACGCTGCTTGCCGCTGTCGTGTGCATCTCGACCTGGCCGCTCTATCTGTGGTTGTTGCAGAAACTGAAAGGCCGGCGAAACATTGCCGCATTTGCGATGACGCTGTCATTGGCCCTGGTGGCGATCCTGCCGCTGGCGCTGGTGGCCTGGAATCTTGCGGATAATGTTTCTGCGCTTTACCTGGAGATCAGACAGATTCTGGCGAACGGACCGCCGGAACCGCCTGTTTGGCTCAAACAGATGCCGCTGATCGGCAAGTCGGGCTATGACTATTGGCATTTGCTCGCCAATAGTCCGGAAGAAGTGGTGGCGTTGGAGAACCGCTTGCTGGTGCCTGCCAGAGACTATCTGCTTGCCGGGGGCGGGGTGCTGGGCCAAGGCGTCGTAGAAATGAGCCTGGCCGCATTCGTGAGCTTCTTCCTGTTTCGCGATGGCACGGCGCTGGTGGCTTTCCTTGCTATGGCCATCCAGCAGATGGTCGGCAGCCGCGCAGAAAACGTCCTCGGTGTCGTCAAAAGCACGGTGCGCGCTGTCATGTATGGCCTATTGGGGACCGCGTTGGCGCAGGGCTTGATGGCGATCATAGGTTTCAGCATCGCAGGCGTGCCGGGAGCGTTGGCGCTTGGCGTGGCCGTGGCCATGCTTTCACTGGTTCCCGTCGGACCGCCGCTGGTGTGGGGAGGCGCAGCCGTCTGGCTGTTCTATCAGGGTACGGTAGGCTGGGGAATATTCATGCTGCTGTGGGGGTTCTTCCTGATCAGCTCGGTGGACAACGTCGTGAAACCCATGCTGATCAGCCACAGCAGCAAACTACCGTTCATTCTGATCGCGTTCGGCGTGCTGGGCGGCGTGCTCGCCTTCGGCTTCGTCGGCATCTTCATCGGCCCCACGTTACTGGCAGTCGGCCTGGGCCTCATCAAGGAATGGGTCGCACGCGATAGTCTGGAGCCCAAATGAACTGACGCCGGCTATGTACGCTACAGCACTGAGCCCGAGATGAGGTTTGAGTATGTTGCAGATTCGCGGGGACATGTATGCGGCGCAATCGGAGGACGAAAGATGAATTTCAAACTGGCACTGTTGTTGATCCTCTCCACTCTGGCGGTAATCTTCGTTGCGCAGAATTCGGTCGCAGTCGAGATCAAATTCATGTTCTGGACCGCTTCGATATCGAGTGCCTTGCTGATCTTCTTTACTTTGCTGCTCGGCTTGTTCGTCGGCTGGTTCCTGAACGACTACCTGCGCTACCGGAAATACAAGGGCAGGGCGGTCTATTCGCGCTCGGAATTCTGAATCGACATCGCCATGCCAGTCGTGTCACATCGTCCCGTCACAATTTCATTGAAGGATTCGCCGCAGTACCTGCACGATGGCAGCCTGCCGACGCTGGCTGATGCGGTGGAATTCTTCAACCTGATACCGCAATGGAAGCTGGATGAACAGGAGAAGAAGGATCTGGTGGACTTCATGCGCGTGCTGTAGATCGAGTGATGAGACACCTAAAACTCATATTCTCCGCACTTGCCGTGCTCGTTTCGGTGGTTCTGTGCCAGCAGATCGTTTCGAATTCGATCGCCAATCAGCAGAACAAGAATGATCTTGCCGAACTCGACCACGTCAAATACGGGCTGCTCAGCATCGACGAGTGGAAGCGGCAAGTCACCATCATTTTGGCCGAGGAGATCAACAAGCTGTATCTGTCGCGTGCGGACAAGCGGGTGCTGCGCAAACATATCAAGGTGCTGCTGAATACCCTGATCGACAAAGTCGACAAGAAGATCAGGGAGGAGAACGCGGACACCGCGAGCGGGCGTTTAACGCAAACCTTCATCGACTTGTTCGTCGATCTGGACACGATCAAGAAAGGTATCCCGGAATATGCGGATGCCGTCATCAAAGAGATGGACAAGGCGACCACCAGGCGGCAGGTAAGAACGGCGCTGAAAAAGCAGCTTGAACAATACTCGAGCGTGACCTTCGATCTCCGCAACACGCCGAAACTGGGCGGGATATTGCTCCGCACGAATTCCGCAGATGTTGAAACGGCGAGGCTCAAACTCCGGGGGGAGATTGCCCACCGGCAGGGGGTGCTCGAGAAGGAGGCTGCGGCGCTGGTCTTGCTGGCGGTCACGGTCTTTTCACTGGCCGGCTTCAGCAAGCATGGGCTGCCCGCGATCCACTATGTGACGCTCGTTCTGATCCTCATTGGACTATTGTTCACCGGAGTGACCACGCCCGCCATCGATATGGAGGCAAAGATCTCGCAGATGAGTTTCATGCTGTTGGGGCACCCTGTTAATTTCGAGAACCAGGTGTTGTATTTCCAGAGCAAAAGCATACTGGATGTGTTCAGGATACTGATCGCGCACCCCGACATGCAGATGAAACTGGTCGCCGTCCTGCTGATCACCTTCAGCATCATCTTCCCGCTGTTGAAGATCGCCTCGACTCTGGGGTTTTATCTGGATTACCGCCATGCCAGGAGAAATCCGCTGGTCCGGTTCTTCGTGCTGTATTCCGGCAAATGGTCCATGGCCGACGTCATGGTGGTGGCCATCTTCATGGCTTATATCGGATTCGACGGCATCATTGCCACCCAGCTCGGCCTGTTGAACTCGGTCAGCGAAGAGATGGTACTGTTGACGACGAATGGCACGTCGCTTCAGCCGGGATATTTCCTGTTCCTGAGCTATACCCTGCTGGCGCTTTTTCTTTCCGAACTGCTGACCAGGAAACACCATGTCGAGGAACGCAGGAATCCGCCCGTCGATCCCGATCCGCGCATGTCAACGTAGGGTTGGCGCATAAACGCGCCCCACAGAAGTCATTCATCGTAATTTGTAAGGAGAGCAACATGAGTCACTACCGGATCGCTGTCGTCGTCGGAAGCCTGCGCCAGCGGGGACTCAGGTCTTTTTGATCCACAGTATGCACCAGCCGTCGGGGCTGATCTTGCCCTCCACCACTTTGCAACTGCCCGATGCGGCGATGAAGTTCGCACAGCCGGCGCACTTGCTCGTGCCATTCGGGCGGGACTGGTACTTCACGCTCGCCTGCGGCTGTTTCTTCACCCCGCTTGCGCCTGCTTCCGCGCGGGCTGGCGTGGCGCTGTAAAGTGCGGCCGGCACAAACACAAGACATGCGACCGCGCCCATTCCGCGCAACATGTTGCGGCGGGAGAGGTCTGTTCCAAGCGCCTGTGCGACATCGCTTGCGCTCCGGATATCCCCGTCCTCGGTCAACAACCGGGTCTGGTCAATTTTGCGGGTATTCATATGAGGCTCCTTCGCTGGATGGGGCGGCTGGCGGGATCGCCAATCCGCAACAAGGATGGCAGTCTGTGCGGCCCGGTGCTGTGCGCTATCGCACATATCGGTGCGAGGATATCAGTGCGTTATGGAACAGAACAAAGTCCGCAACCGGCGCATCGTGTCCATTCCCCACATCGATCCGGAGGCGAGCAATGAGTACAATCACGACGAAAGACGGCACGCAGATCTATTACAAGGACTGGGGCACAGGCCGGCCCGTCGTGTTCAGTCACGGTTGGCCGCTCAATTCCGACAGTTGGGAAGCGCAGATGATGTTTCTCGCTTCGCGGGGCTATCGCTGCATCGCCCATGACCGTCGCGGCCATGGCCGTTCCAGCCAGCCTTGGCAGGGAAACGACATGGATACCTATGCCGACGATCTTGCCGAACTGATCGAGAAACTCGATCTGCACGACGTGTTCCTGATCGGATTCTCGGCGGGGGGCGGCGAAGTCGCCCGTTATATCGGACGACACGGGACCGCGCGCCTGGCCAAGGTTGCACTGATCGCCGCCGTGCCGCCCCTGATGCTGAAAACGGCGGCCAATCCCGGCGGCCTGCCGCTAGGGAAATTCGATGAACTGCGCAATGGCTCCATCGCCGACCGTTCGCAGCTTTACCGCGATATCGCCGGCGGCCCGTTCTTTGGGGCGAACAGGCCGGGTGCAAAAGTATCGCGGGGCATGATGGATTCGTTCTGGTTGCAGGGGATGCGAGCCGGCCACAAGAACACCTTCGATTGCATCAAGGCGTTTTCCGAGACCGACTTCACCGAAGACCTGAAAAAGTTCGATGTGCCGACGCTGATCGTTCACGGCGACGACGACCAGATCGTGCCGATCAGCGCTGCCGCGCTTCGATCGGCGGAGCTGGTTAACAACGCGACGCTAAAAATATACGCGGGCGCGCCGCATGGTCTGGCCGACACGCGTAAAGAGCGGCTCAACGCCGATTTGCTGGCGTTCCTTGATGCATGAATTGTTGGCGGGGCAATGGCATCTGGGCGCCTTTGATATTGATAATTCCGCGTTCTTCCAGCTTGAAAGCGCTGCATTCAATTTGAGGTCGTCTATGTGCGATACCGAACACTGACTTTGCGGGCAGTGCATACTATGCAGGCGGATGAGCTGAATCATTTGGTTCCAGCTATCCCTCTTGAAAGGGCGAACGCTTATGCAATCCACCCCCGCGCCGCTTCAGAACCACCTGCTGGCTGCACTGCCGGCAGATGAATATGCGCGCATCGTGCCTGCGTTGGAGCTGGTGACGATGCCGCTCGGTGAAGCGCTCTACGAGTCCGGTGCGCAGATGCGTCACGTCTATTTTCCGACCACTGCAATTGTGTCTCTGCTTTACGTGATGGAGGATGGCTCGTCGGCCGAAATCGCCGTGGTTGGCTACG
>Ga0209520_10001684_pt1 | contig 12671 bp, 40 predicted proteins | sample Rifsed16ft1_FD_184009 | JGI IMG/M metagenome (GOLD analysis project Ga0209520, IMG submission 184009) | Soil microbial communities from Rifle, Colorado, USA - sediment 16ft 1 (version 2) | ecosystem: Environmental > Terrestrial > Deep subsurface > Rock core/Sediment | place: Rifle, Colorado...
ATGATTCCACTCGTAGGCATGATCAATTGTTTTTATTCCTACTTGTTAAAAAATTCATTAACATCTGAATCTAACTTTATTTTTTCAACTTTGTTTACATAATAAGTGAGAGTTACTAATGAGGCAATTGTTGTTGATATGAACAAAATGAAATGAAAAAAAGAGTATGACTGAACTGTTATTGCTAGAACAAAAAATATTCCTGCCATTGAACTCATAATTAGTATTTTCAAGTCATTGTTAAAACTAACTTTCAGATGATTTCACCAATTTAATTTTGGTTTCAGTATCAGGTTTTCCTCTAAATTGTATCCCTAAGTTTGCACATTGACTATTGAAAACAATATCTTTTACTATTTTTTCAAATGTCTTTTGATCCATCGGTGGTGTCATTGTAAATGAAATTATTGTGTGTGGTTCCTTTAGATACTTGTCACCATTTAATTTCTGTTGCATATCTTTGATAAAACCCCTGAAACTATATTCATTCAATATCATTTGATTCACGTCTTTGTTTTTTTCTTTCCTTTACTAATTTATAAAGATAGAATGAATATACGTGGTCATTTTGATTGATTTCTTTCATAGATATTGTTCACATTCACAATAATCATCTATGTCTTCTCCACATCTCCGTTTATCTAGTTTTAGATGAGAACACATGGTTGTTTTGTCTATAATTTTTTTAATTTCATCAATGATTAAATATGATCTGCCTTTGTGCTCGTTTTTTGGATGCCCACAATGATGACACCCATCTCCATTTTTTCTTGTTCTTGATAATGCTCGTTTAATCATCTTGATGCAATGATCTAGATTTGGGTGTTCTATTTTCTTAAAACCACACCACAGACACCTTTGTTGATTTGTCTGCATCAGGCATCCACCGTCACTTTATTCATTTCTAGTTTTTTCCTTATTTGACAATCTTTGTGTGGATGGTCTGAAATCTTATTCCCATAATGATACTCGTCACATGTACAATCCAAACTAACAGAACCCTCGTACTCAATTTCACCAATTTTAATATGTAATTCATATCTATCTTTTGAATTAGGAAATTGTATTACACTGAAAATCTTTGTATCTTTTATTCTCTCAACATATTTTGAAGTTGAAACCCAAAAATCATTACACCCTGATTTATGTTTCCTATGAATAGGATCTTTAATTCCACATGTACACCTGTTAAATAAAAAACCATCATGTATTAATCCATCAATTTCAATTATTGCTTTAACTTCATGTTTATCTTGAACAAAAGAAAGTGGTTTGAACCCTTTGTATAACCTTAGATCCTTCATATATGAAGCACTTCAAATTACTTCTTTATTTGTTTTTAGGCATAAAATCTTAGTGTAATCCTTAATCATTTGTTTTGATGCTTTAGATTCTGAATTTATTCCACCATGAGAAAAATACCATCTTGGGTGTTTTGCATATACTACATTTGGATATGCATCATTAAGAGTTTCATAAACTAATTTACCTAATGCAATAATTACTTTTGGGTGAACTAATGCTATTTCATTTTCAATATATGGATACCAATCATAAATTTCTTCATCTGTTGGCAATCTATTATTACCTTTATTATCTACGTATCTGCCTTTTGCTAGATTTGTTACATATACATTTTTTAGATCAGGTAGGATTGATTTCTCATCAGACTTGGATAATCCTAATGAACCTAATATTCTTTGGAATAATCTACCTGAACCATCTTTTGTGAATGGAACTTTTGTTATCAATGCACCTAACTTGCCTGCACTTAAACCAACAAACATAAACTTTGCAGGAACATCACCATATCCATCACATTCTAAATTATGTTTACCACAACGACATTTTAATGAACCTGTCATTTCAGACTAGCCTCATCTAACTTAATTAGTAATTCATGATTCCATAATTTTCGTTTATCAATTATTTTTTGTAATTTATCTTTTTGTTTTATAAGGTCTTCTTCGTAATCTGGTGATAATGCACTTTGATCTGATCTGTCAAGAGTCCACAATATATTGTAATATTTTTTAATAACAGTTTCATCTTTCATTTATATCGTTTACCTTTTAATGAATTAGTCATTTTTTAATTGACTCCTTATCATCTGTTAATGATGAACCACAATATGGACAGAATTTATACGATTGTGGAAATATGGCAGTAATATTGTAACAACATTGTAAACATCTACTCATAACCATCACATTTTTACTGTATTTAATTCTCCTTCCATAAATATCGGATAGATATTTTTTCCAAACATATTATGTGCTTCTTGTAATTTTTTTTCATCTCCACGAAATATTAGCGGAATAACTGCTGAAACTGGCACATTAATCCTATCAAGTTCTGTTAATGCAATAGAGATTGACGTTCCTGAATACAATACATCGTCAAGTATCGCTACAGGTGGTTTTATTATGCCTTCAACCTGCTTTTGCATTCCGTAATTTTTTCTATTTTTTCTTACATAGAATGTGTTTAACAAGAATTTGTAATCCCTTAATGCGTGATATTGTACTGCAGATGAAATTGATATTGAACCAGTCGCTAATCCACCAATTGATCTTATGTTACCAATTTCTCTAATTTTATCTGTGAATACTTGTGCTACTAGTAACATTTGTTCTGGATCAGACATCAATTCCCTAATGTCATAATAAACATCGCTTTTTTTTCCTGAACTTAGCACTACATTCTGCCTTTTTATTGCAAAATCCTTAATTATTTGCTTTAGATTTTCACGACTCATTTCTGTCCACCTAAATCTTTTTCAACATCTTTTTTACATGCCTTAAAAATTATTCCTGTTATGAACATTGTAAATCCATATTGTATTGTACTGAATGGATTATTAATTTCTAAGGAAAAGAAAATTAGAAAATAAAATGGTAGTGCCATTAATAATATTCCTAGAAAGACAACTATTTTCCATGTATTGATTATAGTTATTAGTTTCATTTTTAATCAAGTATCTCCGAGATTAGTGTTCTGATTACAATCAATTTATTTTGTATCTTTCTTTCAATTTCATGTTTTTGTTCTAATAAATTTTCTAGGTCTTCCCATGCTTTATCCAGTTCTTCTTTTGTCATGGTTTTATTTCCTGTAATTCTGGAAAATCACTAGCCTCAACCCCATCAATATTACCAAACCATTCTTCGTAACATTCTTTTTTTGCATGAACTCTTTCGTTGACTCTTTCATTATCATAATCATAACCAAATGCTGTAATACATTTACTGCCCTTTTCAATTGATTTACCGCACATGCAACATTGATGTTCCTTGCTTGTTTTTTTTGTTATGGTTGTTGTAACATTCATTTCGTATTATTCAGTCCTTTTTTAAGTGATTCTTCAAATTCTTCTGTAAGCAGTAATTCTGACTTTGGAACATCGGCACCAAGTTTTACTTTTCCTTCCATTAGACCGCATACTGAACAGATGTAAACTTTGGGATTCTGATGTGAAACTGAATTCAATACATTCTGATTTTCCAGACATTTTCTTTTACATCTAGGACAGATCTTCATGGTTTTATCTCCTGTCCCTCACAAAAAAAATTCTGAAGAATTGAGTTTTTTGTTTTGGTTCATCTCTAATAATATATCCAAGTTTGAAATCTGCTTTTTCCATCCATGATCTCAGTGTTGCACCACCCAACCAGAAATGACCTTCATATACTGTAAGAATAATTCTTTCAATGTCATCGTTTTCATCATGAATCTTTAGATTGAATTTTCCACATGCAGAAGAGTCCTGCATATCTAAAATGTTCTGCAAATCAGCAAAAGCAGTTTCCAATGATTGTTGACCTTCAATCAATGGCTTCATCTTTCTCTTCCTCGATTTTTTCTGAAATTCTGATATAATTTGTACCTAATTCTTTTACAACAGTCTGAGCAAATTCTTCATCTGTTATCTGTCTTTCATTCCATTTGACAAATAATTCCGCAAACTTTTCATAATATTCCATTTTTTCATTACGTTTTGCAAGTTTTTCTATCAGCATTATTCCTTTTGAAACAATATGATCTTCTTCATAACCATGAATCATTCTGAACTCTTCTAGTTCCTGCATGACTTTTTCAAGTTCTTTCATTTTTTCCCACCTTTAGAATATAATCTAACCTACCTTCTAATGTCTTTAAACGACTATGATGTTTTTCTAACAAGGATAAACATCTTTCAATTTGCTCTGCTTTGGCATCCATGTTTTTTAATGCCATTCTTAAATTTTCTTGAATACCCTTCATAACTCCCATTACTGTTTCATATTGGTATTTAATTATCCTAATTTCTAATTCACTAATCTTTTCTTTCATTTTTTTTCTCCGTAAATATATGATAACCATCTTCATTACATTTTGATACTTGTAATATTTCTAGACCTGAAGCCATGATTGATTTCATTGTATCCAATAACAATTCCTTTGATGATATGAATGTGTTAATGTTTTTTTCACAATCAATCTTCATTATTTTATCAGATCTCCATAACCAAGTTGTTCCACTCTGTCAAAAAATTCTTCTTTACTAATACCCCAATCAACATCAAAACATCGTTCCATCCATTCGCTCATGTATATGTTAAGTGCCAATTTTTGCATTTCTTCTCTTTTCATAAAATCGTAAACCACAAAAATATATTCATCAATACATCTTTGTTGTTTTTGTTTCAAATCATTTTCAGCAGTAATTGGAATGAGATAACTACCTGCAATAACGCTAATAATTATTATAACTAAACCAAAAATAGATAAACCATTAGTCATTTTTATGTCATATTTCCTTTAATTTGCTCTATTACTTTAGATGCAATTTTTGAATCTAAACTAACAAATGTATAATTTGTATATGTGCTACATGTTGCATGTGGAGTATATGGTACCGCATCTCTTGCATATCTTTCTTCCATAATCCATTCCCATTGAAATTCATAAAGAAGTTTTTCAATTTCAAGATCTGGTAACAAATATTGTTTGTTGATAAATGAATATTCTAATTCTCTGTCATTAAAAAAAGTAGTTCCGTTTGATAATTCTATTAATTTTACTGTACATGGAGTTCTTTCTACTATATTTTCATTAATTGTGATTATATCTCCAACTTCTAATTTATTTCCTATAAGATCCATGTAGTATGTATTTCCAGATGCAAAAACAATTCTATATTTATCACCTGAAAATTTAACCTTATTAATCTCTGCAATTAATCCTTGAATTTTATTCGATGATTCAATTATTGTACCGTAATATTTCCATTCAAACGTTACAATCTTAATCGCTGGAAACCCAAGACTGAAAGGTGTGTTTTCTTTTGTATAGCATTGAGTTTTTTGAAATCCAAAAAAACTCCTGTAAGTTTTTGAACCAAATTCACATTCATCTGGATCAACTGAATAAAATTCACTACCAAGAATAAAGATTGATACACTACCTACTATTCCTACAGCGACAATAATTAAAGTTCCAATCATGCGTGTCATTTCAATTGAAATCTCCATTCATTGATTTGTTTGTGGCGTGTTATAGTTCTCCTATATTTCTTAATTATTATTTCAATTTTATTTTTCTTGTTCTTTATCACTCTAAAACTATAAGGATATGAAATGCCAAAAGAAACCGTGCTAGACAATTTTGTTAGTATCACCCTCATTCAAAATTCCTTATTACTTCACTTATTGCATCAATCTCGTTCCTTAATTCCGTAACTTCAATCTTAGCCGATTCTAGTTGATTCTGTTTTTTTTTCAATCTATATTCTAATAATTCTTTATCAAAGTTTTCTTTTCTATAATATTCCTCATATTGCTGTTCAGTCCATACCATCATAGATCACTTGATTCCCTTTGATTTTTAAAATTTAAACTTTTTTTGATCGCTTTGCTGAATTTACGAATAAAACCCTCACAATTCCACTTCCAAGTTTTTCAACAATATATCTATCAGGGTGCTCTCTTAATTGTAATGCAGTTGGAAGAATATGTTGTTTCATATCAACATTGCATGTGTAAAAGTTTCCATAACCATTTCCATAATCAAACTCTAACATTCCACCACATCTTTTATTTGGGCATGCTAGTTTTTTCATATTAAATCTTTATTTTTCCTATTATCACCAATCACTTTACCATGTTTTTTTAATAATGAAAAAATTTCTTCAGAAACCTTTGGTGACTCTTCTACTGTGCATTTGAATTTATGTTGTGCCAATAATCTTCTATTTAGTAAGTATGCGTTTGGATTAATTTTTAATATCGTTACATCTATCATTACATAATCTGGTTCTCGTTTTTTTTTCATTTAACTAAATCACAGAACCCCATACTTTTACTATACTCCATTGCATCCGAGCAGGTTTGTTTTACTAATGGTATTTTCAGAAATTCTGGATCATAGCCTTTTGTTGATTGATTTTTTATCAAGTCAAAACACATCTGGTTGCAAAATACTGTGTAAACTCCATTTACAAATCCAGTATTCAGTCCATCAATTGTTTGTATTAAACCTATAATTAGGAAAAGCGAAATTATAATTGAAGATAATTTTGTAATTTTTAACATTTACAAGATTACCTTCTGTTCAATTTCGTCCCATCGTTTCTTTAATTCTGAAGAGAAATTAATATTCCAAATACCACCTGCAATAACTATCAATGATAAAAATTCTATTGTCTGATGTTTGATTTGCTCTCTTGGAATTCCCATTAGATGATCCAACTCTTCTGCTGACTTCTGCATAAACCCACTTATTGATACCATTTCAAGCATTAGATTCAGAATCGCTTTTTGTGATGTTCCATTGCTTAGGAATTTATACAGATCTTTGTTAGTTGTTTTTAATAATATTGGAAGTACATCTATGAATATACTTCCTTCCTTGTTTAATTTTGAACGTAATGCTTCTTCAAAGTCAATTTGAAGCAATTCCCCTGAATTTAATATCATAATCATTGTATCTACTAGAGTTTTTTTGACAATATTTCTTGCTTCTTCAACAGACATTCTTTGATTTAACACAACATCAGCAAGTCTTTTTGAATATTTTCCGTAATGTAATGCGATGTGTTTGAACCTGTCTTGATGACTGAGGAAAAAAATATCCCTGTGGCATTTCTTGTCGTGTTCTAGTTGTTCTTCTTGTAACTGAAATAGAGTTTTAGACATGTTTTTTCTCCAACAAAATTATTTTTACAAATGGATCTATTGTTTTTTCGTGGAACCAACCAATCATACCAAATATTACAAACGCAATTGTGTTTGCAATGGCAAATTCTATTTTGAACATCAATATGATATTTGTCCATATTGCTAAATATCCAAAGAATACAACCCATCTTCCAAATCTGAATTTTCTTGTATTTCCAGAATTATTCATTCTTAATCTCTTTTTTTGTAAAATGTTTTGAAATACTATTTGAATTTAACATTAAAATTATACTTAATATTCCCATCCACATTGTAATCATTCCTAGCCAGTCATATTCTTTATCAATTATATCTGTTAAAAGAAAAATACCACCAACTAATGCTATCCATGCCATTGTGAATGAAAAAATATCTATTTTTGTTTCTAGCATCATTTTTTCCTCACTCCTAATGTTCTTATTTCCTTTCTATTAACACCCATCTGCATCAATGTAAAACTAATCTCATCACTAAGATCTCTTATGTAAACTGTTTCTTCTTTTGTCATTATAGGTTGATTCATTTCAATTAGTTTTTGGTCTAAAATTATTTTTGCTTCTGAAGCCTTAATTCTAAATGAACCTTGAATAAATCCAAGAGAGAAACAAATTAGTGCTTTTCTTTCTACGTCCATTTTTAATACCTTCGTTTGATTCGTTTGGTTTTTTTTCTAATTATTCTTCGCTTTACTTTTCTTGCCTGCTTGTATTTACCTTGTTTTTCAACATATTGAATTGTTTTTTTGGCATCATTTTTGATTTTTAATATAAATTTTGTATTGCCTTTTAGATCAATTAATTCTACAATAGTTTTTGGTATCAATAGATAGAAACTTGTCTTAATTTTTGTAGGTTTAATTATTATGCTCATTTTTTCCCTCAATTATTTTTGCAGTTATTTCTACTTTTAAGTTGGATTGTTCTATTATTCTGATCATTCCTTTGAGTATTCCTACCTCATGATCATAATTATCAACTTCGTTGTAGGCAAGTATTCTCTTAATTCTATCCTGTACCATTGATTGTAAATGGTTCTGATCTCGCTTGCTAATCTTTACTATATCATCAAACGGCATTATTTTTCAATTTGTATCTCCTTTTCTTTCCATTTGCAAATAAATTCATTCTGCTTTGAATTATATACAAAATTACTACCTTCATAATAACAATCATCAAAATTTTTCTGTAGTATTGGATCTGCAAATGAATTCTGTGTGTGTTCTGTAAATTCAACCCAATAACTCTCTATTCTTGGATCATTATCTGGATTAAAAACAGATTTATCCGTAGAATTCATTTTGATTTTAATTTCTGTTATCATTTGTGGTGTTTCTAACTTATCATTTTTTGGTTCTAATGAAACTATGTAAGTATTTACAATACCAACCACCAATATAATTATTGAGATAATTCCTATTACATGGATAATTTTCCTATCTTTTTTATGTTCTTTTTCTTCATCCACCATTTGACATCACGTTTGGAATCAAATGTTCTTCGTTTAAAAATACTATCTGTGTTCTTGCTTTCATTACAAGATTACTATCAATGATGTATTTCATGGCTACCCCTGCATCTACAAATAACTTATGGTCTTTGTTACATAACTCAGAATCTTTTTCACTGTCTGTATAGACTAGATAGAATGTTTTCATCATATACGAAACTCCTTTTTAAATAATCCCTTCATTTTTGGGAGAAAAACAATATGCAAAATAAATGTTATTGTTACTGCTATTCCCCAATTGATCTCATGTGATAATATCACATTGAATACAAAGATTTGTAGAATAATAACATTGAACCAAATTATCCAAAGTAATACTGTAATACTTATCAACCATCTTACAAAATCAATCTTTTTCCATGCTTCGGTTCTTTGCTGTATAAAATTAGTCATCTAATATCTACCATCTCAAATTCTGGATATTCATTGGTATATGGATTAGGATAAACCCAATCAACTCCATTATAGATAGGTGGTTTGTAATCTTTACTTTCAATCTTTAATTGGTGTTCAGTAGATTGTAATTTCCCACAACCACCACACCTTATCATTAGAACTTTATTCCCAAATAAATTATGTTCAACATAATATCCATAACTAGGAGAATGTTTTCCAGAATCACAATCTAATACTTGATTTACATCTACTTTACAACTGATGTTTTTAGTTGACATTACTTTCCTTTGTTGTTTGTGGATTATGTACTTCACATTTAGGATTTGTATCTCGTCTAATGGTATCTCCACCTACTTCATAATAACACGAACATCTAGCCATGCTAGACCTTTCTCAATACTTGTGGTTGAATTATGAAATATGAGTATAATCCAAATGGCAAACAAACCATCAAGTCATCACCATCCACACCCCAATCGTTAACTGAAGTTTTAGATTCCATTTAATACCACTTTAAAATGTCTTTTAAACCAAACTACCATTTGTTCTTCCGTTAGATTTTTAATAATTATTTTTTCTTTCTCAATTGACTTTACTTCTAACAAAGAAATCGATTGATCAACTTCAATTCTGAAATGATAACGTTTTCCTGAATATTCATTTAATACATTTTCATAATCTAAAAGTGTGTTCATTTGCTCTAAATTCACTTTTTTGTCACCTTCAAGTCAAACCCCAATGAAACATACTGTGCTATAACTTTGTTGAAATCTCTTCCCTTTGAAGTTATTTTCCATACTATTGCCATAGCATTTCTATTATAATTTCCAACTTTTTCTATGAATTTTAGTTTAACTAATTTTTGCAGGTAAGGTCGAAGTTTGTAATTTGATATTTGGCTACGTCTGCAAATCTCCATCTGAGTTCTTGGTTTGTTCATTGATTCAAGGATCTTGTTCAAGTGCCACATTTCTCCTTTGTATTTCATATCATCTCACTCTCTTTATCTTAGCCTTTACCAATCTTTTTCTAAGTCTTAATGCCTTTTCTTGCCCAACCACCGAAAATCCAACAAGATATACGTTATCACCTAACACATGATTTGTAAAAATAATATCTCCATCTTCGTAGCAGTCAATCTCAATCTGAATGTATTTTTTCTTTGGAATGTTTTCAGAAATTACTGCAGTTGATTGTGATTGGTTTGAATTGGTTTCATTCAAGATTAATTGTTTTAATACACCCCTGTTTCCTATGCTTAACTTTTTTGAGAGAAAGATCCATTTTTCACCCCTGTTACCATGTGCCAAAACAATATCCATTCTTTTTGAGTTTGCCTTTACAATTAATCTTGTATCCTTTGTTACAATTGTGTATCCATGTTCATTGCTTAGTTCCATTAAAATTTCATCTGGTGTACCATGTTTTTTGAATCCATTCTGATCAAACAAATCATGTGCATTAATAATATTTTCAGGAAGTTCATCATCTATGATTTTACAATTTTCGTCTAATACAAATTTCATTTGATTCACTTCAATTTTTCCTGATCAGTTATACTAATTTTAGGAATATATCTCACTTTACCACAATTCTTACAAAATTGTCGGATTTCTTCATTCAGTTTTCTTTGGGGATTATCATTTGTTAACATAACAACTGCACCGCAACTAAACATTTCATCGTCTTCCCAATCATGTAAAATACCACAGTCTGGTTGAATAAATGTCAATATTTTTTATTTTATGATATAGTAATTAACCTTTTTCCATGACAATCACATTGGCACACGCCAGTATGAAATTTTTTTGTTTTTCCACTACACTGTTCATGTCTATTTCTTCTGCAGTTATCCGATTCGCCAATATTTCTTATTCTTCCCCAAAGTCCCATGATAGAAATTACTATTTGTTTTGTGGTGTAATTAGCCACATAGCAAAATCGTCACTACCCCATTGTTTTATTGTTACCTGATTTTCATAAAATGCATAGGATATTGATTTTTCTTCATATCCAATGTCTGACATGTGACCTTTCATCAAACTATAGTCAGCAGTCTGAAATTTATAAATCCCATTTTCAAGAGAAAGTAGGATTCTTCCATCATTTTTTACAAGACATGATATTGAACTATCTTTGATGCAAATAATATCAATTCCTTGATAAAATAACTCAGTTTCAAAATCATCAATTGCAACAAGACTTGTTGGAATTATTGTTGATGATATATCCATCGGATTAATGACTTGGAAAACTACTCCTAAAATAACTGGAACAAAAACTAGAACAAGTGTTATTGTAATTATTTTCTTTTTCTTTGATTTTTTTTCTATTTCACCTAATGCTTTTTCCATTGGATTGATGTTGTCTTTTGAAACTTGTTCTGAAATATCCTTAATGTGGTTTGACAATTAATTTGGTTTAAAATTCATGCTTAAAAGCATTCTCTAATCCGCTATTTGGATTTCATCTCTAAAACCTGTATAATTACAAGTCCTAATCGGACATTCTACCCTATAACCATTAACATGACCAAAAGAATCTTCAAGTGGAACTCCAAATAATTTGCCAAACTTGCATTTGGGACAGATTTCAGTTGTTAATGGCATTTTTTTGCATTTTTGAATTATTTTTCGTCTTAATGAATCATTTGGTGAATTGGCATGCATCGTTTGCAGAATTTTGATATTTTATGTGAATACTCAATAAAACATGAAAGGCAACTTTCTACTTCTTCATAATGGTTGCAGGAATCACAATATTCTAGCAGAAAACCATCACGTGTTTATCATTTACCCAATAACTTCATGGCATTTGGAAACAACGGTTGTGATATGCTAAATGCAAAAAACAAAAAGCCAAGCAAGACAAACAGGTTGATTCCTTTGTACAATAAATTTGGGAAAATTATGAAACCCACCACAAAAAATGCTAGCCCAAGAAGACCTACCATTGCTGACTGCTTTCTTGTATAAGCCATCCTAGCAGATCCCCTCAATTATAACGGCATTTTTCTCACTCCCAAATTTATCATCATACAATTCACCTGCACGATAAACTTTCACCTGAATCGATTTACCTTCTAGGCTTTTGAAAGTGCCAAAATATGTTGCCTTGTTGATCTGTTCGTCTATGAAACACCTGAACTGGAATTTTTTGTATCCTTCTGATTGAATTCCAATTGGAACCTTTCTCATGTCAACAAAGTCACCTGACCATGAACCATCTGTTATAATCTCATACTCAAAAATTGGTAGATTTGAGATCGATAAACCCACTTGATCGTTTGCCTGTGAATATGATACCTGTTCAGTATCTTCAGGTTTTTGGTCATAAACCTGCTCTTTTGTTTGAATTTCATCCCAAAATGGATTTTCAGTTGGATTTTTATTAGATTCACCTGACCAAATCAGATCTTTTATGACTGGAATTCCATCATTTTCAACTATCATTGGAATTACAAAAATTCCAGTAACAATTGCCAATCCTAAAATTAGAATTCCAATCTTGTAATTTTTTGAACCGTATTTTTTTTCCCTTACTTTGGTTTCTTCCTTTGTTTCAAAGAGTTCT
>Ga0209520_10001687_pt1 | contig 12657 bp, 10 predicted proteins | sample Rifsed16ft1_FD_184009 | JGI IMG/M metagenome (GOLD analysis project Ga0209520, IMG submission 184009) | Soil microbial communities from Rifle, Colorado, USA - sediment 16ft 1 (version 2) | ecosystem: Environmental > Terrestrial > Deep subsurface > Rock core/Sediment | place: Rifle, Colorado...
TTTATATATGTGCTGCCTCAATAGCTCAATGTAACTAGTGGCATTCTCGATAATCTGCAGCTTGGCCGCCTCTGGCTGACTATTATACTTCTCAATCCCCCCGGCTATGGCGCGGATATATTTTCTGCCGGAATCATGCTCATAGAGCATTACTGCGACAGGGCCACTTTCCGCCGGCATTCCCTTCTGATTCAAAGCCGGAAAGAGGAGCTTCTCTTCTTTGGCATGGTGACAGCCATCCGCAAAATTCCGAAGAAAATCGACTATATCCGAGAGGGCTTTAAGCTCAATTTTGTTTTCAGCCCCATATCTAGTTACCAGCTTTTCCAGCACGTCCAAGACCCGCTCTATGGCCCGGTGCTCCGCGCTTAAGACTTCCGTACTCCTTTGGTACTTCTCAAACATAGATCCTCCTCATTTTTTCCACTCTTACTCTTTCAAGCACGATTCAGCTGTCATTACAAGACCCCGATACCATCGGGGCGACTTGTCCTGAGCGCAGTGAAAGAAGCAATCTGTAGTTTTTAACTGACCCCTCCCTATCCCCTCGGGGTGAATCCTCGGGATGAACCCTCCCCTTATAGGAGAGGGCGGGGTGAGGTCATAGCTTTTTATTTCCACTGCATCCTACTTCAAATTTAAACTCTGTTCCAAATTGCACGCCGCCTCAAAAATCAAATCCTCTCTTAAGGCCGGCGCCAGTATTTGCAGACCAATCGGCAGTCGCTGTTTTGACTTGCCCATCGGGATCGAAATAGCCGGAATGCCCGCTAAGTTTGCTACGGTCGTGAAAATGTCCGACAGATACATAGCCAGCGGGTCTTCAATTTTCTCTCCCAGCCCGAAGGCGACCGTAGGAGAAGTAGGCATCACGATTATGTCGAAATTTTTGAAAGCTTCCTGGAAATCCTGCTTGATCAGAGTCCTGACCTTCTGACCTTTCCCGTAATAGGCTTCATAATATCCGGCTGAGAGCACATAAGTGCCCAGCATTATTCGGCGCTTTACTTCTGCGCCAAACCCTTCTCTTCTGGTCTTCTCGTACATTTCTGCCAATGTGGAGTATGCACCGGACCGGAAGCCGTACTTAACTCCGTCATAGCGGGCCAGATTGGAGGAAGCCTCTGCGGTTGCGACTATATAATAAGTGGCTATGGAGTAATCCAGGTGAGAAAGTGAAATCTCTTCTACTTTCCAGCCCAACTTCCGCATAACTTCCAAGGAGCCGGAGAAGGCTCCGGCCACAGCTTGGTCTAATCCGGCCCGAAATGCCTCTTTGGGCACACCTACTCTAAACTTTCGGTCTGATTTACTCAATGTCTCAGCATAATTTCTAGGCTCTATGTTCTGAGAGGTGGAGTCTTTGGGGTCAGGCCCGGAGATGACTGAGTATAACAATGCTACGTCCTTAACATCCTTGCCGAAGGGACTGATCTGATCTAAAGATGAGGCAAAGGCAACCAAGCCGTAGCGGGAGACCGTGCCATAAGTCGGTTTTAGTCCTACCACACCACATAGGGCAGCTGGCTGCCTGACCGAACCTCCTGTATCAGAACCAAGCGCCAGAATAGTCATATCAGAAGCCACTGCGCAGGCCGAGCCGCCGGAGGACCCTCCTGGGACTTTTTCTAGATTGTGCGGATTTCTGGTTGGTCCAAAGAATGAGTTTTCGGTTGAGGAGCCCATAGCAAACTCATCTAAGTTAGTCTTCCCGATGATGATTGCCTCAGCTTGTTTGAGTTTTGCTACTACTGTAGCGTCATAGACCGGAACAAAATTCTGCAGCATTCTGGAACCGCAGGTAGTGGGTATGCCTTTAGTACAGAGATTATCCTTCAAGGCTACTGGTATCCCGGCCAGTGTACCAGTGGGCTGTTTCAAGGAAAGTTTTTGGTCGACTAAGTCGGCCTGTTGGAGAGCCTCTTTCTCGGTAATCGTGATGAAAGCATTAAGCTTAGGGTTAAGCTTTTTTATCTGCTCCAGAGTTTGGGAGAGGACTTCCCGGGCAGAAACCTCCCTTTTACTCAAAAGCTCTTTTACCTGCCAGGCGGTCAGTTCATTTAGCCGCACAATCTCAGACTAACCTCACAAAAGCGGCAGGTACTTTTCTTCTTCATACTGGGAGACATGGATGCGGAACTCATCCCACTCCTTTCGCTTGTTAGCAATCAGCTGTTCAAAAATGTGATCCCCCAAAGTCTCTCTCATCAGCTGACTCTTCTCGAAAAGATTGCAGGCATTTTCCAGAGAATTGGGCAGGGTATCGATTTTCCTCTTTCTGCGCTCAGCCTCAGGCATATGATAGATATCCTCTTCCACTGGCTCTGGCAGAGCATAGTTGGACTCCATCCCTTTCAGGCCAGCCGCCAGCATAACCGAAAAAGCCAGATACGGGTTGCAGGCCGGGTCCGGACTCCTCAGCTCCACCCGGGTGGCCTTTTCCCTGCCCGGCTTATACATCGGGACCCGAATCAAAGAAGAGCGGTTCCGCCGGGCCCAGGATATATAGACCGGGGCCTCGTAGCCGGGAACTAATCTCTTGTAGGAATTAACCCACTGGTTGGTGGCCAGGGTAAAGTCTCGCACGTGACTTAATAGGCCGGCTATGAAAGATTTCCCCATTTTGGAAAGGTGGTACTTATCTTTGGCATCGAAAAAGAGATTCTTGTTGCCGGCAAACAGGGACTGGTGGGTGTGCATGCCGCTGCCGTTCATCCCAAAAATGGGCTTGGGCATAAAGGTGGCATAAAACCCTTCTTCCTGGGCTACTTCTTTGACAATCAAACGGTAGAGCATAGTTGAATCTGCCATGGTCAAAGCATTTTGGTAGAGTAAGTCTATCTCATGCTGGGAATGAGCCACTTCGTGGTGGCTGCACTCCACCGGTATGCCCAGTTCTTCTAAGGCGGTTATAGTCTTTTTTCGCAGACGCACCCCGGTGTTGATGGTGGAGTAGTCAAAGTAACCCCCTTCATCCAATATCTCCGGGTGTCCGTTGGTCTTAAAATAGAAGTATTCTAACTCCGGGCCCAAATAGTAAGTCCACTCCTTCTTTTTGAGCTTTTCTAAGTTACGGCGCAGGACATATCGCGGATCTCCTTCGAAAGCAGTCCCATCTGGATTCAAGATATCGCAGAACACAATTCCAGCTGCTTTATCCCCCAGAGTCCAGGGAAAAATCTTAAAGGTATCCAGATCTGGCATGGCTACCATATCTGATTCCTGGATGCGCACAAACCCCTCTATGGAAGAGCCGTCAAACCCCTGCCCTTCCTCCAGGACCTTTTCAATCTCACTTCTGGTTATGGACATCCCTTTCAACTGTCCCAGGATGTCTGCAAAGACTAATCTAACTACCTGTATCTTGTTCTTATCTATTAGCTTAAGAACTTCCTCTTTGGTTTTTTTCATGCTCCTCCTCCAATTTTGGCTGAGATTGAAATATTTGACTTGGTTTTCAGGCGATAAAATGGGTATGGCTGGGCTGGCTTGCGAAATTCAAAAAGGCCGCGCTTCAATTTTAAGGCTCTAAGTTAATTGTTTTTGGAAGGCTGTCAATAAAAAAAGCAGGGAAAATTCTCCCTGCCTCTTTCAACTGAATTTCAAGGAGTTATGGATAGGACTTGCCGGAAGCTTAACCGCTTTGCAGTTCCCAATAATCTCCTTCTCCAGGGCCAGTGGTTGCTGTTGGCTCCATTACCGGCGCTGACTCCGTTCAGCCCAGGCTGTGCTGCCAAGCTGGCCATAAACTTTGAATATCCGGCTGGATTCAATCTCGGCGATGTAACTGTTGTCAAACCTCTGATAGGCCATAACTCCTAAGTGCTTGGCAAAATCGGCTTGTTTCTGGCTCGTAAAATCAAGCTTTACTAAGACCGGCGCCGACCATGCTAAAGAGCACAATGAAAAAATAGCTAACAGCGTTAATGTGCGAGTGCGGCCAGACATCCTACCTCCTTGTCCGTCAATCTACCTCATAATTTGCGCACTAATTTAACGTTCCAGGCTCTCTAAAAGTTTTTCTTTCAGTTCTCCTTCTATTATAAAATACTCACCTTTAGCTTCGGCCAATAGCTCTCCTTGTTTATTCCTGGCTTCTCCTTTAGTAGTTACGATTTTCTTCCGATTCTGGATGATTTCTCCTTTTAAGATGATCTTTTCACCCAACTTAGCCGGACGTTTGTAGAAAAGTGACAGCTTGGTGGTCACCGCCACCCACTCCTTGGCTATCAAAGTCTTAATCATGACCTCGTCTAAAAGGGCGGCCATCACCCCGCCGTGAAAGATATCTTTGTAGCCTGAGAATCTTTCGGTCGGAAGGTATTCTGCCGTTACAACTTTCCCGTCGCTGTAGAACTTAACCTGCAAACCGGTCTGGTTTTTCTCTCCGCACACGAAACAATGACTGTAGGCTTTGACTTCTTTCATCTTTTTTTCCTTTTGCCAGCCGAGAGCAACATAATCATTATAGCCTTTTGAGTGTGCAGTCTGTTTTCCGCCTGGTCAAAAACTGCGGAGCTGGGACCATCCATTACTTCGTCGGTGATTTCATCTCCCCGATTAGCTGGCAAGCAGTGCATTACGATACAATCTCTTTTGGCCTGCTTCAGCAGATTCGAGTTGACCTGGAATTTCTGTAAGTGAGCCTTTTTCTCGTCGGCCAAATGCTTCTGTCCCATAGAAGCCCAGACATCAGTGTAAATAACATCGACATCGGAGACTGCCTCTTGGGGATTATGAGTGACTGTGATTCTGCTTAAGCCACAGCCCTGGGCCTGGCGCAAGATTTCGGCATCCGGCATAGTATTCGGGGAAGTGCCGATTCTTAAATCCAGCTTCAGCCGACAGGCTATTTCCACCCAGGAGTTAGCGATGTTGTTTCCGTCACCCAGATAGGCTAAAGAGAGATTTTCATATTTTTTCTTCTTCTCAAAGACCGTGAAAATATCCGAGGCAATCTGGCAGGGATGCAGCAAATCAGTCAGCCCGTTTATCACCGGAACCGTGGCATATTTGGCCAGCTCCAAAACCTCCTGGTGGGAAAAGGTCCTGATCATTATCAGATCTACGTAGCGGGAGAGAACTTTAGCCGCATCAGAGATGGTTTCTCTTTTGCCTAATTCGATTTCCTTTTCAGTGATGTAAATAGGATGCCCGCCCAATTGCTGTACCCCGACTTCAAAACTGATTCTGGTTCGCAGGCTGGGCTTGTGGAAGATTAAAGCTACGGACTTGCCTTTAAGTGGCTGAGGCTTGACTTTACCTTTCTTCAAACTGGCGGCCAGCTTCAGCATCTCCACCGTCTCCTTAGTGGAGAAATCCAGATTAGACAAAAAATCTCTTTTCAATCTTTCTCCTTAATCCTTTTTCCCTCTCCTAGAGGAGAGGGTTCATCCTGAAGGTTCACCCTGAAGGGCTGGGGTGAGGTTTTTCCTTTCAAATAACATTTTCGAATATTCCTGACATTCTCAGCCGGGGCCCAGGTTGAGGGCAAGGTGGGTCTACTAACTCGGACGAATCCGCATTATAGAATATACCTGCTCAAATCCTCATCCTCCACAATCTCCTTTAAGGCCTCCTGCACCAGCTCCTCGGTCACCTTCACATTTTTAATCTTACAGTCCGGCAGATTAAACATATTCTCCTCCAAAAGAGTCGTCATCACCGTGTGCAGCCTCCTGGCCCCGATGTTCTCCGTCCTCTCGTTGACCAGATTTGCAATCCGGGCAATTTCTTTAATGGCTTCGTCGGTAAACTCCAACTTCACTCCTTCTGCCCCCAGCATAGCTGAGTACTGCTTAAGCAAGGCAGTCTTTGGCTCGGTTAAGATCCGCACAAAATCATCTGCGGTGAGTGAATCAAGCTCCACCCTGATTGGAAATCTCCCCTGCATCTCCGGAATTAAATCGGAAGGCTTGGAAGAGTGGAAGGCTCCCGCTGCAATGAACAGTATATGATCGGTCTTGACCATCCCGTATTTAGTCATCACATTCGAGCCTTCCACAATGGGTAATAAGTCCCGCTGGATACCCTCCCGGGAGACATCTGGTCCGCTCTCCGGTCCCTTACCTCCGACGATCTTGTCTATTTCATCGATGAAGACGATCCCGGAATTTTCAGCCTTTTGTTTGCCGGTGGCGATGACTTCTTCCATATCTATCAGTTTTTCAGCTTCTTTTTGAGTTAAGATGCGGAGGGCCTCTTTGACCGTGACTTTCCGACGCTTACTCTTTTTGGGAAACATCCCAGAGAAGGCCTCCTGGAAATTTACCCCTAATTCTTCCATCCCCATGGGAGAAAAGACTTCTATCACCGGGAAGACCTGTTCTTGGATCTCGATTTCCACCAGCCTATCATCTAAAACTGCTTGCCGTAACTGTTGTCTCAGTTTTTCCCGGGTGCGCACCAGCTGAGCCTGTTCTTCTTGGTCATTTTCTTCATTTTCCGCCCGGCGCTTCCGGCGTAAAGGCAAAAGCAGATCTAAGACCCTTTCTTCCGCTAATTGCTGGGCCTTCTGTTGGACTTGATCTGATTTTTCCCTTTTGACCATATTGACCGAGAGGTCGACCAAATCCCGGATCATGGATTCCACATCCCGGCCCACGTAGCCCACTTCCGTAAACTTGGAAGCTTCCACTTTCAGAAACGGGGCATTGGCTAAATTGGCCAGGCGGCGGGCAATTTCGGTCTTTCCTACTCCGGTGGGACCTATCATTATGATATTATTGGGTAAGATTTCATCTTTTAGCTCGCCGGTGACATTCTGCCTTCTCCAGCGGTTGCGCAGGGCAATAGCCACTGATTTTTTGGCTTGATCTTGGCCGATGATGTATTTATCTAACTCTTTGACGATCTCTTTGGGGGTCATCTCTTGCATTGAAATCAAAACTCCTGGAAGCCTGCCAAAACCTGCTGACTTTGGCTGACTATTCTAATTCCTCTATCGTAATCTTATCGTTAGTAAAAACGCAGATGCCGGAAGCGATCAGTAGAGATTTCTCAACCACACCTCTGGCATCTAGGTTGGAATATTCTAACAGGGCCCGGGCAGCTGCTAAAGCGTATGGCCCTCCTGAGCCGATGGCTACTATTCCATCGTCCGGCTCGATCACGTCTCCATTGCCGGAGATTATGAGAGCGTGCTCTTTGTCTACGACAGCTAAGAGCGCCTCCAATCTTCTCAAGTAGCGGTCCATTCTCCAGTCCTTGGCCAACTCTACTGCGGCCCTGGGGAGATTACCACGAAACTCTTCTATCTTGGCTTCAAATCTTTCAAACAGGGTAAAGGCATCTGCACTAGCTCCGGCAAATCCAGCCAGGATAGTGCCGTCCCGCAACCTGCGCAACTTCTTGGCATTCTGCTTCAAGACGGTGTTCTCAAAGGAGACTTGGCCATCACCCCCAATAGCAGCCTTCCCTTTTAGTCTCAGCCCGATGATACTGGTTGAATGTATTAGCATAATCCTCCCATATCATTTCAATATACGAATGTCTTCCCGAAAAACAACTGGGATAACTTGGCGGAAATTAGCCGCGAACAGGCGGCCATTGCGAGGAGTCCCGATTATATCGGGAGGACGAAGCAATCCCGTAGATTGGGCACCGTCTCTATTCCCTGGGTTTGCTCCCCTTCACCGGCAATGACCGCCACAATGTCATTCTGAGGAGCCCCGATACATCGGGGCGACGAAGAATCTCTCTTTTTGCCCTCTCCTTTAAGGGGAGGGAACATAACTCCCTCTCCTGAAACGAGAGGGTTCATCCTGAAGGGCTGGAGAGAGGTGACTTTCTTTTGTAGCGCCCAAGCTTGCCTCGGACGGTCTTGCTCTCCCTGGACAAACCCGGGCGCTATATCCCTAATTCCATATTTTCTCGTAGCCGAGGATTTTATCCTCGGCTCTGGTTGAGGCGGGGTAAGAAAACCCCGCCTACGTTAAACAGAAATGATGGTAGCCGCACTTTGTCCTTCGGTGTGAACCCGTGCTGCTTGAACTTTAGGACTGCTTCACTTTAGTCGCATCCCCAAAATTAGGTTGACAAAACAATGTCCGGCGGTAATAATGGACACCAAGGAAGATATGATATCCAGTATGACCGGCTACGGCCGGGCCGAGACTGTAACTTTGCAAGCCAAACTGGTAGTGGAGATTTCATCGGTCAACAACCGCTACAGCGAGCTCCAGCTCAGACTCCCCAAGTTTCTGTCCCCTTTGGAGCCACGCGTCAAGGAGCTGATTTTAAGCACTATTTCCCGGGGCAAGATTTATTATACCCTGACCTGGGAAGATCTATCCCTGGCTGCTGACCAGATCAAACTGAACTTGGATACTGCCAAGGTCTACTACAAGATTTTCAAGGAACTGAAAAAAGAGTTCAAACTCAAAGGAGAATTAGAGCTGGAAGATTTTGTCACTCTGCCGGACCTGATTAAACTGGAACGAGAAGAACTCGACCAAAACCAGGTCTGGCCTTTGATCTCTGAGGTCAGCCGGAAAGCCCTGGGAGAGTTGAACAAGATGCGCCAGACCGAGGGAGAAGCCTTGGCCTTGGAGTTAAAAAACCGGGTTGCCGGCTTAGGACAAAGAGTAAATGAAATCGAAGCCATCTCTAAGCAGAGTTTGGAAAAGTACGCTGAGAAACTGCAGCTTAAAATCAAGCAGCTTATGGGAGAAGTCATAGTGGACCAGCCCAGAGTTGCCCAGGAAGTGGCTTTGATGGCAGATAAGATAGACGTTACCGAAGAATGTTCCCGGTTCAGAAGCCACCAGGCCCAATTCTTGGAAACCTTTAATGACAGCGCTGCGGTTGGCAAAAGACTCGGTTTCATTCTGCAGGAACTCAACCGGGAAGCCAACACCATGGGGGCCAAATCCATCGAGTACGAAATCTCAGCCCGGGTAATCTTCATAAAAGAGGAGCTGGAGAAAATCAGAGAGCAGATTCAAAACGTGGAATAGCCAGTTTGGTGTTTCTTGCCTAAATGAGTTCTCATACTAGGAAATCGAATCAAGCCCTATTGGTAGTTATCTCTTCCCCCTCTGGGGGTGGCAAGACCACCGTGATTCAGAAGTTACTGCGGAAAAATCCATCCTTCCGCCGCTCTATTTCAGTAACGACCCGTTCAAAACGACCGCAAGAAACCTCTGGCAGAGATTATTATTTTGTCAGTACTGTAAAATTCCGTAGGATGGTCAAGGAGAAAGCTCTGGTGGAGTGGGCCGAAGTCTACGGTAACTGGTACGGCACCCCCAAAAGCTTGCTAGAGAGGGCTCATAAACACGGCTGGACCGTTCTACTCAGCTTGGATGTTCAGGGAGCCCTGACAATCAAGAAGAATTATCCTGGCTCAGTTTTAATCTTTCTTTCGCCACCTTCCTGGAGGGTACTAAAGCAGAGATTGACAAGGCGGGACGGAGACTCCCATTCATCTCTGAGATTGAGACTGAAGAATGCCCGTCAAGAACTCAAGAATTGGAAAAAGTATGACTATCTGGTGGTCAACCAAAATCTAAGACAGACCATAGAGCAAATCGAATGTATACTCAAGGCAGAAAGAAACAAGACCTTACGAATACAGTTGAAACAGGCAAGTCTGCCACCTCTGAGGGGATAGGGTGGCTGGGTTCATTTTCTTACGGGCAATTATTCTTGGCAGCTCAGGCTAAGTGAATACCTGATTTGTCCTTCTGACCGAAAGAGCTGATTCTACTCAGCCAAGAAATGGAGCAAGGATTCCGGTTTGTAAAAATTATGTTAATCAAATTCTTTCTCGTTTACGTATTAGTCAGGGTCTTTGAATCACCAAACCAGATTACCTGATGTAAGTGAAAACTAGCTAAAACCTACTTATTTGAGATTTGGTTCAACGAAGCTGCCTGTAACCAATACTTAAGTAAACTTGACAAACAGCCGAAATCTGAACATCAAAGGCAAAAAAGGACCTAAAGTAGTGAAGGGAAGTAAAAACAAGAATCTAGTCATAGTGGAGTCCCCCACTAAGTCTAAGACTCTTAAAAAATTTCTGGGAAAAGAATTTGAGGTGGAGGCGACTTTAGGGCATATCAAAGATTTGCCAAAAAGTAAACTGGGGGTAGAAATTGAAAACGACTTCCAGCCCGACTACCAGGTCATCAAAGGGAAGCAGAAAGTAATCAGCCGCTTAAAAACTGAAGCCAAAAAGGTCGCTACCGTCTATCTGGCTCCTGACCCTGATAGAGAAGGGGAAGCCATTGCCTGGCACGTGGCCGAGGAACTGAAAGGCGTCAAGACCAGAATCCGCCGCGCTTACTTTAACGAAATTACCAAATCTGCGGTCCTGAAAGGAATTGAAGGGGCTGGTGAAATTGACCAGCGCATGGTGCAGGCCCAGCAAGCCCGCCGAGTGCTCGACCGATTGGTTGGCTATCAGGTCAGTCCAATTTTATGGAAAACCCTGCACTACGGACTCTCTGCCGGACGGGTGCAGTCAGTAGCCCTGCGCGTGGTCTGCGAAAGAGAAGCAGAGATTCTCGACTTTAAGTCAGTAGAGTACTGGTCCATCAAAGCCCTTCTGGAAACTGATAAGAGGGAAAAGTTTTCTTCGATGTTAGCTAAAATTGATGGCCAGGATTTTGCCATTTCCAACCAGGAACAAGCCCAGAAAACAGTCAAAGATATAGAGGGGCAGAAATTTTCAGTAGCTGAAATCAGACAGGAAGAAAAAAGGCGCTTCCCCTATCCTCCTTATACCACCAGCACTCTGCAGCAGGATGCTTCTCGGCGCTTGTATTTTCCTCCTTCCAAGACTATGCTCTTGGCTCAGCAGCTCTACGAAGGAGTGGAATTGGGCCAAGGGGAGCAGGTCGGTTTAATCACCTATATGCGGACCGATTCGGTCCGGATTGCCAACGAAGCTTTGGGACAGGTGAGAAAGTTTATCGCTTTGAACCTGGGGGAAAACTACCTTCCGGAAAAGCCGAATTTTTACAAGTCGAAAAAACTAGCCCAGGAAGCCCACGAGGCCATTCGGCCCACTTATGTTGAGAATGCTCCCGAAAAAGTTAAGAAATATCTCACCAGAGATCAATTCAAGATGTACGAACTGATTTGGACCCGCTTTGTGGCCTGCCAGATTATGCCGGCGGTCTTTGACACTGTTTCAGTGGACCTAAAGGCTGGCAAATATCTATTCCGCTCTAACTCCTCTAAGCTGAAATTTGACGGATTTTTGAAGGTTTATGAGGAAATCAAAGAGGAAAATGGCAATGGCCAAGAGGAATTCAAACTCCCGGAATTGAAAGCAGGACAGGGGTTGAAACTTTTGGAGCTTTTACCAGAGCAGCATTTTACCAAGCCTCCGGCCCGCTACAGCGAGGCCTCACTTATAAAAGAGATGGAGGCTAACGGAATCGGTCGGCCCTCTACCTATGCTACTATCATCAGCACCCTTAAGCAGAGAAAATATGTGGAATCAGTTCAGAGAAGGCTGACTCCGACTGAGCTGGGGACTACGGTGAACCGCATCCTGGTCCAGAATTTCCCCGAAATTTTCAATGTTGGTTTCACCGCCGAAATGGAGGAGGAATTAGATAAAATCGAAGAAGGGGAGCTGAAGTGGACCGAAGTATTAAGCGACTTCTATGAGCCCTTTTCGTCTATTTTACAGAAGGTCAGCGAAAAAAGTAAAGAGATAAAAAAATCTCAGCAGGAAGAGACCGAGGAAAAATGTGAAAAGTGCGGCTCCCCCATGCTGATTAAATGGGGCCGTCACGGCAGATTCCTCTCCTGCTCCAATTACCCAACCTGCAAGAATGCCAAGCCCCTCAATCACAAAGAAGAAAAGCAGATGCTCAATGGCGCTAAATGTGAGCGCTGTGGCTCAGATTTAGTTATTAAAACTGGCCGCTTCGGAAGATTTTTGGCTTGCTCTAATTATCCGGAGTGCAAGAATACTAAGCCATTGACTTTAGGAATTCCCTGCCCGAAGCCGGGCTGTACTGGCGAAGTCACCGAAAAGAGAACTAAGCGCGGCAAGACCTTCTACGGCTGCTCCCGCTATCCAGAGTGTAAGTTCTCCAGTTGGGATAAACCAGTGGCAGAAAAGTGTCCCCAGTGCGGCGCCGCAGTTCTGGTGGAAAAGCAGAGCAAGACCAAGGGGGACTACCTCAAATGTCTCTCCTGCGATTACGAATCAGTTGCCAAGCCTCAGCCGGCCGCTTAATTTGTAAGTATGTTAGATGAGTGGATAAAATCGTTCCTCTCCTATATTAAGACTCAGAAAAACTACTCCGCCCATACAGTTATCTCCTATGCTGCCGACCTTAAAGCCCTGCAGGAGTTTTTGGCTGAGAGAAACTCATCTGATTTAGACCAGTTCGGTATAAATGATTTTCTATCTTACCTCAAGCAGAAAAATTACAGCAACCGCTCCATCGCCCGCAAAATCTCAACCTTAAGAAGCTTTTTCAAGTACATTTCTCGGACCGGGCAATTCAAGGGGAACTCTCGATTAACGTTCAAAGCTCCGAAATTCGAACAAAGACTGCCGGCTTTCCTGCAGGAAAGGCAGATGGAAGATGTGATGTATCTGCCGACCACCAAATCTGGCCTGGGCTATCGGGACAGAGCCATACTGGAGTTATTCTACAGTTCCGGCTTGAGGCTCTCGGAACTGGCCGA
>Ga0209520_10001691_pt1 | contig 12649 bp, 9 predicted proteins | sample Rifsed16ft1_FD_184009 | JGI IMG/M metagenome (GOLD analysis project Ga0209520, IMG submission 184009) | Soil microbial communities from Rifle, Colorado, USA - sediment 16ft 1 (version 2) | ecosystem: Environmental > Terrestrial > Deep subsurface > Rock core/Sediment | place: Rifle, Colorado...
TGCCGTAGCTGGATTGCAGACTAGGCAGACTCTCGTCCAGACCGGCGGACAGTACATACTTCGGGGTGTCGCGCGCCATGCGGGTGACGCCAAGACGTCTGTCGTCCACGCGTGCGCGCGGCAAGGTCAGATGCGACTTCACCGTTGCTCCCTTCCAGCCGAAGTTGTCGGTACGCACCTTGCCGTCCAGTTCAAAACCCCAATGCAGGGCAGTCCCCTCGTTGTAGGGGCGATCTATCCAGCGCAAGGTGACGGTATCCTGCTGCACACGGCGCTCGGTGAAATCCTGCGTCGAACGCACATACAGATTCGCCCCCAGGACTCCGGCATCGCCATCAAGGTAACGCTCCAGCACGGCTTCAAAGTTGAGACTGCGCTCAGGCAGCAGATTCGGATTGCCGCGCTTGTCCGCCTCCACGGGGGTATTGGTGCCGACACTGAGAGTCGCCGCATTGCTGATCTCGTCCAGCTTGGGCATCTTCAAACCCGCTCCCATCGATGAACGCATCACCCATTTATCCATCGGCTCCCAGCGGATTGCGAGTGAGGGCATCGCGCGCCCGTGTTGCTGCGAGACACCGGTCGAACTCAAGGCAATGGTTTCGCCGCGCAAGCCATAGGTCAGCGTGGTTTTGGGTTGCAGCATCCAGTCGTCCTGCACCCAGACGATGCTTTGGCGCTCTTGCGCATCATATCTGGCAAAACTGCCGCTGAAACTCTGGTCCTGCGCGCGGCGCAGATTGATATGCTCCACTCCTACCGCCACAAGATGCTCGGCGCCGAGCGGCTTATCGATACGGAAGGCGAAGTTGAATTCGTTGTCCCGGTTCTCGGTGTGATCGGTCGAATTCGTCACACCGGTGCGCACGGTGTCTGCCGTGTTCTTGCTCTTGTTGACCGATGCACGACCGGTCAACTTGGAATCGTCGATGTGTTTCTCGCCTTCGACACGAACGCGCGTCACACGCATCAAACTGTTCACGCTATTCGTACGCACCCCGTTTTCCGCCGGCGTGGCAGAACCCGACAACTGCGTTTCACTAACGGTATCCTGCGGTCCGAAGAAGAACATCGGCGCGACAGTCAGGCTATCGCCGCCATCTTTCCAGGTCATACGCGGTGTGATGGCATGGTGGCCGAGCTTGGTGACACCGCGTTCACTCTCATAGGTATGCGCAGGCGTCGTATCCTGCTTTTCGGCGCTGCGCGAGATCGGCGAGTTGCTCCAGACCAGGCCGATCGGGAGTGTCCAGGAGAAACCGCCCTCCCCGCCATTTTGCGTCAAAGCAAGCTGGCGATAGGATTCCGTACCGCGCCGCCCGATACCGGCCCTGATCTCGGTAGATTTTTTCGGCAGTGCCTTCTTCATGATCAGGTTCACCGTAACCGAGGCGGCACCGCCGAACTCAGCCGATGAGCCACGCACGATCTCGACCCGTTCCAGATCGCCGGAAGGCAAACGTCCGATGACACCCACCATCGCACCGCCACCCGCCGACCGCTCGCCGTCCACCAGTATCTGCACCGAATCGCGCGACATCCCGCGCGCACGCTGCCCCATGCCGCCGCTGGCGATTTCCACCCCCGGCAGTTTCCCCAGCACTTCGCCGATGGTCATGACGCTCAACTTTTCGATCTCTTTGCGATCCATCACGACCTTCTGTGTGGTGGCCTCGCGGCGTTCTGTCACATCCTCAATCTTGCCGGTCACCTTGATTTCCTGAAGTGTTTGCGGATCTTCAGCATGAACCGGGGCAACGGTAGAGATACAAACAATCAGTCCGGCCAACCGCATCAACCGTTTCGGGCTACCCGCAAAATGTTCCGGGGTGCGATTCGCAACGATCACGTTGACGGATACTGACATTGGTACAGATTTCATCACTCTTCCTAGATAATGCGTAGCAAACCAATAATTGGCGGATTATTGCAAACAACCCCACTTCTCGCCTGCGACATTTCGCCGCATCACTCACCAACGGGCCAGATTGCCGATGCCGACCGCCACCAGCAACAGCGCGCTGATACCTTCGATCTTCGGACGCCAGCCCTGCAGTTGCTCGCGCAAGCGCGTCCCCAGATAGGCTATGCCGATGCCATAAGCCAGCGCCGGGATCACGATCGCCCCCAAGCCGAAGCTCAAGCCCAACAACAGCCCGCTTCCGCCACTGCCGCTCATGCCCGCAGAGAACAGCACCAGCCCCAACGGGGCGCACGGACTCAACGCCATGCCCACGCCCATCAGGAAAAGGCCTCCCGGCAACAACATCTTCGGGCTGTCCACTCTGTCCATGCGCTTGAGCGGCGTGGCCTGTGCTTGTGCCGGAGCACAGACTTTATCCGTCTTGCGCAGCAACAATGCCAGTCCCATCATCAACACGGCGCAGCCAACCACGAGACGCACGCTGTCGCCGCTGATCGCGCCTTTGGCATAGTGTCCAGCCATGCCGACAACCATCCCGAACGCGCTGTAAGCAGTCAGCCTGCCCAATGATAACGGCAGGATGATCTGCCATGATTTTTTGATGCCGCCGTCGCTGGCCAAGAACACCGGCCCCAGAAATGGTGCACAACTGATGAGACACGGCCCCATGCCGTAGGCGAAACCCAGAGCCGCCGCCATCGGCGCACCCACCACCATGTCGACCGGAATCAATTGTTCTCCAGACTCTGTTCGGCCATGAATTCGCTGCGCGCCAGCATCGCCGCGCCGAATGCGGTGGTCGTCTGCGGATGATCGGGTATCACCAGTTCGCGCCCCAGCTCGTCCTGTATCGCCGCTACCAACCCCTTGTTCAAGGCCGGGCCGCCGTCGAAATACACGCGATCTTCGATGCCGACGCGTTTTGCCAGACGCACCGTGCGCGAGGCGATGGAGTAATGAATCCCCGCAATGATCTCCGGCTTGCCGTGCCCTTTCGCCAGCAGGCCGATGATCTCGGATTCGGCGAACACGGTGCAGGTGCTGTTGATGTTGAGCGGCGCTTCGCCGCCCTGAAAGTGATAATCGCCCAACTCCTCCAGATCCAGGTCGAGATTGCGCGCCGCCACATCCAGAAAGCGCCCGGTGCCCGCCGCACATTTATCGTTCATTGCAAAGTTGACGACGTTGCCGGTATTGTCGATCTGGATGGCTTTGGAATCCTGCCCGCCGATGTTGATGATGGTGCGTACGCCGCCGAAGGCCTTGCCCGCCTCGAAAGCGCCGATGGCATTGGCCGTGATCTCGCTGATCGAATCATCCGCCTCCTTGAACAACTTGCGCCCGTAGCCGGTGGCGATCAGGTAGCGGACATCCTCGCGCTTCAAGTTCAACTTGCTAAGCAAGGTACTCAATGCCTCGGTCGAGTTCTTGTGAAACAGGCTGCCGGAAGGCGTGACATGCACCCCCGAAATCTCCCCCGCCTCATTCACTACAGCAACCTTGATGGCGGTCGAACCCACATCAATCCCGGCAAAATATTTCATGCGCGCTGCTTCTTTCTATTCTTCAACGATTCCAGAAATGCTTCTATGCGTGTGGACAACTGCCCCTTGTCATCCACGCTGTAATCGGTCTCCACGAATAGCATGGGGATGCCCGCCTTGTTGAACTCTTCGGCCACGCTGCGGTATTCCATCTCGTACACCTGGCATCCCGCGAACGACTGGTACACCACGCCGTCGGCGTTGAAGCTGGACACCAGATCGAGCAAGCGGCGCCTGCGGTCGTCGTTGCGCGTGAACACCGGGCAGGTGCAGGGCTTGAGGTATTTGTCGGCCAGGCTGTCCACCATGTCGTTCACCATCCACTCGTCCACCGCCGTCATGTCGTACAACATGCGGTTGGCCGAGCAGGTCTCGTCCGCCACCACCACGCCGCCCGCTTCTTCGATCAGCAAGGGCAACTTGAGGTTGGGGAAGATGGGCGGTGAGCCGGTGAACAGCACGCGCGGCGCCTTGCTCTGCACCGCCTTGAAACCGGACCGGTCGCGCTGCGCGAGTTCCTCGTTCAGTTTCTCCACCGCTTTCGTCCAGCGGTCGATGTCGTCGAAGAAGTAGGCATTGGTGACCAGGAACGCATCCTTGCCCAGGATGAGCGACGGTGACTTGATGCGGAAGCTATGCAACTTGCGGAACGCCGCCTGTGCCCGCCCTGTCTTCGCCATGGCTGCCTGCAGGTTCTTGCGCGTGAGCTTGTTTCCGGTCAGCTCGCGCAGCCGCGCCGCGAACTGGCGCACCGAGCGCTGCCAGTAGACACGCGAGGCTTCGCTCTCCTTGACGTTGGGAAATTCGAGGTCGTACACCGAGTAACCCATGCCTTCCATCATCACGCTGGATTTCTTCTTCTGGTCGCAGGTGGTCGGATTGACAATCAGATCCGGCTTGCCCACTTTGGGGATCACGTTGTCGGAATTGAGCATGCCCAGCGTCGCCTTCACCAGCGAGCAGGACTTGGCCGGCATGAAGTCGGCGCCTTTCTGGTCGTAGTGATAGGAGCCGTTGCACAGCCGCATCGGCGTCGCGCCGAAGGCATAGATCAGCTCTTCCGGTGCCTGGATGCAGGTGGTGCCGACCAGCATGCCATCATGCTTCACTTCCTCGCCGTGGCAATAAACCTGGCGGAACAGGTCATAAAAATATTTCATCGACTCCGGATTGTCCTGAAAGTCGTCGACGATGTGATCCAGCATATCTTGCGATTCGCCCGCCTGCCGGGAACGGCTGTACGGCACAGACTGGGTCGGAATCACTCTGGATGTTTCATATTCCATCACTGTGCCCCTTGGTCATGCGTTTAATGAAACCCTCTTCTGTCGACTCAAAAATGGGAATACCTGCAAAAGTGGCTTTCAAAGCCCCCTTCTCCGGACAAGCCGCAACGCATTTCATGCACAGGATGCAATCGTCGGTCATGATCTCTTTCTTGTTCACATCGTCCGCAATGTCCTTGATCTCCTGGTCGCAGACACGGAAGCAATCGCCGCAGCGGGTACATTTCGAGCCATCTTTGCGCAGGCGCAGCAAAGCGGGCTTGGACAACAGGTAGTGGAACGCACTCATCGGACAATAGAAGCAGAAGAAACGCTTTTTCACGAAGGAGCCCACAAAGAACAATCCCATCACCGTCAATCCCAGGCCGGTCATAATCATGTTGGTCTTGCTGGAAAAATCGAGGGACAGTTGCGAGAAGTCACCGCCGAACAGGGGAATGACCGTTCTTCCCGGACAGATCATGCAAAACGGCGATTTCATGTCTTTCTGAAACCATCCGCCGCCAATGCCAAGCGGGATGATGAACATCAACGCCAGCAGCACATATTTGATTTGCGCCAGCCATTTGAACTGCCCCCAGGTGTAGCGCGAATAGCGGATGCCCGACCAACGGCGCAAGCTGGTGATCCAGTCCTGAATGGTACCGAGCGGACAGACGAATCCGCACCAGCCTTTGTTCAACGCGATGAACCACAGATAAAAGATAGCGAAGCCGGACAGCACGGCCAGCCCGGCCACGCTGAACAACTTTTGCCATGACCAGGCCAATTGGTGCTGCAGCGGCATCAGGTAACACATGCCTCCGCGCCCTTCCTTGTTGTAACCGCAGGCAAAGGTCGGCAAGTTGTTACCAAGATCGATCGCCGCGAAACCGCCATACACCAGCAACACAAAAAAGAACAGTTGCAGCCAGAAACGGAAGCGATTGAACTGGACGTTATTGACCGCGGTGCGTATCGCCTCAAGCTTTGTCATCGATGCGCACCTCTTTATAGGGCTTCAGTCGGCGGCGACGGTACAGATAGATCGCAACACCGCCGAACACGATGACGAACAAGCCGATGCCCAGTCCCCATGCATAGGATCGATAGTCGTGCGGCGAGGGGTAATAGCTACCGGCCAGCGTGCTGGTGTAATGCGCCGAACCATATACCACCCCATTGGACACCACCTTGTCCGGCACATGCAGATCGGCGGTCATCAGGAACGTCTGTTTGTGGTATTTCTTGAATTCGAGCCAGGGCGTGTAGTAATCGCGGATCATGGTGAATGACACCCGACCGTCGTCAGCGCTCGTCTTGCTACTGCTCCAGCCGTTCTGCGTGGTCATGCTGACCGTCGCGCCGACAACCGGCTTGCCGTAACTCATCACGACGAAGTTCACCGTATCGCCGGAGACGATGCGGGTGAACAAACCCTCATTGGGGTAATGCTCGCGCACCAATTCCAACGGCATATTGGCATTGATAATAGGCTTGGCGACGGCCTCCTCATCCACCGATTTTGCGCTACAGGAACCATGCAACAATTCCGCCTTGGCGATCTGCACATGCAGCATGTCGCCATGCACCATGGTCTGCGTGAGGTAGGCATTGTAAAAACCCATGTCCGGCAGTTCTATCTTTGCGTTCAATCTGTCGTTCTCGATCTGCATGACAGCATCAGGCAACGCACCTTCCAGGCTGAGCATGGTCAGCATTTCGCTGTCGCGCCCCGTACCGACGTAACCTGAACTCAGTGGCGCACTGCCGCGACGCAACCACACGCGCTTGCTGCCGCTGTGCGTGTTGTCCACCACCTCGCCTGTACCGTCGACTTCCGTTCCACCGGCATGATTGTGTTTCTTTGCAGCCGACGGTGCTGTAGCGACAGCGCTTTGCGCAGAACTGTTTATTACTGGAGCTGCTAGCTGGTGATGCCCATGTTGAGCATCATCAGCCTTTACCGGTGCTGCCGAACCGGACTTGGGCGGCGGGACTTCGGACAGCCACAGGACCTCGGCAAAGACTATGTCTGCACAGGATAATTGAATCACCCCGCATAGCGCCGCCAGCAAAATTAATTTTGACTTCGACATTGATCCCCCTTGTCAGCTTTTTGTATTCTCTGAAGAGACATCGCCGAATCCGAGCGAATTCGGCGTTGCCCTTGAATCGACAATGATCAGAAATGTCCGGCGACTTCAATCGTCGTACCGCGACCCGGCATGCGGTAGTACTCGTAATACGTTCGGTTGAACACGTTATCCACCATCATGTTCACTTTCAGGTCATGCGTGATGCGATAACCCACTTTCAAATCGGACACGGTGTATATGCTGTAGCCTGTGAACGTATCCTTGATCACATCCGAATTGTCGTTATTGCTGTATTGCTCGCCGACATAGCGCGTAGAAAACACCCCTGACCACTCACCCTGCTTTGCCTCCAGAGCAAGACTCGCCATGTTCTTCGGCACGTTGGTCACGCGCTTGCCGTACATGCCGGTATTGGTCAGATCGCTGGTGATCCGCGCATCGGTATACGCGTAACTGCCGCTGACCGTCAGCCAGTTCATGAGCGGGTACTCGCCCGACAACTCGATCCCCCGGGACAGCGCACTCCCGGTGTTTTCCTGCATTGCCCAATAATCGATGACCTTATTGATTACCGGATCGGTGTAGGTCGCTACCTTGGTGATCCTTTGATAGATCAGATCGGTCGTCTTCGTAATGAAGTAGGTCGCCTTGATGTTGCCGCCTTCTGCAAAATCAAACTCCGTTCCAATGTCGAATGCCTTGGCCTTTTCCGGTCTCAAGTTCGGATTGGAAAAGATCATCTTGCCATTTGGTGCGGCAGCACCGGAGAAAGTCGGATTGGCAAACAGGTAGTAGTTGGTTGGCGCTCGAAAACCGGTACCAATGGAACTCTTGATGGAGAAACGCTCACTGAACTGATACACCCCTGCCAGCTTGGGACTGAAAGCCGAGGCGGTACGATCCGCGAACACAGTTGTCCCAGGTACGCTTCCAGTCGGTCCCACCCAGCCCGTGCCACCAGCTTTCCATGCGTCATAACGCCCGCCAAGATACATCGTCAGTCTTTCATCCACAGCAACCTGATCCTGAACGAACAATGAATTGGTCGTGCTCTTGGCATCGATCATGTCGAGCACTTCGGTTTTTGAATTCATGTCAGTCCAGTTCGAAGTGGCATATTTCTTCTGATGCAGAATGCCAACCTCGGTCGCCACACCGGTGATAAGCAGCTGACTCTGTGCCACCGGCATGCTCAACTGGGCCGATGCATTGGTCGTCGAATTAGGCGATGTACTGAGCGTCCCTGCACCCGAATTCAGCGTTGCGGATGATCCAGGCGATGCACTCCAGCTATCTCGATCAATCTTCCCGAAATTCAGACTTAGTTTGCTGTCACCCAGTACGTGACCATCGTATCCGGCAAAATATCTCAATGCCGTGTTGCCCATAGGAACCGAGCCGTAAAAATTCGATTCTTGAATCGTTGTGCCCAGCCCATTGATACTGATGGGCGTTGGCGTAACGGTTATTGGTACGGCTGCGCCAGTAGAGGTATATGTCAGATAGCTGTGATAAGGCGTATTCAGGCTTTTGTTGTCGCTATAGGCGAACCCGGCATTGATCTTTGAAGTGGGCTCAAGATCATAAAAGAACTTGGCATGAATGTTTTTTGCCGTCGAGGCGTTCTTGCCCTTATCGCCCACAATATAGGTATTCAAACCGGTTGTTGTCAGCGTCGGAATTGCCCCGCTCACCGGTGGATTTGCGGAAGCTGTAGTCGGTGTTTTTGTAACATACTCGGCGATATATCCATCCCGATCGTTTTGGGACAAACCAAAAACCAAACCCAGCCCGCTCTCGAATTTATTACGGTACAACGCGCTTGCATATTTGCCGCTGGCCTCGTTAAAGCCCTTACCGGCTTTAAGCAGGATTTCTTTTCTGGTCGGCACTTTAGTCGTGACCGAGATAACTCCACCCATCGCATTGCTTCCGTAAAGCGAAGAACCAACACCGGGCACGACCTCTATGCGCTCTACATCCTCCATCGAAACCATGGCCCAATTTACCTGCCCAGAATATGCATCGATCATATTCATGCCATCGACCAGCACCGCGATCTTGGTTAGCGTACCTCCCTGGCCTCGCATGGAACTCAGCATCGTCACACCAGGCCTTGCATTGCCCAGCGCACCACCACGCAGGTACAAGCCCGGCACTTTGGCAACCAGGGCATCCCCCAAACGTTGGTTATTGGTTTTCTCTATCTTGCTTGAGGTGATTACCGAAACGTTGGCAGGTGCTTCTACCGTAGATTGTTCTATCTTGGACGCGCTCACTACCACATCACCCAGCATCTTGTGGGTATTCCCCTTATCCGTATCAGATTTGGATGTGTCAATTTGGGCTGCACTGGGTTGTGCTTCGATAACAGTGGTCGAATCTGGATTGACTGCTGGCGAAGCGCCCTGCACCTCTTCAGCATAGCCAGTTTGGGCGAACGACATGGACAGCATGAGCGGCATTGCGCTCATGGCAACGATTCTTTTCTTCATCTACTCCTCCGTGATTCGATTTTTTGAACTGGGCGGATACTAAAGCCCTCTCGCAACCACGGGAATGTGACAAATTGCCGCGCGACAAAATGTCGCACTCATGGTGTGGCAAAATTGTGGCGATTCTCGCCGTATTGCCTGCTCGTCGCTCCAGTCATAGCACGTGACAAAAGAATGAACATCGAAGACCGCAGAACGCTGCTGTAGAGAACCACAAGACCAAGAGTCAAATCACCAGAAAGATACGGCGCAAGCCCAGCAGGATCAGCACCGCTGCAGCACCCCAGCATATCCAGCGGGTGAGCCACTCGCGGTTCTCGCGCAGGCCTTTGCCCAGCAGACTGATCAGCGGCAATAGTATTAGCAGCGGCGTCAGCGCCGCACCCAAACCAAAGGCAACACCGTTCGCCATGCCCAGTTTGATGCTGCCCGCCGCCGCGCACACAGCCAGCAGCGAGGCCAGCGGCGCGCAGGGTGTCAGGCTCAGCGAGAAGCCGAGCAGCAACGGCGGCGTGCCGCCCGCACTGCGTGCCACACCGCACGGCACATGCGCCCTGGCAGGACGCAGCAGCCACAGGCCTGCGGCGATCGAGGCGAGTCCGATCACCAGATTGCCGGTGCCACCGCGCATCGCCTGCGCCAGCCAGGAGCCAGCCCCGGCAGCCATTGCACCCAGCAAACAATAGGCGAGGATGCGGCCGGACACGAACAGCGCCGTGTCGCGCAGCGCCTGCAGTTGCGAGCCGCCGCGCCCGAGAATCCAGGTCCCCATGAACGGCAGGCAGGTCGCAGTGCAGGCCGTCAGCCCAAGGGAGACGCCGAGCAGCCACACGGTGAACAGCGTGGTCTGCTGCGGCATCAGTTCCGGGTTCAACAGCTCATTCATGCTCTGTCTTCGGCTTGTCGAAGCGGATGTTGATGACGCGCTTCTTCGGCATGCCTTCGGGTGATTCCTGCTTCACCCGCTTCTTGTAGTACTCGCGCGAGGAGCCGAACAGCTTGATACCGAAGAACCTGATCTGGATCACGTCGTCGTCTGGGCAGAACTCGGCGCAGCGTCCGCACAGGGTGCAATCCTCGTGAAACGCTTTCTTGCCGTGCTCGCTGCCGATCTCGTGGATGTCCATCGGGCAGGCCTTCTCGCACACGCCGCACTTCTCGCACTTATCGTACTGTTTCTTCACCAAACGCATCGGCGACAGCTTCTGGAACAGCGCGTTCCACGACAGCAGCGGGCAGATGCGGCAGAACGGCTGGCGCGCCGCCAAGGCCGCGATGATGATGAAGCCGAACAGCGCGTTGCCCGCGGCACCAAGGAAGAAGTTGACGTTGGTCGAAGTGCGCACGGCGATCTGCTCGGTGTTGGCGGTGAGCAAGGTGGTGGCGATGCGCGACGGGCACACCTGGCAGAACGGGTCGCCCAGGTCGTTGCCGACCACGCCCATCCCTGCCATGGTCGGCAGCGCCAGCACCAGCAAAAGCAGCAGCAGCCACTTCACCGGGCGCACGCGCCCGACGTTAGCCGGCGTGAAGCGATTGAGCGGCCGGTCGAGGCGACGGCCGATGCGGTAGAGCAACTCCTGCACCGTACCCAGCGGACAGACCCAGCCGCAGAACGCCTTGTTGAGGAAGAAGAAGAACATGAAGAACACGCCGACCGACATCAGCGTCGGGATGAACACCTTGAGTGTGATGTCCTGCGCCTTTGCCAGCGCCTCGCCCACGCGGTGATGGAACTGGTGCTGGTTGACGATGAGGATACAGTGGTCGCCGGTCAGTTTGTCATAGGCGCAGGACAAGGATGGGAGAGCCTGCGAGATGCGATCCACGGTATAGCTGCCGAGCAGCGCGCCACCATAGACGGTGACGAACAGCATGGCGATCTGCACGGTGAAGCGGAAGCGTCCCAGCGTAGGGAACAGAGTCTTAAGCATGGTCAGCCTCCTTGCTCTTCTTTGCGGTCTTGCGCTTGCGCAGCAGCGGTGCCGCGCCCAGCATGCCCAGCAGGGTGAAGCCCAGTCCCAGCGTCAGGCTGCGCTGGTCGTATGCGTTCTTGCCGTAGCTGCTGTTGAATGCGGTCAGCCAGGTTTTGCCGCTATCGACATGCTCGGTCGCCAGCACGAACTCGGCACCGGCGCGCCCGTGGTTGTGAGTGCCCGCCGCCTTGCTCTCTTCCTCGGCCTTGAAGTCGTCCGGCACGCGTAGCGTGACCACGCCCTGCACGTCCGCCACGAACTCGGCCATGCTGCCGTTGGATGTCTCCAAGTAGACCTTCTGGCCGGGCAGCGGACTGCCGTTAAAACGCACCAGGAACTGCCAGTCCTCGCCTGCGCGGTAGCGCGAGTGTTCGCGCGGATAGGGCTGCGGGATGATCTCAAGTTCGTGCTTCTGCTGCATGAACATGGCGGTCGGATTCTTCGCACCGCGCTCGCCGAACGGATACACGGTGGAAGCGACCCGCACCGTATCGCCCTGCTCCTCGCGCGCGGACAGCCAGTGGAAACCGCCGCTGGCCGGCTTGTCCAGCATGGCGCCGCCCATTTCCATCATCAGTTGACGATGCGCCTTGCCGTCTTTCAGGTTGTTGGACCAGGCATCGATGCTCGCCGCGACGATGTTCTGCGGCACGATGGCTGTCTTCATGGTCTCGCGGCTCTCGCCGCTCATCCTTGCCTTCAAAGTCGGATAGAGCGTCCAGGCGGTCGCTTTGCCCATGTCCCGCATCATCGCGGCATGATCGTGGCCGCCGGACACATCCATCGGCCTGCCGCCCGGCTTACCCTCCGGCGCGGCGAATGCCGGCGCTGCCGCAAGCAGGACTCCCATCAATATCGCATTCATTCGCATCGTCACGCTCCTTAGAAGGACAAGGTCAAGCCTGCCGTCCACACACGTCCGGCATTGACCGTGATGGACGGGTCTTCCGCGTTGTAGACGCCATTGCCGTCGCTGTCCGATCCGCCGCGTATGGTGGTGTAGTAGTAGCGATCAAACACGTTGTCGATGCGGGCGAAGGCGGACCATTTCATGTCCTTCTCGGCCTTGATCTCGTAGTTGGCCATCAGGTTGTATACCGTGCGTCCGCCCACCCACACGACATCCACCTCGTCGGCATAGATGCCGGATTGTGCGTTCACCTCGCCGGTGAACGTCCACGCCTCGGTGGCACGGTATCTGGCTGTCATGTTGAGCTTGTGTTTCGGCGAACGCGGCACGGTGTTGCCGGTGTTGTTGTAAAGCACGGATGGCAGCGGGTTGCTGCGCGAGCCCATGGCCATCCAGTAGCTGTCGTTGCGCGTGAAGATCGCTCTCAGATAGGTAT
>Ga0209520_10001693_pt1 | contig 12645 bp, 14 predicted proteins | sample Rifsed16ft1_FD_184009 | JGI IMG/M metagenome (GOLD analysis project Ga0209520, IMG submission 184009) | Soil microbial communities from Rifle, Colorado, USA - sediment 16ft 1 (version 2) | ecosystem: Environmental > Terrestrial > Deep subsurface > Rock core/Sediment | place: Rifle, Colorado...
CCGTGGCGGCCGCGCAGGCCGCGCTGCCGGACGTGTTGACCGTGACGACGTCGCTCGGCCCCAAGGTCGAACCCGAGCTGGTCGAGGCGATCTCCTGGGCCGACGCCCTGATCCTGGGCCCGGGGCTGGGGCGGGGGAAAGAGCGCACGCAACTGGTTCGGGCCGTGCTGGAGGCCGCCGAGAAGCCCGTGGTCCTGGACGCCGACGCGCTGCAGGTTGGGGGAGACGAGCTCCGGCGTGGCGGCGCGCCGCGGGTGCTGACGCCGCACGCGGGAGAATTCCGCGCCGCGTTCCCCAAGCTGGGGAAGCTCCTCGAGACGGACCGCTTCGCCGCCGCGCAGCAGGCCGCCGAGCTGGTCAGTTCTTCCGCCCCTGCCGCTACTGCCGCTATCCTGCTCAAGGGCGTCCCCACCATCGTCGCCTCCGCCGGTGGCCCGACCTACGTCACCGGCAGCGGCAATCCCGCGCTGGCCACGGGCGGGAGCGGCGATTTGCTGGCCGGCTTCGTGGGCGCGTTTCTGGGGTGCGGCCTGGCCCCGGTCGAGGCCGCAGCCGCCGGCGCGCAGGTGCTGGGTCGCGCGGCCGACCTCGCGGCGGAGCAGCTCACCGCGCGGGCCACCCGCCCGGCCGACGTACTGGCCGCGCTGCCGGAGTTGTGGCGCCGCTGGGCGGACCTGCCGTCCCCAATTCCTCCGGTGCTGCTGCGGCTCGATGCTCCGCTGCTGGTCTGATCAAGCTCGCAATGCCGGCCCCACGGGAATGCCTGAGGATGATTAACCGCGGAGAACGCAGAGACCGCAGAGATGGTGTTGGGTGGGTCTTCCACCATCACTTCAAGCTCTGCAACCACTCTGCGTTCTCTGCGGTTGATTCTCTGCTGGTGTGTGCAATAGGCGTGGCCAGCGTGGCACGGCTTTCGTGACCTTCGACAACAGCCACACGCCACTCGGCCCCGGCGCCGAGTTCGACCGGATTCGGCGCGCGCTGGCGCGGCTGGGTCCCAATGCGTCGGGCGCGGGCGACGATTGCGCGTTCATCGAGGTGGGCGCGGAGCGGCTGGCGCTCTCGTGCGACCTCACGATCGAAGGCACGCACTTTCGCGCCGGCTGGCTTGCGCCGGTGGAGCTGGGTTGGCGGGCCACCGCCGCGGCGCTGTCGGATCTCGCGGCCGTCGCGGCGCGGCCGCTGGGCGTGTTGACCAGCGTGGCGGTTCCCGCCGAGTGGCCCGAAGAACACTTCGCCGACCTGATGGAAGGCGTGGGCCAAGCGGCCAAGGCCGCCGGCGCGGCGGTGTGGGGTGGCGACCTGGTGCGCGCCGAGCGGGTCGTGGTGGACGTCATGGTGGCCGGCCGGCTGGAGGGGGAGCCGGTGCGCCGCAGCGGCGCCCGGGTGGGCGACGAGCTGTGGATCACCGGCCTGTTGGGCGGCCCGTTCCGCGCCGTGGCGGCATGGAACGCGGGCACCGAGCCCGAGGCGACCGCCCGGGCGCGCTTTGCGCATCCGGTGCCCCGCGTGCAGGAGGGCCTCTGGCTCAAGGACCGGGGAGCGCGCGCGATGATCGACCTGAGCGACGGCCTGGTGGCCGACGCCGGGCATCTCGCCGCGGCTTCGGGTGTGGGCGTGGCGATCGACCCCGTTCTCGTGCCGCTCCATCCCGCGGCGGAAGTGGTGGAGGAGGCCCTGGCCGGTGGGGAGGAATACGAGCTGTTGGTCGCGTTGCCTCCGGGCGCCGGCGCCTCGGCGGCGCAGGCCTTTCGCGCGGCATTCGACCTGCCGTTGACGCGGGTCGGCGTGGTGGAGCCGGGTGCCGGCGTGCAGGTGCGACGCCGGAGCGGGCCCGTCAACGTGCCGCCGCCGTTCGCGCACTTCCGGTAGCGAAAGACATGTGAAAATTGACCGCGGAGAACGCAGACCACGCAGAGGGTTACATGGAGAGTTGGTGACCGATCCTTCCCTCCCCATCTCTGCGCCCTCTGCGGTCTCCGCGGTGAACATCACCGACAGTGATCCCAGGTGAATCGGCCAGGTCCGCATGCTGCGTACCCTGTGGTTCTTCGTCGTCATGGTCGCCAGCACCATCTGGTACGGCGGCAGCGTGGTGGTGGCGGGGCTGATGGGCGTGCCGAGACGCGAAGGGGGTGTCTACGATCGCGCGGCCAAGCGCTGGGCGCGCAACGCGCTCTGGGCCGCCGCGATCCCGTATCGCGTCGTGGGGTTGGAGCGGGTGCCGCTCGACGGACCCCTGGTGATCGCATCCAACCATCAATCGTGGTTCGACATCTTCCTCCTGGCGGCGGTGTTGCCGGGGTCGCTCCGGTTCGTGGCCAAGAAAGAACTGGCCGCCGTGCCGCTCCTGGGCCGGGCGATGCGGCGCGCGGGGCACGTGTTCATTGACCGGCAGAACCGGCAGGCCGCCTTTGGCGCGTACGACGAAGCCGCCGAGGCGATTCGTGCGGGGATCAGCGCGGTGGTGTTTCCTGAGGGGACGCGGAGCCGCACCGGTGAGCTGCTCCCGTTCAAGAAGGGACCCTTCGTGCTGGCGATCGCGGCGCGCGTCCCGCTGGTGCCGGCCTACTGCGCCGGCACCTTCACCCTGCTGCCCAAGGGGTCATGGCGCATCCGGCCGCACCCCATCGCGCTGGTGTTTGGCGCCCCGATCGCCACGGCTGGCATGGTCTACGACGACCGGGAGCGCCTGATGGAGGAGACCCGCGGCGTGATCGAGGCGTTGCGGGCGGATGCCCTCCGGATGCTCACATGACGCATCGCCTTCCATCGTCGTCCATCCCCTCCATCGTCCGTCATCCATCCCCCTCCATCCCCTGTATATTGAGCCCCCATGACCACCATCATTTCAGTCCACGCGCGCGAGATCCTGGATTCCCGCGGCAATCCCACCGTCGAAGCCGACGTCTCCCTGTCCAGCGGCGCCGTGGGACGCGCGGCCGTGCCCAGCGGTGCCTCCACCGGCGAGCACGAAGCGGTGGAGCTGCGCGACGGCGACCCCAAGCGCTACGGCAGCAAGGGCGTGCTGGAGGCGGTCAAGAACGTCAATGAGGTGATCGGCCCGCGGCTCGAGGGCATGAGCGCCGCCGATCAAATCGCCGTGGATTACGAGATGCTGGACATGGATGGCACGCCCAACAAGAGCAACCTGGGCGCCAACGCCACGCTCTCGGTATCGCTGGCGGTGGCGCGGGCGGCGGCGGCGGACGTGGGGATGCCGTTGTACCGCTACCTCGGCGGCCCGCTGACGTACGTCCTGCCGGTGCCCATGATGAACATCCTGAACGGCGGGGCGCACGCGTCCAACAACGTGGACGCGCAGGAGTTCATGGTGGTGCCGGTGGGTGCGACCGCCTTCGCGGACGGCCTGCGCATCGGGGTGGAAGTATTCCACGCCCTGAAGAAAGTGCTCGCGGGCCGGGGCCTCTCCACCGCGGTGGGTGACGAGGGGGGCTTCGCGCCCATGCTTCCCAACAACGAGGCCGCGCTCGAGGCCATCCTGGCGGCGATCCAGGCGGCCGGGTATCAGCCCGGGTCGGATGTCGCGATCGCCCTGGACCCCGCGGCCAGTGAGTTTTACGACAACGGGCAGTATGTCTTCAAGAAGAGCGATGGCGCGCGTCGCTCGGCGGACGAAATGATCAAGCTGTACGCGGAGTGGCTCGATAAATACCCGATTGTTTCCATCGAGGACGGCCTGGCGGAAGACGACTGGGACGGTTGGGCGGCGATGACCCAAGCGCTGGGAGAGAAAGTGCAGCTGGTGGGCGACGACATCTTCGTCACCAATATCGAGCGCCTGGCGAAAGGGGTAGAGCGCGGGGTGGGGAACGCGATCCTGATCAAGGTCAATCAGATCGGCACGCTGACGGAAACGCTCCAGTGCATCGACATGGCCCGGGGCAACGGGTACGGGACGGTGATCTCCCATCGTTCGGGTGAAACCGAGGACACGTTCATCGCGGACCTGGCCGTGGCCACCGGGGCGGGGCAGATCAAGACCGGCAGCGCGTCCCGCACCGACCGGGTGGCGAAATACAACCAGCTGCTGCGCATCGCCGAGGAGCTGGGAGACGTGGCGCATTACCCTGGCCGGGAGCTGTACGGATTGTGACGCGGGGCCGGATGGTGGCGCTGGGAGTGGTGATCACCGGAGCGGCATTCGGCGCGTTCGGCGGCGAGTACGGTACGCTGGATTGGTGGGAGCTGAAGCAGCGGGTGCGTGAGGAGCGTGCGGCCATCGAGCGGCTCACGCTTCAGGTGGACAGTCTGGGGCGCGAGGTGCAGGCGATCGAGCGGGACCCGGCCACGCAGGAGCGGGCGGCACGCGAGCTGTTCGGGATGATCCGGCCGGGGGAGATCCTGTACCGGGTGGAGACCGTGAAGCCTTAGGGGCACGTGGCCTCGGGCAGGCCCCGCCGGCAGCTATCCGGCCTGTTCCCGCGCCCGCTCCAACAGGTCCGCCACTCCCAGCCGCCGCGCCCAAGTATCGAGTCGCGCCACGTCCAGCTGGGCTCCTTTGGCCCGAAGCACGCCGAGCACGTCGCGCCATTGACGATCCGAGACCTCGCCGCCGCGCCGGTACCATTCGAGCTTCCGCAGCACCGAGTGCTCCGCGGTGTCCAGGAACAGCTCCCCGGGGGGATCAGCGCGTACCAGCACGCGCTGTCGGTGCTCGAGGCGCTCGGCGTTGAAGGGATCCCCGCCGGCTATGAACACGTCCACTTTGACCGCGGTCGGCAGGTGGATGGCGTTGAACGACGTGCCGAAGCGGAGGGCCTCGCGCATCGCTTCTTCGCTCACGTAGAACTCCTCGAGCAGCGCTTGAAGCAGGGGGGCGATGTGGCTGGGGCGCACGTCGGCGACGAAATCCACGTCGTTGGTGGAACGCAGCTCGCCATGGATCGAGCTGGCGAGGGAACCGCCCACGAGGTACGGGATGCCGAGTCGCTCCAGGATCGCGGCGACGTCCAGCGCGAGCGCGATGGGGTCGGGGTGCTGGTCAGGCGCCATGCGGCGGCGGCCGCCAGCCGTACGCTTTCGCCACCACGTCCTCTCCCAGGCGTCGCACGGCGAGTCGCAGCATCAGCTCGCCGTCGCTGGCCGCCGGGTACTGCTGCCGGAGGCCGGCCAATGCCAGGGCGTTCACCGTACGGGTGATGGCTCGTACGCCGGCGGCCTTCTCCGCCGGGGACATGCGCCGGTACAGCTCGAACTGTTTAGCCCAGGCCTCCGGGGTGGTGTCGGCTGGCGTAAATGGAGTGGGCACGAGGTGGAATATGGGGTCGACGGCCCCACCCGCCAACGGAGGCACGGTGCGTCCCCTTGAGGTTCCCTTGACCTCAGCATCCCGGACAAGCCCGTACTAGGCGCCGGGGTCGAGCGGCCGCTCCGCGCGGGTTGCGGGCCTCAGCCCCTTCGCGCCATACCTTCAGTCTGTGCGAAGAACGTTGATCGATCGGCGTGACTTCCTGCGATGCGGGCTGGGGATGCTGGCGACGCCCCTGGTGGGAGGCGCGCCTTCACCGCCAGGCGCGCTGGGCACCCAGAACAACCGCCTCGCGGCACGACCACGAGCACCCACCGTCACTCCCAAACCCGGCCTGACCGCGCTGGGGCTCGACGGCGATCGGGACGGCCTGCTGTACGTGCCCACCAGCTACACCCCCGATACCGCCGTCCCGCTGTTTGTCGCGCTGCATGGAGCGGGAGGGAAGGGGACCTCGTGGCAGAGCTATCCGGATCGGGCGGAAGCGAATGGGATGGTGCTGCTGGCCCCGGATTCCCGGTCGCGGACCTGGGACGCCATCATGGCCGGAGCTTTTGGGCCCGACGTCCGGTTTCTGGACGAGGCGCTGCGATACACGTTCCGGCGTTGCCGGATCGATCCCAGGCGGATCGCCCTTGGCGGCTTCTCCGACGGGGCGTCCTACGCCTTGTCCCTCGGCGCCGCCAACGGGGACCTGTTCAGCCACCTGGTCGCCTTCTCGCCGGGCTTCTACGGTCCCGGGGGACGGGTGGTGGGACGGCCACGGGTGTATGTGTCCCACGGGACCCAGGACGCGATACTCCCGTTCGCGACCACCCGCGACCGCATTATTCCCACCCTGCGGAATGCCGGGTACGATGTGACCTTCCGGGAGTTTGACGGCGGGCACGGCGTGCCCCCCGAGATATCGGATGGGGCAATGGTCTGGTTCACCCAGGGTCAGTGAGCCTAGGGTCGGCGATTCCGCCAGATTGCGGTAACCCCCAGACCCACCAACAGCAGCGAGCCGCCGCCCACGAGCACCATCCCGGCGGTGGTGAACTCGTTGAGGAACATCACGGTGAGGGCGGCGTAGCCCATGGGCAGGACGACGCCCATGAGGATCAGCTCGAGCCCCACGTAGACGTTGGCCCGTTGCCGCCATCGGGCGCGTTGGGCTTCGCTCAGTGGCGGCCGATGGTAGCGAAAGACCTGGAGCCAGGCGATGTGGGGGAAGCGGCACGACAGCGCCGAAAGCCCCAACACTACGGCGAGGAGCCCGGCGAGGACCAGTTGGAGGGTCCGGTACATCGTGGATGGTCCTCGCTGGGCAGGGTGGGGGGTGGAATCTAATGGGCTGTCGCAGGCTCCCGCAGATGACCCTGGCAGGCTAATTTCTACTCTACAACAGCACGGCGGCGTAGCTCAGCTGGTTAGAGCAGCGGAATCATAATCCGCGTGTCGGGGGTTCGAATCCCTCCGCCGCTATTGTGAAGAGCGGGGCAACGGCCCAGGGGCGTTGTTCCACTTCTGTCTTCTTCCTTCCGGCGGCCGGTCTGGAAGGTGAACCACGTTGTGGCTGTCGCCGGGACTTGCTACGCGGCCCTCGCGTGCCAGCCCTTCCGGTCCACGCTGAGCCCAAGCTTCACCGGCCGTGGTGTAGTGGGCCCGTCCTGGATTCGAGCGAGAACGTCTGGGGAATAGTCCATGACGGGCTCACGGCCGGCGACGAGAACGCGTAGCAATCGATCGGCGGCAGGCCCCATCTGTGCAGATCCGCTTTCCCAGCGAGACACGGTCTCACGGGCCGTGCCCATGTACCGAGCGAAATCGTTGCTGGACCAGCCCAGGTACTTTCGAAGATACCGGACTTCGGGCGCCACGAGTCGCGTTGGCTTCTCAATGAGGGCCCGCGCAATCTCTCGGTGCAGTTGTTCAATCCGGGGGATTGCTACTTCCGCGGCTCCGCACCGAGGGCACCGACTCACTTGGACGCCGTGCAGGACGACCCCAGGCAGGCCGCTCGCGTCATAGCGATAGTTCTCCCTGCGCGTCTCCATCGTGTGTCCACAGTCCGTGCACTTCATACGCGCTTCACTTTCTCCAAGCCGTGACCACGACTAGGGCGGTGTCGGACCGAAACGCACCCACGACACAGATCTTCTCGGTCGTTACTCGGTAACGCCACGATCCTCCTTCCAGTTCAGCGGGCTCCACGACTCCGCCGCGCAAGACGTTCACGCAATCAACGGTTGTGAGTTCGTCATTCGCCATCTCCTCCAACGCGTGTTTCGAGAAGCTAACGGTGCCTCGCTCGAGGATTGCCCGAATGACCCGCCTGGCATCGGCAGGTTTGAGGGGCTCTCCCGCGATCGGCATGTGACAATATATCACACATTGAGTATTGGTCAATGTTGAAGACGGAGGCGGATTTGGGCGCTGCCATCATGCGCTCCATGCGAGACGGCCGTACCGGGATCGGTACCAGCCGTCACGACTCAGGGCCCAGTAGCGCGTGCCGTGTCGAGCTCGGCACGCAATCATGATCCGCCGGTCGGGGGTTGATCTCTCCAGTCTCTTTGACGACGAGCCCCGGAGGAGCCGGGGAATGCGCTAGCTGCCGAATTGCGTCCGCAGCGCCCGCACCGTCTCCAGGATCTGGGCGTCCCCTTTGATTTGGGCAATGGCGCTAGCCGCGAGAGGATCGCGTCCCAATCCAGCCCGCGGCCGTAGCGCCGGGCGATGCCGGCTACGTCGGCGCGGTCCTGCAGCCGGTCCGCAAAGGCCTTGAGCACCAGCAGGTCCTCGGCCGAGCAGATGCGCAGGGCGACGCCGCCGATGAAGCAGTACCCCCACCCCCGCTGCTCCACGTATTGCTGGAGAGCGCGGGCCTCGCGAAACAGCTCGATCACCGCACGAGCCGTTGGAAGTAGCGTTGCTGTTCGACCAGACCGGATGTATCCGAGACGCGCGGGTGTAACCGGGCGTGCTCAAACGCCGCCGCCAGCTCCTCGAGCGCACGCGGCGTGGCCAGCCGCTCCAGCTCGGACCGCTTCTGCTCCGCCAGCGCGGGCTCAGCCTCGCGCCACGTCGCTACCCACCGCTCGATTTGGGTCTGGCCCATCGACGAATCCACAGGTGAAATATACCCTTCCCCCCTCGGGCGAGTTGGGGCCTTCGCTTGTCTGCCGACCTCACCATCCGATCACGTAGTTGTCCTTGGCCGGGCTCACCCCGCCGAACATCACGCCCCGCGTTGCGTCCAGCATGACCATCTTCACCGCCCCCGCCCCGGAGAGCGCCTGGCGGTAGGGCCCCTGCAACTCGGATACCTGGAGCCGGTGGCCGCGCTGGTGCAGTTGGTCGCCGATCAGGTCCCCCAGGATCCGCGGCAGGGCCAGCAGCCCCGGCGCACGCTGCGGATAATTGGACTGCCGAAACGCGCTGCTGGTAACCGTGGGCGCCTCCACCGCCTGCTGCACGTTCATCCCGAACTCCACCACGTTGAGAAACGCCTGGAGCATGGCCTGCGGCTGGTTGTCGCCGCCGGGGGTGTTCCACGCCAGGAACGGCTTGCCGTCCTTGAGCGCCAGCGCCGGGTTGATGGTTTGGCGCGGCCGCTTCCCGGGCGCGAGCAGGTTCACGTCCCCGTCCTCGAGGCTGAAATAGGGCATGCGGTTGTTGAGCACGAAGCCCAATCCCTCCACGATCATCCCGCTGCCAAAGGTACCGTTCACGCTGTGCGTCACCGACACCAGGTTGCCGAAGCGGTCGGCGATGGAGAACGATGAGGTCTCGCCGTCGCCGGTGGCTGGTTGCATCGCATCGCTCGGGCTCGCCGGCGAGGCGCCGGTACGATAGCGGACCACCTGCCCGGCCAGCATGGCCAGCCCTCGTCGCGGGTCGCCCGGGGGCGCCAGGCTGTCTATGGTGGCATCCATGCGGATGAGCGCCCGCCGCGCCGACGCATACTCCGGCGAGAGCAGCTCCGTCACCGGGATGTCCTTCACCACTCGCGGATCGGCCACGTACTGATTGCGGTCGGCAAAGGCGAGCTTCAAGGCCTCGGTGACCACGTGGACGTAGTCCGCCGAGTTCTGACCCATGGCCCTGAGGTCGTACCCCTCCAGGATCTCGAGGGCGATGAGCATCGTGATCCCCTGCGAGTTGGGCGCGCTCTGGTACACCTCGTAACCCCGATACGCCGTGCGCACCGGCGCCGCCTCCTCGGCCCGGATGGCCGCCAGGTCCTCACGACGGATCAGACCGCCCTGCGCCTGGTAGAAGGCCGCCACCCGCTCCGCGATGGCGCCGCGATAGAACACCTCCGCGCCCCCGTCGGCGATCGCCTGGAGCGTCCGGCCCAGATCGGCCTGCACGAACACGTCGCCCGCCGCCGGCGCCTTCCCACCAGGAAGCAGCACGCGGGCGGAGCCGGGGGATTGGGCGACTTTGTCCACGCTGCCCGCGTGCATGCCTGCCCCCCACACGCTGAGCGGATGGCCTTTGACGGCCACGTCGATGGCCGGCTGGAGCAGCTCGGCGTAGGTCTTAGTGCCGTAGGTCTTGAGTGCCAGATCGAAGCCCGCCACGGCGCCCGGCACCGAGCTGGCGAACGGGCCGGCGTCCGGGATGCCGCCCAACGACCGGTACTTCTCGACCGTGGCGAGGGCGGGCGCCACACCCGTGCCGTTGATGAACACCACCCGGTTCTCCTTGGCGATGTACGCCAGGATGAACGCGTCGCCGCCGATCCCCGCCTGGTGGTGTTCCACCACGGTGGTCATGTAGAACGCGGCCACCGCGGCATCGATCGCGTTGCCGCCCGCTTGGAGCACCTGCTGCGCGGCCAACGCCTCCAGCGGATGCTCGGCCGCAATCATCGCCTGCGTGCCCATGATCACCGGGCGCCAGACGGGGCGGTCGGATGGGGCCTGCGGGTGCGCCGGGGGAGGGAACAGGGCGATCGCGACCGCCGCCGCAACGACGTTGGGACGCTTCATGAGGGCTACCTCAGATGGAAGAATCTCACGCTCCATGTTGTCGCTGCTTCGGCACGCGCGCCAGCGGCTCCTCAGGACTTGGGAGGCACCGCGCGATGGTAGATCCCCTGAAGATTCGAGACTATTGGATGCCTACGGCGCCCCCTACGTGCTAGACTTCACCATCGTCGGGCCGGGAGGGGAGGGCATCATCCGAAGCCACTGGATCGTGAGGCGCGACGAGGACTTCCCCCGGCTCACGAGCTGTCATGTGCGGTAAGGAGGCTGTATGAATCCCGAGCTGCGGCTACTGGATGTCGTCGCGCTGGTCGATGACCTGGCGAGCCATGGCCTTAGACAGGGCCAGGTGGGTACGATTGTCGAGCTGCTCGCGCCCGGCGTGTACGAGGTCGAGTTCTCGGACAACGAGGGCCGAACCTATGCCTCAGCCGCCCTTCGAGCCGAGCAGGTGCTCCTCCTCCGTCACGAACCCGCTCCGTCGCCGTAGAATCGCGGTAACTCCGAGCAAAGGAAGCCACAGGACTTTCGGCTTCCTCCACCCTTGACCGCGGCTTGAACGGCAGGCCTATTCAGTGGCGGACGCGTTCGCCGGATGCCTCCCGCTACCGGCGCCGGCGGCCAGCCCCCACAAACATCGTTCCCGGGAGTGCGGTCGGCCGTGGAGCCATCCCCCGCGCGCTGCGAGGTATCGCAATGGGACCCGTAGTGACCGGACGCACTGACAACCGGATGCTCCTGGCTGCGCTCGCGGCCGTAATGCTCGCGAGCTGCGGGGGCCCGTCGCCGGGTGGCGCCGCGGCGCCCCCCAACGTGGTCGTGATCCTGGTGGATGACCTGCGCTGGGATGACATCGGCGTCGCGGGCCATCCCTTCGTCGAGACGCCGGCCATTGACCGGCTGGCCCAGGACGGCGCGCGGTTCCTCAATGCCTTTGCCAGCACGCCGCTTTGCTCGCCCAGCCGGGCGGCGATCCTCACCGGCCAGCAGGTGCACACCAACGGCATCATTGACAACACCGCGCGCGACTCGGCGAGCCACCGGCTTCCCACATTCGCCGTGCCGCTGGCCCAGGCGGGGTACGCCACCGCGTTCATCGGCAAGTGGCACATGGGGAACGACGACACTCGGCGCCCGGGGTGGACCCACTGGGTGGCCATGAAAGGCCAGGGCGAAGCCGTCAATCCCAATCTCAACGTGGATGGCGACCGGGTGGTGGCGTCCGGCTACGTCACCGACGTGCTCACCGACTACGCCGTCAACTTCATGCGCCGCTCGCGGGGCCAGCCGTTCATGGTGTTCCTGGCGCACAAGGCCCTCCATCCCAACGTCATGCAGCGCGATGACGGTTCGGTGGCGCGGCTGCAAGGCCAGGCCGCGGGATTCATCCCCGCCGAGCGGCACCGGGGCCGGTACGCGCAAGCCGTGGTCCCCCGTCGGGAGAATGCCATGGTCCCGCCGGCCCGGAAGCCGGCGCTCCAGCGACGCATTCCCGGCCTGCCGCCGTTGACCCCCGACAGCGGCGGCACCCCCGACCGGGATATCCGCGACCGGTTGGAGATGCTCCTGGGCGTGGACGAAAGCCTGGCCCGCATCACCGAAGCGTTGCGCGAGCTGGGCGAGCTGGACCACACGGTGCTGATCTTCACCAGCGACCACGGCTACTTCTACGGCGAGCACGGGTTGAACGAAGAGCGGCGGCTGGCCTATGAGGAAACCGCCCGGGTGCCGCTCATCATCCGCTATCCACGGCTGGCCCGGCCGGGGACGACCCCGGAGCAGCTGGTGCAGACCCTTGACCTGGCACCCACCATCCTGGAGTTGGCCGGCGTCACCGACACCGTCACCCGGCACGGACGGTCACTGGTCCCCCTTCTCGATGGCACCGCCACCGAGTGGCGCGGGTCCGTACTGCTGGAGTACTACAGCGACCGCGTGTTCCCCCGCATGCTCACCATGGGGTACCAGGCGGTGCGCACCGAGCGATACAAATACATCCACTATGTCGAGCTGCCCGGGATGGACGAGCTGTACGACCTGGAGGCCGATCCCTTCGAGCTGAACAACCTCGTCGGCACCGAGGAGGGAAGACGGCGGCTGCCCGAGCTGCAGGCCGAGCTGGCCGGGCTTCAACGGGAGACCGGCTACCGGCCGGAGTTCACCGGATACCGCTGACGATGCCCGGCACCGGTCGTCAGCGATGGGTTTCTCCGTTCACGCTCCCGCTGCTGCTGCTGCTGGCCGGCGGATGCGGTCGCGGCGAGGCCGCCCGTGAGCCTCCGGGTGATCCGCCTCCGGGCATGGTGTGGGTCCCGGGCGGTGAATTCGTCATGGGGAGCGATGGCGCGTACGCCGCGCCGCCCGAGGGACCGCCCCATCGCGTGGTGGTAG
>Ga0209520_10001698_pt1 | contig 12629 bp, 13 predicted proteins | sample Rifsed16ft1_FD_184009 | JGI IMG/M metagenome (GOLD analysis project Ga0209520, IMG submission 184009) | Soil microbial communities from Rifle, Colorado, USA - sediment 16ft 1 (version 2) | ecosystem: Environmental > Terrestrial > Deep subsurface > Rock core/Sediment | place: Rifle, Colorado...
CGCTGGCTTCAATCGAACAAGAGATAGACCGTTGGGCAGCGGAAGTGTGGGGCCTCAAGCCAGCCGAGTTGAAAACGATGCAGGAAACGCTGGCGGAGATGTCGGCATGAACCCGCTCCATCCCCTCATACCCAGCCTGAGCGCGCTCGCGCAACACGCCTCCGTCCTCCCCGCGCACGGCGGCGCGATGGAGCAACTGCTTCAACCCGACGCCGACGAGCGTGACGACGAACGGCTCACAGGCGGCGAGGGCGTCATTGACCGCTTTGCGGAACATCCTGCTCCGGTTTCTGCCACCGCCTATATTCCCTGCCCGCCTCTCGTGCGCATAGAGCACCACCGTTATCGCTGGTTTCTGGATGGCTCACTGCGCAGTTATTTCCTCTGCACCGTTCTGGAAGGCAGTCGAGCCGTACCCGTTACACTCGCGCAAATCGGAGCTGCCAGAATTCACCGTCGCGATGATGGCAAAGTGACCGCCGATGCGGTTCCGACTCGGCTGTTGCTTTTGCTCGACCGCAGTCAAGTTTCAGATGCGATCAATCGGGCGCTCGATTCAGCTTCGCAAGCCGGAGGGCCGGAGGTCGTAAACACTAGCCCGGATGACGTGTTCACCCACGATGCGGTTGAAAGCCGAGACCGGGCGCAGGGCAAGGCGAAAGTTGCCATGCGGCGGCTCGAACTGGAACTGGCTCAGGGCACTCCTCTACAACCCACTGAATGGCTGGTTCTCGACGGGACGGTTTACATCGCCTCCCTGCTGGCGCTTTCCGGGCCGCTCGAACGGACGATTGGCGTCTCCAAATCTTTCGCCAAATCTCCGCGTTTCAGAGCCAGCCGTGGTCGGGGCGAGTTGCATCTCACCCATCTCCTTGCTACCCTGCCCGATGCCCATCGAACCCCGGCCTTTGTCAGCGCGCAAGGCAAGACAGCGTTTTGGTACGTCCGCTTGCGGCCTCAAGGCGTCGTAGATTACCCGCTGATGGGCATAGTCAAAGTAGATGTGCCTCTTTCTTCAGAACAGGATAGCCTTCCCGCAGATCTGATTACCGATCTTTCTCGCTCGTTAGTTGGCGAACGCACCGTGACCCCCTATGGACGCGATGTGCGTTGGCACGCTCATCTGTATCCTCTTTACTGCGCCGAGCAAGCCATTCGGGGACAGTTCTATTCGACGATGATGTTAAAGGAGGGACTGACGGCTTATTGGCGAAAAGCAATCACTTCTGCCACACCAGTCTAAAACCGAGATGCATCCTTTTTTCGATAGACCGCCTGAACGGCCCCCTCAAATTCCAGATGATCCTGACGTTGCCCTGGAACTTCGAGAGAACCTGGCTGATTTTGCGCGGCTTGTTCGCGCGGAAGAAGCAAGGGGCAAATCCGCTACTATCACTGCTGAACAAGTTGCGGATGGGCTGGGCTTGAAATGGCAATCGGCAACTTATCAGACTCGCTTTATCAGCCTCGCCCATCAAATCCTCGCCCGGTGGGAAAACGCGCCTATTGCCCCAAGCATTCTCAGCAAACTTCAAGAATTGGCTGCCAACTTTGATGCCATCGAACCAGAGCCGGTAGCGGGTCAATGGTCAGACCTGTACAAACTCAGGTTGAGAGAGCACCGTGTGATTTATAACGTCAACCGTGAGAATAAGATGATTACGGTGTATTTGATTGGGCATTGGCGGGAACTCCATAAGCGACAGACCTGATCACACGTCCAGGTGATAACATCCGCTCAATCCCTTGACTAAACTCGCCCTCGTCCATGATTGGCTCAACCAACTCGGCGGCGCGGAGGACGTGCTCGAAGCGCTCGTCGCGATGTTCCCCGGCGCGCCGATCTTCACTTCCATCTACTGGCCGGAGGCGATGCCGGCGCACTACCGCGCGTGGCCCATCCGTGTCTCGTTCATGGACCGCTTGCCGGGCGTGCATCGCCATCACCAGCCCTATCTGCCGCTCTATCCTCTCGCCTTCGAGCGTTTCGACCTCGCCGGTTTCGACGTCATCCTCTCGAACAAGAGCGGCTTCTGCCACGGCGTGCGCAAGCCGGCGGGGTTTACGACCGTGCACATTTGCTACTGCCTCACACCCACGCGCTATGTGTGGAACTTCGACGATTACGCCGCCCGCGAGGGCCTGGGACGCGCGCAGCGCCGGCTGTTGCGGCCGCTGTTGAGCTGGCTCCGGCGGTGGGACAAGGCCGCCGCGCAGCGCGTGGATCACTTCATCGCCATATCGTCGGAAGTTCAACGGCGTATCGCCCACTTCTACGGGCGCGACTCGACGATCATCTTTCCGCCGGTAGATACCCGCCGCTTTGCGCCCCGCGCGGACGCGGGAGATTACTTCCTCAGCCTCGGGCGGCTGATCCCGTACAAGCGCGTTGACCTCGCCGTGCAGGCCTGTACGGCGCTCAACCTGCCGCTGCTCGTCGGCGGGGACGGGCGCGACCGCGCCCGGTTGGAGAAAATGGCCGGACCTACGATAAAATTCCTGGGCCGCGTGCCTGAGGCCGACCTGCCCGAGCTCATGGCGCGCTGCCGGGCTTTCATTTTTCCGGGACTAGAGGATTTTGGCATCACGCCGGTGCAGGCGCTCGCCGCCGGGAGGCCGGTCATTGCCCTTGCCGGCGGCGGCGCGCTCGACATCGTGCAGGACGGCGTCAACGGGACATTGTTCCACGAGCAAACGATTGAGGCGTTGAGCGCGGCGATCCGACGCTTCTGTGATTTGCGCTTTGACCCGGCCGCCGTTCGGGCTTCGGCCGAGAAGTTTGATGCGGCGGCTTTCCGAGAACAAATAACGGCGTTCATCGCCGACAGGAGGCGCTGAATTGAGCGGAACAGAGCTTCGCCAATACTTCAAAGTCGCCTGGCGCTGGTGGTGGCTCATCCTGCTCCCGCCGCTGGTCGTGGGCGTTTACGGGCTTGCCACCTATCGCGCTCCACAGGGTTCATTCACCACTGCGCTGCGCTTCACGGCCGGCCAGCCCGAGGCCATCGCCTCCAGCCCGAATTACGATCCCAACTATTATCGCTGGCTCACCTCCGAATACATCGTCTCCGGCTTGAAAGAGTGGGCGCGGACGGGCGCGTTCGCCGAAGCGGTGAGCGCGGAGTTGGCCGCGCGCGGGGTCAGCCTCCCGGCGGGCGCGCTCAACGGCGCCATCGCCAGCGACTATGCGCGGAGCGTGCTGGTCATCTATCTGACGTGGGGCGACGCGGAGCAGTTGTCGGCGATGGCGGAGGCCGTGACGAAAGTGCTGCAGGAAAAGAATGGGGTCGTATTCCCCCAGTTGGGCGGGCAGCCCGCGCAGGTCGTGCCGCTCGACCGGCCGGGGATTGCCCCGGTTCCGCCCTCGCTGCGGGCGCAGTTGGACCTGCCGCTTAAAGCCGGGCTGGGGTTGGCCGTCGGCCTGGCCCTCGCCCTCGCGGCCCACTATCTCGACCCGTTTGTACGGGAACGCTCCGAGCTGGAGAGGATGGGAATCCGGGTGATCGCGGAAATCCCGCGAGTTAGGAAGTGAGAGGGGAGACGTTGGAAGTGAGAAATTGGGCCAGGCTCTAAAAATCTCACCTTCCACATCTGACCTCCAACCTCCGCCTTCCAAGCATGGTAGAATCCCGCCGCTTTGGAGAATAACGCATGTCATTGACTGATTACTTCCGCCTCCTGCGCCGCCGGGGATGGATTCTGGCGCTGATGGCTGTGCTGACCGCCGCGAGCGCTTACGTCTTCAGCGCGGTGCAGACGCCGGTGTTTAAGTCCACGGTGCACATCCTGGTTCAGCCCGCGCGCCCGGACCTCGGCTTGACGACCAGCGCCAAGAATTTGCTGCGCTCGTACGTCGCGTGGATGAGCACACGCACCAACGCGCAGAAGGTGATCACCGCATTGCAGTTGGACCGCGCCGACGAATCCCTGCTGGGCGACGTGACCATCGCCTCGGACGACTCGCGTTTCGTGATCCAGATTGACGTGAAGAACGAGAACGGCGACCTGGCGAACGACATCGCGCAGAAGTGGGCCGACCTGTTTATACAGTGGCGCAACGACCAGAACGCGATCGCGCGCCGGGAAGACCGCGTGGAAGCCTTCCTGCTCGACCCGCCGCGCTACGAACTCGACCACCCCAAGAAGTCGGTGAACACCCTCGCCGGGGCTATCCTCGGCGTGCTGCTCGGCGGCGTGGTCATCTTCGGCCTCGAATACGTCGAGGCCAGCGTCCTCCGGTCGCCGCAGGACGTCGAGCGGGCGCTCTCCCTCTCGGTCCTGGGAGCCATCCCCGCCGCGCCAGCCGGAAGAAGGAAATAACCAATCATCAATCGCCAATTACCAATCTCTAATCTCCCCCGTTCGCTATCCGTAATTGGTTATTGGGCCAACCCTTATGAAAGACTCCCTCATCACCCTCACCGACCCGCGCTCGCCCGCCGCGGAAGCGTTCCGCACGCTCCGCACCAATCTCATTTTCTCCAGCCTCGACCGCCCGCTCACCACGCTGCTGGTGACCTCGGCCGCGCCGGACGAGGGCAAGAGCGTGACGCTCGCCAACCTCGCGGTGACGATGGCGCAGGGGGGACGCAAGACGATTCTGGTAGATTGCGACCTGCGCCGCCCGCGCCAGCACGAGATTTTCGGCGCGCCCGACCGGCCCGGGCTGACCTCGATGATTTTGGACCCTTCGGGCGTGGACGAGCCGCCCCTGGCGGCCACGAGCGTCGAGGGCCTGTCCCTCCTGCCCGCCGGGCCCCTCCCGCCCAACCCCGCCGACCTGCTCAGCTCGCGCCGGATGGAATCGCTCATCTCCAGTCTCAAATCGCGCGCCGACATCGTGCTTTTCGACGCGCCGCCGATCGTCGCCGTGACCGATGCGGCCCTGCTGGCCTCGAAGCTGGACGGCGTGCTGCTGGTGGTGAGCGCCGGCCAGACCAAGCGCGAGCATGCCCAGCGCGCAAAAGAACTGTTGGAGAGGATCAACGTCCGCCTCGTCGGCGCGGTGCTGACGAACGCGGTTGTGGATACGAGCCTCAGCCTATATTGATGCGTGAGGCGTGACACGTGATCCGATCACGCGTCATGCCTCACGCATCACTCAACAGGAACACACAGCACAAGATGAAAGGCTTAATTCTCTCCGGCGGCAAAGGCACGCGCCTCTACCCGCTCACCTACACCCGCGCCAAGCAGCTCATCCCGGTCGCCAACGAGCCGGTGCTGTTCCGCGTCATCCGCGCCATCCGCGATGCGGGCATCGCCGACATCGGCATCGTGGTCGGCGACACGGAGGCGGAAATCCGCGAGGCCGTGAACGGCGGCGAGCGGTGGGGAGTCAACATCACCTACATCCGGCAGAGCGCGCCCGCCGGGCTGGCGCACGCGGTCAAGGAGTCGCTCGACTTTCTGGGCGAGGACCGCTTTGTGATGTTCCTCGGCGACAATGTGATCCAGGGCGGCATCAGCCCGCTCATCCGCCAGTTTGCCGAGAGCGACTGGAACTGCCAGATCGTGCTCAAGCGCGTGCCCAATCCTCAGCAGTTTGGCGTCGCCGTGCTCAACGGCGACGGGCACATCGAACGGTTGATCGAGAAGCCCAAGACTCCGCCGTCGGACCTGGCGCTCGTGGGCATTTACATGTTCGATCACCACGTCCGCGAGGCCGTGCACGCCATCCAGCCCTCCTTCCGGGGCGAGCTGGAAATCACCGACGCCATCCAGTGGCTGGCCAATCACGGATACGTCGTGCATCCGTACATTCACGAAGGCTGGTGGATTGACACCGGGAAGCCGATGGACATGCTCGCGGCCAACGCCCACGTGCTGGAGGAAATCACGCCGCGCATCGAGGGGATGGTGGACGCCGACTCGAAGGTTGACACGCGCGTGACCATCGAGAGGGGCGCGGCGGTGATCCGCAGCACGATCCGCGGCCCGGCCATCATCGGCGAGAACACGCGCATCGTGAATTCGTACGTCGGGCCGTTCACCTCGATTCACCGCGATGTGTTGATCGAGAACAGCGAGATCGAGCACACCATCGTGCTGGAGAACTCGCAGATCGTCAACGTCGGCGCGCGCATCCAGGACTCGCTCATCGGGCGCAACGCGCACGTCACGCAGTCCGGCCGGAAGCCGAAATCCATCAATCTAAATCTCGGAGACTACTCACAGATTGATCTGGTATAGGAGACGGTAAACCGCCACCGTGTGGAGTGGTCAGTCCTCAGTCAGCAGGGCCGGTCTGCGGCGATGGGTTGCGGTTACTGATCACTGATCACCGATTACGGATGATTGACCAACAGGCTGAGCCAACTATGAAAAACATCCTCGTCACCGGCGGGGCCGGGTTCATCGGCTCCAATTTCGTCCACTACATGATCCACACGCACCCGGAGTACAACCTCATCGTTTACGACAAGCTGACCTACGCCGGGAACTTGAACAACCTGCTCGACGTGCACGACGAGCCGCGCTATAGGTTCGTGCGGGGCGACATCGCCGACAAGCGCGCGGTCGAGCAGGCCATCCGCGAGCACCAGATTGACACGATCGTCAACTTCGCCGCCGAGTCGCACGTGGACCGCTCCATCCTCCAGCCGGACGCTTTCATCCACACCGACGTGGTGGGAACGTACGTGCTTCTCGAGGCCGCGCGGCAGTTCGAGTTGGAACGCTTCGCGCAGGTTTCCACGGACGAGGTGTATGGCTCTATCCCTGAAGGGCTGTTCGAGGAAGGCGACCCGCTGGAGCCGAACAGTCCGTACGCGGCGAGCAAGGCCGGGGGAGAATTGATGGTGCGGGCTTACCACGAGACCTACGGGCTGAACACCGTCGTCACGCGCGGGAGCAACACCTTCGGGCCATATCAGTATCCGGAAAAGGTCGCGCCGCTGTTCATCACCAACGCGATTGACGACGAGCCTTTGCCCCTCTACGGCGACGGGATGCAGGTGCGCGACTGGCTGTACGTGGAAGACCACTGCGCCGGGATTGACCTCGTTTTGCACAAGGGCCAGCCGGGCGAGGTCTACAACCTGGGGGGCGGGAACGAGCGGCATAACGTCGAGATCACAAAATTGATCTTGAAGCTGCTTGGCAAGCCGGAGACCCTCATCAAGCGCGTGACTGACCGTCCCGGCCACGACCGCCGCTACGCGCTCGACTCCACGAAGATCATACAGTTGGGCTGGCAGCCCGGCCGGGCTTTCGAGGCCGCGATGGCCGAGACCGTCGCGTGGTACAAGGAAAACGAGTGGTGGTGGCGGCCCATCAAGTCGGGCGAGTTCAAGGAGTATTACCGGCGGCAGTACGGCGAGCGACTGGCCATGGCCGAAGGAGGATAGCTCCCATATTGACCTTTGTTATTGACGCGGGTTGGTGAGGATGATAAAATCCCCAGCGCATATGCTCGCTGCGGCCCCGTCCGCGGTGGACCCGCTGAGATCTAATCCCTGCCGGTGGCGGGCTACGCCACCGGCATTTTATTCGTCACACTAACCAGATTCTAAGGAGAATCTCCTGTCTATGACCACCGCCTCCGCTGCGCCTCCTGCCTTTTCCAAAGGCCTCGTCGGTGTTGTGGCAGCGCAGACCGCCTTATCCTCAGTAGATGGACAGAACGGCGTCCTCACCTATCGCGGCGTCAACATTCACGATCTGGCTGGGAAAGCCTTCTACGAAGAGGTCGCCTACCTGCTGTTCTACGGCAAACTGCCGAACGCCAAAGAACTGGAGGCGTTCCGGCAGGAGCTGGTCGCCAACCGCAAGCTGCCGAAGGCGGTGATGGAGCACACCCTCGGCGCGCCCAAGAAGGCCACGCCGATGGATGTGCTGCGCTCGGCGGTTTCGATGCTGGCGTATTACGACAAAGAGACAGAGGACATTTCCAGTGAGGCCACCCAGCGCAAGGCGCTCCGGCTGGTGGCCCAGTTCCCCACTCTCGTCGCCGCGATCCACCGGGCGCGCAAAGGCAAAGCGCCGGTCGCGCCCCGGGCCGCGCTCGGCCACGCCGCGAACTTCCTGTACATGCTGCACGGCGAGAAGAAGAGCGCGCTCGAAAATGACGCGATGAATCTGTATCTCGTCCTCCTGGCCGACCACTCGCTCAACGCCTCCACGTTCACCGCGCGCGTGGCTTCCTCCACCAACGCCGACTTGCACGCGTCGGTCACAGCCGCCATGGGGGCCCTCAAGGGCAACCTGCACGGCGGCGCCGCCGAAGCCACGATGAACATGCTGCTGGAAATCGGCGCGCTGGAGGACGTGGACGGCTTTGTGGACAATGCCTTCGCGACCAAGCGCAAGATCATGGGCATCGGCCACCGCATTTACAAGCACGGCGACCCGCGCGCCAAGCACCTGCTCGAATGGACGCGCAAGATGGAAGCCGCGCAGGGCCAAGACGCGCGCTACGTGGATATGGCGCTGGGCGTGGAACAGGCTGTGCTGCGCCACAAAGAACTGTATCCCAACGTGGACTTCTTCTCCGCGCCGATGCTATACTATCTGGGCGTCCCCACCGCGCTGGATACCTGCGTGTTCGCCGTCTCGCGCATCGCCGGGTGGAGCGCGCACGTCATCGAGCAGTACCGGGACGCTACGCTCATCCGTCCGGGCGCGGACTATATCGGGCCGAAAGAGACGGCCTACGTCCCGCTTGAGAACCGAGGTTGATGGCCGGCGCTATGGCTGACTCCGATCCCCGTTACGCGACCTTTCCCCCAGAACCAGGAGTTGCGCAACTCCGTTGGTACATTGAGAGCGTGGCCAGCGGCGCGCTGCCCGTGGAGGAGCTCATCCGCTCGTTTCGCAGCCTGCACGAGACATTGGAACAGGTGGAGCGGAACAAGTACGCCTCGAAGGAAGAAGCGCGCCTGATCTGGGATGTGCTTTGGGCGCTGGAGTTCTACTCTCCCGACCCGTCCAAAGAGCAGAATCCGGAGGAGTGGAATGACGCGGCGGCGGTGTGGGCGGAGGTGAAGCGGGTCGCCGAGAGGCTGAAGAAACTGGGAGGTTCCCCGAGGACAACGGAAATGCGTGCCGGAGATCCGCGCTTTGAGACTTTCCCCATCGAAACCCACGTGAATCAGCTGCGCTGGTACCTCCTCCAGACGGCCAAAGGCGTCCTGACCATTCACGAATTCCTGAAAGACTTTCGGGACTTGCACGAGGCGGTCGAACGCAATGGCCCGCCGGAATACGCCACCCCGGAGGAGGCGCGGGCGATCTGGGATGTGCTGTGGGCGGTCGAGTTCTGCTCACTCGACGTTTCTAAGGAAGACAATCCGGAAGACTGGTATATTCCCGAAGAAGTCCTGGCTGTGGTGAAACGCGCCGCCGAGAAGGTGGCGTGGCCATAGCCCGCCTCGCCTGGAGGTACAAACCGCGCGCCGCTGAGATAACGCAGCGGCGCGCGGCGTTTAAAAGAAACCCAGCTTCTTAGAGAAGCCGGGCTTCTCGCGCCGGCGAAGCAAGGGGCGCCTCTTGTATAATCTTCTCATGCTCCGCCGTCCTCCTGCGCGCTTGCCGATCTTCATCGCCCTGCCGGTCATCGGCTTGCTCGCCGGTCTCGCGCTGGCGGTTTTCTTCTCGCTCCCGCAGGTCACGGCCTTCTCCCCGGCGGCCGGGGCGCAGCTCGTCTCGGCGCGCGCGCCGATCCGCATTACCTTCAACCGCTCGATGGATCGGACGTCGGTCGAAAATGCGCTGCGCGTCGCCCCCCCGATGGAAGGCGCATTCGCCTGGGAGGGGAACACGCTCATCTTCACCCATCCACCGTGGCCGGTCGAAAGCGCGGTCACCGTCATGCTCGCCGGAGGCCGAAGCCAGCGCGGCCTGCCGCTCCTCGGCGCGCGCACCTGGACGTTCGCCATCCGCGGCGAGCGCGTGGCTTATCTCACACCTGCGGGCGGCGTCGCCAATATCTGGGTCACATCGCTGAGCGTGGAGGCCGTTCCTCAGCCGACCACTGCTGAAGCCCACGGCGTGTACGACTTCGACGCCGCCCCGGATGGCGCGCGCTTCGTCTACGCGGCGCTGCGGGCGGACGGCGGCGCGGACTTGCGCGCGATCAATGTGGACGGGACCAGCGCAACCGACCTCTTGACTTGCCCCGGCGCGGCGTGCCTGTCCCCGGCCTTTTCGCCGGATGGAAAGCGCATCGCCTACGAGCGGCAGACACTGATCCCTGGCCTCACGGGGGCGGTAACATTCGGCAATCCCCAGGTTCACTTGTTAACCCTCGCCACGAGCGAAGATCAACCGCTGGGCGAAGCCGGCGGCCAAACGCGCTTCCCCCGCTGGGGCCTGGATGGCCGGTTGAGCTACCTCGATTCCATCCGGCAGGCGCTCGTCATCCGGGATCTCGCCTCCGGCGCAGTCACTTATATCCCTAACACCTCGGGCGGTAGCGGAACGTGGTCGCCCGATGGGCAGTTCATCGTGTACCCGGAGATTTTTTTCCCGCCCGAACCAACCGAAGCCCTCACCGGGACGGCTGAGACGGAACATACCGACAAATTCTTCAGCCATCTCCTCCGTGTGAAAATTGCGACGAACGAGGCCCAGAATCTCTCCGGCGAGGGAGTTGTGGAAGACGCCTCTCCGGTGTATGCTCCGGCTGGCGACTGGCTGGCCTTTGCCCGCAAGGGCCTGGACGCCTCACAGTGGACGCCCGGCCGCCAGTTGTGGCTGATGCGCGCCGACGGTTCGGAAGCGCACGCGCTCACTGCCGAGCCGTTTTATAATCACAGCGCATTTGTGTGGCGCCCGGACGGCCAGGCGATTGTCTACATGCGTTTCAACGCCGCCGATCTGGCCCAACCCGCCGAAATTTGGGTGATCAACGCCGACGGGACCGGCGCGCGCCGGCTGGTCGCCAACGGATATTTGCCGAGATGGTTGCCCTGAGGAGAGAGCTGCTATGTCTGAATTGACGGTTCGCCGCGCGCCGGATTTCTCGCTCCCCATGGTCGGCGGGGGACGGCTCACACTCTCCGAGCTGCGTGGGAAGATCGCAGTGATCAACTTCTGGTCGGCAGAATGCCCGTGGAGCCGCCGCGCCGACGTGGTGCTGGTTTATCGCCACATCACCTGGGAGCAGAAAGGCGTGCGCATCCTCGGCATCGCCTCCAACGTCAACGAGCCGGAGGAAGAAATCCGTTACGAGGTTGAGAACCGGCACGTGAAGTATCCCATCCTCCTCGATCCGGATCAGAAAGTCGCCAACCTGTACAAGGCCGAGACCACACCTCACTTTTTTATCATGGACCGCCAGGGCGTGCTGCGCTACACTGGCGCGCTGGACGACGCGACAGCCGGCCGCCGCCGTCCAAAGGTCATCTATGTGGACCGGGCAGTGACCGCGCTGCTGCAGGAGAAGACGCCCAACCCGACCGTGACCTCGCCGTACGGCTGTTCCATCATCCGCGCCGCGCCGACGACCGGCACGGCGCTGCAAAAAGTGGATATGTGACTATGCACCCCGAAACGCTTTTGCGCCTCCTCCGCCTCGCCCTGCGCGCGCTGGAAGTCTTCTTGTCCCGGCGCGCTCCCCAGCCGCGCCCGCCCACGCGCGCCGATAAAGTCGTCGAGCGGGTCGCGCCGCTTGCCGAGAAAGTCCTCGAACGGGTTCACCCCGAGTCATCCACCGCGCGCCGGCGTTCGCGGGCTTTCCCCCTCGCCCGCGCGGCCCTCTTGGGCGCTATCGTCGCAGGTGGAACGGCGTACATCGTCGCCAGGCAGCAGCGCCGCGTGCGCGACCGTTACCGGCGGCTGGCCGCGCGCCTGCCCGAAGAACTGCTCGACGTGCTGGCCGCGCCGGGCGGAGGCGGGCGGTTGGAGTTGGTCTATGGCGGCGAGGGGTTGAAAGACCCCGCGACGGGGAGACTGTACCCGGTGATTGACGGTATCCCGGACTTCATCGCCTCCCCCCTCACCGAAGCCGAGTACCTGGCCGGGATACCTGCGCTCGAGAGCGGCGACGGCCTGAAACTCGGCGAGTTGCTCGCCCCGGTGAAATCGCTGGCGCTGGGGGATGACCGCACGGGCAGCGCGGCCCTGGCCGGGGCGGTGGCTTCCATGGCCAGGGTGGATTGGGCGCTCTCGGTTCCGTGCGGCATGGGCGACTACGAAATCGAGATGGCCCACGCCAACCCGCAGGCGCGCATCTTGTGCATAGATCACCGCTGGGATGCACTGCTGGAGACGCGCCGCAAGGCGCGGGAAGCGGGCGTCGCGAATCTCTACTTCGCGCGCAGCGACGCGGCGTTATTGCCCGTGCAGGACAAAGCGGTGGAATCGGTTTGGGCAGCGCACGGCTTCCACGCCTATGCCGAACCCGAACGCGCGCTGACGCAAATCGCCCGCACCGCCCGGCCGGGCGCGTTCGTCGCGGGCGTCGCGCTCATGCTGGGCGGGCCGCGCTATTACGACGCGCTTTTGCGCTTCAATCCGCGCCTGCCCGGCCTGCGCGATACGCAGACCTTCTTTAGTCTCCTCTCGGCCTCCGGCCTGGGGAACCTGCGCGTTTTCCGGGAGGGCGCCTTCGTGCGGTTTGTGGCCGTGCGGGAGTAGAGACGTTCCGGCGGAACGTCTCCGTCGCTAATCCAACTGGAACGTCTCCG
>Ga0209520_10001699_pt1 | contig 12624 bp, 10 predicted proteins | sample Rifsed16ft1_FD_184009 | JGI IMG/M metagenome (GOLD analysis project Ga0209520, IMG submission 184009) | Soil microbial communities from Rifle, Colorado, USA - sediment 16ft 1 (version 2) | ecosystem: Environmental > Terrestrial > Deep subsurface > Rock core/Sediment | place: Rifle, Colorado...
AACGGCTTAACTCGTTCAAGCTCCCTAGCGGCAGCTTTTAGAGGAATCCCACATGAGAGTGCTGTTAAAAGTGCAGCCAGAACCGAGTTCATCCAGTGCTCACCAACTAAATTCGTCTTGACGAACTGCGTCTCAGATCCCGTGTGCACCCGAAGAGTCAGCCGAGCAGGCCACTTCGACGAGACTTCATCAGCCCAGAGATCAAGCCCTGCGGACCGTCCAAATGTTTTCACTCTGCATCTACAACTGTCAGCCATTTTTTGTACCCGCGGATCGTCGGCGTTAAGGATTGCCAATCCCTCAGGCAATAGCGCCTCGAGTATGTGTGCTTTCTCTGTGGCAGTATCGTCGAGGGTCAAGAAGATGTTGGTGTGGGTTCTTGCAACTGTAAGTACGATGGCAATATCAGGGCTCAGCAACCGAGCCGATCTACTGATCAAACCCGGTCGGTCTGTCCCAATTTCAACCACGGCAAAGCGATGCCAAGGTCTTATTCGTAAAATGGTACGAGGAACTCCATAGAGGTCGTTTTGATTGTAAAGTGTCTTTGCGGTAGGGAAATGAGATGAAAGGATGGCGGCGATACACTCTTTGTTAGTTGTTTTTCCTACACTACCAGTTATGGCTATGAAGGTAGTTCGAAAAAGCAGGCGTCGCCATATGTACGCGAGTAAATACAAGAGTTGTAGGCGGCACCATCGTAGAAAGGCCTTTCTGTTGTCTCTCCGACTAAGTATTCTCATGCAGCATAGTCCGTTCTAAAAACGATTTTCGAAATGCCTAAGATTACTTTTATCTTTTGTTATAGAGCAATGCTGAGGAAACTCACTGCTGGTTTTGAGCCCATACACCTTCAGAGCTTTTGCCTTTTTCAAAGTTTCATGCCACTGGAGGTCGGCAATCCTTCATAAAAAGATGATCCCAGAGTTGGACCCCAAGAACACCCATCAATTCTCTTCCGTAATCAGCCTTGCTGGCTCGGTGTTGCTCGACCATGTGAACTACAAATTTAGGATTGAAATATCCTTTCTCACGGAGTTGAGTTTCTGACAACAGCTCCACAGCAAATTCAGGTAGATCACGAGTCCATTGCACATAGGGGGCAGATAGTCCACGCTTTTTTCTCCTAAGGATTTCCGGTGGTAAGACATCACGCATCGCTAGGCGGAGTATGTGTTTTTCTTGAAGCCCACGCATTTTCAAAGCAGGCGGAATCTGAGCGCAAAACTCGACAAATTCATGATCAAGGAACGGAACGCGCACCTCCAGTGAGTAAGCCATAGAAGCTGCATCTAAGTGCCTCGTAATGTAGTTTGGAAGGCGCACTTTCATTTCAAAGTATTGCAGTTGAACAAAGGGATGCCATTTATCGAAGTTTTGAGGAAGAATTGGTATATCCTGCGGATCGCCATCGTTTATGAGCTTTTCCCTTAGGTCATCTGAGAAGATGTGATCATCAAACTCCGAACTTGCGGAATCAAGTATTTGTTTATAACGCGCAAGATTCATCTCATCGGGGGCTTTAAGTATTCTGCTCCCTCGTGGCCATCTTCTCTTGATGGTTGGCAAATGTGCAATAAATCGCCGAATGCTAAGAGGCAGTTTTGTGAAAGGCCGTATTAACTTATCTGTCCTGAACCACGAATAGCCGCCAAATACCTCGTCGGAGCCTTCCCCGGTCAATACCACTTTGACGTTTTTAGATGCCAGTTGCGAGAGAAGCATTCGAGGTATCTCAATACCCGAAGTGAAGGGATCTTCACAGTGCCAAGCCGCTTTGGGAAGAAGTTCAAAGTCTTTGGTCATGCAGACTGTTTGCTGATTAGAGAGGTCATAGCCTGCGAAATCCTTTAGAATCTTTTGTCGGCTCACCTCATCAAACCTAGGATTCTCAAAGGCGAGGGTAAAAGTCTCTATATGACAACCGTTAAGCCTTGTCATAAGGCTTACGACTGAACTTGAATCGACTCCAGCACTAAGCCACGCCCCTACAGGAACATCGCTCCTAAGGTGGATTCTCACTGACTCCTCAAGCTTTGTTCTGAGGGCTTCGGCCCACTCCTCTGTGCTTCTTTTAGGCGTATCTTCATAACTTACTGGAAAGCGCAGGTCCCAGTATTGGTGAATAGAGAGGGTCCCGTCCTGATAAAGTAGGTAGTGTCCTGGCAGTAGCCGGCGAATCTTAGTAAAAAGGGTCTTTGGCGCAAGGACAAACCCTATCGTGAACACGTCTTTCAACGCGTGAATATCAATCTGTCTTTCAATGCCGCCACTCATTAAGATCGACTTCAATTCCGATCCGAAGAAAAGACCATTATCTTCTAATGCGTAAATCAAGGGTTTAATACCAAGGCGATCCCGGGCTAGCATAAGTCGGCGAAGTCGTGCGTCCCACAAAGCGAATCCAAACATACCCCGTAGATAATTTACACATTGGTCACCGTAGTCTTCATAGAGGTGGACAATGACCTCCACATCTGAGCGGGTTCTAAAGCGGTGACCAGCCGCAATTAGCTGCTGTCTCAGTTCCTGGAAATTATATATTTCCCCATTGCAAACGACAGTGACAGTTCCATCTTCGTTAGAGATAGGTTGGTCGCCTGTCTCAAGGTCAATTATGCTGAGACGCCTGATGCCTAATCCAATGCCTGGCGCAACGTAGAAACCGTGGCTGTCAGGTCCGCGATGGTGCATAATATCTGTCATCTGCCGCAGCATTTCCCTGTTAACTGGTCTCTCAGGATGCGAATAAACTACACCGCAAATTCCACACATTTGTATCTTCGTCCTATTTATTTTTGAACGAGTATATTAGCATTTATTCAAGCCTAGGGAGCTGATTACAAATAGTAAGCAATGTTGAAGGATCAAAATTACTAGAGGTTGTGGCGTCGACCAGGTGTGTTTGTGGTGGGTTGCTAACGTCTGGCTGCCATCCAGAAGTAGAGACTATATAGAGTCTGTGAAGCCCTGGTATCCACATGGAACGGTGAATTTCTATCGCTTCGCTCTGCATTACAGGCTCGTCATGGTTAATTATGTATATCGCTGATAATCCGTGGTGGTTTCGAAAAATCAGAGGAGTATTTGAAAGAAAAGAAATTACCGACTTATTGGAGCGGTTCCAATACACCAAAAAGTCATAGTAGTTATCGTGCTTGGTGATCAGGCTCATCCCCCATTTTCGCTTATAGCGAAGCAGACCATCGTTTAGTAATGGATGGCAACCTCCAAAGTCAATGAGTTTACATCCGAGACCATGTGCATGCTTAATAATAAAAAGATATAGCGCGGCGATGGCGCCTGCTTTTACAGGCGCCCACTCCCCATTAACTGTGCCTAGAACCCAAAAGTGTAGGATATGATTCTTCTTTTGAAAAATAACACCTGCTATTGGCTGCCCGCTTCGCATTACCCAGAGCAGTCCACCTCGATAGAAGATTCGACGGATTCGGTAAATATCATGAACAACGGCTTGTTGCCCGTGACGCTTGAGAACGAAAGGAACATACATTGTATGGTAAAACAAATCGAAGTCTTTCTCCGCATGAGTAACTTCAGGTGTCAAACCATTACGGCGCACGATTCGAAAGTCTTCCTCTAGGCTATGGCTTCTCTTGGCGAGCTTTAATGGATCTTCTGGCACCACTAGCCTTGACCCTATCCATTCGGGAACTAAGAGATAATCAGCACCGAAAAACAAACGTGCCGAGAGCTGATCTAGGCGGGCAATTGTGAGATCGGCTGAAATCCGCAAGCGTTTTAAGGTACTAGCTAATGTCCACAACGGCACCTTGCCTATTGATTCCCGTTTTGGTTGATCTTCAAATAAACCCCAAAGAAGATAGTCAACCTCATGTAAAGAACCAGCAACAATTACAGTTCCTGGATGGCCATCTGGGCGAGTAGGACCACGCAAAATTGCGATAGGTATGCGGAGGCTTTTAAATGGTAAAACATACGGAAACCGCCATTTTAGGACGTCATCTACCGGGCCTGGTAAGTAGTGATACAAACGCCAGGCCAATTCTTTCCACCAACTTGATCTCTGATCAGATTGAATCATATTTCGCGAGCACCTGCTGTTATGTGAAGATGTGAATAAAAGCCGACAGTCACCGATGAAGGTTCATCAAACAATCTTTAATCCGGAGGCACGGAACCTTTTTAAATCTTCTAGAGACGGACCCTTGTAATAAGGGGCATCCTTTGGAACCAAAGGAAAATCAAAGATGGCTTTTTTCTCAATCAAATCTAACGACTCGAGTATGACGTCTGAATAAAGTTCATGAGCTAAAGCGTAATTATCCATTAAACTATATTTTTTTGAGATTGAAAACTCCTTTTGACATATGATGGCTCCTTTGTCAATCTCCTTGGTCATGGTGTGTGTTGTCACACCAATGGTATCATCCCTATGAATCATCGCCGCGAATATGGGCCATAATCCTCGATACCTAGGTAGTTTTGATGGATGGCAATTTATACAAGTGATTTTTGCAACCTTAAGCAGCTCCTCAGAAAAAATCTGACGTTGACAAGAAAGAATAATATCAGGCTTTAAAGATGAGAGACGTCCAATGAAGTGCGGATCATTCACGTCATAAATATACTCATAAGGAACTTTAAAAAAAGAACAAACATTTTTATTGCTCAGCCTGCTTCTAATGAATGATGGCAGTGGCAAATGCTTAACAATTCTTAAGAAACGATTATAAATCCCTAGTACGAGAAAACCTTTTATGCCCAAGAATTGAATATCCGTTGGTTGTTTATTCCTTTTTGTCTTCCTGTATCCGACTTCTGCAACACCGCAAACGTCACTACCTCTTCTCTGTAGTATTCGGCAAAGAACCCTTGGCTTAAATATGACATCGTCCGACACAATGATGTATATCTTCATTTACAATTCCTCCGATCTTACAATTATCTAGGCACAGGGAAAGGAATTCACCAAAGGATTAACTCAATATACTCTAACTTGATAATTCCCTGCAGCTTGCTGAAGGGTTCTTCATTTATTGTTGAAAACGTTTTCTTTGCTTTTATTAATAGATTTATTATCAAGTATTAAAACCACCTCTATTCCACGTAAGCTCCTTACTTAAGGGTCGCTCTCAATATTTAACCATAGCTTGTGGTATGCTGAGATTACAGTCTCTTTCTCGTATTAGATCAATCAAGACCGTTTTTGGCGGACTATCGTGAACGGTCTTCCAGCCGGAAGCGGAAACAAGATAAAGGCGCTTCAGTCCAGGTATCCACATGGAACGATGAAGCTTCTCTGTCTCAGTCTTAGTTAATGGCACGTCACTATCAATTACTTTTATGGCCGATAATCCGCCGTCATCTCTAAAAATCAGTGGTGTGTGTGACAGGAAAGAATTTACTGGCTCACTGAAGCTATTCCAAAACACCAAAAAGTCATAATAGATGTCGCGCTTATCTATCAGGTTCACTGCCCATTTGCGTTTATATCGTAACACACCATCGTTGAGAGACGGTCGTGAACCGCCAAAGTCGATGAATTTACAGCCTAGCTTTTTAGCGTGTTCAAGGAGAAAGAGGTCTGTCGCTATGTTAGCACCTGCTTTTATATGTTCCCATTCCCCATTTGCCGTACCCATGGCAAGGGACTGAAGCACATTACCACGCCGTCGGAAGAGGAGGCCAGAGATTTTCTGGCTGCCTAGCAGAATCCAGATAAGTCCACCCTGACGGAAGGCTCGACGCATCCAGTAAACATTACGAATAAACGCTTGTTTACCGTGTCGCTTTCGGGTAAAAGGAACATGCATTTTGTAATAAAACTCCTCGAAGTCCTCTTCGGCTCTGGTGACCTCGTACGTCAGTCCATTGCGATGCGCGATCCGCAAATCCGTTTTTAAGCTCGTGTTCCCACGGGTAAGTTTTGCGATATCTTTTGGCAACGTCAGGATTGATACTACCCATTCAGGAACGGCTAAGTAATCTGATCCAAATAACAGTCGGGCGGAAAGTAGGTCTAAACGAGCGATTGTCAGGTCAGCCCTGGTTCTTAGGTGCTTAAGTGTTGAAGCGAGATTCCACAAAGGAACTTTCCCCACTGACTCCCTCTGTGGGTCGTCATCAAAGAAGCGGCAGGTCAGATAGTCGACCTCATCTAAAGAACCAGCAACAAGTAGAGTTCCCGGATCGGCATTAAACCGAGTCGGACCGCGCAAGATTGTGATGGGTATGCTGAGATTTCTGAAAGGTAGGATATACCGAAAGCCCCGCTTTATAAAATCTTCAAGCGATACTGGCAGATACTCGTACAACTGCCAAGCCAGCTTGGTCCACCACCGAAGTTTCAGATCAGAGTAAATCATAACTTTCATGTGTTCTATAAAAGTGCCATCGCCATAGTCCTATCTTGACGTGGCCCATCATGCCGAAAGAACGAAACCCAACTCTCTGGAGGGCATTTAAACTTGGGTTGTTTTCCGGTAAAACCCAACAGATCATTTGCCGGTAGCCAGTATCACGAAAGTATCGCATCATCGCCACTTTTACAGTGGGCGAGACAGATAAGCCCCTAAAATCCGGACTAGTAAACGAATCATAAGTGTAAACCTCACCTGGCTTAAGGCGGATTTCGCGAGCAAGGAAGGAACTAGAGGTCTGGTTTGTTGTAGCCCAAGTAGCGGAAATCAATTTTCCTTTATAGCGCGCCACAAAACACCAGTGACCCGCATCAAGCCGACTGGCAACGTAAGATGAGTCAAGCTCGGTGCGAAAACCGACATACTCATTCACCTCGGTTTTCTTGAGAAGACTAATGGCCACATGCAAGCGTGGCTTTACATTTGGAATAGGCCCCTCCAGGGATCGCTTAAGCCAAAAGACCCTGCGATAACCTATTTCGCTCAGTAGCTTAAACCAAAAGCTCTTTATGCCTTCTTTTTGAAGTACTTCAACAGCTCGGCTCAGTTTCTGCTGCCAGGACCAGGTGCTTTTTATCTGATTTGAGCTTGCCATAATTTCTCTTTAATTATCCCTGCTATTTTGTCTTTTAATAATTGCAATTCGCATTTTCTCTCGAACGCGTACGTAGAAAACTCACTTGATAATCTTCAAGATACTGACATGAAATTTATAAATCGGATTTATCTAGGTTTGAAATAAAAGTCTTGAATTTCATTTTCTCATCCTTAATGAAATTCATAACTTCAATGTCAAAACTGACGGGCTCGCCCAGATAACTTAAACACCGAGACCGAATTATTTGAAGCAGTTCCTGTTTTGGCATTTCTTTGAATACAAGTTGCAATACAAATTTATGGAAACTTTCTTGTATAATGCGGAACTGATCAATATTACTGATGTTTTGTAGGATTGATTGAAATGGTAACGGGGATAAGACCCGACCGCTCGGAAGTCTTACCATATCTAAATCCCTCCCCTGGGGTGGGCCTATGAGAGGAAAAGATGAGCCGCATGAACATTTATTATTAATAAAAGTACAAAAGTCTCCTGAATGGTAGCGGATGAATGGCATGGTAAATGCGTTCAAGGTAGTAAGAACAGCGATACCTGTGCTTCCCCATTCGGCTGGTTTGTAACCATCGGGGTTTTCGAGAATAACATGATCAGTATTTACGTGGAGCCCTTCGTGTGTCCGGCACTCTGCGGCGATTACACCGATCTCGGATGCCGCATAGAGATTAAATATCTCGATATTTAGGTCAGTCAGTACTCTCTCCTTCATAACCTCATCAAAGACCTCCCCTATCGTAATTAATATCCTAGGACGAACGAACTTGCTAAGTCGATAGTCAATCGTATGAAGAAGAGCTCTAAGCACGGTTGGGTAAACCCAGAGAACTGTGGGCTGAATCATTTGGAGGCATTGGATTTGATCCTCTACCGGGAGAAAGCGGGAGATTTTGGCACTCCGATAGAATCCAAGACGTTGATGGAGGCGAGTTTTGTGCGGCTCCACGGATCCAAGCACCACAAATCGGTCTCTGGGCTTGAACCCGATTGAGAGAAGCGCCCGAAATTGAACCAGTCGTCGTGTCCTTTCTTCGTCTCTGGTGAGGTAAATGGTAAGAGACTTTCCGGTGGTACCACTCGTATTTGTTGTGATGCAGGAAGAAAGATCTATTCCCTTTGCTGTGATTCTTTCTGCATCAGCGGCTCTTAAATCGTCTTTCGTGGTTATTGGTATGTGTTTCAGGTCTTCAGCCGTGCGTATATCTTCAGGAGAAAGTCCAACTGAACTGAAAAGTGAGTGGTAGTAGGGTACATTTTCATAGGCATGCCGAATCACAGTGCGAAGTTTTCGATTCTGTAGTTCTAAGAGAGCATCATGGGGAAGTCGGTGGTTTTTAAGTAGTCTTCTAAGCTCTAGGACCTCGTCAATCATACAGATACTCCGCATAGCGATATGACAGGTCTGAACTTGCCGCTACCCTGTCTCTCCAACTCCTCATAGTATCCAGATTCAATTATGGCAGATTCTCCAAGCAGATGTCGTAAGTCGGAAAGAATCCCATTTATGACGTTCTGGTGGATTTTACTATCAACCGTGACGAGCCTAAGCTCAAATCGTTCCTGCTCATGCTGGATTAATTGATATTGCAGTATCTCATTCCTTTCTTTAAAAACTTCCCATACTGCTCTCGGATGTACAAACTCTCCGTTTGGGAGAAATATAATATCTTCGACTCTTCCCTCAAGCTCCATTAGCAGGGGAAGCGTTCTACCGCAGGAGCATTTCTGGCTCGAAATGGATGCAATGTCCCCAAGACGGTAGTTCAGAAGAATAGTTCCTCGATTTATAAGGTTGGAAATTACAACCTCTCCTTTTTCTCCGTTTGCCACCCTTTGTCCGCTTGCATCAATTATCTTTACATGACATAAGTCCTCATGGAGATGGAATCCTTTTCGCTTTTCACAAAAGAAGCCAATCTTGAAGGCTTCTACTGCGTTGTATATTGAGAGAACAGGAATACCAAATTTCTCCTCAATTAACCTTCTTCCTTCTCCTGTCATTGAATCACCACCATATATTAGCACTTGGGGAAGATGGATCCGAATTCCTTGCAGATTCAGTATCTTGAAAAACGTTTCCAGATACGAACCGTAGCTGAGGATGATATTAGGTCCGAAACGGTTGATCTCTCTTATAATGTGCTCAACTGGCTCTATGACGGAAAGGGTTAGTCGTTCCGGGCGAAGGGGGATAAAAGTCCACTGCCGGTAAACATCCCAGACTTTTCGTATCGTAGACGTTGAGTAGCCGATAAAGAGCTCCTTATACCCGTATTTGTCTCCACAAAATCTTGTGATAACGTCTCTCTCCCTCTCACCAAAGGCGATGTTAGCAAGCAAAGACTTTGGGTCATGATATATCTCTAGAGGCTTGCCAGTTGTACCGCTAGTGATAAATGAGATGGACTTTTGCCCATTCCGTGATGTGGATACAAAAAGATGTGGGCTCTTACAGACTGTGTCCTTATCAAGGAGAGGAAGACGGTCAAGGTCCTCAACTCTCTTAATTACGTGAGGATCTATCCCTCTTTCTTTAAAAAGGCTGCGGTAGTAAGGCACAGTTTCCGCCGCGTATTTCACGATCTCTTTTAGCCTGGCATCACGAAGCTCGCCTAATTTCTCTTCTGGGAGATATGGAACACGACTCTGTCCTCGCAAGTTGGCAAATACCAGAGCGTTTCCGTAGAATTTATTGAGAAGCTTTCTTATCATTTAATCCATACGTTGGCAGTGCTCAACCAATGCTTCGAGAGTGAGCTCAGTGTGTGGAGAAGTGATCAACGTAGTGCCAGCTTCGGCACTTTTCTGGAAATCTTCTAATGTATGATTCCAATAAGCCTGCATACTGAGCAATACTATTTTCCAGTCCGCGTTCTCTATCAACATCCGTTTCTATTTGAATTGGGTGGTCTATGATTAAACTTGCTTTACCATTTCTCTCCTGGATGCAAAATATCGGCAGAATCGGTGCGCCGGATATTTTTGCCAGACTGACCATTCCTGTTGCAAAAAGTTTGGTGCGACCAAGGAATCGTTGGGGAATCAGTTTTTGTCCAAATCCGACATCACCTGTAATACATATAATCGAATTTTGTTTCAATCTATACAGAAGGACTCTTGTAAAAGCAAGGGAATTCGAATTAGGCAGATATATAATCTCTTCCACAAATTGCTTTTCACACTTCTCGAAAAGGGGTCTGATGATATGACGTTGCACCCAGGTTATGGAGCCCCTATCATTCTGGAATCCTCCGAGATGGTGCTTCATGTGCACCTGATATATCGAAAATCCATTTTCATGCAACATCTGTTTTGCCAGCGTCCTTCTGCCAAAAAAAACACTCTCCCATAGAATGACACCCATTCCATTTTTCAGTGCTCCATGCAAATGCTCCACGCCACGAATTTCAGCTTCTATGATTGCGCCTCTCTCTACGCTTGAAAGCGACAACGAAAAAGTATCTTTCCAGAATTCATAAAAAGCTCCTTTGACGATTTCTCGTCTTTGGTCTTCACTCAGTTTATCGTTAAAAGTTTCGGAGAGATTTTTCTCGCCGAGTCGTCTTTTATTCCTTGAAAATCGGTACGCAGCAGAAGCGATGAAGCTAACGACAAACTCTTTTAATTTAGGTGAAGAAAACCAACTTGTTATCTTTATTAGCATAATTACAGAAAGAAAATAAAAGTCTTTGATTCTTACAAATTTCATTCTCGATACATTACTCATACATCAACATTTTTCTTCTGATTTTTCCGGTCGGACTTTTCGGAAGGCTGTCTTTAAATTCAAGTACACTCGGGATTTTAAAGTCAGCAATCTTCCCCCGACAGTATTCTATAATCTCTTCCTCCGTGCAAGAAGTGTTTGGTACGATCACAGCTTTCACCCTTTCATCTCCATAAGACGTAGGAACGCCGATGACGACTACCTCATGGACTTTAGGGTGACTCTCCAGTAGTTCCTCTATCTCGTGCGGGTTAATTTTGTAGCCACCTTTATTTATGAAAAATTTCTTTCTCCCCACGAGGTAAAGAATCCCGTCTTTATCCCTTCTTCCAAGGTCCCCAGTTAAGAAATAACCGTTTCTAAAAACTTCTTTGTTCACTTCGTCTAAACCTTCGTAGCCCATAATTGCCGCCGGACTTTTTACGGCAAATTCTCCAATTTCGCCTACATTTGCAACCTTCCCCTCTTCTGTGAATACCTCTACTTCAACACCACGAATTGGTGTACCAACGGATTCCAGTGACTCTTCGATGTTCGAGTATAAATTCACGCTTATCGTTCCTGTTTCGGTCGAGCCGTATAGTTGCCGAACGTAAATTCCAAAGTTGTTGTAGAATTCCTGATTAAGCTTCTTTGGCATTGGGGCACTGGCAGAGACACAAAGGTGTAAGGATGAGAAATCTGGACGTCTATTGAAGGTGGTTTGGGCAAGCATGCTGAACATAAAAGGCACGGCAATAAATATCGAGATTCTGTATTTCTCTATTGCTTCTGCAACGGTGCGGCGCTCGAATTTAGGAAGCGGATAAAGGGTGGCTCCGGCTCGAATGCTTGCCATCATACTTCGCATTAGGCCGTTTACATGAGAAAATGGTGCAACGCCCAAGAATCGGTCTTCATTGGTTATACTCAGGGTTTGAATGAAACTATCGAGTTCGAAAAGCAAGTTGGCGTGCGTGCGAGCAATTCGCTTAGGTCTCCCGGTTGAACCTGATGAAAATTGATACATTACAGGCGAATCTGGGTAAACTTCAATCTTGAAATCACCAAGTAATCCTACTTCTTCTTCCAAGTCCTCTACCCAATCCTCCACAACAAATAGTTTGCACGGGAATTGGCGAACCGAGATCACTCGGTGAGATAATTCGGCAAAATCCCGTGAGGTTATAAGTAGTGAAACACCGCACTCTTCGAGGAAGTAAAGTAGCTCATTCTCCTGATAGTGGTCGTTCAAGGGAACCACAATTGCCCCTAGGTTCACAATGGCAAAATAACTCCTTACGAAGTCCAAGCCATTTGGGAGCAGTATGGCAACGCGCTCGCCTTGACGGACTCCCATATCGTAGAGTTTTGCCGCCAGGGAGGTGATTCTCTTTTCAAGAACTGCATAACTGACCGCTCTTTCTACATTTACAATTGCAGTTCGGCTGGCGTTTTGTTTTGCAACAGTTGTAAACATTTCGGGTAAGGTCTTCATAAGGGCTTACCTCCTACCTTCTAATCTCTAGTCTTTTGCAGAACATACTCAGCTAAGGTGCCGATATTCTTGACAAGATCCAGTGTTAAATCATCATCACCGATTTCAATATTAAACTCTTTTTCAATCGCCGTCACAAGAGCCAAAACTTCTATCGAATCAAGACCGATGCCGCGCCCCAGAAGGGGTGTATTTGAACTGATTTCGTCATGTATAGTAGGTTTAATCTCGAATTTGGATACCAGAATATGTTTGATCTTTTCTTCTATTTCTAAGTGCGTGCTTTTTTTCATCTTTTTCTGATCAATTTTTCAAGATTTTTAGGTGTTATAAATGGCAATTTAACTTAACTTCTTCTTTTGGCCGCGAGCCCCGCTGCGATCTCACAAATCAACCCAAGATA
>Ga0209520_10001731_pt1 | contig 12498 bp, 35 predicted proteins | sample Rifsed16ft1_FD_184009 | JGI IMG/M metagenome (GOLD analysis project Ga0209520, IMG submission 184009) | Soil microbial communities from Rifle, Colorado, USA - sediment 16ft 1 (version 2) | ecosystem: Environmental > Terrestrial > Deep subsurface > Rock core/Sediment | place: Rifle, Colorado...
TGTTAAAAATAAAAAAGCAAGTTATAATACCTTGACAAAATAAAAAATGTAGTGTATACTATATATAAGAAACAAGGAGAAATAAAAATGAATATTCAGACCGCAAAAAAGATAGCAACGAAAAACGGAATATGTTATAGTAATGCTTTCGATTTAAAATTTGTTATTGACCATACAAGATATGAAGGACACGAAACGATAATCTTGGCTTATAGAAGAATTTTAAAGTATATTTTAACAGGCAAATAAAATTAAGGAGATAAAGAAATGAAACAAATATTATCAGAACACGAAAAAAAGATGAAGAAAAATATAAATACGATAAAAAAAGCAATACAAAATTTAAGAAGTTTGGGATATAGAATTGAACAGGATAAAAATGTAGAAACGATGTTTGGCGGATTGGTTGATAATATATATGTAAGAGATTATATGAATAATAAAATAAAAGACAAAGTAATTTATCAGAAATATTTATTTACTATCGAATAAAACAAATAAAATAAGGAGAAATGAAAAATGGGAACGATAACAAAAATAGTAAAATATGTTAATGAAGAAGGTTTTGAATTTCAGTTTGAACCGATAGAGGATAGTTTAAAAATTATTAAAACAAAAACAGGATTTGAGGCACGTTATTTAATACAAGAGAACGACCCGATAGACCCACGTGAAGACGATAATGTAGGCACAATGGTTTGTTTTCATAAGAGATATACTCTTGGGGACAAAACAGATTTAAACTCGGATATGTTTAATGGTTGGGAAGAATTATCAGATTATCTTATTAAAGAGAAAAAGGCGATAGTTATTCTTCCTTTATATTTATACGACCATAGCGGTATTAGTATAAAGGTTGGTAGTTTTCAAGGTTATTTACCGCAAGGACACGCAGAATTCGATAGTGGACAAGTTGGGTTTATATATGTATCAAAAGAGAAAATAAAAGCCGAAGGAATAACAAAAAAACAGGCAGAGAAAAATTTACGAGCCGAAGTAGAGGTATATAATCAATATTTAACAGGCGATTGTTATTGCCTTGTTAAAGAAATATACGACAAAAACAAGGAATATATTGACCACGATACATTAGGTGGTTGTTTTGGATATGATTACGCAGTTAAGGCATTAGAAACTGAAATATAATGCGGATATAAGAGATTATCATATATTATATTTTTACTTTTATATCTGCATTATATAATTAAATTTGGCGATAATAATATGCGTAGACCTATAATAACAGATATAAATTTTTTAAGACAAAAAAGCGAAAAAGAATATGATATTGCTATGCAAAATGCTATTATAAAAGATTTAGAAGATAGTTTAGATATATCAAAAGGCATTGGCTTAGCAGGGGTGCAAATTGGTATATTAAAGAATATGGCTATAATAAGAATAGGCGAACAAAAACTTAATTTAATAAATGCTTATATAAGATATAAAGAGGATAAATTTCGTTGCATTGGCGAAGGTTGTTTATCCCTTCCTTCTCTAAAAGTAGATACTATACGATATAATAAGATATATATAGTTAATAATGGAAAAGATGAAGAATATACAGGAATATTAAGTATAATAATACAACACGAATTGGCTCATTGTGTAGGCAGGACAATTTTAGATGATAAATGGAGAGCAAAATAATATGTTTATATATAGAGTAGAAGATGAATTTGGTAATGGTTGTTATCGCAATAAGGCATATTGGGTAAATAGAATAAAACATCACGACTTTAATCCAAAATATCCGCAACCGAGAGAGGACAAAGGTATAAACAGATATGTAAAAGAAAACGAATTTTGCGGATTTAAAGATTTAACACAATTAAAACAATGGTTTAATTTAAAAGAAATAAAACGTATGAGAAAAAATGGATATACAATACATAAAATAGAAGTAGAAGCAATAACCGCTTATGGACAAAAACAATGTTTAGCATTAATACCGAAATTAAGAATTAAAATTGACGAAAATATGATTTTTAATTTACCTGTATAACTAACAAAAAGAAAAATGAGGTAATATATGAATATTATAGAACTTGCAAGACTTGAACTTAAACGAGAAGGTAAACTGAATTCAAAAAATGAAGGCATTTTATTGCTTAATAGAATAGAAAAAATATTATCTTATAATAAAAAAGACGGAAATCTTAAACGGAAATAATCTAACTTTTGTCTTTTTAACATTTCTCCGTCGGAGAAAATATATTTTTAATAATTTTAAGACTTGACAAAATAATAAAAGTATGATATACTTATATTATCGTAAGGAGATACTAAAATGAGATACAGATATATAGTAGATGATGAAATTGAAAGTAGTATTTATAATACAAAAAAATTAGCTATTAAAGAATATAAAAGATTAATAAGTATAAATTATAAATATAAAAATAGTTTACAAGTTTTTCGACATAACTTAATTAAAGACGAATATACAAGAATTGAGGTATAAAATGGGCAGAAAAAAAGGAAGCAAAAATAAAGTAAAGATACAACAGAAGACAGAACAAGCAATACCTTTAGACATTAAAGACGTTAGAAGGCAGTTGCGTATGCTTCGTAAGATAAAGAAGGACACACGCAAAGGTAGTGAAGAACGACACGAATTATGTAAAAAGATACGAGATTTAAAAAAGCAGTTAATACCCATATTAACAAAAGACCCCGAAAAAGAAGTGATAATCAACGCTATATTGCTTTGCAGACCCGAATATTCTCGACTTGATATGAACCTTAATAAACATAGTTTAGAGGCACTTAAAAAGCATTTACAATATATACAAGGAAGGTCAAGATTGATTTAAAATGAAATTACAAATACCTATTCATAAATTAATTTTAATTGTATTAATAAATTATTTTCCTAAGTCTTTTGCTCGATTTTATAAAGAGTATCAAGAAGTTAAAGAAGAACATTTTAAAGATAAGGAGATAAAGAAATGACTAAAATGTATACTAAAAAAGAATGTTATGATTTTTATTTATCAAATTTAGCCTCTCAAGAAATACCATTAAATCTTAAAGAATGGGAAAGAGAAATATATCCTAAAGATTTAAAATTTATGAAATTTTTAGGATTAACTCCCGAACAAGAATAAAGGAGATAAACAATGGATAAATATATATGCAGAACTTGTGGATTTAGATTAGAAATAGAACTCGAAAAGACAAATAATGGGGATATGAATTGCCCTATTTGTAAATCTTCTATGTTAAACGAAGAAGAATTTAAAAGTAGAGAAGAAATACAAAAAGCAATAGAAGAAGATAGGCAAGATGATAATATGAACCCACGACAAGACGCTTTAGACGACGTTATAGATACAGAAATCATAGAAAAAATGAAAGAAAACATATTTATATTTGGTAATGAGGAATGTTTTAATAGTATAGAAAAAATGGTAGACCCTTATATAAGATATGCTTATAGAAATTATTTTCTAAAAGCAGGTGGAGAAATACCCATTGGAAAGGAGATAAATGTATGAGAAAAGATATTTGGTATGAGGTTTATATATTAGATAAAGAAGGAAGCAGAACATTAGAAAATGGTATTTGTGCCTCTTATGAAGAAGCAAGAAAAATTAAAGCACTTGCCGAAAGATTTGATAAAGACCATATACATATAGATAAATGGACAAATAAAGATAATCCGACAAGAATTACAGGTATTGAGTAATAAAAAAATAAATTTGACATCAGACTATATAATGTGGTATACTTATAGTATAAGATAAGGAGAAATAAAAAGATGAAAAAATTTATGAAAGTGAGTTTAATAATAGCGTGTAAAAAAGGCGACGAAAAGATAATCGAACACGAATTAATGAATAGTGATTTAGCACAGCAAGGATTATATAGTTTTGGAACACAAATAATACCTTGTAATAAACAAGAAACTAATGAAATATTATCACAAGTGCCTGAAGAATTATTATAGAAACAGGAGAAGTAATAGAAACACAAGAGGGAACGAAAGGAAAATAAAATGCCTTATAGAAACGGACAATTAGTTAATTGGAAGGTTAAAGTAAGAGGATTAAGACCTTTATTAACAGAAGATAATAGCGATAAAAATGCTATTAAAGTTGGTAAAAAATTTTATAAAATTTTAACTTCTTCTTTATATAAAAGATATTTTAAAGAATTTGACGATTTAGACGAATTTCAAGATGTAGAAGGATTAGAACATTTTAACGATGTATTAAATAGATTATATGATTATTGCGACGAAAATTTGATATGGATAGATTTTAAATAAGGAGATAAGAAAATGAAAAGTTATAAACAAGGATATGAAAGATTAAAAAAACAAGTAAAACAATATAAAAACCATTTAGATAAAATAGAAATAATATTATGCGAAGCATACAACGAATGTAAACATATTTATGACATTTATGACCCTATAACAGGATTTAAACAAAAAGGAGATAAAAGATGAATAAATGTAATAGTTGCGGATATACGCATAGCGAAACTTTCGATTGTAGTCAATCTGTAAAGAAACATAAAGAAAAGACCGAACCTATTAGAACACAATTAGTTATGGCTTTAGTATATGCTTTAAGAGAAGCAGAAAATATTTATTTAGAAACAACAGAAAGCACAATGAAAGAATGTATATATAATATAGTAGAAGCTATTAATTTTACCGAAAAAGAAAGACAATTATTTGAATTTGAAAGTCAGTCAATAGGCATTTAAAGGAGATTATTTATGATAAAATATAGAATAATAGATTTACAATTTGCTTCAAGCGGTGGTAGATACTTCGCAGACGGAGCATTATTTGATACTAAAGAAGATATAAGACAGCAGTTAATATCTTTTCACGAAGTAGATAGCACAGACCCCGAAAAATTAAGTAAGTTTACGTTAGACGAAGTATTAAATTATGGAGAATGGGAAATTGAAGAAGTAGAAGTAAATAATTGTCCTTATTGTAAGAGCGATTTTGAAATAACCGAAGGACATAATTGCGATGTAGGAAGGACAAGTTAATATGACTTTATTAAGAATGATAATATTATTTTATGGCTCATTTTTGTTAGTTATACTAATATTATTATATATTTATTATTTAATTAAGAAAGAAGAGAAGAAAATATGAAAAAGATTTTATTTATGATTTTAGGAATTTGTTTAATTTCTTCTATTGCTTTAGCAGATATAGATATAAATTATTTAGCAAATCGTTATACTCGTCCAGAAGAACTTGGCTGGTGGATTGTATCTCATATTTGGTATGATTATGATAAACTTAAAAATGATGACAGACATTGGCAGACAGCAGAAGAAACATTAAAACGACGCAAAGGAGTATGTAGAGATTTTTCTGTATTGGCATACGAAATTTTAGAATTACAAGGGTATTCTCCTTTTATTATTGTATATAATACAATTAAAGGACGGCACGCTATTTGTGCTTTTCAATATAAAAATCAATGGACGTATATTTCAACTGACGGATATAATTTACTTGATTGGACACAATTAAAAAATTATATTATAACAGATACTAAGGGTAATAAGATGAACTTTCTTATGATAAAGATGATGATACCAGAATAAATAGTATTTAAATAAGGAGATATAAAATGGATAGAAGATTATTTAAGATTTTAGTTTGGGGATTAGTAATGGTATCAATAATATTTTTGTATGTATGTTATTTTATAGGAGCAAATTAAAGATGAAAAGAATTAATCCTATAAAAATGAAACAAAATACTTTAGAAGCAGTTATTGTTATGCTATTAGGTTTGATAATATTTATTATTATAATAGCAAGATATTAAAATAAATACTTGACATCAGCATAGATTTTGTGATATACTTATAGTAGAGAACAAGAAAGCTCGGTTAGAGCATTACAGAAAGACCCGACAATGGGAACTAAAACAAAAAGAACAATACAAGACCTGTTAAATGAAAATCGTCGCTTACGACAATTATGCGATAGAGATTTTTTAACAGGTCTTTTTAATAGACGTAAACTTATAGAAGATTTAGAACGATATTCTGAATTAAATAAAAGATATAAAATTAAATTTTCTTTATTAATGCTGGATATTGATAAATTTAAAGAGATAAACGATACAAGAGGACATAAAATCGGAGATAAAGTCTTAAAAGAGGTAGCATATATCTTACAAAAGAATATAAGAAAGATTGATAAATGTTATCGTCTTGGCGGAGATGAATTTATAATTATTTTTAGCCACCATAAAACAGAAATTTTTATACGACGTATAAAAGAATTATTAAAAGAATTAAATCTATCTGTAAGTATAGGTTATTGCGATATTTCAAAACATTGTTTAGAAATTGTAGATAAACTTATGTATTGCTCTAAAAGGAGAAAATAAAATGCTACTTGCTTTATTAATTATTATTTCGTGTTTTGTATATTATGTATTAAAAGGAATAGAAAAACACGAAAATAATCAGAAACAATTAGAAATTCAAATAAATTCTTTAACTGATAAAGAAACGCAGATGCCTATATCTAATAATCCTGCAATAGACGTGCATATAAAAGAAAATCAAGTTGACGCTTCTCGTATTGTCGAATATACAGGAGAAGCGATTAAAAAATTTGAATTTCGTCCAGAAACGTGGGAACAATTCATTTCACAAGAAAATGCAAAAGAAGAAATAAAAACAGTTATTAAAAAAGTTAAAAGAGGTATTAGAGGACATTTAATTTTATCAGCATTAAAGGGAAGCGGTAAAACTACTTTTATAGAATTGTTTGCTCATAGTATTGGAGCAAAATTAATAGAACGGATTGGACGACAAATAGACGAAGATAATATTGTAGATATAGTAAATGAAATAAATCAAAGCCAAGAAAAATATGTGGTATTATTTATTGACGAAATAGATACGATGGAATGGAAAGTATTGAAAATATTTAATACGATGATAGAACAATTTAAGATTAATGAAAAGAGGATTAAACCTTTTATTTTCGCCTCTGCTACTATATCGAAGCATTTACTTGTAAAAAATAATCCCGATTTGCTTGATAGAATACCGCACCATATTCAATTTGTAAGATATACAACAGAAGATATTGCTAAAATTATTTTACAATATAAAACTCAATTATATTCTGAAGAACGAATAACCGATGATGTGGTTAAAAAAATATCTGAAAATTGCAAATATAATCCTCGAACTTCTATATCTTTATTAGAAGATTATATTGTAGAACAAAATATAACAAAAGTATTAAGAAATCGTCATATTATTGCAGACGGATTAGATATATTCGATATAAAGATATTAGATATACTCGCTCATTCAAATAAAGCAATAGGGAGTAATGCTTTATCTTTGAAGGTCGGAATGGGAGAACAACAGTATTTGCGTGAAATAGAGCCATTTCTGCTTGAATTTGGCTATATTCAGAGAATACCGAGCAGGACAATTACAACAAAAGGATTAGAATTTTTGAGGAAAATTGAGGAGGTTAAAAATGTCATATAAACAATTTATAGAAAAATTAAAAAATAAATCAACATATATAATTCGACAATATTTATCGGGTAAAAAAACAATACCTTTACCTTTTGAAGCACGTCAAAAAATAGAAAAATTATTGCCAAAAATAATAAAACAATCAGAAAAAGAAGATAATAAATTAGCCGAACAATTTATAAATTCTCGTTTAGTTAATTTAGGATTATATAAATATCAAAAAGAACACCCCGATATAGTTTCTGTTTATGAATGGCGACAAATATTAGATATGTGGAAAGAAACTTATAATATTTTAAATACAGCAAATAGAGAATGTTATAAAGATATAAATAAGGCAGAAACTCCTAAAATGCTTAAAGATTACATAAAGAAAGGATAATTATGTTAAGTAAATTTAAAGATTATTTATTAATTAATGGTAATTCTTTTAATACAGCACAAAATTATGTGCAACGTATTGAAAAATTATTAAGAGAAATATCAATAGATAATCTTTCAGAAGATACTATAAATAATTATTTAAGGATTTTACAGCAAAAAGTATCTCCGTCTACTTTTAATGGATATATCTTTGCTTTTAAGGCATTTTTAATATTTTTAAAGAAAGATATTATATTACCAAAAGTTTCACGACCAATTCAAACTTTACCAGAAAGTTTTGATGAAAAATATTTCGAGGAAGAAATTATACCGACACTTGAACAAATAACAAAAACAGATTTTCTAAAATTCAGAGCAATATTTTATTTCTTATTTTATAGCGGTATTCGTATTGGAGAAATAAATAAAATTAAAAGAGATGATTTCGACTTAAAGCTAAATAGAGTAAAAGTATTAATGCCTAAAACGAAAAGGGAGCGTATTGTATTCTTTACAGATAAAACTAATGAACATATTAAAGAATATTTCGATAGTGAACCCGAAGAAATTAATGCTTTTAATATTACTTCAAATTCTATTAAACAAAGAATGAAAGAATATAAACAATATTTTCCTAATATTAATTTACATTGTCATTTATTTCGACACGCTTTTGCGATGAATTTGTTAAAAAAAGGAATAGATTTATTTTCGGTTAGTCAATTATTAGGGCATAAAGATATTAAAACTACTACAAGATATTTAGGATTAACAGTAGATAATTTACAGGAAATTTATAACAAAAAGATGAATAAATGAAAAAAACAGAACTAACTTGTAAATATTGCGGTAGAGAAACGCCCAATAAAGAATTTAAGACAAAGAAGGGTAAATGTATTTGGTGTGATAAAGACTATGTAAAACAAGAGGTTAAAAAATGACCCCACGAAAACTTAAAAAAATAGAAGATAGATTAAAAGATTTTCAGAAACATTATCCTGATAATAAATATAAGATTGATGATAAATATCAAATTATATTAGTATCAGGTCGTAAACCGCATAAAATTAAGGAGCTAAAGAAATGAAAAGAACTCTTAAAGAATTACATTATAGCGATACAGAAGCAGTTTGTTGTGCCGAATGTGGCACAGATATTAGGTGGTGGTTGAAATCGAAACATATTGCTTATTATTTACCTAATGATGATATAATATGCTCAAAACAATGTTTAAAAGAATATGCTATTGGATATTTTAGAACAGACGAAATAATTACAAAGGAGAAATAAGATGAAGAAAAAAATAAGAAACTTTTTTCATATTTTATGGATTATATTTTGTGATAGTCAGTAAGCAGAGATTTTTAAATTAGAAAAGGAATAAAATAATGTCTAAAAAGAAAAGAAGAATAAAAGCCCGAAGAACTTGGACAAGAAGTCCTATCGAAAAGGTTATACTAATAAAAGAGTAAAAGACGAACCTTATAATGGTATGACAGAAGAAGATTATGATATAATAGACGATATTACAGACGAGTTTGAACGAGGGATAAAATAATGAGATACCAACTCCATTTTATCGGTAATAAGCTCTATCAAAAAGACATATTTATTGCCGAAGCAAAACAAGTCGGAATAAATCGTTGCCTTCCCTTTAATTTAATACTACATCGCACTTGGGGAGAGAAGATATTATTAGGTATTTATACTGCTAATTCTAATTATAAAGAAGAACAAGTTAAAATATTAAATGAGAAAGCAATTAAAGCAGGGAAAAATAAAATATATACTCCCGATGAAATAGACGGAAGAAAGAACCGCACACAAGGCACAGCAGAGGTATTTGGCTATTTTATAGTATCGGGTATCAATATTCAAGCAAGTAATGACTTTAAACAGGCATTAATGGCTCAATTAGACATAGTGCAGACCACAGAAGTCAATAATACAATACAACGCCAATGTGGTAGTTATATAATAGGCACTTCAAGCATTGTAAAAAATACTATTGAAGATATTACAAGAAAGACAGAGCAATTATCTTTGGAAAGAAAAGAAAAAATTAAACTATTTATTGCAGGAGAATTTAGAGAATTAAATTTAACATTAACTCCTATAAATTATTCTCGAACTCTTATTTCGACAGATATTACAGAAATACCAGAAGAAAAATTGTTAAATACCAATAAAGTAAGTTTTATATATGACTATAAGAAAAGAACTTATCTCACAAAATATGCTACAAGAGGCAGACCACGAAAGGTAAAACAATGAAATGTCGTAATTTTGGTTTTGTAAACGAAGACGGAGAATATAATCCCGAAGAATTTAGCGAATGGAATAATCATTGCCAAAATTGTCAATTTTTTGACGAATGTTTACAAAAAGAATATTTTAAAGATAAAGATAAGGAGAAAAAACATATGCAAAAAGAACCCAAACCTTTGGGAGATAATTTTCCGACTTATGACGTTATTCATTTACGTATGATGTTAAATAAAGAGCGTAAAGATATGATAGAGAAATTATCTTTTGAAGATTTAGGTAAAATAACAAATGATGATAAAATAGACCTTATAATAGATTTAGAGTGCTATAATTTACATTGTAGAAAACAATTAATTAAAGAAAGATATAATAAAAAGGAGAAAAAATAATGAATACTATTATAGCATTTATTTTAATAATTATAGGAACAATATGTTTAATCGTTCATCAAAATAGAAATAATGTAGAATTTAATATTAAAAATTATTTATTAATAGCAATAACGATATTAAGTCTTATAATAGGTGGGAGTTTAATAGGAAGATAATGAGGAACAAATGAATAATTTTAAAGATTATTATACTAAAGATTTAAAGAAATTAGCCGAAAATAATCCTTATGGTAATCCTTTTTCTGCAAAGATTATTAATTTGGCTCTTAATAAGTCTTTTAATGCAGTAAATACAGCAAAAACTTCATTAATACAACACGCAGAAATAAATGCTATAAATAAGATATTTGAAAAGAAATGGCAACCACAGGATTGTATTATAATATCATCGGGTAATCCTTGTCCTATGTGTTTAACAGCTATTGCTTGGTCAGGTATTGAACAAGTTTATTATATGGACGAATATACCATCGCAAATGAACGAGGATTTAAGTTTGATAGAGACGCTCAAAAAGTAAATAAATTTTTACGATTAGGACTAAAAATTAAAAAAATATAAGGAGAAAATACAATGACAATTAGTAGATTTTTTCATATACTTACTATATGGAAACAAGAAGACAAATCAGTTTATTTATTAGTAGTCAATCTTTTAGTATGTTGTGGTTTTGTATTAGGTTTTTGTATTACTTCATTAATATTTATTTATAGATAAATATTATTTTTTTTCTAAACTAAAAATAGCTTCATATGACAAGAAAGAAATGACCCAATATGAAATATGTATATATAACTTATATTAATCAAGTAAAAGGAAGCAGACATTGGTATATGGATAGAGTTTATTTAAAAAAATTAGATGCAGAACAAAGAACAAAAAATATATGTAAAAAATTTCCAAAAGGAGCATATTTAATAGATAAATGGAGACTATATGAATAAGATAAAAAAACTCAACAAGACAGATTTTTTCGATGTATATGGGATTTCCTTATTAGAAAGAAATAAAATGGAAGAAACAAATTATTTATTAGCTTTAATTTTACCAATTGCAACAAAATATTTAGATATAACTACTTATGCTTTACGAAGCGAATGTAGATATTTTATGTCCAGAATAGATTATTATCATTATTCTAATGCAAAAGAATATAATAAAAAAATATTAGAAAAAAGAGGAATAAAACATCATAGACATTATAGAAAAAATTTAACTTTATCAATTATGTTAGATATGTTTTATAACGGAAAATGGGAGAAAGATTATGGCGGAAGGGCGTGGGGAGATATTTGTCAAGCAGGGATAGAATTAAATATAGCAATAAAGAATTTAAATTTAAAACAAATATTAGAATGGATAGATATATTAAATGATTTAGAACATAATAATGCCTTATATTTACAAACATATTCAACATTCGATTTACCAAATTCTTTAGGATATAAAAGATATTCAGAACCCGCCAAAATTTTTAAATATTGTTCATATGATATACAGAAATTGACGAAAGGAATCAATATATGAATAAAATCTATATTAATAAAAAAGGAAATGCTACTTTAGTAATGGTAATGATACCTATTGGCAGTTATTATGAACCTAATCGTATAAAAGGAGTAAGTCATTTCCTTGAACATTTTTGTTTTAAAGGAACAAAGACCAGAACCAGAAAAGACATTGATATTGCTATTGAAGGAGTAGGCGGAGATATTAATGCTTACACTTCAGAAGAATTGACTTGTTATTGGGCTAAAGTAGCAAATAAACATAAAGATATGGCTATTAATGTTATAACAGATTTGGCATTGAACCCCATTTTTCCAGTAAAAGAAATTGATAAAGAACGAGAAGTTATTATACAAGAGTTAAAGATGTATGCCGATAATCCTCAATCAGCAGTATGTGAATTATTTAATAAAATATATTATCCAGAAATAAGTGGTTATCATTTTCCAATCGTAGGAAAATGATAACCA
>Ga0209520_10001733_pt1 | contig 12483 bp, 20 predicted proteins | sample Rifsed16ft1_FD_184009 | JGI IMG/M metagenome (GOLD analysis project Ga0209520, IMG submission 184009) | Soil microbial communities from Rifle, Colorado, USA - sediment 16ft 1 (version 2) | ecosystem: Environmental > Terrestrial > Deep subsurface > Rock core/Sediment | place: Rifle, Colorado...
TAATCGATAAAGTTATAGTTTTTTAATGCTGTGTATTTATCACTCAACCAAACCCCTGACATCGAACAAACCTGGCGGATGACCGTGTCCCCCTTATCTTTGCCCGTAAGAATTCTCTCCGCGTCTTCCTGTCTGGAAATCCGGTAAATATTCTTGTCATTAAGGACTTCTTTGATGTAGGCCTCCTTTAGCAATCCTGTGGGTGTCCTGCCAGAAAGCATGTCTCCGCCAAACCGGGACTTCATGTAGGCCTCTTTGATATCAGAGGAAGCCTTTTTGTTGTCGGCCAGAAGTTTCTGTCTCTGTGCTTCATCATAATATTCGTTATTAATGACTTCCGTTAAAAGTTGGGGGACAGCCTTGATGATATAGGGTTCGTCTTCGGCATCGGTTAATTCTCCCACTGTATAAACATCAAAAGCGTCGTAAACCTGACTTTTGATTCTTCCTTTCAAATCGGGCCAAACCTGAATCCAGGCTACCGAGTGTTTAGCAGATAGAATTGCCATTAAGGCAAGTTTTTCAATCATGTCCTGCGCCTCAAATTCCCTGCGAAGCCACCAACCGGACTTGCGGGCGATATCTTTGGCTTGTTTCTCAGCCTGTTGGAATCTCATTTGTCCCAGATCCATAGGTTGACCGCTTTGTGGGTCCTGGACCATTTGTTGTGGAAAATCCTGTCGCATTACCCGTTCGGGATAGATAGTTGGAACCGGGTTTTGTGAAAGCAGGAGGTTTGCGACTCCCCTAATTTGTCTGGAGGCCTTGGGAATAGCCCGTTGTGGCGAATAGATGGTTGACCGCTCGGATTGGTCAACTATTTTGTTAGTCGTCCTTGATAAATACCGGAAGTGGTGTCCGTCATCGAAAAAGTTGTTGTCGTACCAGCGGCGTTCGTGTCCCCGGCGGCTGGATTCCGAGGATTTGACCAATTCTTCGACAACCTGACCAATGTCTTTAGTTTCTACATCATTTGTCCCGATTTCTTTGAATTTGTCTGCCATTTAAGCCTCTAAAACGTGTTTACTAAAGTCCTCTTCCGATAAATTCTCGATGGGGGTAAGCTGGTCTTCACCCTTGGGTCGTTTTTCTGGTTTAGTCTTGTCTAAAACTTCGAGGGTGGCCAGTTCTTCTGCGTTTTTCGCCATAATTGCGTTCAACATCTTCGAGCGTTCCTCTTTTTGAGAGTTTAAGACATACCAAAGCAACCCTGATTGGGCAACAGCGACGATGGCAAGGGCAATTTCAATCATTGAACAATGTAACGAGCTTTATAATATTTCTCAAAAGGATTTGCGAATAAATATTCATCGTACTTGTACCACTTCTTGTCTAAATTCTGTAGAAACTCGTACTTCCGTCTAATTACTTTGATTATGACCGGAACTCCATTTGTCAGATATCTGGCCTCATTTTCTTCAAGAATGGCTCCCGGTCGCATTGACCGAATAGTGCTTTTTGTCAGGTCGGTGTATTCCCCGCTTTTGATGCCGAAAACGATCTTGTCTCCACTTAGATCTGTCCCATCCCAGGCGTTCCGGGAAGCATCTCCCAGTAAAAACCCCGGAATCTGGCAACGGTCCAGTAAGTCGGCTCCATCGCGCAGGGCTGCCCACAATTGATCGTGGCTAAAACTCGTCGTATTCTTCGACGGGGAAATTCCAACCGTCTTGTCTTTCGTACTTTCGTTTTTGTCGTTCATACTCTACTTTAATTTTCGGTAAAACCCCCTCTCTTATTACTGGGACTATCGGATTCAGTCCCCAGACCGCCAAGGCGTGTGCCATCACGATATCATCGTGGTGCGGAGGTTTTGCTCCATATCTTATTTTACCAGTAATGCCAATCTCGTAAGAAAAGTTATCAAATTCCTCGAAAGTCTCCTTTGTTGGAATAATCTTAATTTTCTGCTGATCAATCCAAATGGAGAGTTTCTCCACTAATTCTTTTTTGGATTGTTCTGATATTTTAAAAGGTTCAACCGCAATCCTGTCCCTCGCCAAATCATCGGCGATTGGATCTCCTAATCCCGTGGCGTCGATAACCGTTAGGGCGTTGTTGTAAAACCTGGCTGTTTCCCCAATTTTTTTCTTCTGGAACGGCCATTCAAGAGTTTGGAACCGGTCTTGATATACTTGGAAATTAGTTGCCCTGTCGTATACACAAAGAACTGTAAAATCGGTTACCTTGGCAAGATCCACTCCCATAACATAAAAATGTCCGGGTTCCGGCTTTTTGGGGACAGAAATCGTTACATCCCGCACTCCGCGGAATACTTGGCCTTGGCCCTCAAGGAATTCGCACTCCCATTCCTGATTGAAGTCCCCGACAGTCATCGTCTTGCGAGATTCTTCCAGTTGTTTCGGATCAATAATTCCCGAAGTGGAAGCCTTTAGAAGCCAGCTCTTCCATTCTGGGTTATAGGCCGAACTATCCGTGTTTCCCCTCATATAAAAGTCGTATAGGTGGTTCCGCCCCTTAGGAGTACCAATAAACCAGGCCCACCCCATGTTCTGCCGAAGGATTGGTTCCAGCACCATCCAGGCGTCAGGTTTAATTTTGGCGAATTCGTCCAGTACCAACCCCTTCGGCCCGGCCCCTCTTAGGGCGTCCGGGTCATCCGCCCCTTTTAACTGGTAGATGGAGCCGTTCCTGAAATAGACAATAAGCTCTGATTCGTTTGTTCTTGAAATAAATTCCTTGGGGATGATATTGAACAACATTGATGGGTCCCGCCAGACCGCGTCTTTGGCCTCCGCATAGGTCGGGAAGAGATGCCAATATACCCCCTTTTTAAGGAGTGCTTGTTTTGTTATCTCGTTTATCGCTGTTGTCGTTTTCCTCGCCCTCCGGTGCCACACTAAAACCTTGAAACGATGAGAGTCGTTCAGGACTTCTATCTGGTGAGGCATAAGAGTCTGCATTCGGGGGAACGAAACCTTGGTTGTTGATGAAGACTGAGATGGGTTCATGTTTTGAATTTCCTTCGGTTGGTTTGGCGTTGGGTAATAATTTGTCAGCTAATATCCTGAGAGCTTCCAGGCGAATCCTCTCGTTTTTTGAGGTAAAAGCCATGTGTTCAATTCCCTTAAAAACATCCCTGGCTCTTTTGGCCACCATCTGCCAAAGGCCAACCTGTGATCTTGGCACAATTGCCAGATTTTTCTTGTGGGGCCTGCCCGCAAGACGCCTGGCTCGTGGATCAGAGGCCTCGATATTTGCAATTCCCTCGGCTTCGAGTTTTTTCCATTCTTGATATTCTCTGACCCTGGGTGGAATAACGATTGGTTTATCACTGATGACTGTTTTTGCCATGACATCTATCTAATTATACCTCTAGCGTGTCAGGTTCAGGTAAGTTGGACTGGGATTGTTTAGCATCTTGTGGACCATTTTCGGGACTTGTTCCTTATCTTTGGGCCAATGTGGAATGATATTTGAGAATAGCCGCATAATCTCCACATCGTCTTCAGAGAAATGACTTGGTCCGTCGTGTGCGTAATCCTTATTTCGTCCAGAACCCACAAGTTTTACCGGGATTTGTTCATCGTTTACATAAAATTTAAGAATTTCAAATGGTCTGCGGAGCAGAAATGACGTAATTGAGTAAACGACCGGAATTTTCCCCTCCAAGGCCAATCCGACCGCCGCCCCCATCATGCCCATTTCGGCCGCTCCGGTGTTTATCGCCCTATCCGGGAAGGTTTCGCGGTGTTTGTTGAACATTCCGTAACCTAAATCTCCAAAAAGCAACCAAATGTCTTTGTTTTTTAACATTTCCTCATAAAGCTGGGCTGAAAAATAGCCTCTTTGCGACTCGTGAGAAGTTCCGAAATTAGGAAATTCCATTTAACTCCTTATCGGCAACTTTGTAATGGGATTGAAGCCCTACCGACCAGGCTCCAAGGTCTGAGTTGGTGTCCCGCCACTCGTATCTGACTCTGAAAGCACCTAATTTGCGTTTTAAGACTTCCGGTTCGGTTTTGTCGTAAGCCGACCACCCGTTAGCGTTAATGTATAGTTTAAAATTTTTGATTTTCGTTCTTCTGGTGATTTCAAGGGCTTCCCAAACACTCCCCTCAGCCAGTTCTCCGTCAGACACCAGGCAATAAACATCTTTATCCTTATCTGCCAAAGCCATGCCCACGGCGACCGTGATACCCAAACCCAAACTTCCGGTTGAGACATCGCATCCCGCCCTTCGATCACAATGTATTCCGTATTTGAGTGCTTCTTCGGCATTTAAGATACCTCTTGACTCCAAAACAACAAGATGAGCCAGGTGAGCATGACCAGAACTGACCACCACACGATCTTGAGATCGTTTCTTATCATAGATCTCTTCCAGTATATCAAGCGCAGTCCAACAACTACCAACGTGAGAGAGTTTATAGTCTATAGATATTTGGAGTAGTCGTTCTTTAGCGCTCATGCTGCACCATGTCCTTGATTGTATCTACTAACTTTATTTTTGGTTCCCAGCCTAATTTCTTAATTTTAGTATTGTCGGACACCCAGACATCAGTATCATAAACCCGTTGGGGGCCGGTCATGACGACATTGGCTTTCTTCTTTGTCGCCTGTTCGACAAGGTCGAGAATGTGTTTATTGGTGAATTGGGTACCACTACCAACACTAAAGATTTCCCCCCTGTGGTTTCTGGCGTGTTCGGCGATACAGATTAGTCCGCTGACAAAATCTCTGACGTCAATAAAATCATGTACCGGGTCAGGGTCGAGTTTTACCTCTTCTCCTTTTAAGCAGCTCCTGATAAGGGTTGGTATTAAATGTCTTGGTTGTTCCCCCGGCCCGGTTACTGAGTACGGGCGGGCGATGCAAATTGGTTTACCTGAGTCTCTAGCCCAGACTTGGCACACGCCTTCCATTGCCAACTTAGCTTGGGAATAAAAAGTCTGGTAAGGTAGTGTAACCGAGGAGGTCGATACTGTTACAAAAGCCTCATACTCGATCCCGGAAGCGTTTCTAAGAAGGGCCATGGGGAGCATTAGGTTTGCATCGTAGATTTGCTGGATGTCGTGTTGATCGTGGTAATTGCCGTAAGTTGCCAGATTAAACAGATAGTCGAAGTGTTTGTGAACAGATCCCAGCCGATCCCCGCCGACGATATTGTGTCCGCGAAGTTGTCTCAATAACTCCTTGCCGATGAAACCCGAACTACCCGAAATATATACGTCTTTCATACTCAAATTTAATACTAAACTCCGGCGTGAACATCTCTCTAGCCTTTTCTAATCCTTCGGGGGTGCCGATGTCTATCCATCTGACTCCTGGACGGTAAAGGTGTGGAACTTGGGACATCCGAGTAAACCAGTTGTTAGGATAGAGGGCTGTTCCGGCAAAGACTCCGTCTTCGATGTGTCTGATTAGGACGTTGTGTTGGTGGTACAGGTGGACCAGCTCCCGATAATCAACTTCACTTAGGGTGTCTCCGTTAATGGCGAAGAAAGGCTCCCCGTTTAACCAATCTCTTAAATTCATTATTGTTCCCTCTTCACCCAACAATTCTTTCTCGTAAGAGAAGAGGACTCCTTCGACTTGGATCATCTTCAAGGGAAGGTGGTGCATGTTCACAATGATTTGGTAGACACCTGCTTTCCAGAGTTTTTCAATGAGGTGTTGGATGATGGGCTTACCCCCTACTTCAATTAAGGGTTTGGGGGTATCGTCAGTCAGGGGTTTTAACCGTGTACCTAAACCAGCAGACAGGATTAAAGCGCGAATTTTCGTATCCCCCTTTCTATGTCGTAACGATAATGACATTTGGGACATAGTCTTATCCAGTCTTCCCTATCTTCCGAATAGTTACCTGTTTTGTTTGCCCAATGGTAAACCTTTTTGTCTTTGTTTCCACACAATTCACAACCAATAGGCTTCCCAAATCTTTTATTTATCCTGTGGTGGAGGTAAATATATTCATTATGATTGTTTTTATTAAATGATTCTGGATTTTGATACTTTAATCCAGATGATTGCGCCCGACACTCCCTTGAACAAAATTTACTAATAGAATCACGGAATCTATTAACAGAGTATTGTCTTTTGCACCACTCACAAGTTTTTTGTACTTGATCTCCCTGCTTAGAAACATAACTTAATACCCTTGGATCATCTTTGGTTAATCCCTTATTCCACGGGGTTTGCCCTTTAAAAAAGGTTGTCGCATTTTTAAATCCCGGTCTTTTCCTCCCCAACCAATAAGTGTGTCCTTTGGTAAATCTACCGAGGTTATCTCTCATATCCTCCATTATACCATATCCAGCAGATAGAATCATGTTTCCTTTTTATCTGTTACATGGGTAAAATCAAAAACATCAATACTTCCACCAGTGGCTTTAACAGTAGAACAAACAACATTCCACCACATATCAAACTTTTTAGCATCAGCCGGAGAACACATAATTGTAAGTTCATCCAATTTACCAGTAACCACATCTGGGTACCTGACTTGCTTAGACATCAATATTAAAGCATTTTTTTTCTTTTTATGTTGGATTGATTTGGATTCTTTGGCAGAACCACGTTTGGGATGTTTCATGTTGGTTTTTTAAGATCGAAGTTTTTACTTCGTAAAATAATTTCCTGTAACCAACGAATATTACATTCCTCCAACACCGAAATAATTGTCCTGAGTTCTGTCATGGTTAAATTTTCTACCTTCTCATGCTGACCTTTATATCCGGTTGCATTGTAATCTATCTCGAGTGTATATTTAATCAAATTATCCTTGTCTCCAGACCTTGCCAATCTGGACTGAAATCTATCCATTTAACGTCTTTGGTTACGAAATCTTTTTTAAAATCGAATTGTTTGTCAGGAGGAACCATTAACAGCAGATATCCGCCGCCCCCGGCCCCCATAATCTTTCCGGCCATTGCCCCCGATTTCAGAGCTTTGTCATAGAGCTTGTCGATGTCGGGGTTGGTTACTTGGTTAGAAACTTTCTTGGCTTCCCAAGTGGTTTTCATCAGAGTCGCGAATCTTTCCATTTCTTTAGCTTGCAGGATTTCAATGCCTTCAACTACGGATTGTTTAATGTAATCCAGGGCTTGTTTTTGAGAAGAGGTAATTGTTCTTAGCCCTTCCTGGATTTTGGAACTCTTGCGGTTGGGGGTGTGGAAGAGCATCAGATAGGGTAAAAGGGGTTCTATCAAAGAAACGTTGAGCGGGGTTACTGTAACCTTGTCTTTAAACTCCATAGCATTTAATCCGCCATACGCCGCGGCATACTGGTCTTGTTTCCCGCCGAAGAGGTTAAGCTTGTTGATTTCGATATCCCAGGCTCTCTCGGCTATTTGGTCTCTGGTTAGGTTTAGATTCTTGTAACGGCTAATGGCACCGATTAAGGCCACAGCAGCAGAAGCACTACTGCCTATTCCTCCGGTTATCTCTCCATCAAACTCGGCATCAAGCAAAACATCTTTTGCGTTGAATTCGTCAAAAAATGCTTGATAAAACATTGGGTTAGCTCCCTTGGGATAGCTGGGTATTTTAAGGATTTCTTTATAAGAGTTTGCCGGGGCTGATAATTTTATTCTTTGTCTTAAGTTAATCGCTAAATTTAAAACTAATCCTCCATACTTCGTTGCATATTCGCCTACATCCGTACCACCTCCGGCTAAACATATCCTTGTCGGAGCTTGAGCAATTACCATTAATTAAAAAATATCATTAAACCTTTAACTTGTCAAATCGTACATTTTATATCTTATAAGATAAATAGGGAAACTTAATCCCATAACTCAAGACTCCAACCATAACTAATTTATAATAAACTTATTATAATAGGTAGAGGGAAGAGGTATGGAGGAACCATTAGGGGGGAACCATATAAGGAGGGGGGTAATAGGAGGAGGTAATACGAAGAGTCTATCGTATATGTTAAACGTATAGGAATCGTTTAGACATAGGAAATTCTTGGATAAGACTAATATATTTAATAGGGCCGTTCGCCCAACTGGTCGGCCTTCCTCCCTGGTGATTCGACATTCCTATATCCTATAGCCATTAAACAAGAGGCAGTGGGTGAGTGTCATGCCTGTATAACTGAGTATAATACGTCAAACACTCAGTACTAAGGATAAACTGAGGCTAAGGGTACGGACCTGTGCACAAGGTCAGACCCTATGCGTTTGTAATCTACATTACAACTTATTAGCTTTGTCTCCCTCTCTCCCCCTCTCCCCTCTAGCCTTGGGTGTTCACTACTACTTACCATTATCTATACTCCCTTTATATCCCTGCTTATGCCTGGGGTATCCTCATTCCATAATTGGTACTTGACAGTGGACCGGATTAGATGTATAACAGAGTTAGTATAAAGATATGATTATTAAATCACTCTACCAACCGGACTACTATAAACCTGACTTCTACTGCAGGAGTGCTTTAGATGTATGTCTCAATGCACGCCGGACTCTTATAGTGCAAGGGATACTAATACCTCAGTATGAATTATTGCCCGTGGGTGCAGTATTACAGTCAGACAGATACCATTATGTTATCAATGGTGCATTAAAGGCACTACCACTACTCCGCGGCGGTTCTACCCGGAGCAGTAATAAGGGGGCGTAGGTCGCTACTAAGATATACGCCCCGATTGACATATACCATTATTAGACATATAATCAAACAAGTATGAAAATGATTATCGAAAAACTAATAGCCTGGACTTGGAGAGTAAGGGGTTGTAGACACGATGGGCCTTTTTACTTGGACTTAGGCGATGAGGAGCATGAATGGTGGTATTGTTACCGCTGCCAAATACATACATGACTGACGAACTGAAAGAATCATTCCAGGAGTATGCCAAGGCCTTAAAGAAGGCAGAGAATGCGGCCCAGCTTATTCAAGAGGTAGCTAATGATATGCGTGTCAAATTAATGAGCCTTCGAGCAGAGATAACTAGAGAAGAAACAGTTGAAGAATTGGATCCGGATTATTCGGTAAGATAATTGCGACACATACAACCCTTGCGACACTTGCTACTCTTCCCGGGCTTTCGTTGAATCCCCAGAAAAGATTTCTTCGACCATTGATATAGTTTGTTGCAGTTCTGGGTCTATTTCCTCATGGGTTTCAGGGGTTTCTGGGCTTTCTGGGGATATAGAGAGAGGCACCCCATACTCCGCAAGTAGTCGAATTAGGAGGTTTTCTCGGTAAATAAAACCTAAGGTGTTGGTTGAAGTCTGAGTGGTTTTGAAGCCTAACGACTTGATGACGCTCCCTACCCTCCGAGATTTCAGTTTCTCTTTCTCATCTTTACCTTCATTTAAGGTATTTGTTACCAGTTGACAGGCAAAAACACCATTTATAGCATTTCCGGCCTCCACCGTCTTGTGGATTGAAGCGAGAATCTCTGCCGTAATACTACTGGACTTCTCTGTTAGTTTGGTTTCAGACACCTTTTGAACGATTTCTTTGAATTCTACCTCATAGTAGGGGGCTATTCTTAATAGTATCTGATGTAGAGGTCTAACAATATCTCCTAACCTAGACCTAAGCACTTTTTTGGGTTGTTCCCATTCTTCCTTTAAATGAACCATTCTCCAGGCTACCAGCTGTTCGTTAAAGGCCAATAGCTCATCTGGGTCTACTTCGTTCTCAAAGTCTCTTTCTGACTTAATCATTGTGATGGGGATAGCTCTGGTATCAGCTATGTCAGCTATGATTTCGTTGGTAGCCAAGAGAGTGGGGCCGAAGACATCGTAGAAGTCCGTATCTTGAAAAGCTCCTTTCTCTGGTCTGTTGATTCTTGATACCGTCAGGCCTCTTTCATACCGATTAAGGATTACATCTTGGCTACCTGCATTCTTAACTGATTCCCAAAAGTCAGTCATGTCGAAGGCCATACTTGCTTTTAGGTGAGTACAGTCCCTTATTAGCTGTGCATCCTTGATGTCTCCCTTCCTGATTCCCCGGCGGGCTACCCAGGTCATTCCCTTCATGGTTCTAGTCTTCCCCCGCTCCGCTACCGAGTAGAAATAGATGATAGGGGAGTATCTGGCTTTCTCCATTGCGTGAGTATGGAAGTCCCATAGTGTTAATATATGGTAGAACCCAGGGTCAGGCATTTCTGATATACTTTGATGTAGTTGAAGTAAATTTTCGTACAATTGGGTGCATGCTGTACAAACGCCAGAAATCCCCGAATCCCCAGAAACCCCATGGTTTTGTGCGTAGGTCAAAATACGGTCCAGTCTGGGGATTTGCATATTGGGAGGGAGCTGTTGAGACTGGGGACAATAGTAAGTTATGTCCTGTAGTTTATGAGATTCTTGGACTGATCCATCGAACACCAAAAATTTCACCTTTTCTCCGTCTTTGACAATGTCCACAAGTTCAGGGAAATCAGCACAATATCTTTTCTTTTCTTTTACATCCCCACCACGCTTCTCTGTTGCACCAAACTCTTCCGCTAGTTCCGTAATGAAGTCAGCCATGCTTTTCTGTGTAGTCGGTTAATATTTTGAGACTCTTCCGCATTTCTCTTCTTTGGATTTCAGCAGACAGTCTGCATATTTGACTCTCTTCGGACTTGAGTGGGTATTGTAGAGACTTGATATAGAAGTCTAAGGCCTTGTTGGCCATCTTGTTGTATTTCTCAAATTCATTCCAAAAGCCTACATCATTTTTCATTTTCTGGGACGCAGGTATTTAATATTGGCGGCAATGGTATCTCTGGCTGTCCTAAAGGTGAAGTATTCCACATACATCTTACCTGATAGATACTCTTTGAGAGCATCGTCAAACTCCTGGGTATGTTCGAAGATAAACTTAATGTTTGGTTCCCTGTCATCCATCTCTTTAATGGGAAATCCCAGTGAAACAAAGGCTGAGGCTAAGAAGGTATCATCTGTTATGAAATCATCCATACTGAGAAAGATTATACACCCGTCTAAGGTTCTTGACAATGATTAGATTAGAGGTATAATAGAGCAAGTATGAACTTTCAATATTATGATTTAGGACTAGCCGGAGGTTACATTGATTCAATCCTTAGAAGTAATAACCGTGCCGGAGTAGACAGAACTTCGCTATCCCGACTATTCAAGCAACTTCGCAAACACCCAAACTTTGAAGCCTTCGGTGACTACCCCATCTTGTCCTACATTATTTGTCATTTTAGGGAAAAAAACCTATCTACAACCAAAGACCAAATCCTCGGAGCATTAAAATATTCTGAAGAATATAAAGAATTGCGAAAAAGAGACAAAATGGCATGGTTTAAACTTTTGGAATACCAAGCCGAAAATACTTTACGAAATGCAGGGTCGAAAATTTTGGGGTCGAGGCTAAATCCAAAACCAAAAAGGCTTAGAAAGTCAAAAAGGTATGTTAGTACCACTCCGTTAAAAACAAGCCGTTCTACAAGGGTATGAGTACCAAATGGGAAAAAGGATTATTTGGAAAAAGAAAAGGCACGAGATGTGCCAGAAAGAATTGTAACAATCTAGTAAAACCAAATGACAAAAGAGTTAAATACTGTTGGAGACACCGGGTGAACACCGAATTCTATTATGCCCCCCCAGCGTCCTTATATTTTAAATAATATGCAATTATCAGAATATACCGTTAAGAAATCATTATTAAGGAAAGTCACCCAGAAGACAGTAACGGGTGGATATAACTCTGATGAGAATGGAGCAGAGGTTATCCTGACTTTTATTGGAGAAGACATAGATACCCAAGTTGCTAACCAAAGGGCACAGGACGAGGTAAGGAAAGTATTAAACTACCAGACGGGTAAAGACTGGCTGGAGGAAGGAACCACCCATGAAGAAACTAAGGGTATGCCCGATCTGTCGATTGACGGTAAAAAATCCTAAGGCTATTTATTGCAGTGACAAATGTAAAAATGATAAAAAAGAAGCAAATGGCAGGTTGGTATTACAAAACATTATTGAGTGGATTGAAAGGAATGGGGGTGACTAACTAATGGCATTTAAGAAACTAACAAACGATTTAGCACAAATTTGGGATAAGGAGAACGTTAAGACCGTAAGCGGGGTCATTGTAGACATCAAAGAGCATATCGGACAATACGATAGCAAGGTCTACACCCTAGAACAGAAGGGTGGGGAAACCGTAGCCGTATTCGCCAAAGGTGCATTAGAGGGCTTACTCCATGAATGTAAAGTAGGGGGTATCCTAAATGTAACCTACAAAGGCAAGGTCAAAACTAAGAACGGTAGGATGGCCAATGCTTTTGAAGCAGAGTACGATGGCGATACCGAAGCGGCTCATGCAAATGAGATATTTGGCAAATAGCACAATTAGACATATAATGATATAATATCTGCATGGATTGGAATAGTGCTAAGTTAGAGGCAAGTCAACTCGTTGAAAACCGCGAACATTATCAGCGGAGATTAGGCGAGTTGTCTGCTGGAATAGTAGAAGAGTTTGGATTGAGTAAACTGGATGAGTTTGCGATGGAAGTCAAAGAAGACTTTGGGCTGGGGC
>Ga0209520_10001751_pt1 | contig 12438 bp, 13 predicted proteins | sample Rifsed16ft1_FD_184009 | JGI IMG/M metagenome (GOLD analysis project Ga0209520, IMG submission 184009) | Soil microbial communities from Rifle, Colorado, USA - sediment 16ft 1 (version 2) | ecosystem: Environmental > Terrestrial > Deep subsurface > Rock core/Sediment | place: Rifle, Colorado...
CTCTGGGGCTGGTTCTGACGCTTCGGGGAGACGCGCCCACGAGCGAGGCCGCGAGCCGCCGGTCCACCTTCGCTTCGTCGGGCTCTTCAGCAATCGTTCGGACAGGCAAATACACCTTGCCCCTTTCACCCTCTCGCTCTGCCACGATCGCCACAAGTTGCCTGCCAAGGCGCCCGGATTTGCTAGAGTCCTTGAGGTGCTCCGACGTCACCGTGGTCTGGCAGAAGGGACACTCTGTCTCACCACCGTGCGAGAGATCTGTCGGATCGAATCCCCAGGCAGCAATCGCTTCCTCGGCTTTGTCTGTCTTTGACTCAAGGAGTTGGTAGTGGAGTCGCTTCTCTTCTGGCCCAGTGACCGGCCGGATTGCGACGAAGCCGCCCTTCTTCTTCCGCAACCACGTCTGGCGATGTAAAGCCACAATCGCGCCACACTTCTTGCACGGGACAGTTCGAGTCCAGAGATAGGCAAGCGGCAAGAGATAGCCATGCGGCACGTTGAACCTTCGTTGTTCATGGTCGAGCCCACTGAGTTGGCCCTGCCGTTCCAGTGCATTCTCCTCCGCGCGAACCTTCGGATCGGGAACCGGTGCGTAGAGGTCTTCCACCTCTGCCCTCGTTCGCTCGAAAACGATCCCGCTCCAGCGACGGACCTCGTCAACGAGCCTCTTCCCATATCTCGAGGGGTAGACCAGCGTCGCGAGCTCAACAAGGTGAGCGACCGGGTTGAGCTCCAAGGCGTACGCCTCACACCCGAGGCGGGCCGCTTCAAGGGGAATCGAGCCACCACCCGCGAACTGGTCGAGGACCCGAGGTGGCTGACCTCCGTTGGCCTCGCGGATGTGACCAGCGGCCACTTCAAGCTCCTTCCGCGTCACAGTGCGCCGGCACAGGTTCTCAAGAAACTTCGCGGCGTTCGCCCGCGCGAGGCTGTCCCGCTTTCCCTCTGGCCCATTCTCAGGCCGGAACTGGCCCGCAGGAACTAGGGCCGCGTACACTACCGCCCGACAAGCAACGAGAGGGCGCCTGGCCCACCATCGATGCAAGATCGAGAGAAGCGCCTTAGAGAGATACCCGCGCGCTTGCGTAACGCTGTTCTCGATCCGCGCCTCGTCACTGACCGGCTGGATCGGAAGGTAGTCTTCAATGAGCCGGCGGTCGTCGTTCATAGTGAACTCTGGAAGATATGGTTCTGATCCAACCTCGGCAGCAGCTGATCCTGTCGGCTCGGAAGGCGCCCCTGCAACAGAATCTCCTTCCAATCCCTCTGCCTCGTCGATGAGATCGCACCGAGGATCTCAGGACTAGTCCGTTCCCCCCAGACCTTATGGTCTCGGACGACCCTGATCATCTTCCGAATGCGCTCCCACACAGCGGGTTCGACCTCAGCCCACAGCGGTCGGTCCTTCGGCCATTCGCTCGCCCGATACTTCGAAAGGGTGTTGAGGAGGAGCGCCACCGCTCGCGCCACCTCCTCGGTCCATATGATCATTGCCGGCGCTCTACATACTCGGTAGGCGCGAAGGTGGCTATCCGGTATGGTCTCCGGGGCTTCCGCGACCCGCTCCTCAATGCGATAGATGCCCTTGCCGAGGTCAAACCGCCCGTTGGCCAGTATCTCCTCAACGAAAATGTTCATCAGCCGAATCAGGTTCTCTCGTTCGACTGTTCGCATGTTCTGGGTGAGTTCTAATGACTCCCTGGATGGTTTGAGCCAGAGGAAGTGATTCAGGAAAGTCTTCTGCACTGCATCATACGACAAAGGATAACGCTTAGATCTGGCAGTGATCGTTTCGACGTAATTCAGGATCTCATTGGGCCGGGTCCCCGCCTTCCCGGTTAGCACTTCATATCTCAGGTGGCTGACGAAGTACTCGCGGTATTCACCGCGCAACGAGTGCGGCAGATACTCGCGAAAGAAGGAGTGCTCGGACTTCCTCGCAAGATCCGCGTTAGCCAGAAACCTGTTGAATTCCTCGAGAAAGAGATCGTCTCCCACACGATCCTCGACAAGCTGGGGGAAATGAATCTGAGCCAATCGGGTGTGGGCACGGAAGTTTGTCTCTTTCAGCTGGCTCTTATCGGGGTTAAGAAACACACGCACGAAAAGGCGAGGGCGTCCTACGTACATCTGGGCAGCGGCCTTGTGCTGGCCATCGAACAACAGGATCTTGCCCCTACTCGACACACCCTCAATATTCAGGGACGCTAGGCTCGGCTGCAGCTGCGGGTTGCGATTGTAGAACTCCTCGATCATCGGCTCTAGATCGACTATCGATCGGGGATTAATGGTCGGGTCGTGATGGAGGCACTCGCAGGGTACCATGCCAACAAACGAACGAACTCCCGGCACTCCCGGATCTTCTATGAGCGGAAACTCATCGGTGTGGGGTCTCCCCTCCAAGTTGAACGATATCTGGATGCTTCCATTCTTGATCACTGCTCCTACTTCTTGACGATCGGGATGCAGCTCATTTAGCGCCTCGTTGACAGTGAAGTTGCGCATCGCTCCTTCGATAGTCGGGTTACCGTAGGACTCTACATGACTCTTGAATCTGTGCAAAATGCGCTGCAGCTCAAGATCCCTGGTTCCTTTTGAGCGGTTGCAGCTTGCATGAGTCAGAGCCCAATTCTGTTCATCATCGATTCCGCCCCGTGAGAGTGCCTGGATGTGATCGACATCAACCTGATGAACGCTAAGGTCCATTACGCTGCCGCAGACATAACAGAGTCCATTTTGCGCAGTATGCAGGCGCTGGATGAGCTCAGTTTTTTCCTGTTTAGTTAGCGTGTCTACCTTCGATCTCGCGTCAGGCATAGTGACCTCCTTGTCAGGCCCCGGAAGGAACATCAAAGATAGCCTCGGCAGGGATCTCAAAGAACCGTGCCGCGACGATCTCCCGCTTCGCGTGGTCGAGCTTGACGGCCGGATTCTGTACGCGGACCAGGTCGGGTTTCTCATCGAGAGGATCCCAGACCACGTACAGCCAGTAGGTCTCCGCGAGCTGCTGGGCCTTGTACCACTCGTTGGTCGTCAGCCTAATCGGCTGGCCGCGCACACGGCCCTTCACCTCGATACGCTTGACCTCAATCTCTCCCGTGACGGCGTCGCGGACCCTGTGGGCGCGAATATCAAAGCCAATTTTCTGAGCGCCAACTCGCTCGATGTTCGCGCGCGGGAACCCCTCGGTCACAAGTGCGGCGATGGTCACCTCCTCGGCCGCCAGTTCGCTCCGGTTGCGCACCTCGGGGTCCGCCTCGTCGGCGAGGTCGGCGAGTTGGGCTTCCGCGGACTCTTGAGGGGTGAGAACGAGCGCCGAGGCGAGGTGGCGCACGGGGCCGGTACGGGCGGTGGCCAAGCGGTCAAGCCCGGCCAGACGGTCGGCCTGGGTGCGCTCCAGGTCCGCCAGGTCCTTCTCGGCCTGTTGTCGGGCCAGAGTTACCTCCTGCGCCGCGCGCTCGCGAGCCCTTAGGCTCATGACGCGTTCCTGAGCCTTCCGCTTGCGCGCCTCGAACGACCGCATCAAGTAATCTCGGCTTACCGAGGCAAAGTGCTCGCGCTCCTTCTGGCACCGGTCACGACGCTGGAGCTGATAGGTGCTCTTCAGGAAGTCTTCCGCCGGCTTGAGTGACGCGGCGGGCAGAGCCGCGGGGGAATTCGGGAGTGCGGCGAGGTTCAATAGGACGTCCGTGGGCACAACCTCAAACCGCCCTGACTCTTCGCGGACGGCGACGAGCTCCCCATAGAGGGTTGTATCAGCGCCCCGGGCGTCTTTGCCGCGGATCGTCATCTCGAAGAAGTGGAGGTGATACGGGCCCGGAGCCAGCGGATCCACGTACACGGCGGTCCCGCCGAGGTACGAGGTCAGCCGCTCGTTCAACCGCTCGTCCACAGCCGCGTACAGTGGGTGGCCGGGCCCGAGGAGCACCGCGTCGAGGTGGGCATCCTGTTCTAGGTGGTGTTTATGGAAGGTAATCTTCCGATAGGTCGTGTCAACGTTGCCTAGACGCCGGACGGCCTCCAGCCGGTCTGAGCGCAGGTCGGCGGACACGTGCTCGATTCGCCAGAGCCCGTCTGCCCGAGGGTCAACTCGCAGGCCAACCTCGGCGGCAGCCGCAAGAAAATGAGCCTCTACGTACCGGGGCATCAAACGGCGCTCCTCGATCTCCAGGTTGCGTGTCTGGAACGCCGAGAAGTCTACGTGCGCGCGGGCCAACGCAATCCCTGTCGCCTCCTCGTATTGACGCAGCCTGGCGGGGTCGATGCGGTCGATCTGGTCAATGTACTCGTCCAGGCGCCGGGGGTCGTAGGCCGCCTCGCGCAGCATCTCGGCCAGGTTGACGGCGTTGAGAGACAACACCTCTCCGACCACATCAAAAACCCGACCCCCCAGCGTCTCGCGTATCTGGTCAAGTTTCTCAAGCAGGCGGTGCAGAATGCGGCCCTCGATGACCGGCTGGCCGTCCTCGGAGTCGGTCGCCACGAAGTTGAAGGCGTAGGCGTCGCGCTCCTGACCGATGCGGTGGATGCGCCCCAGGCGCTGCTCGAGGCGCGTCGGATTCCAGGGCATGTCGTAGTTGATCATGAGGTGGCAGAACTGCAGGTTGATGCCCTCGCCGGCGGCCTCGGTCGCCACGCAGATTTGTGCTGAGGTGCGGAACTCTTCCTGGGCTCGCCGGCGCTCGTGGGGGTTCATCCCACCGTGAATCTCGCAGGTTGAGTACCCCCAACGATCGAGATGCTCGCGGACGTGGTTCATCGTGTCCCGGTGTTCTGTGAAGATCAAGAGCTTCCCGCGGCCGTCCTTGAGTTCGTCAAACTCGGCCTCGGCCAGACACCGGCGCAGCGCCGCCAGTTTGGAGTCGGCTGCCTGCTCCCGTACCCGCCGTGCTTGCTCCAGCAGGTCGTGGAGGGAAGCGATCTCCCCCCGGAGTTGCTCCAGCTCCAGTGCCGCCGTGTATTCGTCGACCAGGGCGTCTCGTTCGGCGTCATCAAGGTCGTCTTCGTCGCGCTCGGCGTCGTAGAGGCGGCCCTGGATCGCGGCCAGCCGCTTCGCCCGTTGCGCGGGAGGCAGACCCTCCAGTTCCTCCAGTAGGGCGGTCTGCTTGTCCAGCCGCCGGCGCAGGGATTCGTGAATCGCGCGGGTGGAACTGGCAAGCCGGCGCTGGAATACAGTACGGGCCAGGGCCACGCTGGTGCGTCGTTGACCCGCCTGGTGAGGCATGAATTCGTTGATGTACCCGGTGACGGATTTGTACAGGGCGTACTCATCGCCATTGAGGCGGAAGGCAACTGTTCGAGCGTGCCGATCCGGGAAGAGGCGATGCCCGTGGAGGTCGCGGAGATCTTCCTTCAGGCGGCGCAGCGCCCAAGGGCAATCGTCTCCCAACTGGAAGATGTTCTTCCGGATAGCCGTCGCTTCTTCAGCAAGGCGGTGGGGTTCAGGGAAGACGTCAGGGTCCAATAGTCGGATGAAATGGGCGAAGCGGTCCTCGTCGCCGTGGTGCGGGGTGGCTGTCAGGAGGAGGACGTGGCCGGCGTCGGGGGTGAGACGCTCTGCCAGTTCGTAGCGTTTGGTGGCGTCCCTCTTCGACTCCCGGCCGGCGCCGCCGGAGGTTGTCCGGGCCGAGCACTTGTGGGCCTCGTCTATGACCACCATATCCCACCGCTGGCTCCAGACACGTTCACGGACCCCTTCTTGCTTGGCGTAGTCGAGCGAGGTGACGATCTGCTTTTCCTTCTCCCACGGATTGACAAGGCTCCACTTGTCGCGCGCCGCATCCACCGGCTCAAATGCCTCACCGAACCAGCGCAGCATTTCGTCCTGCCACTGGGGCACCAGCGGCGCCGGACACACGACGAGTACGCGCTCAATCGCCTCACGCAGCTTAAGTTCCTTGATCAGCAGACCGGCCATAATGGTTTTGCCGGCGCCAGGATCGTCGGCCAGGAGAAACCGTAGGCGCGGCTGCGGCAGCATCCGCTGGTAGACGGCCTCGATCTGGTGGGGGAGCGTGCGGATGCCTGATAGGCTAACGGCGAACTGGCGGTCGTGGGCGTAAGCCAGGCGGATGCGCGCCGATTCGACCAGCAGCCGGATCTTCTCGGCGTCGACGGGCTGGGTGCGGGTCTGCGAGGTGGGCCCGGTCCCGGCGAGGCGTCTGGCTTCTTCTTCGGAAATTACCGCCTCCTCGAGAGTCCCGTCCTGGAGCCGGACCCGGACTTCGTACCCGCTACCGAGCGGGCGCGCGTCTTCAAGGAGCACCGGCCGGTCGAAGTGACCCGGGAAGGTGACCCACTGGCCGATGAGTAGATTCAGGGAGTCCGCGGGCATCCCGGCGTCCCAGACCGAGTCAAGCGCAACAAATCTCGCATCACTCCCGAGAATTCTTGTTGGACCCTACCGGCTCCCTGCAAGAGGGGGTTCATGTATCATCTTTGTCTCCCTGAGCCGCGGGAACGCCAAGGGCACGGGGGGCCTGATCGACAGGCTCCAGAACGGGAATCTCCTCCCCTGAGGCCGCGCCCAGTTCTCTGAACCGGCGGGCGGCGGTCAAGACGCGCGATTCTAGAGACCCTGCCGTCTTGTTGTAAGCTGTCACGGCCTTGTCAAGGGACTTGCCAACGTCCTCAAAGTGCTCCGCCATGATCTTGAGACGCTCATGCAGCTGTTTCCCTAATTCGCTGATGGCTCTGGCGTTCTCGGCAATCCGCTCCTGTCGCCAACCAAACGCCACGGCTCGCAGGAGTGCGATCAGGGTGGTGGGTGTTGCCATCACAACACCCCGGGCCATTCCGTCTTCTATCAGGGTCCGGTCGACCTCCAGTGCGGCGGAGAAGAATGCCTCGCCAGGCACGAACATCACCACGAACTCCGGAGCCCTGGGGAACTGTTCCCAGTACGACTTCGATCCGAGCTGGTTCATGTGGGTACGCAGTTGCTGGGCGTGGCGCAGCATCGCGGCGCGGTGCTCCTCCTCCGTCGAGGTCGACATCGCGTCCAGATAGGCCTCGAGAGGTACCTTCGCGTCTACAACGATGTCTCTCTCGGCAGGAAGGTGAACTACCAGATCCGGACGGCGCGCGCCGTTCTCTGAAGCGACGGTCTTCTGCTCCTCAAAGTCGCAGTGCTCAGACATACCTGCGAGTTCCACGACGCGATGCAGACTGAGTTCTCCCCAGCGGCCCCGCACCCGTGGAGTGCGCAAGGCCGTGACGAGGCTGCTCGTCTCCTTCTGAAGCTGCTGCTGGTCGGCGCTCAAGGATCGGAGTTGCTCGGTGAGAGTGCTGTACTGGCTCTGCCGCTTCTCCTCGAACTGCCGGATCTGGTCGTCGTATTGCTTCAGCTCATCACGCAGCGGCCGAACGAGGGCGTCGATGGCCTCCTGCCGCTTCCCTATGTCACCGCGTGCCTCGCTGAGGACTGTCTCCAGAGACTGCTTCGCCAGTTCAAGAAAGGACTGATTGTTAGCCCTCAAGGCGTCCGCGCTCAAGGCCTTGAAGGCATCGGCCAGCCGTACCCCCGCCTCGTCCAGCAATTTCTTCTGTTCCTCCACGGACTGATGTGCGGCCTCCAGGCGGGTTTGGGCCTCCGTCGATGCTTGCTGCTCCTTCTCCAGCGCTTCGCGGAGGCCTACTATCTCGGTTTCCTTCTGCTCAGCCTGCTGGCGGAGTTCAGCGACAAGTTGCTCGGCGGCATAAGCTCGGGCTTTGTGGTCCGCCACCTGGCCCTGGAAGGAGGAGCGAAGCATGAGCGTGACCAGAAACCATGCAACCACCCCTCCTACCACAAAGCCAAGCACAAGTGAGAGCATCTCTGGCATTGCCGCTCACCCCTATAGTTCACTACCCGCGGCCACAATACTGCAGTCCACTGCCGCTAACCTTTTGGTCGGGTCAGGCGCCTAATGGAATCGGCGCCTCCGGGACGGCGGGGCGGTCGCCCGCGCACTGTAAGTGGAAGCGGCCGGGAACACGGCTATGTGCACGACGCACTCATTGGCCAGCAGCGCCGACGATGCCCCCGCCGGTCAGACGCACCTCGTGCCCCATCCCGACCGCCGGGTGGACGGTCATCGTCGCTCCGGCGGCGGCTTCGATGAAGCGCTTACGGGCCGCGGCGTTCACCTCCCCTTTATCAATGCCCAACGCGTCCAACGCGTAGGATCGGACGAGCCGGGGGGAGAGCCGGCGGAGGGTCTCCGGGTGGTCGAACAGGTCCGCCCAGGCGATGGCGCCGCCGGGTGCTGCAGATCACGCCCGCCTGCCCCTCCGACTGGAATCTCCAGTTTGGTCCGAGCGGGCACCCGCATGGTCGTGTTCATCGCCACCCCTAGCGTATTGACCCATATAGCCCATTATGGCTATAGTGTCTTTTAAGGAGCCCAATTCCACAACAGGGGGAGCGGAAGTGGCCCATCGAGCGAGCATCGCCGAAGCAAAGAGCCGTTTGTCGGCACTAGTGAATATGGTGGCGCACGGCCGCGAGCGGATCGTACTCACATCTCGCGGTAAACCCAAAGCGGGCCTGGTGGGCCTGGAGGACCTGGCGGCATTGGAAGACTCGACGCCTGCACGCGCCGACGAGGACGGCCTGGCCGAGGCGGACCTCCTCCGCGCGCGCATCCTGAAACGCCGTCGGGGCACCCTCCTTTCGGACTCCGTCGAGGACATTGCGGCGATCCGCGCGGGCGAGCGCTGATGGCGGAAGTCTGCGTGGACGCGAGTTTCGCTCTGAAGCTCGTCCTCCCCGAACCCCGAAGCGATGTGGTCCGGGAGCACTGGGCCTCTTGGTTGACCGAAGAGACCGCCGTCATCGCCCCCTGGTTGTGGCTCTTCGAGGCGCACGCCGTCCTGCGGCGGAAGGTGGCACGGGGCGAATTGCACGATATCGAAGGCCGCGATGCCTGGCGGACCCTTCGCCGCCAGGGGATTCGGACCGTCCATCCGCGGGGGCTCTTCGATCGGGCCTGGGATCTAGCGGCTGAGCTCCGCCGCCCCACGACCTACGACGCTGTGTATCTGGCGGCTGCCAACCTGCGGGCCTGCGAACTGTGGACGGCGGACGAGCGGCTGGCCCACGCGGCGGCGAAGTACCCCTGGGTGCGGACCGCATAGCAGTTGCCGTCGCCATGGCGTAATCCATCAACGAAGAACGTAGCCGGCTGCACTGAAGGACCTGCTGGAGTACGGGACGGCCATCGAGCGCCTCCGGGAGCGAAAGGGCCTGTCGCGGGAGGACCTGGCCGGGGCTCGGGGGTGTCCTACTCCTAACCTCTCGGAGGTGGAATGGGGGCTGAAGCGGCCGTCCACGGATGTCCTGGCCCGGCTGGCCACGGCGCTGGACATGCTCCTGAGCGAACTGCTGCGCCAGATTGAGGAGATGTCGGCCAAGGGACGGGGGCTGCTGCGGAAGCGGATCCTCGAGGCCCCGATGCACGAGCACCCGCAGGGTCCGGCGGAACCCGCAATGCTCTTTGCGGACATGGCGCATGCCACCGCCCGGGCCGGGGTCCCAGACCTCGAGGAACTGGTCCGTATCGCCTCGACCCTCGACCCCAAGGACCTCCGCGTCCTCCTGGACCTGGCCCGCCGGCTGTCCCGCCCTTCCGGGAAGTAAGATCCCCAGTACTTCGGGTTTCTCAACGCCAATAGGATCGCGCTTGGTCTCCCTTCGATGCGTAGTACTTGCACTCCGCTCGAATAGGACACGCCGGGCAGTTGGGATCTTGAGCGAAGCAGAACTCCTTGCCAATCAGGTACAGGGGGCGGTCAAGCAACCAGGGATTCTCCGGCGAGAGCTGACGGCTGGCGTAAACGACCTGGTCGGGTTGGAGGGGCGATCCCTCGAGGATGCGGCCTAGAACTCGGCAAACATGGCGGTCGGGTTTGACATCTCCGATCCCCTCAATTTGACCCGTGTCCATCAAGGCACCCACAACCATGCGCGAGATCTGCTCCCCAACGCCGAGATCCTCAAGCCGGGAAAGTGCTTCACTTGGAGGAACATCCTTCCAGATATTCCGTGCATCTCCCCGATACTGCGAGAGTACCCTCCGTCCGATCGTCCATACACGTTCATGACCCTTTTGAAAGCGGTGGAGAGAGTATTGGTTGAACCGCTCCATCCATTGGGCCAGAGGGATGGCCGCTATGGCTCCCCAGAGATCCTCAGGATCACCGAGGACGTCCTCTGCCAGCCGCCTTGCATTCTCCCATGCCCGATCGGCATGGATCTGCCAATCGAGGATGCACCCAAGTAGGAACTTGTTTGCGCGCTTCTTGTCAACAGACCTTCCCTCAAGCTCCTCAAGCCAGGGCCAGAAGAATTCGCCTCCTCGCTCGCCTCTCAGCTTAAGGAGTTGCTCGGCAATCCGACGCAGCCTACCATCGGCGGCCTGTTGGGGTGTGGGGGCTTGAGGCACCACACGGGCGGCCTTGCTCTTCCAACGGCCACCTCCCACAAGCTCGTCCAGGGCACGGGCTCTTCGTTGAGCCTCCTCAATTGCCGCTGGACTCAGCCCGTAGCCGTACTCCGCGACGAGGTCCTCCAGGAAGAGAAGGGATCCGTGCGTTCTCAGAGCATCAACCAGCCACGTGAGCGTGTCGGGGTTGAGGATCATGTGCTCGCAAATGCGCTTAAGGTCCTTTGCTTCCCCGGCTTCGGTGGCTTGAATGAACCGACCGGGATGGTAGCGGTCTGCGCTGTTGCTCCGAATGACTTCCTTAACGGCCTCTCTAAGGTTCTGGGGCTCAGGGAGATGACGCACGGCCCATACCTCTCCACCAGCCGGATTTCTTGATCGATTGGGGGACGATACGCGACGGGTTCAGTGTTTCCAGGTAGAAGTCCTGCGCGCCAACGCATTGGCGAACCTGCGCTACAAGCCACCCCATCTGCGGCCTCGCGAGCGACGGTCAGTTTCAGCGGTACCAGAATACGTGGGCACGCTGGGGTGGACACCGCGCCGAAACCACAAACCATCTGCCGATTCTTCAGGACAGCAGAGCCCAATGGGAATTGCCAGAGGTGCATCACTAATGATACACTCCAGTCGAGGGATCCAGATGCCGGCGCGCAACCCCAGAGTCAATGTTGTCCTGGAGCGGACCGTCTATGACACCGTCCGCCGAATGGCGCACCACGACGGGATCTCTATCTCCTCCAAAGTGCGTAATCTGGTGCGCGATGCGCTCGAAGTCGATGAGGACGCTGCCCTCGCGTCCCTGGCTGCGAAGCGCGAACGGACCTTCACCCGCCGGAGGGCACTCACTCACCAGCAGGTCTGGGGTAAGTCCCGGAGCGCCCGCTAGGTGGGCTTTCGGGTCATCTATCACCCCGCCGTCGCGGGCGAGGACCTGCCCAGGATTCCTGCGGACCTGCGCGGGCGCATCGCCCGCGCCATCGAAGCCCGCCTGACCACTGCACCGGAACGGTACGGAAGGCCCCTGCGAGGAACACTCAGGGGGTACTGGAAGCTCCGGGTGGGCGATTATCGCGTCGTGTTCAAACCCACCGGGGACGAGGTCCGGATCCTGGCCATCCGGCACCGTCGCGATGTCTACGACGCAAGCACGCGGAGGCCGCGATAGTCTAGCCTAGCCGCCGGCCGCAAACCGGCGTCAAACGTCCCGAACCTCGGGTTTGCTGGGCTTGGTGGGGATCCGGGCGAAAGACCGGGGAGGCCCGGCGCAATGAAGGACCTGCTGGACTACGGGACGGCGATCGAGCGGCTCCGGGAGCGCAGGGGGCTGTCGCGGGAGGACCTGGCCCGGGGCTCGGGGTCTCCTACTCCTACCACTCAGAGGTCGAGCGGGGGCTGAAGCGGCCGTCCACGGATGTCCTGGCCCGGCTGGCCACGGCGCTGAACATGCTCCCCAGCGACCTTCTCCGCTACGTCGAGGAAGTCTCGGCGAAGGGCCGCGGATTATTCCGCAAGCGGGTCCTCGAGGCCCCGATGCACGAACACGCGGGAGGTCCGCCGGAGGTCCCCGCCATGCTTGACGCCACGATTGCTTCGCCCGGCGACCGAGTCGGCGGGCTTCAGCGCCCTTCTGTCGGACGGCCGACCGCGGGAGCCCCGGAACTCGATGAACTGGTCCGCATCGCCTCGACCCTCGATCCTGAGGACCTGCGCGTGCTGCTCGACCTCGCCGGCCGGCTATCCCGATCTACTCGGGAGTGACTTGATTCTCGCACTCTAAGGCTACAACTTCCCAACCACCCCCCGGAAATCGGAGGAGAGACGCCGTGTTAGTATGAAGGGTGGACCCGTGAAGATCATCTGGACCTCGCATGCGGATGATCGGGTCAGAGAATGGCACCGCAGGAAAGGCGTCACTCGCGAATTGGTCGAGGAGGTCCTTCGGAAGCCGGAGCAGGTAGTACCCGGAGACCTCAACACGCTGGTGGCCCAAAGACGGTGGCTAGGCGGACTT
>Ga0209520_10001754_pt1 | contig 12430 bp, 13 predicted proteins | sample Rifsed16ft1_FD_184009 | JGI IMG/M metagenome (GOLD analysis project Ga0209520, IMG submission 184009) | Soil microbial communities from Rifle, Colorado, USA - sediment 16ft 1 (version 2) | ecosystem: Environmental > Terrestrial > Deep subsurface > Rock core/Sediment | place: Rifle, Colorado...
TTTCTAGCCTCCTAGCGTTCTAGCATTCTAGCATTGAGCCGCGCCCATAGCTCAGCTGGATAGAGCGACGGACTACGAATCCGTAGGTCAGAGGTTCAAATCCTCTTGGGCGCGCCACCCATCAATGACTCAGCCCACGCATCAGGAAAAGAACACCAAGAGCTTCAACTGTACGGGCAGGCGACGCAAGCTACAAAGCTTGCGGGATTCCCTTATGGGCGCGGGCGAGGGCTCCTCTGCCCATCGTTCATTGTTGAGACATGGCGTGCTTATTCTGCAGGTCTTTGAGGTAGCCAAAACCCACCAGCTTGCGTCCTTCCTCATCCCACAGGCGAAACGTGAGCGATTTTGAGCTAGCGAATAATGTAATGGGTTTCACTTCCTGGAACATAGGGTTCTCTTCGTGGCACCTTTCCAGGTTGTAATTGGGAATGCGGGGGCTCAGGTGATGAATGTGGTGGAACCCTATGTTGCCAGTGAACCACTGCAGAATCTTGGGCAGTTTATAGAATGAACTGCCCCGTAGGGCCAGGGTCACGTAATCCCAATGTTCGTGACGCTCCCAGTAGACCCCTTCATACTGATGCTGCACGTAAAACAACCACACCCCAGCCGCGCTGGCAATCATTACAATGGGCAAGTGCACCGATACGAATGCCTTGATACCAATAGTGACACCCATCAGGGCCACAATGCCCAAGATCGCCAGATTTGTCCAACACACGCTGTGGCGCTCTCGCTTGCTTGCGGTTGGCCCTGCAAAACGATGCCTAATCAGGAAGATGAAAAGGGGCCCAATAACAAACATTACCAGTGGATTGCGGTACAGCCGATACTCAAGCCGCCTGCGCGGCGACAACTCCAGGTATTCCTTCACCGTTAACGTCCAGATATCCCCCACCCCCCGTCGGTCCAAATCGCCAGCGGTGGCATGATGCATCGCATGTTCGCGTCGCCAGCCAAAATAGGGCGTAAGCGTGAACACACCCGCAATAAACCCCCCAAGGTCATTGGCTTTCTGGGATTTGAAAAACGCAGCGTGCCCGCAGTCGTGAAAAATGATAAAGATGCGCACCAAAAAGCCTGCTGCGAGAGCCGACAATGCCAGCGTAATCCAATAGGAAACTTCCAGGCTGCGATACATCAGGTACCACAGAATGCAATAGGGGATGACTGTGTTGACAACCTGCCACACACTGCGCTGCAGATCCGGATTCTCATACTTGGCCACAGCCTGCCGCCAGGACACTTTGTTCGTTGCGAGGTTATCTGCTGTTGGAACTGAATTCATGTCCTGTCTCCATGAAAAAAGTAGACGGGGAGGCCCATTAAGTATGTCGCCCTACTTGATGAGCTGCGCACCGCAATCCATGCAATAAGTGTTCCTACGCCGCCGGCTCTCCACATGTTCTTCTTCGCTGCATTTCTTGACGATAATGTTCGCGCTTACCACCTCACCACAGTTCGGGCAGTACCGGACTGGGGCGTCGGCGCGCCTGTGATTCAGGTTCGGACACCATTTTCGCTGCATTGTGCTGATCCCCTGTCGATTTCACACACGCACTGCGCTACTACCATCGCTCATCCTTGCGCCTCAGAGCCCGGCTGAGTTGTCGGCGGCGTCGACGGGTAGCCTCTCGAATCTTGCGGCGCTTCCGCTCCCCCGGTTTCTCATAGTTCTGCTTCCGCTTCAGCTCCCGGAGGATCCCGTCACGAAGTACCAGGCGCTTCAAGGTCCGGAGTGCCGATTCGACACCCCCCTTTTCTCCCTTCCTCCCTCCCCCTCAGCGGCTCCAAGGGGAGCGTTTCCAACGTCCCGCGTGCCCGATACCGAGGTTCTTCCACGCCATGGGGTCGTAAAAAAAGAGCCCTCAAAAGCTCGCGAAGCCTTTGGGGGCTGTGAAAGCAACAAGAGTTGCGTTCGGTCGGAACCGTTGCCCACGCTTAATGACCGTACAAGCGATCCCACGCGGTGTCAAGAAAAATAACTGAGCGCCCCTCCTGATTGGCCCGAACCGCCCCTCGTTGCATTCCTTGAAGCGGCACCTCTGTCGTGTGCCCACAGGTCCTTGGGCTAAGCTGAATCGGCATGAGAAGAGGATACAGCATTGGCATAGAAAGTGCAAAAAAGGGGCGCGGGAGCGGCGTCTCGATGAAAGCTGACAGACAGGGCCAAAGGCCGATGACGAGCGATGGAACGGGGGAGCTACCGCCGGGGACGATCCTGGCGGTGGATGATGACCCCAAAGCCCTCGGGACCTTTGAAACCTATTTGAAGGGGGCGGGGCTTGACGTCCTGACCGCCATGAGCGGAGAGCAGGCGCTCGGTGCCGTCAGGAGAGCGAGCCCTGACATCGTCCTCCTCGACCTCAGCATGCCCGGCATGAGCGGCCGCGAGGTGCTGCGGGAGCTCAAGGCGCGAAAGGAGACCAGCGACATCCCCGTCATCATCGTTACGAGCGTGGGCCAGATGGCCGAGAGGGAAAAAGCAATTCACGAGGGCGCCGATGACTTTCTGACAAAACCCATCGGCCGGCGCGAACTCCTCATGCGGGTACGGACGCTCCTCAGACTCAGGCGCTTGCACCGGGATCTCGAGCGGACGCTCAGCTCCCTGCATGAGCTGGAGGCGGCCCGGTATGCTGGGGGGGCGGCTCACGATCTCCTCAAGGGCCCACCCTCGCGCTCCCCCTTGGCGACGATCCTCATCGTTGAGGACGAGCTGCTCGAACGGGCGATCTACGCTGACCTGCTCCGAGACCACGGCTACACGGTCCTGACGGTGCCCACGGCCCATCAGGCCCTCGAGCTCTTACGGTTCCAGAAGGTCGACGTCATTTTGGTGGACCTGGTGCTCCCGGGTATGTCTGGCCCCGAGCTCATCGAACGATTGAAGATCGTCACGCCAGACACGCCGGTGATCGTGGTCACCGGCCATCCCTCATCCCACAACGCGGTCACCGCCCTGAGGCTTGGCGCCTTTGACTTCATCATCAAGGGGTTCAAGAGCGAGGTCATGCTCCATGCCGTGAAGCGGGCGCTGGAAAAGCGGCGGCTCGAGCTCCAGACCCGGACCCTGCTCTACGAACTCAAGGCCAAGGTGGCTCAGCTTTCCGAACGGCAGCCGTAACACTCCGACCTGGTTGCCCTCGCCGTATCAGTCTGTTATACTCTCCGCATTCTGACAGGAAGGAATCTGTGGGGTCGCCGAGAGAGACAACCCACGAGGGGCATCTCTTGTGGATGGATGTGGCGCTCCAGGAGGCCCGCCGGGGGGGCGAGACGGGAGAGGTGCCGGTGGGGGCTGTCCTGATCCAGGATGGGGTCGTCTTGGCTGCCGCGCATAATCAACCCATCGCGCTTCAGGATCCGACGGCGCATGCCGAGATCCTGGTGCTCCGGGCGGCGGGGCGGCAGGTCGGCAACTATCGGTTTCCCGAGGCCACGCTATATGTCACCCTAGAACCGTGTGTGATGTGCGCCGGGGCTTTGCTCCATGCGCGGGTGGCACGGCTCGTGTACGGCGCCGCCGATCCCCGGGGAGGCGGCGTCGAGAGTGTCTACCGTCTCCTTGATGATCCGCGGCTCAATCATCGGGTCAAGGTGGTGAGCGGTGTGCGGGCGGAGGAGTCTCAGGCCCTCCTGCAGGAATTCTTTCTGGCCCGGCGGCAGGCACCCGAGTCCTGCGGCTTGGGATGGGCGAGTGCCGTTCCAACGTATCGCCCCGAACAAGCCTAGTCTTGGCAGTGCACGCTTCCGTATCGGGTAAGAAGAGTTGGAACGGCACGAGCAGGAGGGGTACCGAAGTGGATGTAACGGGCCCGACTCGAAATCGGGTTGTCCCGCGATGAGCGGGGCACGTGGGTTCGAATCCCACCCCCTCCGCCATGAACAAGGTCCAACGTCCAACGTCAGTGCCCGAGGCAGACCGCTTCTCATTTCATTCTGTTGACTTTGGACATTGGACGTCGGACATTGGACGGGTTACACGCGGAGAGGTGGCCGAGCGGTTTAAGGTGCGCGCCTGGAGAGCGTGTGTGGGGTGACACCCACCCCGGGTTCGAATCCCGGCCTCTCCGCCATTATGAGCGTCGAGCGCTGAGTGATGAGGACGGCCCTCAGTCCTCATTGCTCTTAGCTGTTCTGAAGAATCCTTGGCCGTGCTAGATGGGGAGCTAGCGGTGCCCTGAACCCGCAATCCGCTATAGCGGGATTGAACTCCTGCCCGAGGTCCTGGATCTCCGGGTGATCTGCCCGGGGTTGGGGCGTCGAGGGTCGGGTCCTGCGCAAGGGGGATCCGTGAACCCCGTCAGGTCCGGAAGGAAGCAGCGGTAAGCGGTCTGCCTCCTGTGCCGCGGGGGCGCCCGGCCGGAGCCTTCGGTCCTGGGTAAGTGCCGGCGGTTGGGATCGACGGCAGGTGCACGGCCAAGGATCTTCTTTGGTTCAGAGTTCATGGTTCAGGGCAGGTGACCGTCCTGCGGCTCCTCTATGAACTCTGAACCATCAACCATGAACGAGGGATCTATGTCCTACCAGGTACTAGCGAGGCGGTGGCGCCCCCAGACCTTCGACGAAGTCGTGGGACAGGAGGCGGTCACCCGGACCCTCAAAAATGCGCTCCAGCAGGGCCGCGTGGCTCACGCCATTCTCTTTGCGGGTCCTCGGGGGGTCGGTAAGACCACCACTGCGCGGATTCTCGCCAAGGCCTTGAACTGCGACAGTGGTCCAACGCCTGAGCCTTGCAACCAGTGCCTCAACTGCCGAGAGATCACGGCAGGCGCTGCCGTGGACTGCGTAGAGATCGATGGCGCTTCGCACACCGGTGTCGAGCATGTGCGGGATCTGCAGGAACAGTTGATCTACCAGCCGGTCAGGGGCCGCACCAAGGTCTACATCATCGATGAAGTTCATATGCTCTCTCTGTCGGCTTTCAATGCCCTCCTGAAGACCCTGGAGGAGCCGCCGCCCAAGGTGGTCTTTATCCTCGCCACGACCGAACCGCACAAGGTCCCCCCCACGATCCACTCCCGCTGCCAGCGCTACGACTTTCGTCGGATTGGCCAGGGCCTGCTTACGGAACGTCTTCGGGCGATTGCGGAGGCTGAAGGGGTAGACGTGGCTCCGGAGGCCCTGACCGCTCTCGCCCGGGCGGCCGATGGGAGCCTGCGTGATGCCCAAAGCATCCTCGATCAGGTGATCACCTATGGAGGCGAGCGGGTGACTACCGAGATGGTGGCGGCCGTCCTGGGATGGACGGCGCCCGAGGTGGTCCGGGCAGTGATGGGGGCCTGCTTGGCGGGGGAACCGGGGAAGGTCGTGGAACTTGTCGGCGAGCTCGCCGCCACTGGGGGAGATCTTCGCATCTTTGTCCTCGACTTGTTGGAGCAGCTCCGCTCGCTCCTGCTTGTGAAGCTCAGCCCCAAGGCAGGAGAGATCCTAGGGCTTGCTCCGGAGGTCATGCGGGATCTCGAGCAGCGGGCGGCGCACGTGGAGATTCCCCACCTGGAATTGGCGCTGCGATTTCTCTTGGATGCCGAGGGGGAGATGCGGCGGGCGTCCCAACCGCGCTATGTCCTCGAGATGGCGCTGGTCCGGATGGCCGAGGCTCGGGGGCTGGAGTCCCTGGGAAGCCTGATCAAACGCCTGGAGTCCCTGGAGGGGCGCCTGGGGGTCGTCCCCCAGCATTCCGCTGCCCAGCCTGGACTTTTCACGCCTCAGGAGAAAGCCGACCCCCCTAGTCCGCCGCCGGCCGCCATCGGGCATGAAGACCGATGGCATGAGGTGCGGCGGCGGATCGGTTCGGAGCGGCGCTCCCTGGGTGTTCTCTTAGCCGAGGCCGAGGTCACGTTGGAGGGGGAGACCTTGACGCTGACCTTTGCCAATGGAAATCATTTCGCTCGCTCCACCCTGGAGGACCCCGAGGTCCGTAGCCTCCTCGCCTCGACCATCTCCGCGGTCTACGGCAGACGCCTGCAGGTGGCCTACCGCTTTCTCCCTTCGGCGGTGGGAAAACGGGAGGAGCCGGCCCGGATGCCTGCTCGGAACCACCCCCTGGTTCGAGAGGCGCTCGAGGTGTTTGGGGGTCGGGTCGTCGAGGTTGAGGAGGGAGGAGAGATCGTCTCTCACCGAGGTAAGCCATGAAGGGATTTGGCGATCTCATGAAGCAAGCCCAGAGGATGAAGGCGGAGCTGGAGCGGATTCAGGAAGCGGCCGCCACACAGCGGGTGGAGGGCTCGGCCGGCGGGGGGATGGTGACGGTGACGGCTGACGGCCGGGGTGAGATCGTGGCGGTCCGGGTCGACCCCGAGGTGATTCAGGGCGGGGATCTGGAGATGCTGCAGGATCTCATCGTGGCCGCCACTAACGAGGCCTTGCGCCGGTCCCGGGACCTGCTCACGAGTGAGATGGGACGGCTGACCGGCGGCCTCAACCTACCGGGACTCTTCTAGAGACCATGGTGATCCGGTACGCCTCCCCCCTCAACCGCCTCGTCGATGTCCTGATGCGTCTTCCGGGTGTGGGCGCGAAGACTGCCCAGCGCCTTGCCTTTTACCTTCTGAAGGCTTCCCGGGAGGAGGCCATGACCCTGGCCGAAGCCATCGTGGAGCTGAAGGAGAAAATCCGCATCTGCGAGCGCTGCGGGAATATCGCTGAGGCGGAGCAGTGCCTGATCTGCCAGGACCCGACCCGCGACGGCAGCAGCCTCTGTGTGGTGGAAGAAGCGAACGACCTCTTGGCCATCGAGCGGACCGGGACGTTCAAAGGGCTGTATCATGTCCTCCAGGGGTCCCTCTCGCCGATTGAAGGGCGAGGCCCGGACCAGATTACGGGGAAACAGTTGATAAATCGTTTGCGGTCCGGAGAGGTGAAGGAGGTCATCCTGGCCACCAACCCGAATGTGGAGGGGGAGGCCACAGCCCTGTACCTCGCCCGCCTGATAGCCCCCCTCGGGGTGCGGGTCACCCGGATTGCCCATGGCCTCCCCGTGGGGGGGGATCTGGAGTACGCCGACGAGGTCACGTTGGGCCGGGCTCTCGAGGGGCGGCGGGAGCTGGGGTAGGACACATGGCACGAAAGTTGAAAGCAGACTCTCTTGGAACTTTACGGAGGGTCTGTGCGTTCCATAACCGATCTGGTCATCTACGAAGAGGACCTCAGCCGGATCAACGCCTGCCTGTCTTCCCTGCAGCGCAAGGCCCGGAGTGCGGCGGTTCTCCTCATCGACACGAGCGGGCAGCTCATCGCCAGCGTGGGAGAGACGGACGCGCTTGATGCAACGCCGCTCGCGAGTCTCGCTGCGGGGAGTATCGCCGCCGCGGGGGCGTTAGCCCAGCTCCTGGGCGAGAAGGAATTTTCTTTTGTCTTCTACGACGGAGAGAAGAAGCGTCTCCACCTCTCCCTCATCGGGGGCCGCGCCATCCTGCTGGTCCTGTTGGATCAGAACTCGGCCGTGGCGCTGGTCCGCCTCCAGGTCAAGAAATTCTCCAGGGAGATCGAAGAGGTTTTCACTGACCTCTCCAGGCGGCCGGACACGGTCGCGGAGGGAGGAGGCCCTCTTTCGAAGTCCAACATAGGCGAGATCACCGACGACGACGTCGAAAACCTTTTCGGCAAGGGTTAAGGGATGTCCTTTATCAACTACGCGGCTCGGGAGATCAACTGCAAGCTGGTCTACTACGGCCCAGGTCTCTGCGGCAAGACCACGAATCTGCAGCATATTTACAAGAAGGTGGACCCCGGGGCGAAGGGCAAGCTCATCTCGCTGGCCACGGAAACGGAGCGGACGCTCTTCTTTGATTTCCTGCCGCTGGAACTGGGGACGATCCGAGGGTTCAAGACGCGCTTCCACCTCTACACGGTTCCTGGCCAGATCTTCTATGAGGCCAGTCGCAAGCTGATCCTGAAGGGGGCCGACGGGGTCGTTTTTGTTGCCGACTCGCAGCTTGAACGCATGGAGGCCAACATCCAGAGCCTGGCCGATATGCGGCAGCACCTGGGTGACCAGGGGATCGACCCGGACAAGATCTCCCTGGTGATCCAATATAACAAGCGGGACCTCCCGAACGCGATCCCTATCGATGAGCTGCAGAAGGCCCTCAATCCCCGCAATCTCCCCTGGTTCGAGGCGGTCGCCTCTCAAGGAACCGGCGTCTTCGAGACGCTGAAGGCCATCGCCAAGATCGTCATGCAGGAACTGCAGAAGAAGACGTAGTCCCTTCTTGGGTGATTCCTTTGGAGTGCCCGCCGCGGTTCGATTGACGGTCGTGCCCCTTTTGCGTTAGCATACGGGTGGAATTCCCCGGTAGCTCAATGGTGGAGCGAGCGGCTGTTAACCGCTAGGCTGCAGGTTCGAGCCCTGCCCGGGGAGCCACCCTTCGCTCGTCCTTGCACAGAGCACACCCGGAGGCTAAGGCTACCCCTCCAAGACCCCTACTCCTAAAGGACCTGTACCCGAAAGAGCTGACGCTGTGGACCCGCGTGTACCCTGGGGAAGGGGGCAAGCCGGGAGGGATCAATTGACATGGCTCGGGTGCTGATTGCAGGATGCGGCTATGTCGGTACCGCTTTAGCTGAGCGTCTGGTGGCCGAGGGGCATGTGGTCTGGGGTCTACGGCGTCACCCCGAGGGCCTGCCGCCCGGCGTGCGCCCCCTGGCAGCCGACCTCACGGATCCCGGGACGCTTCGAAACCTCCCGAGCGGCTTGGAGTGTGTCGTCTACACGGCGGCGCCCGACCGCCTGGACGACGAGGCCTACCGGAGCATTTACGTGGAAGGGCTCTCTCATGTCCTCGACGCCCTCCGGCGCCAGGGGCAGGAGCCTTGGCGCATCTTCTTCACGTCGAGCACCGTCGTCTACGCTCAAGCGAATGGGGAATGGGTGGATGAGAGGTCGCCAACCGAACCAGTCCACTTCTCCGGCACTCGCATGCTCGAGGCGGAGCGCCTGCTCCTTGGCAGTCCCTTTCCCGCTACCATCCTCCGGCTCGGCGGTATCTACGGTCCAGGTCGGGTGGGCCGGATCGAGCGGGTGCGTCGGGGTGAGGCTGTCTGCATCGATGGCCCGCCCACCTATACGAATCGGATTCACCACGACGACTGTGCCGGCGCGCTGCAGCATCTCATGGCGCACCCTCAACCGGAGGACCTCTATATCGGGGTGGACGATGAACCGGCGGATGAATGCGCGGTCCTGCGATGGCTGGCGGCCCAGCTCGGTGTGCCTCTGCCGCGTGTGGAGCGTTCCGCCGATCTTGGCCCGCGGCGTCAGCGGGGGAACAAACGCTGTCGCAACGCCAGGCTCGTGGCTTCAGGATATATCTTCCGGTACCCGACCTTTCGGGACGGGTACGGCGCACTGCTTTCTTGTAGTGCACCCTAGCCCTTCTCCTCTTCCATCGAGAGGGGACGCCCTCGGGTGGAGATGCACATTGACGCCCCTTCCATCCCTCGGGTACCATGGGAAGAGGTGATCGCCGAAGCGTCCCGAAACGCACGGGGTGAGGATGGTGAACACAGCGGAAAAGCGCTTACTCGAGCTGATTCGCGAGCGTGCCTATCGCTACAGCCCGGAGGCTCCGTTTCAGCTCGCATCGGGGAGGCTGAGTCCGCATTACGTGGATCTCAGGGCGCTGTTGTGCGCGCCGGAGGCACTGGTGGCGACAGGGACCATTCTCTTTGATCGCATCAAGAGGTTCGAGCGCGAGGCACACACGAAGGTGGACGCGATCGGCGGTCCTGCCGACGGGGCGATTCCGATGGCGGCGGCTGTGGCGTTCCACAGCCATCAGGTGGCGGAACCGATCGAGACCTTTTTTGTCCGGAAGGAGCCCAAGGGGCACGGGCTCAAGAGATGGGTCGAAGGACACGGCACGCCGGGATCCAGGGTCGTGATCGTCGATGATGTGGTCACGACGGGGAGTTCGACCCTGAGAGCGATTCAGGCCGCCACCGAGCAAGGATTCGAGGTCGTCAAGGTCATTGTCCTCATGGACCGCCTCGAGGGGGGTAATGAAAAACTCTCGAATCTCGGCATCCCATACGAGGCGATTTTCACTCTGGGCGACATCGCGGCCGTCCCCTCCCGTCAGCCCTAGGTCGAAGAGTTTCTGTTCGGCACGATCCCTGATCCTGCATTTCGATGCGGCCCGGCGCATTGCCTGGCCACGCTCCTCGCGCGTCCGGTCTCTCGTTCTCGATTGCTTGTCCTGGGGCTGCCGATGCGAGAGGCGACACATGGTGCCGGGCGGGACAAAGGAGCGGCATGAAGGTGCACCGCGGGTGGATGATGTTGGTGCCGGTAAGCCTGTTCATCCTGGGTGTTTTTCTGGTTATTGTCCAGGGGCGGGGAAGCAAAGCGGCTCCGGAGATCCGGCCGGAGGTGGGATACCTCGCCCCGGACTTTACCCTGCCGAGTCTCGATGGGCAGACGGTTCGCCTGTCGGACTTCCGCGGGAAGAAGGCAATACTCCTCAACTTCTGGGCGACCTGGTGCGCTCCGTGTCGCCTGGAAATGCCCACGATAGATAAGGCCTACCAGGAGTACAAGAGCCGCGGCCTCGAGATCCTGGCGGTCAGTCTTGATGCCGGATCGAATAGTGTCGTGAAGAACTTCATGCAGGAGTTGAAGCTGGACTTTCCGGTCCTCTTGGATCCCGACATGGAGGTGCTGCGCCTGTACCGGCAGTTCAGCATTCCGGCGACTTTCCTCATCGATAAGCAGGGGATTGTCCGACACCGGGAGCTAGGCTACCGTGACTGGACCGACCCAGAATCCCGGAGGCTGCTCGAGGCGATTGTGAGGTAGCGAGGTCGAGGACCATCGGAGACCTATGATGAAAGACAGGCACCTCATCGAGCGACCAATGCTCGTCGTGCTTCTGCGGGGGCTTCTCATCCTCGTGCTCATCGGGGCGGTGGGTGTCCTCTGGTTCTGGCAAGGCCCAGCGATCCGATCCTGGTTGAGCGGAAAACGGCCGGGTGAGGCGTTGGACGTTTTCGGGAGTGTGCCTGACTTCTCTTTGATCGAGCGAAGCGGACGGAAGATGGGACGCTCCGACTTAGCGGGAAGAGTCTGGATCACTAACTTCATTTACACCCACTGCCCCGACACCTGTCCCTTGCAAACTGCCCAGATGGCCAAGCTTCAGGCGGACTTCGCGGAGGAAAAAGCTCTCCGACTGGTCTCCATCACCGTGGACCCGGAACGGGACACTGTCTTGGTCCTCTCCCAGTACGCAAAGCGTTACGGCGCTGATCCCGAGCGATGGTTGTTTCTGACTGGCGAGAAGAGCACGATCTACCGCCTCGCCCTAGAGGGCTTTCGGCTAAGCATGGTCGATCCGGCGGAGGGAGTCAAGAGTTGGTTTTTCGGGCCCATCACTGTATTGGCGGATCATGGGGAGACGGGAAAGCAGTTTATCCACAGCTCCCGGTTTGTGCTGGTGGACCGTCAGGCCCGTATCCGCGGCTATTACCAGAGCGCCGAAGAGGACGCGCTTCAGCGTTTGCGTCGCGATGTGCGGATCTTGCTCCGGGGAGAAAAATGACGACGCGAGGACTGGCGACGACGCTCATGATCGGATTCACCTGGATTCTCTTGAGCAGTGCCAGTGTTTCGGCACCGCCTCGGTTCAGCCCGGTCGATCAGATCCACCACATTCACGGTCTCGCCGTCGATCCGAACGATCCCGCCATCGTCTACATCGCCACTCACGGGGGTCTCGTCCGTCTTGTGGACGGGAAGCGCTGGGAATACGTGGGCGAGGGTCGCTCTGACCTGATGGGCTTCACCGTTCATCCATCAGAGCGGGGCGTGATGTACGTCAGCGGTCACCCCGATCACTCATCCCACCTGCCAAACCCCATCGGCGTGATGGTCAGCCGAGATGGAGGGCAGAGCTGGCAGCCTCTCGCCCTCGCAGGAAAGGTGGATCTTCACGCGATGACAATCGGGGCCGATGGCAAAACCCTGTACGGATGGAACGTGAGCGGCGCGCCGGGACTCTACCGGATTTCGGTAAGGGAGGGCACCTGGGCGAGGGTGGATGCGACAGGGCTTCAGGACGTGTTTGGTCTGGCGGCCCATCCGGAGCAATCTGATACGCTACTTTCCGGCACCCGTGATGGACTCGTAATGAGCCGGGACGGGGGAAGGACGTGGTCGCCCGTAAGCGGGGCGCTGTCCGGCGCTCCAGTAACGGCGGTGGCCTATCACCCGAAGAACCCACGGACCCTCTATGCCTATGCAGCACGGCCGGACCTCGGGCTCATCAGGAGCGAGGACGGCGGAGAGCAGTGGAAGAGCCTCGGTTTCTTCCTCGGCGAGAAGGATGCCGTGAACGTCTTTGCCATCTCGCCCCATCAGCTCGAGATCATCTACGTTTCCACCTTCACTTCGGATCTTTACCGCTCGGAAGATGGCGGGAAGCGA
>Ga0209520_10001758_pt1 | contig 12412 bp, 13 predicted proteins | sample Rifsed16ft1_FD_184009 | JGI IMG/M metagenome (GOLD analysis project Ga0209520, IMG submission 184009) | Soil microbial communities from Rifle, Colorado, USA - sediment 16ft 1 (version 2) | ecosystem: Environmental > Terrestrial > Deep subsurface > Rock core/Sediment | place: Rifle, Colorado...
CAAGGTGCCCGAGGCCGACGAGGGCCTTCGGCGCCAGGTGGCCCGCTTCGTGGGCGGACTGCGGCGGCTCGATCTGAAAAAGGCGCCGAGCATCGCCGAGACCCTGGACTGGGCGAGGGCCCTGCTGACCCTGGGGATCAAGGAGCTGGACCCGCCCGGCGACCTCGCACCCAAGATAGGACGGTGGCGGTCGTGACGAACGTCGCCCCGATGATCGCGGCGAGCATCCCGTAGGCCGGGATGGATTCGGAGGTCTCGCAGAAGAAGTCGTCGAATATGATGAAACCCGTGCCCAGCCCGAAGAAGAGGATCACGGCGAGAGAGCCCGCGCACAGCCCCACCCCGACGGCGGGACGTCGCATCGCCAGGACCCCGACCGCCATCGCTGCCAAGAGGATGGCCGACCAGAGGATGGGCGGTGCCGGCTCGGAGCAACCGGGCCTTGTCGAGAACGGGGTGCGGCTGAAGTGAACCCACGGCATCCAGGCGCTGGCAATCATCAGCGTCAGGCCCGCCGCAGCGAGGACGAGCAGGGAGGTTTGACCGGACAACCACGTCCTCGGTCGCATGGGTACCCCGTCGTCCATCAGAGAGCCTGCCCGGAAGCTTACCTACCGGTCCGCCGTTATCCTCCCCGTGACCCAAGAAGTACGCGGCTACATGTCGGTGAACTCCCTGGGCCTCGGCCATGCGAGTCGCGCGATCGCCGTGGCCCGGGAGCTTCAGCGCCGCCATCCGGAGCTGTACCTCTTCTTCCTTGCAGGAGCTCCCGCCCTCGACCTGGCGATTGCGCACGGGTTCGACGCGATGCCGCTGCCGCCGACGCCGATGTGGTTCCACGACCGAGGGCGGATCCACTCGATGTTCCGTTGGTACCGCCAATACGCGAGGTACGTGCGGGTCGCGTCCCGGTTCCTCCGGAAGGAAGCGGACTGGGGCCGCTTCCGGTTCCTGATCTCCGACGGGGAGATGGCCTCCGTCCGCCTGGCGGTGAAACGGAAGATCCCGACGGTCGCGATCGTGCACTCTATCGGCCAGGCCTTCGGCGGCGGTCTCGCGACGCGCCTCGTGGAGTCCTACGGGCGGTGGTGGATGCGGTCCCTCCTCGTGCGAGGGGATGTCCTCGTCCTCGCATTGGAGGAGGGGATCGAACTCCCGAACGCGACCTACGTCGGCCCGATCGTGCGTCCGTTCTCCGCGAGCCGGGAGAAGCTCCGGGACGACTTCGTGTTCCTGAAGAAAACGGTGCTCGTGGCCCCCGGCGGGACGGACGTCGGCGCCTTCCTGATCGACGAGGCGATTCGCGCCTGGCGGGATCTGCGAATGGAGGACGCGCAGATAATCGTCGTCACGGGTCCCTCGATTCCTGCGCCGAAAGAGAAAGACGTCTACTTCCGCGGGTTCATGCCGAACCTGCACGACTACGTGGCGGCCGCCGACCTTGTGATCACCATGGCGGGGAAGGGCACGATGTACGAGGCGCTCGCGGCGGGGACGCCGGTGATCGCGATTCCCGCCAGGGGCCATGCCGAGGCGGAACGAAACGTGCGGGCCGCGGGCCTCCCGTTCGTCTTCGGGGACGCGTGGCGGCTGCGAGAACTGATCCCCGCCAGGCTCGCAGAGCCCCGACCCCCGCCCAGGGACTTCGGACCCGCAAGGGCCGTGGCGGCGATCGAGGGCTTTCTCGCGGAACGAGGTGTGCTCGGCGGGGACGTCGTCTCGTGAGTTACAAGCGCCGCGCGCCTTATAATCCGGTCCGCGTTCCCCATGCGATGTCGGCATCGACGGAGTTCTTCGACGCGGTCAAGAAGGGGGATGTCTCCGCCGTTCGCGAATGGCTTGAGAAGGACAGCTCGCTTGTGAACGCGAGGACGGAGAAGGGCTTTTCACCCGTGACGGTCGCGGCGTACTACGGGCAGGAGGACGTGCTCCGGACGATGCTCGAGTGGGGGCCCGCGATGACGGTCCACGAGGCCTCGCTCGCCGGAGACCTGAACCGTGTGTGGGAGCTCGTCGAGGGCGACTCGAGGCTCGCGAACGACACGTCCTCTCCCGACGGATTCCCTCCCCTCGGCCTGGCGGCGCACAAGGGTCGCATCGAGGTCGTGAAGTACCTGATCTCAAGGGGTGCGGACGTGAACTTCGCCGCGCCGGAAACGGGGTTCACGGCGCTCACGGGGGCGATCGCGGGCGGACACGCGGACGTCGTTCGGGTCCTGTTGGCGGCAGGGGCGAACGTGAACCACCGGTACGAGGAGAATCGGTTCAGTCCCCTCATCGAGGCAGCGGGCGACAACGAGCCGGAGATCATCGAGCTCCTCCTCGACGCCGGCGCGGACGTGCGCGCGCGGACGAACGACGGGAAGAGCGCGCTGACCCTCGCGGTGGAGAAGGGTCACGGGGAAGTCGCGGAAATCCTCCGGCGTCACGGTGCGACGCCGTAGCCGAGCCGCCGAACGACGGGAACAGGGACTAATGCTCGCTCGTCCCTTCCGGACCCATGAAGTACCGGTTCTACTACACGGGTATCCGCGTGCGGAACCTGAAGCGGTCCCTCGACTTCTACACGAAAGCGTTCGGGATGAAGGTCGTGAACGAAGGCACGATGGGCCACGGCGGCATCTACGTGCAGCTCGTCGGCGACGGGTCCCGCCAGAAGCTCGAGCTCAACTGGTACCCGCCCGGGAGCCGGTTCCACACGCCGTACCGGAAGGGCGACGAGATCGACCACCTCGCGTTCGTCGTCTCCGACGTGGAGAAGGCGTACGCCGAGTTGTTGCGAAAGGGCGCGAAGCCCGCCGTCCCGCCGGCGAGTTCGAAGGGGACGGAGGTCTACGTCAAGGACCCGGACGGCATTTGGCTCGAGCTGCTGGGCGGCTAGACCATCCGGCCTGTGGGTGACGTACGGTCGGCGCTCAATCCCTCCGTGCCTCCAGGACGATGCTCTCCGCGCCGAACGACCTCGTGATCCGCTTCGTGCTCTCCGAGGACGACTTCGCGAAGTAATCCATGCGCTTCAGTACGCGCACGTCGCGGAAGCCCGCACCCTCGATCGCCTTCAGATAGTCCCCCTCCACGGCCGCGCCGCCGATGCAGTCCGCCCACAGCTGCGGGTTGATCCCGCACACCGCCCCGACGTCCTCCTGCGTGACGATGTCCGCGAGCTGCAGGCGCCCGCCCGGCTTGAGCACCCGGTGGATCTCGCGGAACGCGGCCTCCTTGTCCGGCACGAGGTTCAGAACGCCGTTGCTCGTGACGACGTCCACGCTCGCGTCCGGCAACGGGATGTTCGTGGCCGCGCCCTCGTGGATCTCCACGTTCTTCGCCCCCATCTTCGCGATGTTCGCGCGGGCCTTCGCGATCATGGCGGGCGTGATGTCGAGGCCGTGCACCTTCCCCTTCGGGCCGACCTTCAGGGACGCGTACAGCACGTCCGTCCCGGATCCGGAGCCGATGTCGAGCACGGTGTCCCCCGGGCGGATCGCGTTGGCGGCGTGCGGAAAGCCGACGCCCGCGAACGACTCCGTCGCCGTCGGCGGCAGCTTGTTCAGCTCCGCCTCCGCGTATCCCAGGTACGTGAGCGCCTGCATGCCGTGGGGGAAGTGGTACTCCCTCTCCGGACTCGAGGCGACCTCCGTGTACAGCGCCTGCACCGCTCGCGTGATCACCGGGGCGAGGTCCGTCGCACGCGCCGCGTATTCTGTCGGGATCACGTGGGAGACCGGGACCAGGTCCAGTGGCAGCTTGTCCACCTTCTTGCTCCCCCACCGCCAGAACGCGCCGGCATCCGACGGCACGGGCTTCAGCAGACCCGCCGCGGCGAGCTTCTCGAGTCGCGCCTGCGCGTCCGCGTTGGAGATCCGGAACACCTCCGCGATCTCGCGCGCGGGCGTGAGGCCGTGGTGATGCTCCACGTACTCCAGGATGTCCGACGGCGTTCGCTTCGGCAGCCCGGGCGCGAGGCGGTCGACGATCTCCTCGAAGGGACCCGCGGTGAACGTCTGCCCCTTCGCGACCGACTTCCCCTCGCGGTTCCGTACGACCAGGGAGAGGAAGTTCGCGTGGGCCGCGTGCATCGCGTGCTGGTCCTCCTCGAAGGCCTTCTGCACCGCCGCGGACTTCATGTCCTTCCGGAGGCGCTCGCCGTCGAGCCCCACCTCTCCCGCCAAGCGCGCGTACTCGTCCTCCGTCGCGGGGCGGCACTCGACCTGGAACGCCTCCATCATGCGACGGAAGTACCGGTCCGCCTTCTCCGCGGACTGGAGCTGCGCCGCCTTGAACGCGAGGCAGCCCGGGTACGTGGACGAGACCTTCGACCGCCACATGTAGTCCGGAACGACGGGCATGCCCGTCATCTCCACGGATTCGTGGACCCAGTGGAGCGTCGACTGTTCGTCGACCTCGTACTCCTTCATCCACTCGTTCCGGTCGCGATACGTCCCGCCCATCCGGTACGTGACCTTCACGTTGTCCCCGTACACCTCCTTGAGCCGCTGCAGGATCGGCTCGAGGCCCCACGACCACCAGCACATCGGGTCTGCGAAGTGCACGATCTCGATCGGCGGTTCTGCCATGGTTGTCCCGAGGGACCGCCCGGTATATAGCGACAAGCTCCACCTTGAATCACGCGGGGTCTTCGTCCCGACCTCGATGAAGACCCTCTTCGCGGGCGATTCCAGAAATGGGTCAAGCTGGTGAGACGATCCGTCCGTTTCGCACGACCGCCGTTCCGTCGATCGTGACCGTCGCGCCCGTCAGCGTGCCCGCAAGCCCGAAGCTCGACGTGTTCGTGCCGCCAAACTCGTCGTTGTCCCCGATCGTGACGTACACGTTCCCCGCCGCGAGGTAGTCCTGCAGGAAGCCCGTGCGGACGCGGGGGTTCAGCCCGATCTGGAGGCCGCCGAGCTGGTCGCGGCCCTCGGTCCCCTTCGCCCACTGCCTCTGCACGAGTTCGCCGTTCTCCTCCGCGCTCCACTTCGCGCGCCCCCCGTCGAACCCGAACGTGAGGCCGCGCATCCACCGTCCCGTGTACGCGTTGGGGCGGTCGAAGCGGATCGTCCCCTCGCCGCTCCCCTCGTCCGGCGCCACGTACAGCTCGCCCGCGGGGACGGACGCCATGTTCTCGCCTTCCTCGACGAGCTGCGGCGTGATCACGCCGTCGTCGAGGCGCGCCTTGCGTCCCGCGAGGTCGCACGCGAACCGCGTCCCGTTGGGGGCGGTGATTTCGACGTGCCCCTTCCCGGAGAGGAGTCGCTGCGCCGTCCGCCCGGCCCGCCGGAGGTCCGCGGCGTCAATCGCGGATGCGTCCAGCATCATCCGCCGCCACGCCTCGAGGTCGAGCCCGTACGCCGCCGCACGCTCGGGCGTCACGTACCCGAGGCCGACCCGGACGCCGCGGATCTTGTAGCGCTCCGCGCGCTTGTACCATTCGTCGTTGTAGTCGGTCATCGCGTTGTACTTGTCGATCCCGACCTCGCGGATCTTCCGGATGTCCGCGGGGCCCGTGATGAACACGTACGCGTCCGCCTCCTTCAGTGCCGCCCACTCGTGCTTGCCGATCTTCCCCTGCTTGCTCGGAGGGAGCGTGGCGGCGGACCGCCAGAACGTCTCCTCATCCTCGAGGAGGAACAGGGACCGCGCGCCCATCGCGCGGATCTGGTACACGAACTCCGCGGCGATCGGCACGCCGTGGTTCCACGATTCCACGATGACGTTCTCGCCCGGCTTGACGTGCAGGGAACTTCTCAGGACGCTCTTCGCAAGGGACTCGTATTCCGACAAGGGATTCCCCGTGAGTAGGAAGGGGGCGCGGCCTATAACGATATCCTTGGGCCGCCAAACTTCAAGTCCCACCATGGCGGTCGCACGCGCGTGAAGCTCAGCCTCGACACTCGCGTCTCGCTCAACCACGGGGGTGAGATGCCCGTCTTCGGCCTCGGCGTCTGGGAGGCTTCGGGCAAGAAGTGCGTCGAAGCGGTGAAGCACGCGCTCCGCGTCGGCTACCGCCTCATCGATACCGCCAAGATCTACGGGAACGAGGAGGAGGTCGGCCTGGCGGTCCGCGAGAGCGGCGTCCCCCGGGAGGACGTGTTCGTCACGACGAAGGTCTGGACCTCGGATCAGGGATACGAGTCCACCCTCCGCGCCTGCGACGCCTCCCTGAAACGGCTCGGCATGACGTACGTGGACCTCTACCTGATTCACTGGCCGGGATCGAAGAAACGCGCGGACACGTGGCGAGCCCTCCTCGAGTTGAAGGACCGTGGGATGGCCCGCGCAATCGGCGTGAGCAACTACTACCCGCATCACCTCCAAGAGGTCCTCCGGGCGGGCCCGGTCGTCCCGGCGGTCAACCAGATCGAGCTGAGTCCATTCCTGCACCCGTGCGAGGTCACGGAGTTCTGCCGCCAGCGCGGGATCGTCATCGAAGCGTACAGTCCCCTCGCACGCGGGAGGCGTCTGCGGGTTCCGGGGCTCGTCGCCGTCGCGCGCAAGTACGGGAAAACGCCGGCTCAAGTCATGCTCCGGTGGTCCCTGCAGCACGGCTACGTCGTGATCCCGAAGTCCGTCCGCCCGGAGCGCATCGAGGAGAACGCGGGCGTGTTTGATTTCGAGCTCGCGCCCGCCGACATGGGGGCGCTGGACGCGCTTCACGACGGCTTCCGCACGTGTTGGGACCCGTCGGAGATGCCCTAGGAGATTGCGGAGGTTCGGAGGAGGGCACCCCGCGATCTGAAAGGGATATGCCCCCCGCCCGCTTCCCCTGGATCGAGATGCGGATCGAGGAGTGCGAGTTCCCGGAGGACGTGATGTACGACCCGGAGGGATTCGTGTGGGTCCGCGAGGACTCCGGGGATGCAGTCGTCGGGATCACGAGCATCTTGGCGGCGGTCGCGGGCAAGCTCACGACCGTCCGCGCGAAACCCGGCGGCATTATCTACGCGCGGCGGGAAGGCATCGGTTCCATCGAGAGCGGCCGGTACTTCGGTCTCATCCGCGCGCCCGTGCGCGGAACCCTGTTGGCGGTGAACGAGGAGGTCTTGCGCAAACCGAGGCTCCTGTCCGACGCGCCGTATGGCGACGGTTGGTTCGCGCGACTCCGGCCGGAGGATTGGCGGGAGGACCGGGACACGCTGAGGACCGCCGCCGCCGCCAAGGACCTGCTACGGTCGCAGATCGCGGCGCTCCGGATCCATTGCTTCGCCGCCTTCCCCGACTACGAGATGTTCGAGATCGGTGTCGAGTGCTCAGCGGTGCTCGTGAAGCTCAACGAGCTGATCCCCCGGATCGAAGTTGGCGAGGTCGTGCACATCGTGTCCGACGACGCGACCGCGCCGGTCGAGATGGCACAGTGGACGGAGCGGACGGGACACCCCGTCGTGGACGCACGCCGAGAGGGGGACCTATTCCACTACCTCGTGCGGAAGGCGTGACCGCGTACCTGTACGACGGGCTTTCAAGCGAGCCGCCACCGCATGACTAAGTACCGCCAGAGTCATGGGAGGCGCGTGAAGGTGCGGTTGTCCGCCGTCGTCCATCGGGAAGGCACTTGGTTCGTCGCGCGTTGCCCCGAACTGGAGGTCGCGAGCCAGGGGCGCTCCGTGGAGGAGTCGTTGGCAAACCTCCGCGAGGCCCTCGAACTCCGACTCGAGGAGGATGACGTGGAACTCCCCGAGGAGCCGTTCTGGCGGCTGCGGTGAGGGCGAGCTCCTCACTTCTCGATCGGCGTGCGGATGAGGTTGCCCCACTCCGTCCAAGAGCCGTCGTAGTTCTTCACGTTCGGGTAGCCGAGGAGGTACTTCAGCACGAACCACGTGTGGGACGACCGTTCCCCGATCCGGCAGTACGCGATGACCTCCTTGTCCGCGGTCACGCCCTTCCCCTGGTATAGAGCGCGCAGGTCCTCCACGGACTTGAACGTCCCGTCCGCGTCGTTCACCGCTTGCGCCCAAGGAATGTTCTTCGCGCCCGGGATGTGGCCGCCGCGCTGCGCGTGCTCCGTCGGGTACTCCGGCGGCGCGAGGATCTCGCCCGAGAACTCCTTCGGCCCCCGGACGTCGACGAGGACCTTGTCGTGCATCGGGAGCACCTGTCGCACGTAGTCGAGGTACACGCGAATCGTCTCGTCCGGAGCCTTCGCGTGGAAGGTTGCCGCCGGGTGCGATGGAACGTCCTTCGTCACGGGGAGGTCCTCCAGGAGCCACTTCTTCCGCCCGCCGTTCATGAGGACGACGTTCTCCACGCCGTAGTACTTGAAGACCCAGAACGAGAACGCGGCGAACCAGTTGTTGAAGTCCCCGTACAGCACGATGCGGTGGCCGTTCGAGATCCCGAGCCGCCCGAACAAGTGCTCGAGCCCTTCCCTCGAGACGAGGTCCCGCGCGACCGGGTCGTTGATGTCTTTCCTCCAGTCGATCAGGACGGACCCGGGCACGTGGCCCTGGTTGTAGTTCGCGGTCGGGTCGTAGTCCACTTCGACGATGCGAACGTCCGGGTGACCCAGGACGCTCTTCACATAGCTCGTGTCCACCAGCACTTCCGGATGTGCGTATTCCGTCATTCGATACTCCCCCGAGGGGAATCCCCAATGCCTCGTGGCCTTTTACGCCTTGCGGGCCGTGCTAGGGAATCTTCGCGAGGACCTTGCCGGCGTCTTGGGGCGTCCACGCCTTCATCGTCGTCGTGCGCGTGTTCCCCTGCGCCCCGAGGGTGAGCATGATCTGCATCACGGCGTCGTCGTTCGGGGCCTCCATGATCGCCACCCAATCATACTTGCCCATCGTCACGAACACGGTGTGCAACTCCCCGCCGTTCTTCTTGATGAGCGCCCGCGACGCCTCCACCCTCTTCGGCACGTCCTTCACGGTTCGGATCCCCTGCTCGGTCCAATTGCCCAGCACGACATAATGCGGCATGCGTCTCCCTCGGGCGGGCATCGCCCGAGCCCGGAAAAAGGTATGCTGCCTACGACTGTTTCGCGGGTTCCCGTTCGACGACCCGGGCGACATGCCCCATGCATTGTCGCTGGAGCGTCCCCACCCGCTGACCGTAATGTCCAGAGATGTGCAGCGCCTGGAACGCCTCCGAGTAGAGGGAGGCCAGATCGGTTCTCACGCGGGCGATTGCGCATCCTGGGACGACGTCTGCAACCGGATTGTCGCATGCGCCACCGGATAATCACGGATGAGAATCGGAGCGAAACTCCTACCTAGTCCTCGCCATCGTAGGGCGTTCGCTTGACGGCCCCCGCGGCGAACCCCCCGGACCCGGCATCGAGCCCGTGGCTGCACGTCGCCGCTCCCGTCGGGAAGATTGCCGCGTGGTTCCTCGTTTTCTCGAACTTCCTCCTGTTGTTCGCCCCCCTGTTCTTCCTCTTGGACCTCCCCTCGTACGCCGACCCGTCCGCGCCCGGTGGCTCCCTCGTCGCCCTGTTCGCGGACCCGGGGCGGGTGCTCGCGATCGCCGACCTCGTCGCCCTGATCGGCGTCGTCGTCCTCATTTCCGCGATGTTCGTGATCCTCGTCGCTCTGATCCGCGGGGACAAGCGCGTCGGCATCGAGGTGTACGGGCTCGGGCTCGTCGTCCTCGCCTGCCTGGCGGCGTGGGCTCCCGTGATGGCGTACTCCCTCAGCCGCGCGCGGGGCTCGGTCGCGGACGTGGACGCCGCGGCGGCGACGGGCGGGTGGAGCCTGGCGGCGGTCCTCCTCCTCGTGGCGTCCCTCGCGTACCTGTTCTTCACGCTCCGACTTGAGGAGCGAACGCGGGCGCTCAAGCTCAGTTCCCTCCGGTGGCCGATCTACGCGGCGGTGAACGTCCTGGGGTCCGCGGCGATCGCGGCGTTCTTCCAGTCCGCGGCGGGCGGGTCCGGGAGCCTGGACGCGTTCACGATCGGGCTCGTCCTGAAGGTGACGCTCATCCCCATGCTCGGCGTGTGGGCGTACCGGGACCTCCGGGACCGGTTCCCGCTGTGGGCGAGGGTGCCGCTCCACGAGGTTCCGAAGGTGGCGGTGCCGACGACGGCGGAGGGTGTGCCGCTGCCGCCGACCGTGGTTCGCCCCCCGGCCCCGTCGCCGCCAAGGGGCGTGCTCGCGCGGCCCCTCCCGCCGCCCCCGAACGATTGAGCCTCAATCTCATCTCCCAGAAACCCCCGCCGCCCACTCGACCGCGACCCTGACCCTGCGGATGCGCGAATGCTCCTCATACACGCGTATCCCTCATACTTCGAACAGCTATCCCTGTGACCATAGGCCGTCGGCGTCGACGTAGACCCAGTAGCCCTCGCCCCAGACCAACACTTCCTCCGGCGGGACCGCCCGCAATCGGTATGGGTCCGACGAGGCGTCGAAGGTCTCCACCCTTCGGACCGCGAGACCCACGGTACTCGCCGCCATGTCCTCCTGCATCACCGACGCGTAGGACACGAGGTTCCATGCCGTGTGGAGGGCGAAGGATGGGGAGTCCTCGATGAGGCCGGCGATGGTGTACTGCCCCGGCGTCGACGAATCGACCCAGTAGGCGGTCCCAAACGGGAGGGCGACGAGATCCCCGCCCCCCTTCGCTGCGGAGAAGGACTTCCACGGATCTCCGGGGTCTTCGCCATCGTAGGTCCGTATGCTCGCCACCGCGGGCCAGACGGTCTGGAGGATGAGAGCCAGAGAGGGATCGGACCCTCGAACCGGGACCGTGAGCAGATTCATCCCCGCGACGACGACCTTCGTGTAGCGGGCGCCGAGGCCGCTCACCGCAGCGTTCTCCCACACGTCGACGGACTGGATCCTGAAGAAGCGCAGATCCGTGTCCCCGGGGACGTGGCCGCAAGCGGCACACACGTACTCGTACGTGGCGGAGCCGTTGGCAGGGACCGTGGCAATCCCCATGAACGGTCCGAGCGCGCTTCCCACGGACATGAGGACCCGGTATGCGACGGTACCTCCGAGCAGCCCTTCGTCCGAGGCGCGGGACCAAGCGAGCGTGAGGTCCTCGAGACCGCCACCGGTCAGCGTGGCGCCGACCAACCTCGGAGCCCTCGGGGGCACGTACTCGAGCGGCGCGACGAGGGGGTAACGGTCCTGGCTGTTCCCGTCGATCACGTAGGAGGAGTCGATAATGCGATCCGGGTCGGGGCACACGTCCTGCAGGGGACCGCTGCAGTCGTCCGCGCCCGCGTGGTCGGACCAGTAGTTCCCGCCGCTCGGGTATCCGTCGTCCCAAGCGGTCCCCGCCCCGGTCCGATCGTCTGCCTGCACGCCGTTCGCGAAGAAGGCGTTGTGGTCGAGGCGAGCGCCCGTCACATCGACGTCCAAGCCGATCCCGACCGACGGGTTCCCTACAATCGTGTTGCCCGTGACTAGGACCTCGTTCGAGGTATAGAACGCGATGCCACTATAGTCGCTCGACGCGACCGTGTTGTTCGCGACGGTCGTGCGGCCCCCATAGCCCACCCCGATGCCGTTGAGGTTCCGGTAGAGCGAATTCCCCGACACGAAAACATCCGTCGAGTGCCCGACGCTCACGCCCGCGTTTCGGTTGAAGGACGCGTTGTTCCCGGTCACGTTCACATGATCGGAATACCATAGCCAGATGCCAAATGCGCCATTGCTTCGCACGACGTTGTCGGCCACCGTGACGTAGGAGCAATCGTTCAGGTTGATCCCACTCCACGTGTTCGACGTCACCGTGTTGCCGACGACCGTGTTCGCGTTGGGAGGGCCCCCCGCCGACCCGACGAAGATGCCCTCGTCCGTGTTCAACGAGACCGTGTTGTTGGCGATCGTGAGGTTCCTCCCCACCGCGCGGATCCCGTCCCGGTTGCCCGAGAGCGTGCTGTCCTCGATCGTGCCGTTTTGGACGGCCAGGAGGTGAATTCCATCGTAGACGGTCCCCCCCGAATGCACGTAGACGGCCCGGATGACGAACGAGGCGTCCGTGTTCTGGATGAAGACGCCGTGGGCGATGGACGCGTCCACTTCCCAGCCCTCGATGACGTACGGGTCGAAGGGCATCCCGGTGCCGTTCGCGACGCATTCGCAGCCGAAGCCAGCGCCTACGGGCGTGAAGTCCGCGTTGCTGTTGATGACGATTGGAGGTCGGGAGACGTACGCGGCTGAGGGCCCGGACTGAAGGCCAAGGGGCAGCCCGACCACCGCGGCGGCTGCGATGAGCAGGAGCGCGTTCTCCTTCCAGCGCGACATCGTGGTTGCCTTCTGTCAGCCCCGCGGGGGTCATAGTCGTTGTGGCGGATCCCGTCGTTCGACAAACCCGTAGGGGCCTTCATTAGCCCGTACGACGATGGCCCGGGGGGGTGTGCGCGGCGTGGTCGTCGAGGGTGCGGGGCGCCGCGTGACGGACGATGCCGAGGGGAACCACGCAGGGGGTCGCAGAGCCGTTCCCGTTCCTCCAACTGGCAAGCTCC
>Ga0209520_10001760_pt1 | contig 12405 bp, 12 predicted proteins | sample Rifsed16ft1_FD_184009 | JGI IMG/M metagenome (GOLD analysis project Ga0209520, IMG submission 184009) | Soil microbial communities from Rifle, Colorado, USA - sediment 16ft 1 (version 2) | ecosystem: Environmental > Terrestrial > Deep subsurface > Rock core/Sediment | place: Rifle, Colorado...
TCCGGGGCTGCAGCCCCACGATCCGGAGCTGGCGGGCCGCCTCCTTCAGCTCCAAGCCGATCACGACCGGGACCTCGATCCGGTCCCGCTCCATGGAGAGATTCATGGCGATGTAGCCGGAGAGGACGGACAACAGGAAGAGCCCGACCCCGATCCCGGAGATCCGCAGGACGGTCTTCGACCACATGGTGATTCCCTCGACCCTCAGTGCCGACGGAGCCGGCCGACAAAGAACCCGTCGGTCTCATGCCGATGCGGCCAGGTGGCGACATGCCCCCCGGTCACCAGCGTGCTTCTCGCCCCTCGGAAGAAAGCCGGCAGGTTGTCCTCGTGGGAGAAGTCCGGATGCCGGGTCAAGAACTGTGCGACGACGTCCGCTCCCTCCTCCGGCTCATGGCTGCACACCGCATATACCAGCGCACCGCCAGTGCGGACGCAGTCCGCCACCCCATCCATGATCGCGCTCTGAAGCTCGGCAAGCCGGGTGATATCCGCCGGCTCCCGATGCCACCGGATCTCCGGGCGCCGCCGGACCGTGCCCAGGCCTGTACACGGGGCATCGACCAGGACCCGGTCTGCCCATTTCCGGAAATGCCCCGCCGCCTCGCGGGCGTCTCCTCGCACCGGACTCACGATGGTCGTGCCGAGGCGCCGCACCCCATCCTGCAGGCGTCGGAGCGCGCGGGGGCTCAGATCGAGGGCTGCCACCTCGCCTCGGTTCTGCATCAGCATGGCGGCCAGCGTCGCCTTGCCGCCACCTCCCGCGCAGACGTCGAGGACCCGCTCCCCCGGTTGCGGATCCAAGACCTGCACGACCAGCGCGGCCGCCTCATCCATCACCCAGAACACCCCTCGTTCCCTTCCCCCACCGGCGAGCAGATTTCCCGCATTCCGGACCCGATACGCATTCGGCACCCAGGGACTCGCCTCCCACTCCGCCCCCGCCCTGGTGAGAAGGCGCTCGACCTCCGCCACACTTCCCCGGAGGGGGTTCCACCCGATTGCGACATGGGGAGTCCGGTTGTTGGCCTCCATGAGCTGCCGCGCCTCTTCCCCCAATTGTTTCAGCCATCGCTCCACCAGCCAGGCGGGGTGGGAATGCCGGACCGAGTATCGCAGGACCGGGTCTTCGGGCAGCTCCTCTTCCCTGAGCGGACCGCGTCGCGTCGAGGCCCGCAGAATGGCGTTGACGAAGGTCTCCGTCCCGCGCCGGGCCAGCCGGACCGTCTCGTGGACCGCCGCGTATCCCGGGACCTTGGTCAGATAAAAGAGCTGGTAGGCCCCGAGCCTCAGGAGATTCCTCACGTCGAGATCGACCGCCTGCAGCGGCCGATCCAGGACGCGTGACAGGAGAAAGTCAATCGTCCCGCGATGGCGCAGGACCCCGTAGGTGAGCTCCGTCGCCAGACCCCGGTCGCGAGGTGTCAGCTTCTGCCGGCCGAGCCGGGCGTCCAGAAGGACATTCGCGTACGCCTTATCCCGCTCGACCCGGACGAGAATTTCCAGGGCGAGGCGTCGTGGATTCCTCCCGGGTGGAGACGAAGGCACTCCCCACCTCCGCGCGATAGCCACGGGAAAACTCCTCGGCCGTCATGACCCGCCTCCCCTCCGGCTGCAGCCGGGTGAGGAGAAGCGTCCCCTGGCCCGTCGCCACCTCGACCCCCATCCCCTTGCGCACTGAAACGATGGTGCCCGCACGCGGTGGATGGTCGCCGGGCAGCGGCTCCGCCCCGAGAACCCGCACCAGTCGGCCACGGTAGAAGGTGTGGGCCCCGGGCTGGGGCGCGAGGCCCCGGACCAGGTTCCAGAGATCACCTGCGCTTCGGGACCACTCGAGACGCCCGATGTCCGGAGGAAGCCTCGGCGCGTAGGTGGCCTCGGCTTCGTTCTGTGGACTCTTCGTCACTTCCCCGCGCTCCACGGCGCGTAACGTCTCGATGAGTGCCTCGGCCCCCAGAGGTGCCAGACGATCCTCCAGGGTTCCCGCGGTATCCTCTGCGGCGATCGGGATCGTCCGCTGGAGCAGGATCGGTCCGGCGTCCAGGGCCTCGACGATCTCCATGATCGTCACGCCCGTCACCGTCTCCCCCCGAATCAGCGCCCAGGGGATGGGGGCCGGCCCGCGGTACTTCGGGAGCAGGGATGCATGGACATTGAGGCATCCCTGTGGGGGAATGTCGAGGATCGCTCGGGGGAGGAGCTGGCCAAAGGCGACCACCACCAGCACTTCGGGTCTCACCCGTCGGAGGCGGCCCGCCACCTCTGCGTCTCTGATCTTCACCGGCTGGATCACGGAAAGGCCCGCCGCCTCGGCCGCCCGCTTGACGGCCGGCGTGCGGAGCACTTTCCCCCGGCCGGCAGGGCGGTCCGGCTGGGTCACGACCAGCATTACCTCGTGCCCCGCCTGAAGGAGGCGGGTGAGCGAGGAGACGGCGAATGCCGGCGTCCCCATGAAGATCACCCGCATAGGGCCCGCACCGTCTCCTCCATGTGCGTGAGGTGCGTCCCGCCCCAAAAGACCCGGCCGCACCCCTCACAATGAAGGAAGACGTCATGATGGCGAAAGATGTACTCCGGGACCCGTCCCGCGGCACGGGCCTTCGCGAGGGGGGCGAGGGATCGATTACAGCGCAGACACCGGCTCCCCAGCCGCGGTCCCATGCTGAGCCCGAGCTCGCCGGCCACCTGTCTCAGCTGCTCCCACACCCGATCATGGCGGACAAAGAGCATCGGGCAGAGACGCCGCCGCATGAGGAGTCGCGTATCCCGCGTCAGGAGGATCCGCCCCTCGCGCCGCGCAAGGGCGACGAGCCGACCGTCCTGGGCATCCCGGAAATACAGGGTGTCGTACCCCAGGATGCGGAGCCACGTGGCCAGCCTGCCCAGCATGCTGTCCGCGATGAAGCGTGCATCCCCCGCATCCATGGCCGAACCCCCTCACCAAGCCATCACCATAGCACACCACCCCGGTCCTGAACAGGGGGTCTTGCCATCCTAACACCCAATACCGAACACCCAACACCCGGTCGTGGGCGTGGATTCGCGTTGACACCGTCCCTCTCTTCGGTACTATGTAAGCCCAGGTAGGAGCAATCAGTATGGTTCAGGAACCCGCGGAACGGATCACCATTCTGACCCGTGTGCAAGGGCGGCCGGTCCTGGATAGCCGCGGGGCAGAGGTGGGAACGCTGAAGGACCTGGTGGTGCTCTTTCGAGGGATGTATCCCCGGGTGAGCAAGCTGAGCATCGCCCGGGCGAGTGGGGGCGACTTGCTCGTCCCCTGGGAAGCCGTCGCCGAGATAGCGGTGACCCCAGGTGGGACCACCATGATCTTGGATCGGCCCACCGAAGAACTCATCCCGAGCGATCTCAAGGCAAACGAGATGGCGCTCGGGAGAAACATCCTGGACAAGAAGGTGATGGATACCCATCGCTGGCGTGTCGTCCGGGTCAACGATGTGCAGCTCGAGTGGCGAGAGGGGGGCTACCACGTGCTGGCGGTGCTCGCCGGCATGCGCAGCTTGCTTCGCCGCCTCTTCGCCGAAGGTCTCGTCCGGTCGATCGTCTCCACCTTTGGCATCACGATTCCTAGGGATGTCGTCTCCTGGGAGCATGTGGAGCCCATCGAGACCGAACTCACCCGGGCCCGAAAGCAGGCCGTCTACACCAAGCTGGCTCAGCTGCACCCGGCGGACATCGCCGATATCGTGGAGGAACTGAACCCCAGCGAGCGAGCGGTCATCCTCGACGCCCTGGACGCCGAGACGGCGGTCGAGGCCCTGACAGAGACCGAGCCCGAGGTCCAGGCGGGAATCATCCAGATGCTCGAGCCAGAGCGGGCGTCGGACATCCTGGAGATGATGGAGCCGGATGAAGCCGCGGATGTCCTGGGAGACCTCTCGCAGGCCAAGGCTCAGGAGCTTCTCCAAGAGATGCAGCCGGCCGAGGCGGAGGATGTGGCAGAACTCCTGGAGCATGAAGAAGACACTGCCGGTGGACTCATGACCACCGGATACGTGACCCTGCGCCCTGAACCCACCGTGAGCCAGGCCCTGGAGGTGCTCCGGACCGTGGCGGACGAGGCGGAGACGATCTACTATTTCTACGTGACCGACCCCTCAGAGCGGCTCGTGGGAGTCCTGAGCCTGCGAGAGCTATTGGTGGCCAAAGCAGACCAGCGGCTGGACGAGATCATGGTCACCCAGTTCGCCACCGTCAGATCCGAGGCTACCATCCAAGAGGTGGCCGAGACCCTCTCGAAATACAACCTCATGGCCCTGCCGGTGGTGGACGCGGAAGGGAGGCTTGAGGGGATCGTGACCGTTGATGACGTGCTCAACGATCTAATCCCAATGATATGGAAGCGGCGGGCGGCGAAAAAGTACATTTAGGGCGCTCTCAACCGGAGGATCCTCCAGACCGCTCGGAAGGCGACGGGCACGATCGCTCCCCAGCGCCGCGGTCCGGGCGGAACAAGGCGCTTCATGCGAATGCCCTACCGGCACAAGCGTCGGCTCCTCGTCTTTTTGTCGATCATGGGGCCGGGGATCATCACGGCCAGCGTGGACCAGGACGCCGGTGGCATTGCCACCTATTCCCTGGCGGGCGCCCACTACGGCTACAGCCTGCTCTGGACCCTCTTCTTCACCACGATCAGTCTCGCCGTGGTGCAGGAGATGGGGAGTCGCATGGGCGTGGTGACCGGCAAGGGCCTGGGGGAGCTGATTCGGGAGCGCTACGGCGTCCGCGCAGCCGTCCTGATTCTTGCTACCGTCGTCCTTGCCAACCTGGCCAATACCATTGCCGAATTTGCGGGCGCGGCGGCGGCCTTTGAGATCTTCGGCATCCCCCGGCTCCTCTCCGTTCCCCTGACTGCCTGCTTCGTCGCCTGGCTCGTGATCCAAGGCACCTACGCTAGAGTCGAGCGCGTGTTCCTGATCGCGAGCGCGCTGTACCTGCTCTATGTCATCTCTGCCTTCCTCGCCACGCCTCCCTGGGGCGAGGTGTTGTTGCAGACGATCCGCCCCTCCTTCCACATGGACCAGGACTATCTCCTCATGGTGATCACCCTCGTCGGAACCACCATCACGCCCTGGATGCAATTTTACGTGCAGTCCTCTACCGTGGACAAAGGACTCCGATGGAAAGAGTACAAGTACGCCCGCCTCGATGTGATCCTGGGGGCCTGCGTGGCCACGGGTGTGGCTTACTTTATCATCGTGGCGTGTGCGGCCACGCTTCACGCGCACGGCGTCCGGATCGAAACCGCCGCGGATGCGGCCCGGGCCCTGGAGCCCTTCGGGGGACGCTACGCCAGCCTCCTCTTCGCCCTGGGCCTCCTCAATGCCTCGATCTTCTCGGCCGCCGTACTCCCCCTGAGCACCGCCTATGCCGCCTGCGAGGCGTTAGGCTGGACCACCGGCGTCGATCGGCGGCCCGCTGAGGCACCAGGATTTTTTGCCATCTATCTGGTCATGATCGGGATGGGCGCCGCGACCATCCTCTGGCCCGGCCTTCCCCTCATCCCGATCATGTTCTTCTCCCAGACCCTGAACGGCATCCTCCTCCCGTTCATCCTGGTCATCGTGCTCCAGCTCGTCAACGACCGCGAGGTCATGGGGGCGGCCGTCAATTCCCCCCTCGTGAACCTGATCGGCTGGGGCACGGCCTTCCTGATGTCGGTCCTCACGATCTTGCTCCTCATCACCTCGATCATTTGACAGGCCACACCTAGGCTCTGATGGCCCGTTGGCCGCAAGCCGTTCTTGGGGATGGTGCTCTAAGTCATTGCCATTCCTGGGATAGGCTGCCATTAATGACTCCTTTAATAGGGGCTTGACTTATTAAAGTTGTCGGGCTAAAACTTTAATAGCCATTTAAGGAATTCAAGGCCTCGTTAATAGCCTTTTCGAGGACAGCCATGAACCCAGAAGAATTCAGGGCCAGCACGAGCGGAAAGGTGATTCGAACTATAGAGGGGTACTGGGCATTTGTGCCTCATCCCTTGCCTCCCCCTATCGCATACGATCGTGAAACGGTAGAACTACTTTCCGATGCCGACCGGGGGCTTGGAAGGCTCGCCGGGATCGGACAGCTACTCCCTAACCCGCACCTCCTCATTACACCGTACATCCGGCGGGAAGCTGTGCTGAGTTCCCGAATTGAAGGCACGCGAGCATCACTTTCGGACTTACTGTATTTTGAGGCGGCTGAAGAGGAACCCCCGAGCGCACCCGACGTTCAAGAGGTCCGAAATTATGTTCGGGCAATGGAATACGGGCTGAAACGGCTGGAGAAGCTGCCGCTCAGTCTTCGACTCGTTCGTGAGATTCACGCGCAACTGATGGCAGGTGTCCGAGGCGCAGAGAGGAGGCCGGGTGAGCTCAGACAGGTTCAAAACTGGATCGGTCCACCCGGCTGTAGTCTAGCCGAGGCAACCTTCGTTCCGCCCCCCGTCAGTGAAATGGAAGCGGCCCTTGGTGAATGGGAGAAGTTCCTGCACGACGCAAAGGATATGCCCCCGCTGGTTCAGTGCGCTCTCATGCATTACCAGTTCGAGGCGATTCACCCGTTTGTTGACGGGAACGGACGTGTTGGACGGCTCTTGATAACCTTTTTCCTGTGCGAGCGGGGGCACCTGCCCCAGCCCCTGCTTTATCTCAGCGCTTTCTTTGAGCAACACCGGGCTGAATACTATGGACGGCTTCTTGGGGTGAGCAGGTTCGGGGATTGGATGGGCTGGATCAAGTTCTTCCTGCAAGGGATTGCAACACAGGCCTCCGCCGCGGCAGATGATTCCCGGCGCATCATCGCCTTGCAAAGGCGCTATCGGGAACTCCTCCAGCAGCGCAAGGCAAGTCCCACGGCTATCGCCACTATGGAAGAGCTGTTTCTTAACCCGTATGTCACCGCGACACGTCTGTCAAAGCGCTTGAAAGTCTCGTTCCCTGCGGTCCAGTCAACTATTGACTGGTTGGTCAAGGCCGGCGTGCTGCGGGAGATTACGGGGCGACAGCGAAACCGCATCTATTGCTCCGAGGAGCTCCTGCGTGCTATCGAGGGAAAACCAGCATCGCCGAAGACGAGCCGGCGGAAAAAGGACCATTCCTGACGATGGATTCAACTATCTCCTTCCGCCACGCTGAGGACGGCACCGAAACCTTACTCGCGGTCTAGCAGCAGCACCGGTCCTTGACGGTCTGGTCTCCGTGAGGACTCAGCCGGACGTGAGGGAATAATGAAGCGGAAGCGGTATCCGCGGGCGATCAAAGAGTGGCCGGAAGAGGAGAGACCTCGCGAACGCCTGCTCAAGTATGGCCCTCAGCAGCTGACGACGGCCGAACTCCTCGGCATCCTGTGTCGCACCGGCGTCAGAGGGCAAAGCGCCGTCGATCTCGGGCGAGAACTCTTGCACACCTTTGGGGGCTTGCGGGGCCTCTCCGCCGCCGATGCACACGACCTGCGCGCGATCAAGGGTTTGGGGAGTGCCAAGATCGCTGAACTGCAGGCGGCCCTCGAACTCGGCCGCCGCTCCCTCAGCGAGGCCAAGCAGATCAAGGGAAAGGTGGAGTCCTCAGAGGATGTCCATGCCTTTCTCTTGCCCCAGATGCGAGATCTCAAGCGGGAAGTCTTTCGGGTGCTGCTCCTCAACGGCCAGAATGAGATCGTCGACGTTCGCACGGCGAGTGAAGGCTCGCTCACGGAAAGTCCGGTCTATCCTCGCGAGATCATGCAGCTGGCGAATCGCCACCATGCCGCGGCCCTCATCGTTGCCCACAACCACCCGTCGGGCAATCCCAAACCGAGTGCCACCGACAAGGCAATCACCGAAGAACTGGTCTTCGCCGGGAGGATCATGCGGGTCAAGGTCCTGGACCATGTTATCATCGGGGACGATCGCTACTTCAGCTTTGCGGATGCCGGGCTGATCGCCGAGTACGAGCGCGCCTACGACCGCCGCCGAGGAGTCCGCCATGACTGAGCGAACCGATAAGCGTCGCTCACCGCGTGCTGCCTGTGACCTGGCGGTGGAGTACGCGGTCAGAGGTGCCCGCACCCATCAGGGGCGGATAACGAACATCGGGACTCACGGAACGCTGCTCACGACTCAGGGGCCCATTCCCCCCGTCGGTGCCGACGTGCTCCTCCGCTTCCACCTCCCTCTCAGCCACCGCCCCGTCCAGACCCTCGGCAAAGTGAAGTGGGCAACCCCAGGGAACGCCGGGATGGAGTTTCTTCATCTGGGCCTTCAGGAAAAGGACGAGATCTGGAGGTACTACGCGAGAGAGTCGGCACTGCACCGGACCCACGATGCCTGGCGTGAGGTGATAAAGCGATCGGAACCACCCGAGAGCGAGCCTGAAGAGATCCAGTGATCCGTCCGGGGACGTGGCCGGCTGGCTGTCAGGCGCCTTCCCCCTCTCTGCCCCCGGGGGCCCCATAGGAGCGAATCAGCGCCCCCAGGGCTTGCTCCGTTGCCGGGGTGAGATCGAGGAATTCCACCCCGGTCTGATAGTACAGAGACCCTTCCGGTTCGCGTCGACTTACCCGGCTGTGGACCACGCGACACCGGATGGTCATGGGCTCCGCGGCGGAGGTGGGCAGATCAAGGAAGCAGATGGCATCGACCCGGAGCATGCCCTGGTGCTCGACAAGGGCTCCTGTCACGCTGAGATCGAGCACCTCCGCCTCCTGGGGGGTCGTGATAGCCCCTGAGACGCCACGAATGCGAAAGCGGACAACCCGCCGCCTTTGAGGCCCGTTGCTCATCTGTCCCCTCCACGCATGTGCTGATCGGCCTTCGCGTGTTGTTCCCTCGGCCGTCCACGATTACTGCTGAGAAGGCGTGCGACCGCGGTCTACGAGCGGCAGCCTATCGCCTCATGCAAATTTCATGCAAATTTTCTGCCAGCCGTGGAATGCCTTGAATCGCTAAGGGTTCCCTGCAATGTTCGAGAACCGCCACCTGGGGTGGCCGCCTTCACGGCAGGACAACCGGGAGGGGGGTGCAGAAGGCCTCCGTGCCTATGCATTTGCAAACAAAGGCATGAAGGCGAGGAAGCATCTTTACTATGGCACCCGTCTTGCTACTGAGCCGGGTGAGAACGGTGAACCTCCCTGTGGCCGAGGGCGAGAACGGGCGGCGGGTCCACGGGAGGGGGAAGTGCTCAGACGAACCGCTGTCGGGGAGGGGTAAGGACCGTGCAGGTCGTAGAAAAAGAAAAGCTGTCAAAAAGTCGGGCCCTTGCCCTCCTCCGCTACACGCTGATCATCGCCACGGCCTACCTGCTGCTGGTCGAGCACGAATTCTCCTCCCTCCCGACCGGCGTCTTCCTGCTGATCCTCGCCGCCCTCGCATCGAATGTGATGATGAAGCGGTTGCCGGCGCGGATCACCGACTCCACGGCCTTCTACGCAGGGATTGTCCTGGCCGACACCCTCTGGATCACGGCGGCGCTCCTGATCAGTGGGCTTTTTCGGGCCGAATTCTTTTACCTGTACTTCTTTGTGCTGCTCTTGGCAGCGATTGGCGAGAATCTCGCACTGATCGCCATCGGCACCGTCGTGGTGTGCGCGTCGTATGCCTACATCCTCTCGGCGACCGGCGATTTCCCATCGCTCTGGACTCCGCGGTTGCTAATTCGCGTCCCGTTCCTCTTCACCGCAGCGGCATTCTACGGCTACCTCGTTGAGCGCGTGCGTCGCGAGCGGCAGCGCGCCCGTGAGGAGGCGCAGACCGTGGAGCGCCTTCAGGAAATCCAGGGGCACCTCGCTGAGCGGGCCCGAGAAATGGAACGAGCCAATCAGGAGCTGGCAAACGAAATTGTCGAGCGCAAGCGGGCAGAGGCGGCCCTGCAGGCGGCGAAGGAATATGCGGAAACCCTTATCCACAGTTCCCTGAACATGATCGTCTCCGTGGACGCGAACCGGAACATCGTCGAGTTCAACCGGGCGGCCGAAGAGGCTTTTGGGTACAGCAAGGCGGAGGTGTTGGGCGAGCCCGTGGACCTCCTGTACGCCGACCCATCCGAGGGCTCCCAGGTGTCCAGCGCCATCTTGACACAGGGGCGATTTAGCGGAGAGATCGGCAACAGGCGGAATAACGGAGAGATCTTTTACTCGTACCTCTCGGCCTCGGTGGTCCGCGACGCGAACGGCAACATTGTGGGGGGGATGGGCATATCCCGGGACATCACCGAGCGGAAACGAGCGGAGGAATCCCTTCGGGAGAGCAACCGTCGCCTGGAGGAGGCGCTTGCCGAGCTCAAGGCGACGCAACAGCAAGTCCTGCAGCAGGAGCGCCTCCGTGCCCTGGGCGAGATGGCAAGCGGCATTGCCCACGACTTCAACAACGCGCTGTCTCCGGTCGTGGGGTTCACCGAGGTGCTGCTCGATCGCCCCGAATATCTCGACAACAAGGAAAAGGTGACGCGCTATTTGAAAATGGTCAACACCTCCGCGCAAGACGCCGCCAACGTTGTCCGCCGCCTGCGCGAGTTTTACCGCAACCGCGATGAGGAAGAGCTCCTTCTGCCCATCAACCTCAACGATTTGGTTGAACAAGTGATCATGCTGACCCAGCCCCGGTGGAAAGACCAGGCGTTGGCGAGCGGCGTCACTCTCCGCGTTGAAACGGACCTGCAGAATGTGGCCCGTGTCACCGGCAACGAAAGCGAACTACGGGAAGTGTTGACCAACCTGATCTTGAACGCGGCGGACGCCATGGCCGAGAGCGGAACGATCACCCTTCGTACCCGTTCTGACGGTACCCATGTCGTCCTGGAGGTCACCGACACCGGGACCGGAATGACCGAAGAGGTTCGCCAGCGATGCCTGGAACCTTTCTTCACCACGAAGGGCAAACGCGGGACCGGCCTGGGGCTGGCGATGGTGTACGGCATCATCCGCCGGCACCAGGGGACGCTTTCCATTGAGAGCGAGCCAGGCCGGGGGACGACTGTCATCATCCGCCTGCCGGTCCATCTGGAACAAGGGGCAAGAGCTAGGACACACGAGGCGAAAACCGCCTCCCGTCGGTGGCACCTCCTCGTCGTCGATGACGAACCGGCGCTGCGCGAGGTCGTGACCGAGTATCTGGCCGCCGACGGGCATCACGTCGAGACCGCGACGAACGGACGCGAAGGGCTCGAGAAGTTCCTTGCAGGCCGGTTCGACGTGGTCGTGACGGATCAGGGGATGCCCGAAATGTCCGGCGACCAACTGGCAGCTGCCATCAAACGGGTTGCCCCAAATACATCCGTCATCCTGCTGACCGGATTCGGCGACATCATGAAAGCTGCCGGTGACCAGCCCGTGGATGTCGACACCATCCTGACCAAACCCGTGACGGTGAGCGCGATGCGGCAGGCGCTGGCCAAGGTGATGGGAGAGTAGTCAAATCGCATGCCGAGGGGTGCTGACCGGCCGGCCCTCGGGCAGCGTGCGCGCCTTGTCAAAGCGGTCGCACGGTGGCGTGTGGAACAGTAACCCGGGCAAGGTGTCGGGGTCGGGGTAGAGGACCTCCCAGTACCCCCCGGCGATCTCGCCCTGGAGCTGGCCGGGCGCCCACCCCGAGACTCCGAGACACGCCACCACCTGCTCGAGGCGTGCTGTCCCGGCCGCGAGGTCCCGCAGCAGGTCAGGGGTCCGGGTCACGCCCACCTTGCCCAGGCTCCAGGAGGGAGTCCATCTCCCCGGGGGGGTGTGGATAAAGGAGATTTCGCTGTCCCGGCCGACGGGGCCCCCGTACAGCACCTCAGACTCGGCGTACCGCTCGAACGTGCCGCGGTCGCGGAAGGAGAGATTCATCTGGGCCATGAGGCGGCCCAGACTCTGATGGTCCGGCTTGTTGACCATCAGGCCCGCGGAACCCTGCTGCCCGTGGTCGAACAGGAGCACGACCGAGTCCCTGAACGGCGGGGTCCGGATCTTGGCGATGAGCAGCGCCCCCGGGACCGCCGGTTTTTCCCCTCCGCGTGCGCGAGACGGGGCGAGGAGGACGGAAAGGCTTCCAAGCCCCACGATGGACAGAAACGTCCTGCGGTTCACATGCCGTGGCATGGGGTAGGGTCGCCTCCTGCGCTACACGGAACAGGTCGAGGTGCTCAGGTGAGATCGGGCCCGAGAACCAGAAAGGCGAATCGAGTCAGCGCCCTTGACGAAGCTCTGCAATCCGCCTCCGGATGGCCGAGTCCTCTGGCGACGCTGGCTCGAGCTGAAGGAACCGCTCGTACGCGACGATCGCCTCGGCGAACCTGCCCTCCCTGTCGAAAAGGAGGGCGAGCGCCCGGTAGAGCGCAGGGTCTGTCGGATCCTGCCGGATCGCGGCCTCGTATGCGCGAATCGCGTCCTCGATTCTGCCGAGCCCCTCATAAAACTGGGCCCGCTCGCGGTGTGCCGCGGCGG
>Ga0209520_10001774_pt1 | contig 12375 bp, 11 predicted proteins | sample Rifsed16ft1_FD_184009 | JGI IMG/M metagenome (GOLD analysis project Ga0209520, IMG submission 184009) | Soil microbial communities from Rifle, Colorado, USA - sediment 16ft 1 (version 2) | ecosystem: Environmental > Terrestrial > Deep subsurface > Rock core/Sediment | place: Rifle, Colorado...
TCCTCCGGGCCGTCGAGAACGTGGAACACTTCCTCCAGGGCAAGCCCCGGGACGTGGTCGTCGCCCCGATCCGCTAGTGCACCTCGTGCCGGCGGCGCGCGGCCTCGGTGTCGATCCCCTGCTGGCGTCGACGCTCGTGAGCGCGCTCGGCATGGCGGCCATTATTGCCCTCCTTGATCCACTGCTCCGCCGTCCCGCGCTGGTTGTAGAAGTGAACGACGGCCCGGTTCGTCCCGGTGAGCGTGGTGACGATGAAGCCCACCCGGGGAAAGAGTTCGCCCAGGTGATGCTCGACCTTTGGCGATCACCCGCCGAGGCCGGTCCCAGGAGGCGGCCTGATACTGGACGCTGCGATAGCGGACCAGCGGGGCGTGGCTGGGCCGGCCGAGGCGTCCGGTTGGGCCGCAGCACGCGAGGTTCATCCTTCACGCTGGCGTCGATACGAGGCGCCTCCGTCATCGCTTGGGGGAACAAGGTGTCTGTCATACGCCGAGTCTACGACTCGTCACTGACAATCCCGCAGCGGGTTTCTTCACAAACTCTCAGTCAAACTGAGACACTACCGGCTGGGGCCGGACCTTGCACGTTGCCGCCCTCCCGAGCATAATGCGCTGGTCAGATTGCCGGACGGCGTTCGCGTATTCGAACGGGCCACTCACGAGCCACGGAGAACCGCATGGGCCGCGTACAGGATCAGGTGGCGGTGGTGACGGGAGCCGCCCAGGGACTCGGACGCGCGATCGCGCTGCGCCTCGCCGAGGAGGGCGCCCGCATGGCGCTCTGCGATATCGACGGAGCGGGTCTCGACCGGACGGTGGCCGACATCACCGCCAAGGGCGGCCAGGCGTTCGGGCTGGTCGGCGACGTCACCGACGAGGAGCCCGCCACCCGCCTCATCGCCGACGCGGTGGCGCGCTACGGCCGCCTGGACGTCCTCGTCAACAACGTGGGCGGCAGCCGGCCCGCGAAGATCTGGGACATGAAGGTCGAGGACTGGGATTTCGTCCTCCGCCTCAACCTGCGCAGCGCCTTCCTCTGCACGCGGGCTGCGGTACCCCATATGATGAAGCAGCGCTCGGGCCGCATCGTCTGCCTCTCCTCGGGGGCGCGCGAGGGCACACCCTGGACCGCCTACTACCAGGGCGGCTCCGCGTACTCCGCGGCCAAGGCTGGCGTCCACGGCTTCATCCGCGACGTTGCCCTCGAGCTCGCCGAGTACGGCATCAACGTCAACGCGGTGGCCCCCGGGCCCATCGACACCGAGCGGGCGGGCGCGGTGCTGCGCAAGCTGAACGAGACGGTGGAGTACAGCCCGAACCACATGACGCCGCTGCGCCGCCTGGGCCAGCCCATCGAGATTGCCAACGCCGTGCTCTTCCTGGCCTCCGATGAGGCCAACTACATCACCGGGGTTACCCTCCAGGTGACCGGCGGCCGCTAGGAGGACCGCGCCATGACCAAGACTGAGCTGATGCAGAGCGTCCGCGCCGCGATCGATCGCCGCGCCGCGGACATCATCGCGGTGGGCGAGGAGATCCGCCGCCACCCGGAGCTGGGTTTCAAGGAGTTCAAGACCTCGCGCCTCGTGGCGCAGACCTTCGAGCGCATGGGGCTCGCGCCGCGGACCGGCCTCGCGCTGACCGGCGTGCGCGCGGACGCGGCGGGGCGCGGCGGCGACGGCCCGACCTTCGCGCTGCTGGGCGAGCTCGACGCCCTCGTCGTGGCCGGGCACCCGGTGGCGGATCCGGAGACTGGGGCGGCCCACGCCTGCGGGCACAACGCCCAGGTCGCCGGCATGCTCGGCGCCGCCATGGGCCTGCTCGACGCCAAGGCCTTCGACCACCTCGCGGGGCGGGTGGCCTTCATCGGCGTGCCCGCGGAGGAGTACGGCGATGTCGCGTGGCGCGTGACCCAGCGCAACGCGGGCAAGCTCGAGTTCCTGGGCGGCAAGCCCGAGATGCTCCGCCTCGGCCACCTGGACGACGTGGACATGGCGATGATGATCCACGCCACCCCGCGCTCCGAGGAGGGCAAGTTCGCCATTCCGGTCTCCAACAACGGGTGCGTGGTGAAGACGGTCCGCTACATCGGCAAGGCGGCACACGCCGGCGGCATGCCGCACTTGGGCATCAACGCGCTCTACGCCGCCCAGATCGGTCTCATGAGCATCAACGCGATCCGCGAGACCTTCCGGGACGAGGACACCATCCGCGTCCATCCGATCATGACCCACGGCGGGTCCCAGGTGAACGTCATCCCCGCCGACGTGCGCCTGGAGACCTTCGTCCGCGGCAAGACCCTCGACGCCATCGCGGACGCCGATCGCAAGGTCGATCGCGCGCTGCGCGCCGGGGCGTTGGCTCTCGGCGCCAAGGTGGAGATCGAGACGCTGCCGGGCTACATGCCCATGCGCTGCGACCCCCTCCTGGTGGAGCGCTTCCGCGCCATCGCCGGCGACCTCGTCGGCGCCGAGCACGTGCGCGCCATCGCCCACCGGACCGGCTCCACCGACATGGGCGACCTCGCCCAGGTGATGCCGATCATCCACCCCTACGTGGGCGGGGCGAAGGGCACCTCGCACGGGGCGGATTTCGAGATCGAGGACCAGAACTTGATCTACCTGACCAACGCCAAAGCGCTGGCGTCCATGGTGGTGGACCTGCTGTGCGACGGGGCCGCGGTGGGGCGTGAGGTCCTGGCCAAGGCGAAGCCCCCGATGACGAAGGAGGCCTACCTCGAGTTCCAGCGCCGCATGAGCCGGCGCGAAGTCTATGAGGGCTGAGCGATGATCCGGGTCCTGACGGGAGCCACCGTGATCGACGGCACCGGGGCGGCGCCGGTGGCCGACGCCGTCATCGTCATCGACGGTGAGCGGATCGCCGCCGCGGGCCCGCGCCAGGGCCTGTCCTGGCCCGGGGACGCCGAGGTCGTCGACGTCCGCGGCAAGACCATCATCCCCGGGCTCATCGACGCCCACGACCACATGGCCTCGCACGGCTATGCCCTGGCGACGCGCTTCGGCCTCGACGAGCCGGCGAGCACCGCGCACCTGCGCACGGCACGCGTGCTCGCCGAGGCGCTCGGCATGGGCTACACCACGATCCGCGACGGCGGCGGGCTCGACGCGGGCTTCAAGCTGGCCATCGAGCAGGGGCTGATCCCGGGGCCCCGGCTCGTGCTGGGCCTCCAGATAGTCTCGCCGACGGGCGGCATCGGCGACCGCGTCAGCCCCTCGGGCCACGCCTGCTGCGCCGTCTACGACCCGCTGCTGCCGATCAGCGTGGGCAACGGGCCCGACGAGGTGCGCGACGTGGTGCGAACCATGGTACGGGCCGGCGCGGACGTGATCAAGACCGCCACCACCGGGGGCGCGAGCTCGCGGGCGGGGCACGGACCGCGGGACGCGGCCTTCTCGCTTCCGGAGATGCAGGCCCTGGCGACGGAGTCGCACGCCCTCGGGCGGCGAGTGATGTGCCACGCCCTCGGGGGCCCGGGGCTGCGGACCGCGCTCGTGGCCGGTGTCGACTCGATCGAGCACGGGTGCTACCTGGACGAGGAGCCCGAGCTGATGGCGCGGATGGCCGCGCAGGGCACCTTCTTCGTGCCCACGCTCACGGTGTACGTGTACCACCGGGAGAGCGCCTCGCCCCACGTGCGGGCGCGCGCCATCGAGCTCTACCCGCACCACGTCGCCAGCGTGCGGCGGGCACTCGATCTGGGCGTGCCGATCGCCGCCGGCACCGACGCCGGCGGCCACGGCCACCCGAAGAACGCGCTGGAGCTCCAGTGCCTGGTCGAGGCGGGGCTCACGCCCATGCAGGCCCTGCAGGCGGCCACGCAGTGGGCGGCCCGCTGCCTCGGGCTCGAGCGCGAGCTCGGGACGCTCGAGAAGGGACGCCTGGCCGACCTGGTCGTGGTGGACGGCAACCCCCTGGACGACGTCAAGATCCTGCTCGATCCCGCGCGGATCGCCCTAGTACTGAAGGGTGGAGCGGTGTGCGCCGACCGGCGCGGGGCGAGCGTGTCCCGCATGTAGTCGCCGAGCAGGTTGCCGCCGAGGACTCCTGTCGCCTGGTGTTCCGCTCTTCAGTTCTGCGGGGGGCGCTGTCCCCAGCGCTCGTAGTGTGTCCGTTCCCACGCTGGAAGACGGCGAGGGGGCCCATACCGGCGTGCGGGGTGCCCGATGGTGACGAGAGCCGCCATCTGGACGTGTTCGGGGATGCCCAGCAGGTGCTTGAGCTCCCGTTCGTAGCCGAGGTGCAGGGTCGTCAGCACGGCGCCGAGCCCGAGACCGTGCGCTGCCAGCAGGATGTTCTGCACGGCCGGGTAAATTGACGCATAGGCTCCCGGATCGGCAGTCATCTGGGCTCGGTTGTCTTCACGGTTGGCGAGACGCTGGCGATCGAAGCACACGAGGAGAAATACCGGGATCGTGTGGAGGTCCTCGGCGTAGCGGTCCGGCGCGCCCGCTCTCTCCCAGCGGGCCACCTGGGCCTGAGCGGTCGGATGGCCGGCAGCCGCCTGGTCGAGGACGCCCTGCCGGTACCGCTGGAACGCCTGCACGTAGTAGTCGCGAATCGCCCGCCGCGTGGCCGGATCGCGGACCACGACGAATTCCCACGGCTGGCGGTTGCCGGCGCTGGGCGCGCAGACGGCCAGATCCAGGATCGTGCGGAGTGCCTCATCGCTCACAGGCTCAGCCGTGAACTCGCGCACGGCTCGCAGGGTTCGCATCGCGGCGAACACACTCATTTCCGACATGGACCGCTCCCTCGGGGAGAAAGATATGTGAACCGGGATTTCCGATATGGACCCATTTTCTCTTCCCTCTTACGCTGCTGAGTGAGCCGCGCGCCCTCCAACCAGGCATGTCGCCCATTCAGATAGATGACAGGGGGTTTTCGCGCTTCCTGCCCGGCTGACCCCGCGTGCCCCGGGGCGCGCCCCCTGTGCCCACCCCACCGCAGAGACACCCCCGCCGGGATCGATCCGCTCCTCGTCTCACTCCCTTTGTGAACGTTGCCTGGCCGGAGCGTGGCGGCCATGCAGTCGCCGTCCTCGTTGAAGACGAAGAGCGGATGATAGCAGACGGACTCGACATGACCGGTGTCGGCCGACTGCGCTTACCCGCCGGGGACCGGGCGCTCGGATCTGTCGATATCCAGGATCAGGCGCCGCGTGAGCGGGCGGGCCGCCTCATGCTGCACCAGGTCCGTATTGAGGCGAGCGAGTCCCTGGTCGTTCCGCTCCTCCGTGAGGACGTCCGTTTCGACCCAGGGCCGCGTGGATGTGAGCGCGACGCTTGTCTCCCTCCGCTCGCGGGAGACCAGCATTCGAACGGTGGAGTCCGCGGCCAGCCGCTCGGCGTCGTTGGTGTCCTCGTACCCCGCCCGGCGGCTGTAGATCGACTGGCGAAACAGATCGGGCAGAGCGAATTGGAAGTTGCGCCCCGGGCGGGGATCGGTGAGGTGTCGCTCGATCAAGGCGCTCAGGCCGAGCCGCTCGTCCAGCTCGCGGGGCAACAGCAGCCCGGCGTCGGAGGTCATCGTCGCGCCATGGAACTCGACGCGGAACTGGGGGTCGAACGAGAGGCGAACCGGGCCCGATGTCGCGTCACCCATTGGGTGGTGCCTTCCATACCAGCGAGGAGCCCCCGAGAGCCGCGTGTCATGCGGGCGTTGAGCGATTATCGCCCAGTCCGTTCACCTTTCAAATCGAAAATGCGGGCTTGACATCTTCCGGTCCTCGCCCCTAGCATGCGCTCCAAGCTGGCCCATCGCTCGATGACCTGCTCACCGGCTGCGACGGCGGCCGAGGGGGGACGACTCTCGGGCCCGACGAGGGCCCGCCTGTCTGCGGCCGGGGCTTCGTCTACGATGGCGGTGCCGTGTGGCGGGAGGCGGGTGCCGCGCCCCGGAGCATTCACGTCGAGGCCGAACCGTTCGCGTCACGAACTGGAGGACCCATCGATGTCGGAGAAGGAGATCCTGGCGGAGCTGTCCGCCGACAACGTCCGCGCCCACGTCGAGCACATCTGCACCAATATCCCCTCGCGCTTGGCCGGTTCCGACAACCAGCACCGCATGGCGGAGTACAGCGCGAAGGCGCTGCGCGAGGCCGATATCGCCGTCACCGTCCACACCCTGCCGGGCCTCGTGAGCTACCCCGAGAAGGCCGAGCTCAAGATCCTCTCGCCCGTCGAGCTGACGATCGAGGCCAACACGCTCGGGCACAGCACCCAGACGCCGCCCGACGGGATCACCGGCATGCTGCTCGACGTCTACACGGGGGCTTTCGAGGAATTCGCGGGCAAGGACCCGAAGGCCGCGATCACGCTCTCGGAGCTCTCCTACTCGCCGGCGCGGCACGAAAAGCAGCGCATCGCGGGGCTCCTGGGTGCGGCCGGATGCGTCATGATGAACTGGGGCCACGACACGAACACCTCCGTGCCGTGGGGGTCCGTGAAACCGGTCTGGGGCAATCCCACGCCGGACAACTATGGGACCGAGATGCCAGTGCTGCCGTGCATCGGCATCGCGCGCACCGAGGGCTTGAGGCTCCGCGAGATGGCGAAGCAGGGCCCGGTGCGCCTCTGGTTCCGGACGAAGGTCGAGAACGGGTGGCGGCCCATCTGGATCACGACCGGAGAGGTCCCGGGCCGGACCGAAGACTTCGTCGTGCTGGGCGGGCACCAGGATTCCTGGTTCGGACCCGCCGCCACCGACAACGCCGCGGGCAACTCCTGCGTGATGGAGCTGGCGCGGGTGTTCAGCCGTCACCGGGACCAGCTGCGGCGGGGTCTCATGCTCGGGTTCTGGGCGGGCCACGAGACCGGCACCATGATCGGCTCCTCGTGGTTCGTGGATCGGAACTGGGACCGCCTCCGCGAGCACATGGCGGGCTACGTGGAGATCGACCAGCCGAGCTGCACGGGGACGACGTGGTGGTCGGCCTCCTCCAACGCCGAGCTGCGGCGCTTCCACCAGGCCATCGAGCGGCGGCTCATGCCGGGCCGCACGCTGAAGTGGCGGCGTGCGACCAAGGTCGGGGACGCGTCGTTCTTCGGGCTCGGCGCGCCGACGCTGGGTGGCCATAGCGCCTTCACCGAAGAGGAGCTGAAGGCGACCGCGCTGGCCACCCTCGGCTGGTGGCACCACACCCTCGAGTGCACGATCGACAAGGTCGACTTCAACCAGATGCCCAAGCACCTCGAGGTCTACGGCGCCTACCTGTGGGAACTGCTCACGGCGCCCGTGCTGCCCTATACCTACGCCCCCGTGGCCGAGCAGTTCATCGGGCGTCTCACCGAGCTGGCCGGCGGCGGCAAGGCGATCGGCCTCGACGGCGCGCTCGTCCACGCCGAGGAGTTCGGGGCGGCGGCGGCGCGCTTCGACGAGGCGGCCGACCGCTGGCGCGAGCGCTACGCGAAGGACGGCACGAAGGACGGCGCGCCCGCCGAGATGCTCAACGGGTGCATCAAGCGGCTCGGTCGACTCCTCATCCCGCTCGAGTCCACGGCCATCGGGACCTATGGCCACGATCCGTACGGCCTGACCGCCCAGACGACGATGATCCCGTGCCTCGCCGAGGTGCCGCGCCTCGAGAAGCTGCCCGAGGCCGAGGAACGGTGGATGCTCGAGACCAAGCTCGTCAGACAGCGGAACCGCGTGGCCGACGCGCTCGGCGACGCGCGGCGGCTGATCGACGAGACCCTCGCGCGGCTCGGGTGAGGGCCGGCGGCATGCGAATCCTGTATCAGCTCACGAGCCCGATGGAGAAGACGGTGCTGGGGCCGGCCGAGGTCGAGCGCCGGCGGGAGTTCCTGCGGGTGCGGGCGGCGCCCGGCGTCGACGTGGAGGTGTGGAGTCTCGCCGACGGGCCGGCGTCGATCGAGTCGGCCTACGAGGCGGCCCTGGTGGTGCCCGAGCTGACGCGCGCGGTCCTGCGCGCGCGGGAGGAGGGCTTCGCCGCCGTGATCGTCGGCTGCTTCTCCGATCCCGGCCTGGACGCGCTCCGCGAGCTGGTGGACATCCCGGTGATCGGCCCGGGATCGAGCGCGGTGCACCTGGCAGCGCAGCTCGGCACCCGCTTCAGCATCATCTCGCCCCTCGGGGGCGGAGACGGTCGGGTGGCGGCGCGGCTCCGCGCGCTCGGCGTCGCCGACAAGTTCGCCTCGGTCCGCGGCATCGGCATGTCCATTCTCGACCTGGCCCGCGATCGCGAGGCGGTGCTGGAGCGCGTCACCGAGGTGGCCCGCGCGGCGGCGCGCGAGGACGGCGCGGACGTCTTCGTGCTCGGCTGCATGTCGATGGGATTCGTCGGCGTGACCGACGAGGTCCAGAAACGTCTCGAGCTGCCCATCGTGAACCCTGTCGTGGCGGCCCTCAAGACCGCCGAGGCGGTGGTGGCGATGGGCCTCTCGCACAGCAAGGCCGCGTATCCCGTTCCGCCGAAACTGGAGGTGACGCGATGAGAGCGAGACTGCTAATCCTGGTCGCCGTATGCGTCGTGGTTGTGGTCTCGGGGGCCGTCCCGGCCGCTGCGCAGGACAACGTGATGGTGTGGGGGGACAGCCTGCCGTCGAACCTCGACCCGCACGACCCCTACGACGTGCCCTCCGCGCTCATCCAGCTCAACGTCTACGACAACCTCTATCGCTACCAGGGCAACCCGCCGCAGCTCCAACCCTGGCTCGCCGAGAGCCACACGGCGTCCCGGGACGGCCGCACCTGGGAGTTCAAGTTGAGAAAGGGCGTGAAGTTCCACGACGGCAGCGAGCTGACCGCGGAGGACGTGGTCTGGAGCATCCAGCGCATCCTGGGGCTCGGCAAGGCGGCGGCCGGTCCGCTGAAGGCCGCCAAGATCGAGAACGTGAGCGCGGTCGACAAGCACACGGTGCGCTTCGTGCTCGAGAAGCCCTACGCGCCGTTCCTCTCCATCATCCCCGTCGCCACCATCGCGAACCGGCGGGTGGTCGAGCCCCACGTCAAGGGCAACGACTGGGGCAACGCCTGGCTCGCCAGCAACGGTGCCGGCTCAGGGGCGTACATTCTCGACCCCGCCAGCTACATCCCGACGAAAGCGCTCGACCTCAAGCGCCACGCCGGCCACTTCATGGGCTGGAGCCACAACGCGAAGCCCATCGATCTCATCCGGGTCCGGCCGGTGGCCGAGACCACCACGCGCGTCCTCGCGCTGATGAAGGGCGAGATCGACGCCGGCGACAGCTATCTCCCGACCGACCAGGTGGAGCGCTTGTCGAAGGTCAAGGACGTGGTCATCCACCGGAACGAGTCGATGCGGATCTTCATCATCCGCATGAACAACACCAGGCCGCCCTTCGACAACGTCGACTTCCGGCGCTGCATGAGCCACGCGTTCAACTACGACGCCTTCATCGGCGTGATCCTGAAGAACTTCGCGGAGCGAAACCCGGCCCCGATCCCCAAGAACCTCTGGGGCTACCCGGAGGGCATCAAGGGCTACGAGTTCAACCTTGCCAAGGCCCGCGCCGAGTGCGACAAGGCGAAGGCCAAGGGGGCGCCGGTCGACCGGGAGATTCAGCTCCACATCCAGACCGGGCTGGACCAGACCATGCAGGCGGCGCAGCTCTTCCAGAGCGACGTCAAGAAGATCGGGCTCAACATGAAGGTCGTGCCCAACACGTGGCCCAACCTCACGGCGTCGACGGCCAAGCCGGACACCACGCCGGACATGTGGATCCACTGGGTGAGCGCCTACTTCATCGATCCCGAGAACTGGATCGGCACCATGTACGACAGTGGGCTCCACGGAACGTGGAAGGCCTCGTCCTGGTACAAGAACCCCAACGTCGACGAGCTGTTGCGCTCGGCTCGGACGAACCCGAACCGCGAGGAGCGGGCAAAGCTCTACCAGCAGGCGGCGCGCCTCGTGGTCGACGACGCGGCGGACATCTGGGTCTACAACACGGTCGAGCTGCGCGGCATGCGGGCGCGGGTGATGGGCTTCAAGTTCTCACCCGTGGGCAGCGGCAGCGAGCTGCGCCACATGTTTCTGGCCAACTGAGGCCGCGGGCGGCGCCGGGCCGCGGTCATGCTGAGGTTCTTCCTGCGGCGGGTCCTGCTCGTCCTGCCCGTCCTCTTCGGGCTCCTCGTGCTGACGTTCGTCCTGGTCCGCATCGTGCCCAACGATCCCTCGGCCGCCCTGGCCGGCCAGAATGCCACGCCCGAGCAGATCGTCGAGATCCGCGCCAAGTACGGGTTCGACCAGCCGCTGATCGTCCAGTTCGGGATCTACTTGCGGCAGGTCGTCCAGGCTGACCTCGGCACCAGCATCCAGTCCGGGCGCCCGGTCGCCCGGGACATCCTCCAGCGCCTGCCGGCGACGCTCGAGCTGACGTTCTTCGCGCTCCTCCTCGGCGCCGGCCTCGGCGTCCCGCTCGGCGTGCTGGCCGCCGTCCGCCACAACACGTGGCTCGACCACGGACTGCGGTTCTTCACTGTCGGCGGCGTGGCCATCGCCTCGTTCTGGTTCGCGATCATGCTCCAGCTCTTCTTCTCCATGCAGCTCGACCTGCTGCCACTCCGAGGGCGGCTCGGCACGGCCATGACCCCGCCCGCGCAGCTCACGGGCCTCTTCGTGCTCGACAGCCTGCTCACGGGGCGATTCGACGCCTTCCGCGACGCCCTCCGCCACCTCGCGCTCCCAGCGGTGACGCTCTCGCTCGGCGCGATGGCGACGATCACGCGGTTCACGCGGAGCGGTGTGCTGGAGACGATGCAGAAGGAATACGTGCTCTACGAGATCGCGGCCGGCTACCCGCGCGGGCTGCTCATCGCCGTCTACGTCCTGCGCAACTCGCTGGTCGCCACCATCACCCAGATCGGCCTGCTCTTCGGTGCGCTCCTGGCCGGTGCGGTGGTCGTCGAGTCGATCTACGACTGGCCGGGCATCGGAAGCTATGCGGTCACCGCCATCTTCACCTCCGACTACAAGGCGATCCTGGCCGTGACGCTCCTGCTCGGCGTCGTCTACTCGATCGTCAACATCCTCGTCGACCTGATCCACGGGCTGATCGACCCGCGGGTGGCGACGGAGCTCTGATGCTGGTCCTCCGCAAGTTCGCCCGTGACACCTCCGGCATGGTCGGCCTCGTGATCGTGCTGGCGACGGCGGTGGTGGCGGTGCTGGCCCCGCGCCTGGCGCCGCACCCGCTCGACGCGTACGAGTCTCACCCGCTCCAGCGCCTTCAGGAGCCCTCACGCCAGTTCTCGCTCGGGACCGACAACCTCGGGCGCGACGTCCTGTCGCGGGTGATCCTCGGGGCGCGAGCGGCGCTCACCATCGCCGTGCTCGTGGTGGCCGGGGCGATGCTGATCGGGGTGCCGCCCGGCCTGGTGGCCGGCTACCACCGGGGCTGGGTGCCGGAGATCATCATGCGCGTCACCGACGTCTTCCTCGCGGTGCCGCAGCTCATCCTGGCCCTGGCGCTCGCCCAGCTCCTAGGACCGAGCCTCAAGAACGCCATGCTCGCGCTGACCCTGACCTACTGGCCGTTCTTCACCCGCATCGTCTTCGCGGAGACCCGGCGCATCCGCGTCTCGGTCTTCGTGGAGGCGCTGGAGGGGCTCAACGCCGGCGCGCTCCGGGTGATGTTCTTCCACATCCTGCCGAACGCCGCGCCGCCGATCATCGTCCGCGCGACCATCGGGATGGGGTTCACGATCCTATCGGCGGCGGTGCTGGGGTTCCTCGGCATGGGCGCCACGCCGCCCGATCCCGAGTGGGGACTCGCCATCTCCGAGAGCCGGCAGTATCTGCCCGAGGCGTGGTGGTTCGCCACGTTCCCCGGGATCGCCATCTTCCTGGTCGTTTTCGGCTTTAACCTCCTCGGCGACGGGCTCCGCGACGTCGTGGACCCGCGCCTCCGGCGCTCGCGGTGAGCGACGATCTCGTCCTGGCCGTCGACGGGCTCAAGATCTCGATCGCCACCGACGACGGCCTGGCCCGCGTCCTTGACCACGTCGATCTCAGGATCCCGCGCGGCCGGATCGTCGGCGTCGTCGGCGAGTCGGGTTGCGGGAAGTCGACGCTGGTCCGCGCCATCCTGGGCATCCTGCCGCGGGCGGCGCGGGTCGAGCGGGGGAGGATCCTCATCGGCGGGGAGGACCTCCTCCGCCTGTCCCAGCGCGAGCTGACGCGCCGCATCCGCGGCAAGGAGATCAGCTTCATCCCCCAGGACCCGTACCTCGCCCTCAACCCTGTGTTCACCGTCGGCACCCAGCTCCTCGAGATCATGCGCTGGCACGCGGGGGCCGGCGGGAACGGGGACGCGGGTCGCCGGGGCCACCGCGTGCGCCTCGTCCAGTTGCTGCGCGCGGTCCAGATCCCCGA
>Ga0209520_10001775_pt1 | contig 12371 bp, 11 predicted proteins | sample Rifsed16ft1_FD_184009 | JGI IMG/M metagenome (GOLD analysis project Ga0209520, IMG submission 184009) | Soil microbial communities from Rifle, Colorado, USA - sediment 16ft 1 (version 2) | ecosystem: Environmental > Terrestrial > Deep subsurface > Rock core/Sediment | place: Rifle, Colorado...
CGCCGGGGTTCTTGATCCACTACCTGCGCCACGCTGTCCTGGGAATCGTAGTGGCCGCCGCCGTCATCACTCCCACGACCGACGTCTTCACCCTGGCGGTGTTCGCCGTTCCCATGGTGGTTCTCTACCTCATTGGCATCGGCGTTTCTTCGGTGGTGACTTGGCGACGCTCGGTCGCCGCGGCGCGGCGGGCCGAGGCCCATCGCTGATGCCGGCCGCGCGCGCCTCTTTGCCGCTGGTCTTGCTCGTGACGCTGTTGCCGGCCTGCGCCTCCGACTCGCGCGAAGCGAAAAGCCCCCCACCCGCGCCGGCGGCGGCGAGCGCACCAGCTCCCGCGCCGGAGGCGCCGTTGCCCGCCGGCGTCAGCGGCCTGCAGGCGCTCGAACATGTGCGGCAGCTCCTGAAGTTCGGCCCGCGCGTGCCAGGCTCCGAAGCCCACCGTTGGGCCGAGGACTACATCATCCGCCAGCTGCGGCTGGCCTACGCGGAAGTGGAGGAGGTCAACTTCGCCGCCCAGACGCCGCAGGGCCTGGTGCCGATGAAGAACATCATCGGGAAGTTCGGCGGCAGCTCGGGCGACGTCGTGGTGCTCGCCGGCCACTACGATAGCCTGCGGCGCGAGGGCTTCGTGGGCGCGAACGACGGTGGCTCGAGCGCGGCGCTGCTGCTCGAGCTCGCCCGCGTCGCGGGCCGGCGGGAGTCGCGGCCGATCGCCGTCTGGGTCGTCTTCTTCGACGGGGAAGAGGCTTTCCGCCAGTGGAGCCCGCAGGACAGCCTCTACGGCAGCCGCTACCAGGCGTCGGCCTGGCAGCGCGCCGGCGTGCTCGCGCGCCTCAAGGCGCTCATTCTCGTCGACATGATCGGTGACAAAGACCTGGCCCTGCGCCGCGACCTCAACTCCACACCCTGGCTCACCGAAATGGTCTGGCAGATCGCTCGCGAGAAGGGCCACCAGGCGCACTTCCTGGACGACACCACCGCTATCGAAGACGACCACCTGCCCTTCATCCGCGCCGGCGTTCCCGCGGTTGACCTCATCGACTTCGACTACGGCCCCGGCAACCGCTACTGGCACACCCGCGAGGACACCCTCGACAAATTGAGCCCGCGCAGCTTTGAGATCGTCGGCGAGGTGATCCTGGAAGCGGTGGCGCGCCTGGGGCAGCGCTGGCCGGGGCAGCCCGCGGCTGACTCGCCTACTCGAAAGTAACAGGGTGACCCGCCACGAGGCGGGAGTGCTTGCCCCAACGGGCGTCGTCGCGGACGGGGAAGTCGGTGCGGTAGTGCGCGCCGCGGCTCTCTTCCCGCGCCAGGGCCGAGCGCGTGATGACTTCGCCCACCGCGCGCAGGTTGCTCTCTTCGTAGTGCGCACGCGTCGGTGTGACCGGCAGCGGCCGCTCCAGGCGCGGCAATTCCTCCAGGGCGGATGCGAGCGACGCCCCGCTGCGCAGGATGCCGGCTTTCTCCCATAGCAGGCAGCGGATTTCACGGACGCGCTTCTCCACCTCTGGCGATGTCCGCGCTCCGGCCGGCGCTTCGGCGGCTGCGGCCGGTTGCTGGAGCGCCGGCCGCGCGGGCGGGTTCTTCGACACGGCGCGGCTCTCGGTCATGGTGCGGCCGGCGCGCGCGCCGTAGACCAGTCCTTCCAGCAGCGAATTGCTGGCCAGGCGGTTGGCGCCGTGGACGCCGGTGCAGGCCACTTCGCCGGCGGCGTAGAGGCCCGCGAGCGTGGTGCGGCCCTCGAGGTCGGTGGCCACGCCGCCCATGGCGTAGTGCGCGGCTGGCCGGACGGGGATCAGGTCGGAGGTGATGTCCAGGTTGTATTCCTGGCAGGTGGCGTAGATGCGCGGGAAGCGCGCGCGCACGTGCGCGGGGTCGAGCCCGCTCATGTCGAGATAGACGAACTCGGCGCCGGTGCGCTCAAGCTCGGTCATGATGGCGCGGCTGACGACGTCGCGCGAGGCCAGGTCGCCTTCCTCGTGGTAGCGCGGCATGAAGCGCTCGAGCTCCAGGTTGCGCAGGCAGCCGCCCTCGCCCCGCAGGGCTTCCGAGAGCAGGAAGCGCGGCGCGCCCTTTACGGAGAGCGCCGTGGGATGGAACTGCACGAACTCCATGTCGCGCAGCGCGGCGCCGGCGCGGTAGGCGATGGCCACGCCGTCGCCGGTGGCGACGCCGGGATTGGTGGTCTCGGCGTAGACCTGGCCGAGGCCGCCCGTGGCCAGCAGCACGGCGCGGGCGCGGAGCTCGAGCGGAGCGTGGCGGCGCTCGTCGAGAGCCCGCACGCCGGCGACGCGCCCCTTCTCCACCAGCAGCTCGGTAGTGAAGACGAAGGGCAGCAGCTCGATGCCCGCTTCCTGGGCGCGGGCGAACAGCACGCGGGCGATTTCGCGGCCGGTCGAGTCGCCGTGCGCGTGCAGCACGCGCGAGCGGCTGTGGGCGCCTTCGCGGGTAAAGGCCAGGCGCGCGCCCTCGCGGTCGAAGGCCGTGCCCCAGTCGATGAGCTCCTGGATGTAGCGCGGGCCCTCTTCCACCATGATCTTCACCGCGGCCTCGTGGCAGAGACCGTCGCCCGCCTTGAGCGTGTCCTGGTAGTGGAGGAAGACCTGGTCCTCGTCGCTTAGAGCGGCGGCGATGCCGCCCTGCGCGTACTGCGTGGCGGATTCGGTGAGCTCGGCTTTGGTGAGGACCAGGACGCGGCCGGCGGCCGCCAGCTCAATGGCGGCGCGCAGCCCGGCAATGCCGCACCCGATGATCAGGTAGTCGGTCTCCCGGGTGGCGGCGGTTGTCATGGGCGCCCTGCACTTCGTTGCGATGATAACGAGCCGCGCTGCGGCTTTCAACTGCTATCCCGCGCCGGCAGTGATGGTATAACTGTCGCGTCCTATGCCGCGAGCCAGCGTCGCGACAATCTGGGTGCGCACGGCGAGCGCGCGCTATCCCGTATGGGTCGGCGCGGGGCTCCTCCGCGACGCCGGCCGGCGCCTGCGCGGGCTGCGGCCGCGGGCGCGGCGGCTCTACCTCATCAGCTCGCCGCGCGTCTGGCGGCTGTGGGGAAGGGAAGTCGCGCGCGGCGCGCGCGCGGCGGGGCTCCGCTGCGAGACGCTGCTGATGGACGACCGCGAGGAAGCCAAGCGCCTGGTGACGGTCGAGCGGCTGGCCGAAGAATTGCTCCGGCGCGGCGCCGACCGCGGCGCGCTGCTCGCGGCTTTCGGCGGCGGCGTGGTGGGCGACGTTGCGGGCTTCCTCGCCGCCGGCTACATGCGGGGCGTGGACTACGTGCAGATTCCCACGACGCTCGTCGGCCAGGTGGACAGCGCCGTCGGCGGCAAGACCGGTGTGAATCTTCGCGGCGGCAAGAACCTGCTCGGCGCTTTCCACCAGCCCCTTGCGGTGCTTACCGATCCGCACGCGCTCGCCAGCTTGCCGGCCCGCGAGTTTCGCGCCGGGCTCTATGAAGTTGTGAAAGCCGCGGTGATCGGCGATCCGGCGCTCTTTCGGTATCTCGAGAGGCGGATGGGTGGGGTGTTGGCGCGGGAGGAGACGGCGCTGCGGACGATTCTGGTGCGCTCGATTCGGCTGAAGGCGCGCATCGTCTCGCGCGACGAGCGCGAGCGCGGCCTGCGGCAAGTCCTGAACTTCGGCCACACCATCGGCCATGCGCTGGAGACGCTGACGGGTTATCAGCGGCTGCGCCATGGGGAAGCCGTCGCCTATGGAATGCTGGCCGCCACGCGGCTGGCGGCGCGGCTCGGGCGCGTTTCCGCCCACGAGGCCGACCGCATCCTGGCGCTCGTGCGCGCGGTGGGCCGCTTGCCAGCCTTGCCGCGGCTTGCGCCGGAGCGTATCTACGCGCAGCTCCAGGCCGACAAGAAGCGCCGGGGCGCCGAGCGGGTGTTCATCTTGCCGCGCGGCGTCGGCCGCGTCGAGATTACGAGCGATGTCCCACGTGCCACTGTGCTGGCCGCTTTGCGCGAGCTGCGCGCGTCGGCTTCCGCCCGATGAGCGACCAAGAACCCCCCGCCGGCACACGCCCCGAAGGAACCCAAGGTGAGACGGAAGCGGCGCGCGCCGTGCGCGCCATGTTCTCCGCCATCGCGCCGCGCTACGACCTGCTGAACCGCTTGTTGTCCTTCAGCTTCGATCAATCCTGGCGACGGCGCACGGCGCGACTGCTCGCGCCGCGGCTGGCAGCGCCGGCCAGCCGCGCGCTCGACCTCTGCTGCGGCACCGCCGACCTGGCGCTGGCACTCTCCCACGTGAGCGCCGGCAGCGTCGCGGGCGTCGACTTCGCCCATCCGATGCTGGTGCACGCCGCCGCCAAGGTCGCGGCCGAGCAACGGAAGGTTCTACTCGCCGAAGCGGACGCCTTGCGGCTGCCGTTTGCCGACGGCTGCTTCGACGTGGTCGCGGCCGCGTTCGGCTTTCGCAACCTGGCCAACTACCAGCAAGGCTTGCGGGAAATCCACCGCGTGCTCAAGCCCGGCGGCGAGATCGGCATCCTGGAATTCGCGCTGCCGGAAAAAGGATTCTTCGCGGCGCTCTACCGCTTCTATTTCCGGCGGCTGTTGCCGGCGATCGGCCGCGTGGTGTCCGGCGTGCGCGGGCCGTACAGCTATCTGCCCGCCTCGGTCGAGAAGTTTCCGGGCTGCGACGAGTTCAACCGCTGGCTGGAAGCCGTCGGATTCGGCTCCGTGACCTACGAGCGCTGGACGGGCGGCGCGGTGGCGCTGCACCGCGGCTGCAAAGTGTGAGAAAAAAGAAAAGGCCGCTCCGCACGGCGGAGCGGCCGGAAGCTGGTTGAAGCCTAGGGGCGCGCCCAGCCGGGGTTGCCGCCTTCGCGCCGCAACTGGTCTTCGAGCCCGGAGAGCTCCTGCTGCAGCCGCAGGATCTGCGCCTGCTTGTCGGTGATGCGCTGCTGGAGCTGCTGGAGCTCGCGCCCGCCGGCGGTCGTGTTCGAGTATTGGTCGCGCATGGCCTGGTTCGGGTCCTGGTAGTACTGGGTGCGGGCCAGGTTGAATTCCCGCTGCAGGATGTCGAGGTCGCCCTGGGCGGCGGTGATCTGGCCGCGCTTGTCGCGGAATTTTCCGCGCCAGCAGGCTTCGTCGCACTTCTCTTTCTCGCCGCCGGCGGCAGCCGTACCGCCCGCGGCGCCTTCTTCGCCGCCTTCGGTTGCGGCCGCGGCGCGGCTCGTGCCCACAAAGCTCACGCCGTCGCCGCCGCTGGGCATGGTCTCGTTGGTGAAGACGGGGACTTTGGAGAGGTTGCGCCCGGCGCGCTCGGCGCGCACTTTGCGGGCGAGATCGCCTAGCCGCAGCTCCTGCACCGTCTGCGCCCAGCCCACGCCGCTCGCAAGCAGCAGGACGGCCAGCAAACCAAGCAATCTTTTCATCGGGTCACCTCACGCCTCATAACGCTCTCTGGCGCCGCTCCTACCTGAAGTCTACGCCTCTCATTCCGTCAAATCAAGCGCGGCCGGGTGTGCTCTAGGGGAACAGGCCCAGGTAGGCGCCGACCAGCCACTGTCCCCAGAACAACGCCACCAGCGCGCCCAGGGCGAGAAAAGAGCCGAGCGGCAGCTCGTACTGCGCGCCCTTGCGCGCCAGGAGAATGAAAGCGCCGCCGACCAGGCTCCCCACCACGGAGCCCGCGAGCAGCGTCAACACCGTCAGCTTGACGCCGAAGAACAGCCCCACCATCGCCATCATCTTGACGTCGCCCAGGCCCATGGCTTCGACCTTGCGCAGCCGGTGCCAGATTTCTCCGAGGGCGAAAAGAATGCCCGCGCCGACGAGCGCGCCCAGCAGCGCGTCGGCTACCGAGAGAATGAGCGGCGACGCCTCGCTCGCGAGCCCGCGCGCCAGCAGCGCCGCCGTGCCGTCTTCGACCGGCACCCAGAAAGCGAAAACCAATCCCACCGCCATGCCGGGAAAAGTGACGCGGTCGGGCAGCAGCCGGTCGCGCAGGTCGGTGAAGAAGAGCACGATCATCGCCGCCGCCAGCAGCGCCGCCTTGAGTCCGGCCGGGGCGAGGCCGAAGCGCCAGTAGGCGATGAGGAGCGCCGCGCCTGTGAGCGCTTCGACCAGCGGGTAGACCGGCGAGATGCGGGCGCGGCAGCGCCGGCAGCGCCCGCCGAGCAGCGCGTAGCTCACGAGCGGGATGTTGTCGTAGGCGGCGATGGCCTGCCCGCAACGCGGACAGCGCGAGCGTGGGCGCACGACCGACTCGCCCTTCGGCAGGCGATGGATGCAGACGTTCAGGAAGCTTCCGAGGCAAAGCCCGAAGAGAACAATGTAGGCGGCGGTCACCGGGTTCTCGGCGGGGTGGGAAGTGAGGCGGCCCGGGGGGCCGCTTCCGGCTCGAGCGCGCGGCCGCGCACGAGCTGCCCGAGCCCGGCGTATTTCAGGTAACTCGTCCGCGCCGTCAGCCGCGCGATGTGCCAGCCGGCGGCGCCGTCGAGGAAGCCGAGCTTCCAGAAATACGTGCGCAGGAACATCCACGGCGGGCTGACGAGCAGCGGCAGAAGCCACTGCCGCCGGCCCGCGGCGTAGAGAGCGCGCGCGGTGAGGCGGCTGTAGTGTTCGACCTGCGCGCGGTGCTCGGCGAGCGTGGCAAAGGTGTGGTGGTAGAGGTCGGATTGGAGGCGTCCGACGCTCCCGTCGACTTCGAGCGACTCGTGCAGGGCGCCGACGAAGCGCGCCCGGTCGCGGCGATACAAGCGCCGTTTGTAATCGGGGTACCAGCCGGAGTGGCGGATCCAGCGGCCAAGGTAGCGCGCCCGGCGCGGCATCTCGTAGGCGGCCGCCGCGGGGTCGGTTTCCTTCCAGCGTCGCAATTCCTCCTGCAGCGCCGGACTCAACTCCTCGTCGGCGTCCAGGCTGAAGATCCAGTCGTGCGCGGCCTGGGCGGCGGCGAAGTTTTTCTGGTCGCTGAAGTCCGTCCAGGCGTGCTCAAGGACGCGCGCGCCGTGGGCGCGGGCCATCTCGCGTGTCCCGTCGCTGCTGCCCGAATCAACCACCAGGATTTCGTCGGCGAGGCCGCGGACCGAAGCCAAAGCGCACGGGAGGGCGCGCTCTTCGTTGAGCGTGATGACGGTAACGGTGAGGCGGTTCATGCGGCGGTCATTATGGCAAATCTCGCGGGCGACAGCCAGCTTGCGGCGCGCTGCCTCGGCTTGACACGCTCTCGGGCCGCCCGCAATAATCGCTGTTTGCCCATGTTGCAGCGAGCGATTCATTCTCTCGAGCGGGCCTACTGGCGCGCCGAGAAGCGCCGGGCGACGCGTCCCTTCGCCTGGGGACTGGAGCTTGTGGGCGGCGACGCGCACCGCGACGACCCCCGCGCCTTCTTCCGCCGCTACGCTGACGAGGCGTTGGCTGCGAGTGACCGCTTCTTCGCCGCTGGCCCGGCCGAGTGGTACCAGCTCGATGCTGACCGACTGACTTTCCCGAGCGCGCTCGACTCGCCTTTCCCGGAAAACAACCTGGTGGCGGCACGGTGGTTTCCCGCCGCCGACTCGCGGAACGCCCGGCCGCGGCGGGCGGTGGTGGTGCTGCCGCAGTGGAACGCGGCGGCGGACGGCCACGTCAACCTCTGCCGGGTGCTGGCGCGCTGCGGGGTGAGCGCGCTGCGCTTGAGCCTGCCCTACCACGACAACCGGATGCCGGCGGGGCTCGAGCGGGCCGACTACATGGTCTCGGCGAACCTCGGGCTGACGCTCCAGGCCTCGCGCCAGGCGGTGCTCGACGCCCGGCGCGCGGTGCGCTGGCTCGAGCAGCAGGGCTACACCCGGCTCGGCATCCTCGGCACCAGCATCGGCTCTTCGGTCGGCTTTATCACGCTGGCGCACGAGCCGGCGCTCACGGCCGGCGTGTTCCTGCACGTCTCGACGTATTTCGGCGACGTGGTGCGCACCGGCTTGAGCACGGCGCACGTCTGGGCGGGGCTGGAGGGGCAGGTGAGCGCGGACGAGCTCCGCCACTTCTGGGCGCCCATCAGCCCCTATCCGTTTGTGTCGCGCCTCAAAGGAGCGGGGAAAAAGATTCTCCTAGTGTCCGGCCGCTACGATTTATCGTTTCCGCCCGAGCTCACGCGCCGGGCCTGGGCGGCTCTGGAAGAGCAGGGCATCGCCTACGAGCGGCTGCTCTTGCCCTGCGGCCACTACACGCTCGGGAAGTTCCCCTTCAACTACTGGGCGGGCGCGCGGCTCATCCCTTTCCTCCGCCGCGCCCTCCGCTGACCGGCAGGAGCATCCGTTGTTGTCCCTGTTCTCCCGAGCCGGACGGGAAATCTGAAATCCGACGCTTGACACGGAGGCTTGGTGTAGAATCGCGGCAACGAGCTGCCTTCTTGCATTCACCTAGCTGGAGTGGCGCCATGATGCAACTCTTGCGACGGGCCCTGGGCGTTGGCCTCTTGCTGCTGGCAGCGGTGTGGGCGACGCCGGCGGCCTACGCCCAGGACCCGAGCGGGCAGTTGGAAGTGCGTTTCCTCGATGTCGGCCAGGCCGACGCCATCCTGGTGCGCTGCCCGGACGGCAGTCACTATCTGCTGATTGATTCGGGCGACACCCGCTACCCCGGCAGCTCGAAAGCTTTTCGCCAGGCCCTGCTCGATGAATTCCGCGACCGGCCCAAGAAGCTTGCCCTGGTGGTGGCTTCGCACCCCCACGCGGACCACATCGGCAGCATGCAGTGGGTGCTGGAAACCTTTGATGTGGAGGTCTACGTGGACAACGGGCAGAAGTTCGACAGCGCCCTCTGGGCCAAGCTCGACAAGGTGCGGCGCCGCCAGGTGAGCGACGCCGAGATCACCTACGTCGCGGGAAAGAAAACCGGCTTTGCCGACTTGGCTTTCTGCCCGCAGGTCGGCGTCCGGCTGCTCGTCCCCTGGGCCGTCCGCGAACTGTCCAACACCAACGACCGCTCCGTGGTGGTGTCGCTCACCTACGGGAAGACGTCGTTTCTCTTCGGCGGCGACGCCGAGGAGCATGCCGAGGAGGTGATGGTCAACGACTTTGAACCCGGGGAGCGCGAGCACTTGCGGGTGATGGTGCTGAAAGCAGGTCACCACGGCTCGGATACCTCCAGCACGCTGCCGTTCATCGCCGCCGTCAACCCGAAGACGGTGGTGGTGTCGAGCGGCAAGAAGGAGGTCGGCACCAATGCCCGCTACAAGCATCCGCGCCACTCCACCATGCAGAACTACAACAACTGGCTCCGCAACCATGACGAAGGTGAGCCCTCTTCCCAGCCAGGACGCGTGTGGGCCTACGACAAGCCGGGGAAGCGCTGGCGGCAGATCGAGCGCCGCCGGGGCCTCTGGGTGACCCCCGAAGACGGCACCGTGGTCATGCTCTCTGACGGGGAGAAGATCGAGATCCGCACGGAGAAAACCGGCGCTCAAGTGAGCGTGTCACCCTAGAGGTGCGCCATGGCCGACAAGGAACTGGAACGGAAAAAACAGCAGCTGGAGTCCGACCTGAACGAAACGCAAATCCGTATCCGGCGCTATACGCTCGACCCGCGGCTGCGGGACGATCCCAACGCGAAGAAGGACAACGCGCTGCGGGACGCGTGCGATGCGGCCTGGAAAGCCTGGCTGGAAGTGTGGGAACAATACAACGCGCTCGGGCCGGCGGCGACCGACAAGGAACTCTTGAAGGTGGAGAAGGAGTGGCGCGCAGTAGACCACAGCGTGGACCTGATCCAGCGCGAGTTGATCACAGCCGAGGATTACGCGGCCGGCAAGCGCACGGTGTTTGGGCTGACGGTCGCCCTGGGGCTGCTCATTCTTCTCTACCTGCTCACCCACGGCGTCCGCAGCCTTGATTTCTCCACCTTTGAGCCCTTCCCCGAGTGGGGCCCGATGAAATACTTCGAAGTCGCCTTCTGGAGCGGCTTCGGCGCGCTATGCGGGTTGTTGTTCTTGGCCACCTACTACCTCACCCGGCGGGATTTCGACCGCTGGTACCAGCTCTGGTATGTCTCTACCGCGCTGCGGGCGCCCTTTCTCTCCGTCATCCTGATGGTGGTGGTGCTGGAGTTCGTGGAGTGGTACGGCGAGGGAACCTGGATGCAAGACTACCTGCTGGAAGAGGGGAACAAGTTCTACTTCATTGTCTTGCTGAGCTTCTGCCTGGGGCTGATGAGCCAGGAGACGAGCGGCGTCATCCGTCAACTGGCCGAAGGGGTCGTGTCCTTCGTGCGGGCCGCGGTGGGACGTGTTTCCTCGCGGCTAGGCTCTGCCATCAGCCGCGCCGACGTCCCCCGGCGGTAACCAGCGGGGCGGGCGCGCGGCTCATCCCTTTCCTCTGCCACGCCCTATAGCATTACGTCATCCCGAGCGAAGCGAGGGATCTGCATTTGCAGTTAGGGTAGGGCAAGGCCTTGTGCCTTGCCGCGGCCAGGGACCCTTCGGCAAGCTCAGGGCAGGCAAGCCCTGGCCCTACACAAGAATCTTCTGGAAGGTTTGCTGCGAGATGAGGACACGCACTGCCTCGATGTCGGGAGCCAGCACGCGGTCGGCCTCGAGCACCGGGACGGCGCGACGCACGGCGGCGTGCGCCTGCCCGGCGAGCTTCCCGGTCTTCAAGGGCGCGAGCAGATCAATCCCCTGGCAGGCGCAGAGTAGCTCGACGGCCAGGATGGTCTTGACGTTGTCCACTACGCGGCGCGCCTTGAGCGCCGCCCCCATGCTCATCGAAACGAAGTCTTCGTTGCCGCTTGTCGGAATCGAGTCGGCCGAGGCCGGATGCGCCAGGCCTTTGTTCTCGGAAGCCAGCGCCGCCGCGGTCACCTGCGCCATCATGAAACCGGAGTGGAGCCCCGGCTGCTTGGTCAGGAAGGCCGGCAGCTCGCTCAAGGCCGGGTTGATGAGCCGCTCGCTGCGCCGCTCGCTGATGTTGCCGAGCTGCACGAGGGCGAGGGCGAGGACGTCGAGCGCCAGCGCCAGCGGCTGGCCGTGGAAGTTGCCGCCGGAAAGAACTTCGCCCTTGTCGGCGAACACCAGGGGGTTGTCGGTGCCGGCGTTGAGCTCGGTTTCGAAAACCCGCCGGGCGTAGTCGAGCGCGTCGCGCACGGCGCCGTGCACCTGGGGGGCGCAGCGCAGGCTGTAGGCGTCTTGGACGCGCCCGCAGTCGCGGTGCGACTCGCGGATTTCGCTGCCGTCGTTGAGCCGGCGCAGGTTGGCAGCCGAGCGCGCTTGGCCGGGGAAGGGACGGAGGGCCTGGATGCGCTCGTCGAAAGCGACGGGGGTGCCGCGCAGGGCGTCGAGTGAAAGCGCGGCGGCCACGTCGGCGGTGTCGGCCAGGTTTTCGGCTTCGAGCAGCGCCAGCAGGCCGACGGCGAGCGAGGGTTGCGTGCCGTTGATGAGCGCCAGGCCTTCCTTGGCCTCGGGCTGGATGGCCTCGAGGCCGGCGCGCTTCATTGCTTCGCCGCCGCTCATGCGTTTGCCTTCATAGAAGGCTTCGCCCTCGCCGATGAGGACCAGGGCGAGGTGCGACAGCGGGGCCAGGTCGCCGCTCGCGCCCACCGACCCGCGCGACGGAATCACCGGGTGGACGCCGCGGTTGAGGAGCTCGCACAGGCGCTCGATGACGACGGAACGCACGCCGGAGTAGCCCTTGGCGAGGACGTTGGCGCGCAAAAGCAGCGTGGCGCGCGTCTCGGCTTCCGAAAGCGGCTCGCCCACGCCGGCGGCGTGGCTGCGCAGGAGGTTGAGCTGGACGGCTTTCAACTGGTCGGGCGGGATTTTGACCCGCGCCAGGTCGCCGAAGCCGGTGGTGACGCCGTAGACGACCTGGTTCTGGGCGATGAGCTTTTCGACCGCGGCACGCGCGCGCTCGACTCCTTTGCGCGCCGAAGCCGCGAGCGCCACCGCCTCGCGCTCGTACACCACCCGCCGCAGCTGCTCGACGGTCAGGTCGTTCCCGGTGAGTTCAATTGGCATGAGACGTTTTTACCGCAGAGGCGCAGAGGTCGCAGAGGAATCTATCCAGTGATTGTCTCTGCGTTCTCGGCGTCTCTGCGGTGAAATCACTTGTGCACTTTCTCCACCGACCCGAGCAAAGCGTGGCGGTAACGCTCGGGCAGCGTGCGGGGTTTGCCCTCGCGGTCGGTCACGACGTGGAGCGTCTCGCCGGTGGCCACGCGGCGGCCGTCGGGCCCGAGGATTTCGTAGCTGAACACGACGACCCGGGTGCGGGCTTCCTTGACGCGGGTGCGGACGGTCAAGACCTCGTCGTAGCGCGCCGGGGAGTGGTAGCGGCAGTGAGCCTCGGCGACGATGATGAAGCAGCCCTCCTGCTCTTCGAGGTCTTTGTAAACGTAGCCGCGCTGGCGGAAGAGTTCGGTGCGGCCGAGCTCGAACCAGAC